>Ga0308170_10000271_pt1 | contig 78983 bp, 72 predicted proteins | sample PhyBR2_2_FD_202136 | JGI IMG/M metagenome (GOLD analysis project Ga0308170, IMG submission 202136) | Phyllosphere microbial communities from UC Gill Tract Community Farm, Albany, California, United States - DLSLSB.R2 | ecosystem: Host-associated > Plants > Phyllosphere > Unclassified | place... | reverse complement strand
TGCGGTGGACTTGGCCATGATTCCCCTTATATAAAAGCGATCGGTCTTAGGCATCTTGCCAACTGCCCGTTAAATCGCGCGACTTTAATTGGTTAACTCTGCGTGTCGTGACCGACTGTGAAGCGGATTAGGCCGCAAGTGAGGCTGAGGTCTCGGGTAAGGGCTGTCTGCATAACCCTTTTGAGCGCCGGCATGGGTGCCGCACCGCACTCCCGGACACGCCTGCGGCACCAGTTTACCCGGCTCCGAAGCCCGGCTGTTGCGCCCGACACAGCAACTGTCAGTCGGACACTTCCCGGCCATTCAACTCGGCCAGCAGCTCCGCCTTCCGCTCCTCCGAGGCGAAGGAGGAATGAATGGAATTCGCCGCCAGCCGGGCCCTGTCGAAATCGGAGAGGTCAAAGGCGGCGGTGAGCTGGGCGAAGTTGTCATCCACATAGCCGCCAAAGTAGGCAGGGTCATCGGAATTGACGGAGACGTTAAGTCCCGCAGCGAGCATCGCAGGCAGGGGGTGGTCGGCCAGGGTGTCGACGGCCCGCAGCCGGACGTTGGACAACGGGCAGACTGTCAGCGGGGTCCGGGCGTCCACGAGGCGCTCCACCAGGTCGGGATCGTCCATGCAGCGGATGCCGTGGTCGATCCGCTCCACGCCCAGGATGTCCAGGGCCTCGGTGATGTACGACGCCGGGCCCTCCTCCCCGGCGTGCGCCGTAAGCCGCAGCCCCGCTTCGCGCGCCTTCGCGTACAGCCGCTCGAACTTCGATGGCGGGTTTCCAACTTCGGCTGAGTCCAGCCCGATGGCGCCGATGGGTGCGTCCATGGCCAGAAGCCCGTCGAGGACCTCGAGTGCGGAATCCTCCGGCAGGTCGCGCAGGAAGGCTGCGATCAGGATGGTGGAAATTCCGTAGTCCTGCTCCGACGTGGCCAGCACCGAGGCAACGCCCCTGACGCACGCTTCGAGGGGAATCCCCCTCGAAATGTGGGCCTGCGGGTCCATCATGATTTCCGCGTGCCTAACACCGGCGGCGGCGGCCCGCTCCAGGTAGGCGCGGGTCATGTCCGCGAAATCCTGCTCGGTTTGCAGCACGGCCATGTTGGCGTAATAGAGGTCAAGGAAGGACTGGAGGTCGGTGAACTCGTACTTTTCGCGGAGTTCGTCCAGGCCCGAGTACGGCAGCGCAATGCCGTTGCGCCCGGCCAGGGCAAAGATGAGCTCCGGCTGCAGCGTTCCTTCGATATGCAGGTGAAGTTCAGCCACCGGGAGGGGCTGGGCAGGGACCGCGGGTTCCGCAGGATCCGTTTCGTTTTCGGGCATGGTGCTGCTGCCGGCAAAGTTGTCCATCCGGTCAGGATAGTGCCCCTCCCGGGTTTGTGCCTTCCAGCTATGCGGGCCGGATACCTTCCCGCGAACACGGGGCCGCGAGCACCACGGCGCCCCGCCTGCCGGAATCTCGATTTGATAACACCCAAACGATGACCTAGCGTGAAATACATGCCCGCCAGGCGGGCTTTTTGATTGCCCGGTGCTGCCTTCACCAGAACTGCCCAGCGGCAGCAGCCGACAGTGACCTCTATTCGTCAGGGGCGGGCAGTGGCGCGACGATCTCCGGGGACGGAAGCAGCGCTGGTGGCCTTCAGGAGCATCACCATAATGAAAAACACCAAATTCCGTACTGCCGCACGCCGCGGAGTCACCCTGGCCGCCGTCTCCGCGGCAGGTTTGGCACTTTCCGCCACGGCGGCCAACGCAGCCACCACCACGTCCACGTGGGATGCACTCGCGCAGTGCGAGAGCGGCGGCAACTGGTCCATCAACACGGGCAATGGATTCTCCGGCGGCCTGCAGTTCACCTCCAGCACCTGGTCAGCCTATGGCGGAACCGGCTCCCCGGAGAATGCCAGCCGTGAACAGCAGATCGCTGTGGCCGAGCGGGTCCAGGCATCCCAGGGCTGGGGCGCCTGGCCGTCCTGCGCCTCACAGCTCGGCCTCAGCGGTGGCGGCGGGGCCCCGGTCCAGAGCGCACCCGTACAGAGCGCACCCGTCCAGGCTGCCCCCGCGCAAAGCGTTCAGGTGCAGAGTGCGCCGGCCAAGCAGGCTCCGGCGCCGCGGCACGCAACCTCGGTTCCCCTCAGCGGTGAGACCTACACCCTGCAGGCCGGGGATACCTTGAGCATCGTTGCCGACAAGCTGGGCATCCAGGGCGGCTGGCAGCACCTTGCGGACGCGAACCTGGATACCATTTCCGATCCGAACCTCGTCTTCGAGGGACAGGTCATCCAGCTCCCGGCATAACACCTGGGGACATTCCACCAGCGGCTGCGGCCGCCGCGCCTTTCACAGGCGCCACAGACAGGTCGGCGATAGACAAATTCCGTTGACCTAAAGACGACGCCGGCACACCCCACAAGGGATGTGCCGGCGTCGTTCCTTAATTCATTCGTCCCTGCCGCAGGAGGCGGTCAGGGCCGCGATATCAGTTGGCGGGCAGCTCGCGGACGATCCGCACCTTCCAGGCAGATTCGTCACTGGTGTCCAGCAGTGCGACGGTGCCGTGCGCAAGGTTCAGGGCAACCCGCTTTACCGCGAGCAGCTCCAGGTAGAGGTGTTCGTTCATCCGGCTGGGGGTGTCGATCATGTACTTCACGGCGTCCCGGACCTTGCGGTAGTTGGCGCTCCGTTCGCGGTGCATATGCAGTTCAAGGGCGGACCGCTGCTTGAGCCGAGGCTCGTGCCGGTTGAGCAGCGTCACGGCCGTGTGGACGCCCACAACGAGGGTGAGCGAAACACCGTAAATCCACCAGCCACTGGAGAGCAGGAAGAGCGGCAGGTTGCCGATGGCCACGAGCGCGATCACCACCCGGAGGGCAGCAATCCGGCGGACCGTCCTGGCGACGGTCGCCATGCCATCGCGGAAGCGGTGCTGATCCTTCCGGGCCGCGGCGGGATCGATGGTGAATTCGTCAAGAACCAGGATTCCCTGGGCTTCAGGGCCCAGCATCTGCCCGTACCTGGGCAGGGAGGCGGGGACATGGTTGACGGCTTTGTCTGATGTAAATGTCATGAGAGGGCTTCCAAAACGCGGGGGTGGTTGCGGCGATCTTAGTGGTTTAACCTGGGAGCCGTATGTATGCGTCCACTATTTGGACAGCGAGCGATGCAGTACGTGGTCCCGCGCACTGTAATTGGAACATCCGCCGCATGCCGTCAGACTGAATAGATGCAAACCTTCCTCCCGTACCCTGACTTCCGCCAAAGCGCCAAAGCCCTGGACACTGCACGGCTGGGCAAGCAGCGGGTTGAAGCGCTGCAGACCCTCCGCGCCCTGGTGATTCCCGGCTACGGTTGGCAGACGCACCCTGCGATCCGGATGTGGATGGGCCACGTGCCCGCGCTCACCATGTATGGGCTGGCCATGGTGGATGAATGGATCGAACGGGGCCACCCCGACAACACCCGTGCAAACATCGCCGAGTTCGCCCCGCAGGCGGCCCACCCCGACTATGCAGCGAAGATTGTCATGCCGCCGTGGCTCGGAGACCCCGACTTCCACCTCAGCCACCGGTCCAAGCTGGTCCACAAGGAACCCAAGTTCTACACGCCTGTCTTCGCTGACGCGATTCCGGACATGGACTACGTCTGGCCGGAGCCGCGCCACGAGTTCCTCCCGCAGGAACCTGAGGGGGACATCCTGTGGATCCTCCGTGAGCCGTACGACGAGGTCGATCCCCAGTCGCTCAGCACGGTGGCGCTGCCGCCGGTGAACCGGAAGGCTGCCGAGGCGGCAGCCATGGCCGGCGGGGATGACGGGTACTCCCCCGTCTACGTGGACGACGGGTCCCGCCGTCCTTCCCGCGCCCCCAAGAAGGCGCCCCCGAAGCCGCAGGCCAAGAAGCCCACCCGCAAGCGGCTTGCGCAGGAAGAGGCGTTCCGGACCCTTCCCGGAAAGACGCCCGTTGCCGTTCCGTTCGAGAACGGGTCCAGGTTCGCGGTGGGACACGTGGTGGGCCGGCCCATCACGCTTGACGATGGCCGGTTCGGCAGGAATTTCGAGGTCCTGGAAATTATCGACCGTTCTGCGTTCGCTTACCCCGCCCTCCTGCAGGACCCGCGCGCCTTCTTCCCGGTGGAGGCACCGTAACCAATGACCATCCTTATGGCGGGCTGCGGTGACCTGGGCACCGAGGCAGGGCTTCGTTTCGCTGCTTTGGGCCACAGGGTCGTGGGGTGGCGCCGGACCCCCGGCAAGCTGCCGGCAGCTATCGAAGGCGCCGCGGCGGACCTGGGATCGCCGGACCTGCCGCCGGTCCCGGCGGACACCACCGCCGTCGTCATCGCTGTTGCTGCCGACTCCCCTACCGAGGAGGCATACCGCGCTGCGTATGTACGTGGTGTGGCAAACGTCCTCGACGCGCTGGAGCGCGACCAGGTGGCACCGGACAGGATCCTGTTCGTATCCTCAACCGCCGTCTACGGCGACGCAGCCGGCGGCTGGGTGGATGAATCCACGCAGCCGGAACCTGCCGGCTTCTCAGGACGGGTGCTGCTGGAGGCGGAGGACCTGCTGCAGACCCGGCTCGCCGGAACCAGCACTTCCGGCACAGCGCTGAGACTGGGTGGCATCTACGGACCGGGCCGGACCCGGCTGATCGACCAGGTACGGACGCAGTCCGCGGTCATCCCCGAGGACGTGCGCTACACCAACCGCATCCACCGTGACGACGCCGCAGCCGCCATCGTCCACCTGGCCACGATGGAAGCAGCACCTGCACCTGTCTACGTGGGCGTGGACAACGACTGCGCAGACCTGGGGACAGTACTGCGGTTCCTTGCGGAGGAACTGGGGCAGCCATCGCCGCCGGTTGGCGACGCTGGCCCGGCCCGCGGGGGCAACAAGCGCTGCTGCAACCGCCTCCTCAGCAGCACCGGATTCACCTTCACGTTTCCCACCTTCAGGGAAGGGTACAGGGACGTTATCGCGGGAAACGGTGTTCGCCATCCATAACGGGCGCCGCCGTTCCTTGGTCACTGCCAGGCCGGCCGCGGCACGCCTGGCCCGGGATGAGGCAGGGCATGGAGTTTCGGCAGATCATTGAGGCAGCGGGGCAGCTGGTGGACTTCGCGGGGGTTGCCGTCATGGTGGCCGGGGCCGTGGTAGCCCTCCCGCTGGCACTGCGCGGCCACCAGCCGCGGCAGCTCCCACCCGGAGCAGGCAAGCTGGGTTTCTACCGGTCCTACCGCCAGTTGCTGGGCCGGTCCATCCTCTTGGGCCTGGAACTGCTGGTAGCTGCCGATATCATCCGTACCGTTGCCGTGACCCCGACGTTTGAAAGCGTCGGTGTACTGGCCATCATCGTGCTGATCAGGACATTCCTCAGCTTCTCGCTGGAACTGGAAATCAGCGGACGCTGGCCGTGGCAGAAGGACCCGGCCGCTGCCCGTTCCGGCGCCGACGCCCCCGCGGGATAAGGCTGGCTCCCTGCCCGGGGCGAGCACCGTTCTCCCCGCACCGCCGGAGGCGGTGGCCCCGTCCGTTAGGCTTCAGCCATGACTGAATCCACCCGCGCCAAAGCATCCGAGTTGCTCCGCCTTCATGAGGCACCTGAGATCCTTCAAGTGGTCAACGTGTGGGACGTGGTAACCGCGAAAGTCATCACGGATGTCCCAGGCACCACCGCCCTGGCCACCGCCAGCCACTCGATCGCAGCGTCGCTCGGCTACGAGGACGGCGAGAACATTCCCGTCGGCGAGATGATCGACTTCGTGGGCCGCATAGCAGCTGCCACCCACCTGCCGGTGAGCGCCGATCTCGAATCCGGTTATGGAAATCCGGGCGAAACAGTACGCCGGGCGATTGGAGTTGGCGTGGTCGGAGCGAATATCGAGGACCAGATGCGGCCGCTTACAGACGCAGTCAACCAAATGTCGGCAGCCGTCCACGCAGGCTCCACAGAGGGAGTCGACTTCGTTTTGAATGCCCGGACCGATGCTTTCCTCAAGGCCGGGGACCGGAACCGCGACGAGGTTCTGGCGGATGCCATAGCCCGGGGCAAGGCGTTCCTGGACGTAGGCGCCACCACCGTCTTCGTCCCCGGACTGCTGGACGAACCCACAGTCGCCGCGCTGGTGGAGGGCATCGGCTGGAACAAGGTCTCGGTCATCAACGTTCCGGGGTCCCTGCCGCCGGCCAAGCTCCAGGAACTGGGCGTCGCACGCATCTCGTACGGTCCGTGGACACAGCGGGTCGCCCTGACTGCACTGAGTGACGCTGCGGCCAGCCTCCTTGCCGGCGGCCAGCTTCCGGAGAACACGCGTCCGCTGAACTAGAGGGTGCAACAGCCGTGCGGCCAGAAGCTGGGTGATCCGGCGCAAGGAAGGAGTGGAGATGAAGGCGACATCACCTGCAGCCGGACTCTGGCCGCGGCCGCCCGGGCTGCCCGCGCCGGTGTTCTCTGACCAACGATGGCTGGACGCGATCTTCCTCCACTGGCGCATTACGGAGTCGGTGGCGGCCCGATACATGCCCGCAGGAGTACGGCCGGATGTGTTCGACGGCAGTTCCTGGGTTGGTCTTATCGGATTCCGCATGGAACAAGCCGGGCTTGGGCGCGGCCCGGGCATTCCGTACCTGGGCAGCTTCAACGAGGTCAACGTCCGGCTCTACTCACGCGGGCCGGACGGGACCCGCGGAGTGGTGTTCCTTAGCCTGGACGCCAACCGGCTGCCGGTGGTCCTGGCAACCAGGGCGGCCGGAATTCCCTACGTATGGTCGCGAATCCGGCACTGGCCGGCCTTCCCCGGAGACGGCGATCCGCAGCACGCGTTAAGCCGGTCCGGGCCGGCCCGCAGCACGGATGATTTTCCGTTGGGCTATTCCGTGCGCCGGTTCGGCGCCACGGCCGCCAGCAGCAACTTCGCGGTCATTCCGCACCTGGATACCGCAGCCACTGACCCGTTATCCATTTTCCTGACCGCCAGGTTCGGCATGCATGGCCGCTTCTTCGGAAGAACCGCCTACATCCCCAACACGCATAATCCGTGGCCGCTGTTTGCAGCGGACCTCCACGGGTTCGCCGATGGGCTGGTGGGCGCTGCAGGAATCGGCGTCAGCGGAGCGCCGGAGTCGGTTCTCTATTCCCCTGGGGTGCGGACAAGGTTCGGCCGGCCCGGCCTGGTGGGCACTGCCGACTAGAAGCCGGTGTCCTGAAGATCCTGCCAGCCCTGGCCTTCGTTGAAGGTGCTCACCAGGGTGCCGACGCCCGCCTGCAGGGAGTTGGACGGATCGTAGTACAGGGACGCTTTGGAGGCACGGCTGTGGGAAATCAACTGCTCAGCCTCGAGCTTCGCCTCCGGCACAGTGGCGCCCACAATGCCCGTGCGGGCCGGGAGGGCAGGAGTATGCACCACTTCGGCGTCCGTCTGCGTCAGCGGGACGGTCGTTCCGGCGTTGATCTCGTCATGCGGGAACTCGAAGTCGGCATTGCCGGGGGCGGCAGGAACGGTGTACTCCAGGAAATACGTCATACTCCACCCTTGCAGAAAACCCACCCGCGCCAAAAGCCCCACCAACGTTCACCCGTGGGCGTTGAAATACGTGCAGGGCGTGCCTACTTGCCCAGTCCGGCCTTCCTGAGTGCCTCGGCCATCGCCGTGTTGACCGGCTCGGGTTTGGGAGCCGGCCGGCCACCACCCGTCCCCCGCGCCGGCTTTCCCGGCTGCTGGCGGTCCGGACGTCTGCCCCGCCCAGCCTCTCCGGGCTGCCCAGCCTTTCCGGGCTGCTCAGCCTTGCCGCCGCGCTCGGTCTTTCCAGCGCCTGGGCCGCGACGCCCTGAACCTGTGGCGGCGCCGGCCGGTTCGTCGTCGAGCCTCAAGGTCAGCGAGATCCGTTTGCGTTCCGGATCGGCCTCCAGGACTTTCACGCGGACAACCTGGCCGGACTTCACCACCTCACGTGGATCCGCCACAAAGTGGTTGGCCAGGGCGGACACGTGGACCAGCCCGTCCTGGTGGACGCCCACATCGACGAACGCGCCGAACGCCGCCACGTTGGTTACGGTGCCCTCGAGGATCATGCCGGGCACCAGGTCCGAGATCTTTTCAATGCCTTCGGAAAATGTGGCGGCAGCGAAGGCGGGCCGGGGATCACGCCCGGGCTTGTCCAGCTCTGCGAGGATATCCCGGACGGTGGGCAGCCCGAACGTGTCGTCAACGAACTTTTGCGGGTCCAGTGACGACGCCGGCGCGGAGCCCGCGGCAACCTTGATCTTCCGGGCCACGGCGTACGCTTCCGGGTGCACGCTCGATGCATCCAGGGGTTCTGCTCCCCCGGTAATCCTCAGGAAGCCGGCACACTGTTCGAACGCCTTGGCGCCCAGGCGGGGCACCTTCTTGAGGTCGGTGCGCTTGTTGAAGGCGCCGTGCTCGTTCCGGTAGGCCACGATGTTTTCACTCAGCAGGGGTCCGACGCCGGCCACCCGGCTCAGCAGCGCCGGCGACGCGGTGTTCACATCAACACCCACGGCGTTCACGCAGTCCTCCACCACCGCATCCAGGCTCCGGTCGAGTTTCGACGCTGTCACGTCGTGCTGGTACTGGCCGACGCCGATGGACTTCGGGTCGATCTTGACCAGTTCGGCGAGCGGATCCTGCAGGCGGCGGGCAATGGAGACGGCACCACGCAGTGACACGTCCATGCCCGGCAGTTCGGCGGCGGCGAGCGCGGAGGCGGAATAGACCGACGCACCTGCCTCGGACACCACGAGTTTCTGCGGTTTCCGGTCAACGCCGGGCAGCAGCTTGATCAATTCCGCGGCGAGTTTGTCCGTCTCCCGGGATGCGGTCCCGTTGCCAATAGCCACAAGTTCGACGGCGTGCTGCCGCGCCAGCCGGACCAGGGTGGCGAGGGCTTCGTCCCACTTCCGGGCAGGAGCGTGCGGGTAGACAGTGTCAGTGGCCACCACCTTGCCGGTGCCGTCCACCACCGCGACTTTGACCCCGGTCCGCAGCCCCGGGTCGAGGCCCAGGGTGGGCCGGTTGCCGGCGGGGGCGGCCAGCAGGACGTCCCTGAGGTTGGCGGCGAACACGCGGACCGCTTCGTCCTCCGCCGCGGCGAACAGCCTGGTGCGGAGGTCGGAGGTGAGGCGGGCGAGGACGCGGGAGCGCCAGGCCACCTGTGCTGTCTGCATCAACCAGGCGTCGGCGGGCCGTCCTCGGTCGGCGACGCCGAGGAACCGTGCCACCGCGGATTCGTAGCGCGCCCGGGCAGCGGTGAGGGCGGCGTCGTCCGACGGGTCTGCTTCGGCGAGGTCCAGCTCAAGGATGCCGTCCTTCTCGCCACGGAAGAGCGCAAGCACGCGGTGGGACGGCATCCGGTCCGGCGCCTGGGCGAATGCGAAGTAGTCAGCGAACTTCTGGCCTTCGGCTTCCTTGCCTTTCTTGACCCGCGACACCATGCGGCCCTGCGTCCACATCCGGTCCCGCAGGTTCGCGGCGAGATCCGGGTCCTGGGCCACCCGCTCAACCAGGATGGCACGGGCGCCGGCGAGCGCGGCCGCGGTGTCACCGATGGAGTGCTCGGTGTTCAGGTACTTGGCGGCCTCCCGTTCGGGGTCCAGGTCCGGCCGCTTCAGGAGTGCATCCGCGAGCGGCTCCAGCCCGGCCTCCCGGGCTATCTGGGCTTTGGTCCTGCGCTTGGATCTGAACGGCAGGTAGATGTCTTCCAGCCGGGACTTGGTGTCGGCCGCCAGGATCGCTTTGCGCAGTTCCGGAGTCAGCTGGCCTTGCGTCTCAATCGCCTCAAGGACGGCACGACGGCGGTCCGCCAGTTCGCGGAGGTAGCGGAGCCGCTCCTCCAGGTCACGAAGCTGGGTGTCGTCCAACGTCCCGGTGGCTTCCTTGCGGTACCTGGCGATGAACGGAACTGTTGACCCGCCGTCGAGCAGGCCAACCGCTGCCTTTACCTGCCAGGCTTTGACACCCAGTTCGGCAGCGATCTGGGCGAGGACCGCATCCTCCCCTGATGCGCCGGAGGGGATGGAAGCGGGGGAAGGTGCAGGCTGTTGGGTCACCAGAACATCTTGCCCTACAGGCCTTCCCGGCTCCACCGGAGGACGTGGCCGCAGGAGTGCAACAGGGCGGGGAGGTATTCCTTTGGGGCCATCAAAGTGCTGTAGTGGTCATGCCGTTACCGGCGCCGATGCTCAAGGAAGAGGCCGTCATGCGTGAATTGCTTGTGGTGTTTCAGGAGGGGTTCGACGACGCCAACATCACGGTGACCGTCAACGGCAAGGAGGTGCGCAGGGATCTTGGCGTGTCCACCAATCCGTTGCTCGGCATCGCCACAGAGGTGTCCGTGGAGTTGCCGGCGAAGGGCGCGCAGGTGGGAGTGGAGGTTACCAACCGTGGTCTGAAGGCCATCACCAAGGTCAGCGGACGGCCCAGGAGCGTGCTGGTGTCCATCGAGGACGGGCGGCTGCTTATGAAGGAAGGCACCGGCCGTGAAGCCGTGCTTTAGGCCGTTCCAGGGGCTGCAAAAGTACCTCTGGTAAGAGTCCATTCGATGGAGTATCATCTGATCACCGCCGGCTTCCGCTGGAGTCCGGCGGGCCAATATTAGTCTTCAGCCGGGGGTCGTCGGATGGCCTCCCGGCCTTGCTGCCCGGGACCAGCACCCCGGCCAGCCAGCGACGGCGGCACCCTGATGGGTGCCGCCGTCGTCGTTTTGCTGCGGCTTGGCCGGGTCGCTGGTTAGCCCTGGTAGGCCGGGTAATCGGTGTAGCCCGTGGCGCCTTCGGCGTAGAAGGTGGACGCGTCGGGCTCGTTGAGCGGAAGGCTTTCCTTCCAACGGCGGGCAAGATCCGGGTTCGCGATGGCCGGACGGCCCACCACCACTGCATCCGCGTGTCCTTCGGACACGAGGTTTACGGCTTCTTCCCGCGTGGTGACGACGCCAAAGCCCGTGTTGACCAGGAAGATACCCCCGAAGCGTATGCGGAGATCCTGGACGAGGTCGCCTGTGGGGTCATGGTGCAGGATGCTCAGGTAGGCCAGGTTGAGCGGCGCGATGCTGTCCACGAGGACTTCGTAAGTGGCACGGACGTCCGCGGCGTCGGTCTCGGCGATGCCCTGGACGTTATGTTCGGGCGAGATGCGCAGGCCCACGCGGTTGGCTCCGAGGGCTGCCACCACGGCGTTTACGGTTTCGATAACAAAGCGTGCCCGGTTCTCCGGCGATCCACCGTAGCTGTCGGTCCGGACGTTGGAGTTGGGTGCGAGGAATTCGTGCAGCAGGTAGCCGTTGGCTGAGTGCAGTTCCACGCCGTCGAAGCCTGCCTCGATGGCGTTCAGCGAGGCGTTGACGATCTCCTGGATGACCATGGGAAGTTCGTCGGTGGTCAGAGCCTCAGGCACGGGGTAAGGCTGCTTGCCTGCGGGAGTCCGGACGACACCGTCGATGGCTACGGCGCTGGGGGCGACGATCGGCAGGCCGCCGGTGATGTCCGAATGGGAAACCCGGCCGCCGTGCATGATCTGCGCGAACATGCGGCCGCCTTCGGCATGTACGGCGTCGGTGACCTTCTTCCAGCCGGCAACCTGTTCCTCGGTGACGATGCCTGGCTGGCCGGGGTACGCCTGCCCCGCAGGTGTTGGGTAGATACCTTCGCTGACAATGAGCCCAAGGGAAGCGCGTTGGCGGTAGTGCTCGACGACAAGCGGCCCGGGGATACCCTTCTCTCCCGCGCGGAGCCGGGTCAGGGGTGCCATCACCAGGCGGTTGGGGAGTTCCAGTTCGCCGAGGGTGAGTGGGGAAAACAGCATGCGCAGTTCCTTTCGAAGGCTGAAGACGTACTGCCTGTGCCAACTGGGGGGCGCGTGCAACTATTCCTTGTTTGTCCCGGTGGGACGCGGATCACGTCCGGGCCCCCTCGTCCCGCGGTTACCGCGCAGCCCCTGGACACCCCTGGCCTTGGGGATTGGTGTTGCAGTCATCGGCGTAGTTGCGGGTGAGGGACCGCCAGACGCTGATGGTCTGCGGCGGGGAACTGAACTGCCCCTGTCCCGGGATTGGCAGCGGCGGTCCGGCGTTCACGGAGTAGGTGCCCTGGAAAGAGGTGGTCAGGACAACCTGGAAATCCCCCGTGGATGCGTAGGCGTGGCTGGTCCGGGTCTTTTCACCCCACCGGTCCTGCGGCAGGGCACCGCCCATTGACGGCTGGGGACCGAAGGCCGTGCCGTCGCCGTAGTTCCATGTGTACTGCACCGGTGTTGCCACCACGTGGACCCTTTGGCCGAACATGGTGACATCGAACTGCTGTTCGGCTGCTTCGGCGTAGAAGTTGGTTTCTGCGCCGCGCAGGGTGTTCGGGCTGGGTTGGGCCACAACCTTGCCCGCATTCACCGGAAGATTCTGGAACTGGCGCTGGATGTCCGCCGCGATCCGGGGCAGCAGATCCTCGGGCTTGGGATCGTACAGGCAGGTGGGTCCGGAGTGATGTGCCCAGACCGCGCCGGGGACACCCCTGGGCCGTGAAAGCCAGATCACGGGAATGCCCTTGGCGCCGTCCTCCCGGTCCTTGCAGTCGAGTTGGCGTGCAAGGCAAGGCGTATCGAAGTCGCCGCCGCCGAGATGGCACTGGAGTTCGTACTTGTACTCGTTGGGGTCGTCGGGGACGCTACCCTGCACTGGTCGAGAAAACTCGTCTTCCCCAGGGTTCTTCTGCCACCCGGCGACATCAGCGCCCCCTGAACTCCAATGCGCCTTTGGTGGTGGAGGAGTTTCTTGCTTATTGAGAAATGGACTGCTGCCCTCGCTAACGGCGCCTTCCGGAACTCGGGATTGCTGGCTGGCCTGCGCGCCAGTCGGGAGAACCAATGAAGAAAACAGAAGTATCAAAACCCAAGAGCGGAACATGACTTTCATGTCATCAACCGACGATGGGCTCAATCGTTTGTACATACCAAGCCCCGCCCCGGAAAACGACCAACATGAGATTTCCCGAGTCTGCTGGCTTCGGCTCCGTACTGTCCAAAGATTTGTCCGGGTTGTAATAGCTAAGTGCCTCTTGGGAGACCTGCACGGCGACCTGGTAGTTTCCATCGGCAGCTACGACGAAGGTGGTGTTGATGGCAGGTGTTGTTACTTTCCCACCGGCGAGCCATCGACCGTCTTGATGCCACCCCTCCTGTACCTGCTTAGCTCGTTCACACATCGTGCAATCCGGACTGGTGACCGCTGAGATCGGCTTAGTGTCACCGGTTTCGTATCCATAACTGAGCAACTGAAACCAGTACTTAGCGAAAGCCTCAAGCCCCTCCTTCGTCTCCGTCTTAGCCACCTCCGGTAGCACGGGGACCGGCACATTCTGGGCTGGCCCAGTGGCGTCGGCGGGTCTATACACGGCGCTCGGCGTAGGTGTGGGGGTAGGCGTCGCCGTAGCTGTGGGCGTCTCCGCAGCGACAGGGGAAGAACTTGCGCCCGGCCCGGGCGAGCCCCCGGAGTTACATCCGGCCAAAGCCAGGGACAGGCCGATAGCGATGGCCACGGCACCCGACCGCGCAGCGCCGGACGAAAAGATGTTCTGTGATGTCATGGGCCGCTATTCCCCCAGTAGTTTCAAGACGGCTTGCTCCGAACAGTGACTTAAGGGTAGCCCAGGCCACAATAGGGCGATCAAACTTATCCACAGGCGAAATCCCGTCCCGGTTCTACCACCGGGAATTCGACAAAAGAAGTCACAAAGGAAGCCGGCGCATCAAAGGTGCACCGGCTTCCTGAATCCCCAAAGGGAAACGTTTGAACTCCTATTTCTGGCTGGGCAGCACCAACTTCCCTGTCTTGTCCGTGGACAAGGCCAGGGACGAAACATACTGGGGGCCGCCGTCGGGCCCGTCCTCGGCCGACCGCACCATGTCCGGTCGTTCAAACTCCAAACCCGTGACGTGGCACAGGAGCTTGGTGTCGCTGGGGTTGCCGTCGCCGTCGAACATGAGCAGGTCGATCCCGTCGTCAGTGCGCCGCAGGTAGTACCGCCCACGGGTCGCGATGGCCAGGGCCGGCGGCAGGACCAGCGCCAGGCCTACCGCAAAGATGGGCGAGTATGGCTGGATCGCAGTTCCAAATGCCCCGAAGAACACGGCAATCGAAACCCCGGCGGACACCAGCATGGACACGAAGCCAACAGGGTTCACGGCGTACAGCATGCCGCGACGGAACTCAGGCACCTTCGGGGAGATCTTCAGCAGGTACTTGTTGATGGCGATGTCGGACGCCACCGTGACCACCCAGGCCATGGCGCAGTTGGCGTAGAAGCCCAGGATGGTGTTGAGGAAATCGAACATGTTGGCTTCCATCAGGACCAGCGCGATCAGCAGGTTCACCACTACGAACACCATCCGCCCCGGGTAGGTTTTGGTGATGCGCGTGAAGGAGTTGGTCCACGCCAGCGAGCCGGAGTAGGCGTTGGTGACGTTGATCTTGATCTGGGAGATGACCACCAGCACCACCGCCAGCGTCATGGCCAGCCACGCGGGCATCATCTCCTGGTACACGCCCAGGAACTGGTGCACAGGCTCATTGGCCGTGGCAGATGCGGCGGGATCAAGTGTTGCAATGAGGTAGATGGCGATGAACAGGCCCACAATCTGCTTGATCGCGCCAAAGATCACCCAGCCTGGTCCGGCCAGGATCACGGCCCGCCACCAGGCGCCCCGGTTGGCAGCGGTCCGGGGCGGCATGAACCGGAGGTAGTCGATCTGCTCGGCGATCTGCGCCATCAGGGACAGGCACACGCCGGCGGCGAGCATCACGGACGCAAGGTTGGGCCCGCCGTCGCCGGACGCGCCCGTGTAGGCGAAGAAGCTGTCGATGCTTTCGGGGTGCGTGACCAGCAGGTACCCCACGGGCACCACCATCAGGAGCAGCCACAGCGGGGTGGTCCACACCTGCAGCTTGGCCAGCGTGTTCATGCCGTAAATGACCAGCGGAATGATGATCACCGTGGACGCCGCGTACCCCAGCCACTGCGGGACGCCGAGCCCCAGCTCCAGCCCCTGCGCCATGATGGAGCCCTCCAGCGCAAAGAAGATGAACGTGAAGGTGGCAAAGATGACGTTGGTGACCACCGATCCGTAGTAGCCGAAGCCTGAGCCACGGGTGATCAGGTCCAGGTCGATGTTGAACCGGGCTGCGTAGTAGGCAAGGGGAAAACCCGTGGCAAAGATGACCACCGCGGCCACCGCAATCCCCAGGATCGCGTTGACCGTGCCGTACGAGATGCCGATGTTGGCTCCAATGGAGAAGTCCGCCAGGTAGGCGATGCCACCCAGTGCGCTGGTGGCCACCACCCCGGCGCTCCATTTCCGGTAGGAGCGTGGCGCGAACCGCAGTGTGTAATCCTCAAGGCTTTCCTTGGTGGCGTTGAGCGCGGCGGCGTTGCCCGCGGGCGGAGATGCGGGAGAAAGCCCGACGGCGGCGCCACCGGCGGGTGCCGCCCCTTCAATCAGTTGCGGGGTATCCAGGTCCTGGCTCATATGCCGCCTTTTCTCGGTGGAAGGGGAAGATCTGGAACCGACGGTAACCAGCGGAAACGACAGGGCGGTCACGGCACTGTTTCAAGGGCGTTAAGCATTGACTGTTTTTGTCAACAAAGCCTTCGCACCTCCGTTGTGGAGAGCTGACAAAAAACGGCGGCGGCAGTGGAACTAGCGTCGGAAAGAGACACGACGGCGAGCCAAAGGACAGCGATGACAACCTCCCTTCCACTGCAGGACCGCTCCATCCTGGAAACTGCACGGCGGCAGGTCCTGGACCAGGGTGAGGGCCTGGCTGAGGAACAGTTGCTGGACGTCCTCCGCCTCCCCGACGACGCACTCCCGGACATCCTGGAACTGGCCCACCAGGTCCGGCTGCGGCACTGCGGTGAAGAGGTTGAGGTGGAGGGCATCGTTTCCATCAAGACCGGCGGCTGCCCCGAGGACTGCCACTTCTGCAGCCAGTCCGGGGTCTTCGACTCCCCTGTCCGCGGCGTCTGGCTGGACATCCCGGAACTGGTCAAGGCGGCCAAGGAAACTGCCGCCGCTGGTGCCACCGAGTTCTGCATCGTCGCCGCCGTCCGCGGCCCGGACATCAAACTCATGAACCAGGTCAAGTTCGCCATCGACCGCATCAGGCAGGAAGTGGACATCAACATCGCCTGTTCCCTGGGCATGCTGACCCGGCGCCAGGTGGACCAGCTGGCCTCCTGGGGCGTCCACCGCTACAACCACAACCTGGAAACGGCGCGCAGCTACTTCCCCCGGGTGGTCACCACCCACACCTACGAGGAACGGCTGGAAACCTGCGCCATGGTCAAGGACGCCGGCATGGAGCTGTGCTGCGGCGCCCTGATCGGGATGGGTGAAAGCCTGGAGCAGCGCGCCGAGCTCGCCGCCCAGCTGGCGGCCCTGGAACCACACGAGGTTCCGCTGAACTTCCTCAATCCCCGGCCAGGCACACCCCTGCAGGACCAGCCAATCATGAACGGGAAAGACGCCCTGCGCGCCATCGCCGCCTTCCGGCTGGCGATGCCCCGGACCGTGCTGCGCTACGCCGGCGGCCGGGAACTCACGCTCGGAGACCTCGGCACCCGCGAAGGCCTGCTGGGTGGCATCAACGCCGTGATCGTGGGCAACTACCTCACCACCCTGGGCCGCCCCGCCACGGCCGACCTGAACCTGCTGGTGGACCTGAACATGCCCATAAAGGAACTGCAGAAGACGCTATGAGCACCCCATCCCTGCCGCCGGCGGCCCACGCTCCTTACTGCGAACTCTGCGGCCTTCCCTTGCAGCCTCGCTCACCGCAGGAGGACACACCCCAGGAGGACAAGCACGACGGCGGCCACGCACCGCCGTCGTACCTTCATTCGAGGTGCGCTGACCTTCTCCAGCTGGAACCCCCGCGCTTTTGCGGCACCTGCGGACGCAGGCTGAAGGTCCAGGTCTCCCCAATGGGCTGGTGGGCCAGCTGCAGCCGGCACGGAGTGAACGCGTCATAAAGGGGCCTTCCGGCCTCTGGTGCGGTCCGGTCCGGCTGGGAAGAATGGCCCCATGATGTTTGAACATGCAGACGGCAATCCCGTCCTGGAACTCGACGATGAGCAGTCGTGGCGCCTCCTGGCTGCCACCCAACATGGCCGCCTGGTGGTTTCAGTCGCGGGGGAACCAGACATCTTTCCGGTAAATTACGTGACCTCCCACCGGATGCTTTACCTGCGCACAGCACCCGGAAACAAGCTCGCGCAACTGACCATCAACGACCGCGTACTGTTCGAAACCGACGGCATCCTGTCCCAGGAAGCCTGGTCCGTCATCCTTCGGGGCACGGCGCGGGTCCTTAGCAACTCCGATGAGCTCGCCGCCATCGAAGGGCTCGGCCTGAAGACGTGGGTGCCCACGCTCAAGGACTTCTACGTGGAGATCGAACCGAAGTCGGTCAGCGGTCGGCACTTCGTGTTCGGCGAACAACCGGAGCGCGAAATCTAGGCACTCCTAGACTGGAGGAATGCCGGACAATTCCAGCGTCGAGAAGGCCACCGCTGACAGGCTCACCCCCGAGCAGCGCAGCTGGAACATGTCCCGGATCCGCGGCAAGAACACCAAGCCCGAGCTGCTGGTCCGCCGGCTCCTGCATGCCAAGGGCTACCGCTACCGCCTGCACGGCACGTCGGGCGGGCGCAAGCTGCCGGGCAATCCGGACCTCGTCTTCGCCGGCCGGCACAAGGTGATTTTCGTGAACGGCTGCTTTTGGCATTTCCACGACTGCCGGGCGGGCCGGCACGCACCGAAAGCCAACGCGGAGTTCTGGGCCGCGAAGCGCACCCGGACACGGGAGCGCGACGCCGGCCAGCGCCGGCAGCTGGAAGATGCCGGCTGGGAAGTGCTGACGGTCTGGGAATGCGAGCTGAAGGACCGTTCTGCCCTCGAAGCGCAGCTGGTGCACTTCCTGGAGGCCGGGGCCTGACTAAGGCCGCAGTTGATGTCAATGCCGAACGCACCGGCCTCGATTTTGTGGGCAAAATTCGGGACTCCGATCAAGAAAACCGCAATTCTTGCCGAGTCTTCTGCGTGCCCGGAGGAACGGTCCTAACCTGAAAATCAGCAAGCAACTCCCCGCATAACCGTCCTGTTTTCGGGTCCCCAACTCCAGCAGAAAGGAGTGTCATGAGCACGTCAGACGAGGCGCCAAGGCCGCTGGTGGACCAGTCCGTCCTGGACCGGTTGCGGGAAGAACTGGAGGAGGAAGAGGGGTACACCCAGGTCTTCGTGGGGAACTTCATCGAGTATCTGCCCCAACGGCTGGACCGGCTCAGGCTGGCCATGACCACCGGCGACCTGGAGGGCTCCATCGACGCAGTCCTCAGCCTCAAGACCTCAAGCCAAATGGTCGGCGCCGAGCGCCTTGCGGGGCTGGCCCTGGAGCTGGAAACCGAGATCCGGGCCGAAGCCCGTCACGCCGACATGACGGTGGCATTGCCCAGGCTGGCCGCCACCTACCTCCGGCCCATCACCCAATGCAGCCGGCAGACCACGCACCGGCTACAGGCTCAGTGCTGTCCCGGAGCCAAGCGGTAACCCACCCCGCGGACCGTCTGCAGCCACCGCGGTTGCTGGGGCGAATCGCCAAGCTTCTTGCGCAGGTTCCCCATGTGGACCTCCACGGAACGTTCGTCGGCCTCGCTGATGTAACTGCCGACGTCGTAATCCTCGTCCCGCAGCCGCCGCACCAGGTCGGACTTGGTCCGCACCGTCCGGCCGGCTTCCAGGAGTGCATACAGAAGCTCGAACTCCGTGCGGGTCAGGTTCATTTCCCTGCCGTCCACGCTGACGGTGCGTGAGGCGTAGCTGAGCTCAAGCCCGTTGTGGCTGAAGTTTCCCCGCTCCGGGTGGGCCGCGCCGTCCGGTGACGGATCAACAGCGACCTCGGCCGGGTCCGGAACGGACCGTGGCCGGCGCATCATGGCGGCCACCCGTGCACGCAACTCGCGGGGCCGGAACGGCTTGGTGAGGTAATCGTCAGCCCCGGATTCGAGCCCGATCAGGGTGTCCAGTTCCTCGGTGCGCGCCGTCAGCATCACGATGTAGGCGTCCGAAAACTCCCGGATCTGCCGCGACACCTCAAAGCCGTCAATGTCCGGCAACCCCAGGTCAAGGGTAATGACGTCAGGGTTCAGGCTCTTGGCCATCAGGACGCCCTCAGCGCCGCCGCTGGCGACGGAGACGTCGAAACCAGCCTGGGTCAGCACAGTGCGAACCAGTTCCCGAATGTCGTGGTCATCCTCGATGACCAGACCCACACGTGCCTCACTCATAGAGCCCCCTCAGTGCCAACGTCAGAAGTATAGCTGGCTGCGGATATCCTGCTGGTATGGTCCCGCACACCCCGACGTCCGCGTCCTGCACCCCATGAGCAATCCCACGGCCTGGCCTTCGGGACGCCTGCGGTTCTTCAAGCGGCCTTTCCACGAGTACCGGCTGACGGACCGGGTGGCGCTGAGCCAGATGCCCTTGTTCGTGACGACCCTCCTGACAGCCTTCCTGGTGTGGGCGTTCTTCTCCGAAACCATGGACAACCCGTTGTTCGTGACGTTCCTGGTATCCCAGCTGGTCCTCATGGCACTCTGCTACATCGTTCCGTGGGAGAAGCTGCCGTACACGAGTTTCCTGGCCATCCCCCTCTTGGATTTCATCTCGATTGCGCTGGGCAGGGAAGGCGGCCAGGACAGCCTCGCGGGGATCAGCCTGCTGGCCGTTTTCCCTGTCATCTGGCTGTGTGCGTCCGGGTACTACCCACGGGCTGCGCTGTGGTTTTCGTTCCTGGGACCGCTGGCCATCATCTGGGTGCCGCTGCTGCTGAACGGGAACTCCACACCCCAGGACTTTGCCCGGTCCCTGCTGCTGCCCGTCATGATGCTGGGCATCGGCGTGTCCGTGAGCGTACTGACCCTGAGCATGATGCGCCAACAAAAGCAGCTGGAGGAAAAAGACGAGCAGCTGAGGGCCAGCCTGCGCACCAGCAAACGCCAGGAAGCATTGCTGAACACGGTGCTGGACACGGTGCACCTTGGCGTCCTTGCCGTTGACGCCGGCGGGCACGACGTCCTGATGAACCGGAAACAGCGCGCCAACCATGAACTGGCCCGGCCCAAGGACATCGCCGACCCCAACGAGTCCCAGCTGCTGGTGTACGGGGCGGACCGGAAGACCCTGGTCCCCGTCGAGGAGCGGCCGGTGCGCCGCGCCGTCCTGGGGGAAACCTTCACGGACTACCTGGTGTGGCTCGGCGACGGGAAGGAACAGCGGGCATTGGTGACCACGGCCCGCCCCATGAAGGATTCGGACGGCAACTTCACCGGCTCGGTGATTGTCTTCAGCGACGTCACCGACCTGGTGAATGCGCTCACCGCCAAGGATGACTTCGTCTCCAGCGTGTCCCACGAGTTCCGCACCCCGTTGACGTCGATCCTGGGCTATGTGGAAATCCTGCTCGCGGACGAACTGGAGGATTCCCAGCGGGACATGCTGGAAATCATCCGCCGCAATTCCGAGCGGCTCCTGACCCTCGTCTCAGACCTGCTGTCGAGCCGCAATGGCCAGCTGATCGTCACGCCCCACGCTGTTGATGTGGCCGATCTGGTGCGCGGCAGCGTGTCCTCGGCCATGCCCAGGGCCGCCGCCGCCGGTGTGGAGCTGCGGGCCGACATCCCGGACAGGCTGGAAGCCCATGTGGACAGCGCGCGCATCTCCCAGGTCCTGGACAACCTGGTGTCCAACGCCATCAAGTACTCCCCCGGCGGCGGAGAGGTGGTGGTATCACTGGCCCGCGAGGACGGGCATGTGGCCTGCCGCGTCACGGACACCGGCATGGGCATGACGCCCGAGGACTCCTCCGAGGTGTTTGCCAAGTTCTTCCGCACCAGCAGCGTCCGGCGCACGGCGATACCCGGCGTGGGCCTGGGCCTGCCCATCAGCAAGGCGATCGTGGAGGCGCACGGCGGGACCATCGACGTCGACAGCACGCTGGGCGAGGGGACGACCTTTACCTTTCGGGTGCCGGTCTAGCAGCCCGCACTACTTCGCCCCAGGACTGGCGGGCGAGTTCCTGGATCGAAGCCAGGATGGCCGACGGCGGCTGGCTGAGATCCAGCGGATACTCCACAATGTCGATGTCCGTGTTGAGGATCCGGCGCAGCTTCACCTCGCCTTGCCCGGCGTACACCAGCCAGGCGGTGGGCACGGCGAGGGCCGTGCAGTGGGCGAGCATCTGGTAGTGGTCCGCGGTGAGCGAGGCGCCGGCATCGAAGGCTGCCTTGTACTTGGCGTTGTAGGCAACCACAGGGCGTCCCCCCAGCATGTGCACCGCATCCGGCCGCACGGACAGCCGGTCGGAATCGTTCACCGCCTCGCTGAGCAGGGCCGTGTAGCGCAACCGCAGCTCTCCCGGGTAGGAAGCCATCGCATGGCGCAGCGCCGTACCCACGAAGTCCTCGAACACCTGCGCCATGTCCACCACGAACGAGGCCGTCTGCTGCCGGCCCTCACCGGCTTCGGCGGACGCGTTCCGCAGGACCAGCCCTGCCAGGCGCAGCACGGCGTGGTAGCGGAGGTTCATCCGGGTGGCCTTCCACGGCGGAGCCGGGGCACCGGCCGGAAGGCGCGTCACGCCGTCGAGCTTTCCCTTGAGCTGGCGCAGGCGGCCCAGCACCTCAGGCCGGACACCGGGCACCTGGCCCATGCGTTCCAGGGCGGCGCGCAGGATCCGGTTTTCGGCGATGTCCTCGGTGAACTCGTCGTACGAAACCTCCAGCGGAACAAGCATGCCGGGGCGGCGGGAGATCTGGTCCGAAATCCGGATCCGTCCCTTCACGGTGCGCAGCGACTCATCCACGGTGAGGTAGCCCTGCAGGACACCGCGGGCAAGCGCCCGCTCGGCCAGCTGCGCCAGCGACTCCGCGAGCGCGCTCCACAGGTCCCGCTCTTCATCAGCGGCCACCAGGTCCGGCCGGAAGCCCTGCTCCCCCGCATAACTGAGCAGGAACAGGAGCCGGCTGAGCCCCAGCCGGTCCTTGGGCCGGACGTCGAGCTGAAGCGTGGCCGTCCGTACCGATCCCACTTTGCCCACCGGTTCGATCCGGTACAACCCCATGCCCATGGGCGATGCCTTGGCCAGGCCACTGGAGTTCAGGAAGGAAGCTGTGGGCGCATCCAGCCGGTCCACCAGGCCGCCGGACAGCTCGTCCAGGACCAGGTGCCGCACGGAGGCCCGCGGGTCAGCGCGCTGCAATGCGTCCCAGCAGCTGGTCCAGCCCGAAGCGTTCCTCCAGCTGCGCCCGGGTGAGCTGGCCATGGTAGTGCTCCTCCAGCAGCGGCATCAGCTCGTACTTCCAGATCCGGCGCAGACCCGCCGGGGTCTGCGCCGCCGGCTTCATGAAGTAGGAGGGCCCGATCATCAGGTCGCGGTCCCACTCATCGATAGCTGCGTTGAGGGCGTCCAGCAGCAGCGCCGGGGTGGGATCGAGCTGCCGGGCCTGCAGGAACCGGAGCAGCGAACCCTTGACCGGTTCGGTCTGCGGGTGCAGCTCGATGAAGGAGAAGCGGCGGCGGATGGCGGCATCCATCATGGCGATGGACCGGTCCGCCGTGTTCATGGTGCCGATGATGTACAGGTTGTCCGGCAGTGTGAACGGTTCGTTGGGGCTGTACTGCAGGTAGATCCTGTCGTCACGGTACTCCAGCAGGAAGTACAGCTCGCCGAAGACCTTCGCAAGGTTGGCCCGGTTCATCTCATCGATGATCAGGAAGTATGGCTTCTTCTCGTTACCCGGTTTGGCGGCTTCCTCCGCCAACCGGCGCAGGGGCCCCGCCACCAGCTTGAAGGACACCTGGCCGCCGTCGGTCTTGTCCGGCCGGTAGCCCTCGAAAAAGTCCTCGTAGGCGTAGGACGGGTGGAACTGCACCAGCTTCACGCGCTCGTCCGTGGTGTCATCCGCCAGCTCCGCCGCCAGGTGCTTGGCCAGGTAGGTCTTGCCGGTGCCGGGCGGTCCGTAGAGGACCAGCTGCCGGTTCTCCTCCAGCAGGTCGGCGATCTCCTGGAGCGGTTCCAGCTCCATGTGCAGGGATTCGGCAAATTCCTGCGTCAGCGGGCGGAAACCCTCCTGGACAGGCGGGACGACGGCGGCCGCGTCCGTGTCGGCGTCCGGCTCGTTTTCTGCCTCGGCAGGCAGCAGCGCCTGCAGCGCCTGGACCACGCGGGTCACGTCCACCACGATGCCCGGGGTTGCGAGCTGGCGCTGGACGTGCCGGGGAAGGCTGGTGGTGGTGTGGCCGTCGTCGAACCAGCGCACCTTCCGCCGCAGCCGGCGGTTGTCGTCGTTGTACTCGGGTTCCCCCAGCACGCCGCCCAGCCGCACGCTCCCGGCGTGCTGGTAGAGCACCAGGTCCCCGGGCTTCATGACCGTGAGGAAGGCAAACACAGCGGTCTTGGTGTCCTCGCGCTCCACGTAACCAAGGTGCTTGTAGTCCTCATCCACCGCGTGCTGGACCAGGCCGGCGGGAACGCCGTGGTCCAGGCGGCGGAGATGTTCGACGTCGAGCGTCACCTTCTCCTCGTTGTGCCAGGCGGTGAGCAGGTCGGCCTGGTCGCTGTGCGTGCGCAGCAGCCAGGCCCGACGCCCTGGGTCGCCCACTTTGCGCCACTGGCTGACGAGCTGCCGGGAGTACCAGTCGATGCGCTGGCCCGCCTGCTCGTCCAGATGCCGGCGGATACGGTGGATGTCCGCGGTGATGTCCTCTTCGGTGTCGCCGTTGGCGCCGCCCACCAGGGAGGCGAAGGCATCCCGGATCTCCTGCCGCTCGACGTCCGCAACCACGGGCTCGAAGTAGCTGGGCCAGGCGAGGAATTCGATGCTGCGCCGGATGGCGGGCTGGTCGTCCGGTGTGGATGCGGCCAGGCGGTGGAACTGCAGCGGATCGTTGATGGCTGCCTGGACCACGGCGGCGGGCCGCTGGGCGACGTTCCGGACAAAGCGGCAGAGCCATTTGAGGTGGTCCCAGATGGTCCAGTTGAATTCTGCCGTCCGGTCACGGATGACGCCGTGGTCGGTCATGCCCGCATACAGCTCCTCGGGGAGCTCCAGCGGCGGTTCCAGCCAGCCCGCGGCCTCGGCCACGCGGGCGCGCTTGACCTTCAGCGACTTCACTTCGTGGGCCAGCGGGAGGGACTGCAGGAAGAGCAGCTCCACAGCCAGCTGCTTGGCCCCGCGGGTGGCGCCCTCCAGGTTCTCCCGGAGGTTGGTCATCATCGGCGCTTTGGAATCGGCGATGCCCCTGTCCAGGCGGTCCAACAGCTCCACGGCCGCCGGAACAGACCACGTCCTGGTGCGGCCGTCCAAGGGCGACGCCTTGCCCAGGAGGCCCGGCCCCAGCACAAACCATGCGGCATCCTCAATCTCCTTGGAGATGCCGAGGGCGCGGGTCATGGCAGCAGTGGCAGTGGGGGTCATGCCCTCAAATTTACAGGGTCAAGCTGGGCGCCCGCTCCACGCTGCCTTGGACTACCTGACTGCCGCCCGGCCTACTTGCCGGTGGCGGACCTCTTCCTGCCAAAGACGAAGTACCCCATGGGACCGATGAAATTGATGAACGATGCCGCCCGCCACGCCGCCTTGGGCCCGTTGATAAGCGCGGCGGGCCTGCGGGAGATGTCGCGCTGCGCGGCCACCAGCAACGACATCTGGACGATGGCGGTGAAGATGATTCCCGCCTTGCCCGACGGGGACATCTCCTTCCATGTCTTCTTCTGCCTGCCGGCACGGGTCATGCGGCTCTTGTTCATTGCCATCCTGTTCTTGGCCATGGGGCTTCCTTTCGCTGTGGCTCGTTGTTCCAGTCCAGTCGTCCGATGGCGTCCTGACCAGAGTCTTAGTGCCTGTAGGGGGCCATCCGGTCTTTTTGTTCCTGGCTGAGCCTTTGCACCCGGCCCGTTGCCTCGTCGACGAAGGCCAGATGGCTGCTTGCCTTCACGCAGTCCTCCCGCGTGAGGGGGTCCTGGAGGAGGTAGTGGATGTCAAAGCTGGCCCCCTTAACGGCACCAATCCATACCTGCACCACGGCCGGAACATTGCGGTATTCGAGCGTCCGGACATAGCGGATCTTGTGGTCCACCACCAATGCCAGGGTTCCCTCGGGGACGTCATTGAACAGGGACACCGGCGGCTCCATCCCGGGAAGTCCGGCGCCCCGCGGTGGTCCGAAGGCGGCGATCCTTGCCTCCTCCAGCATCCTGACAATCTGGACGTTGTTGATGTGGCCATAGGCGTCCATGTCGCCCCATCGCATCGGCACCAGGACTTCTATCCGCTGGCCGCCGTGCGCGCTCAGCTGTGGACCGCCGTCGAATCATCCACCGGGAGTTCCCCGGCGTCGGCACCTGCAAACTGCGACATGTAGAGGCGGTGGTATGCCCCGCCGGCCGCGAGCAGCACCTGATGGTTGCCCTGTTCCACGATCCGTCCGTTCTCCATAACCAGGATCGTATCGGCATCGCGGATAGTCGAGAGCCGGTGCGCGATCACGAAACTGGTCCGGTCGGAGCGCAGGGCGGCCATGGCCTTCTGTACCAGCAGTTCGGTGCGGGTATCCACGGAGCTGGTGGCCTCGTCCAGGATCAGCAGCGACGGGTTGGCCACGAAGGCCCGGGCGATGGTGATCAGCTGCTTCTCACCGGCACTGACGTTGTTGCCCTCTTCATCAATAACGGTGTTGTAGCCATCGGGCAGGGCGCGGACGAACCGGTCCACGAAGGTGGCCTTCGCCGCCGCCATGACCTGCTCCTCTGTGGCATGCAGGTTGCCGTACCGGATGTTGTCATAGATGGAGCCGCCGAACAGCCACGCGTCCTGCAGCACCATGCCCACCTTGGAGCGCAGCTCGGACCGGCTGAGGTGGGTGATATCCACACCATCGAGCAGGATGGCGCCCGCGTTGAGCTCGTAGAACCGCATCACCAGGTTCACCAGCGTGGTCTTGCCGGCGCCGGTGGGACCCACGATGGCTACGGTGTTTCCCGGCTCCGCCGTGAACGACAGGTTCTCGATGAGGGGCTTGTCCGGGGTGTAGCTGAAGGTGACGTTCTTGAAGTCCACGTGGCCATCGGTCTTGGCCGGCAGGTGCTCGGTGGCAGTTTCGGTGTCCTGTTCCTCGGCGTCAAGGAACTCGAAGACCCGCTCCGAGGAGGCAACACCGGACTGGAGCATGTTGGCCATGCCCGCCATCTGGCCAAGCGGCTGGGTGAATTCACGGGAGTACTGGATGAAGGCGGTGGCATCGCCCAGGGACATGGCGCCTGAGGCCACGCGGAGGCCACCCACGACTGCGATGCCTACGTAACTGAGGTAGGAGACGAACTGCATCACGGGGAAGATGATGCCGGAGACGAACTGCGCTCCAAAGCTGGCCTTGTAGAGTGCCTCGTTGCGTTCGTCGAAGCGTGAGAGCATGTCGGCATCGCGGCCGAAGACACGCACGAGGTCGTGCCCCGAGAAGGATTCCTCAATCTGGCCGTTCAGTGATCCGGTGTTCTTCCATTGGGCGGCAAAGAGCTTCTGGCTGCGGACGCCGATCATTCCGGCGGCCACCCCGGACAGCGGGAGGGCCACCAGGGCGATCAGGGCCAGCTGCCAGGAGACGATGAACATCATGATCACAATGCCCACCACGGTCAGCACGGAGTTGACCAGCTGGGCGAAGGCCTGCTGGAGCGCCTGCTGGATGTTGTCGACGTCGTTGGTCACCCGGGACAGGACATCGCCGCGCTGCCGGGTGTCGAAGTAGTTCAGGGGCAGGCGGTTCAGCTTGTTTTCGGTATCGTCGCGCAGCCGGCGGATGACCTTCATGACAATCCGGTTCAGCACATAGCCCTGCAGCCACATGAAGATGTTGGACACGAAATACATGAGCAGGACGATGGCGATCAGCATGGTCAGCTTGTCGAAGTTGATCCCCGTGCCGGGCACCAGTTCCATGCGGGAGATCATGTCCGCGAAGTTGTCCTGGCCCTGCTGGCGGAGGCCGGCGACGAACTGTTCCTTGCTGGCTCCGGCCGGAAGCTGCCTGCCTACCACTCCGGCGAAGATGACATCCATGGCCTGGCCAAGGATCTTCGGGGCAATGACGTTCAGGACCACGGAGACGACCACCAGGCCCACCACGGCGTAGATTCCCAAGGCCTCGGGCTTCAGCAGGCCCATGAGGCGTTTCGCCGACGGCCAGAAGTGCTCGGCCTTCTTGGCAGGCATGGCACCGAACATGCCGCCGTCGGCCTCGGTGGGCTGGAACTCCTCCTCGACGAAATCGTCATCCGCAGGCGCCGCGGCGCCGGGCCCTACGGCACCGGACCCTGCGGCACCGGATTGGGCTTCCACTGCGGTGGCGTCCTTCTTGCGGGGGCTCATGCCACTTCCTCCACGCTGAGCTGGGATTCGACAATTTCCTGGTAGGTGGGCGAGGTTTCCAGGAGTTCCTCGTGTGTGCCGCGGTCCACGATCCGGCCGTTGTCCAGCACCAGGATCTGATCCGCGCCGGTGATGGTGGAGATCCGCTGCGCCACGATGATGACGGTGGCATCGGCCGTGGTGCTCTTAAGCGCGGCCCGCAGCCGTGCATCCGTGGCGACGTCCAGGGCGGAGAAGGAGTCGTCGAAGAGGTAGACACGGGGCTTGGTCACCAGGGCCCGCGCAATGCAGAGCCGCTGACGCTGGCCGCCGGAGACGTTGGTCCCGCCCTGGGAGATCCGGGATTCCAGGCCGTTCTTCTTGTCGCGCACAAAGGAGTCGCCCTGGGCTACCCGGAGGGCCTCCCACAGTTCCTGCTCCGTTGCCTCGGTTTTGCCGAACCGGAGGTTGTGCTCGATGGTGCCGGAGAACAGGTAGGGACGCTGCGGCACCAGGGCCACGCGCTTGGTGATCTCGGCACGGTCCAGCCGGTCCACGGGGACGCCGTCCAGCAGTACCTGGCCTTCCGCGGGGTCGTACAGCCGCGGCAGGAGGGACAGGAGCGACGTCTTGCCGGCGCCCGTTGAACCGATGATGGCGATGGTCTGGCCGGGACGGGCAGTGAAGCTGATGTTGCTGAGCACCGGAGATTCGGCTCCCGGATAGGCGAAAGTGACGTTCCGGTACTCCACCACCCCTTCCAGCGCGGCCGGCGCCTCCGGGTCACGGGGGTCGTGGATGGAGGGCTCGACGCCGAGCACCTCGCCGATGCGGTCCGCGCAGACCGAGGCGCGCGGAATCATCATGGCCATGAAGGTGCCCATCATGACGGCCATCAGGATCTGCAGCAGATACTGCAGGAAGGCGGTGAGCGAGCCAACCTGCATGGCTCCGGCGTCCACCCGCTGGCCGCCAAACCACAGAACCGCCGCCGTGGACAGGTGCAGGATCATGCTGATGGCCGGGAACATCAGCACGAACAGCGCGCCGATGCGCAGCGAAACGTCTGTCAGTTCCTTGTTGGCGCCGCCGAAGCGTTCCGTCTCGTAGGGTTCACGCACGAACGCCCGGACTACCCGGATACCGATGATCTGCTCACGCAGCACGGCGTTAATCCGGTCGATCTTCCTTTGCATGGAACGGAACAGCGGCATCAGCCGGACCACCAGGTACCCCACCACGACTGCCAGCAACGGAACGGACACCCAGACCAGCCAGGACAGGTTGATGTCCTCCCGGAGGGCCATGATGATGCCGCCGATGCACATGATGGGCGTGGCCACCATGAAGTTCAGCCCCATCAGCAGGAGCATCTGGACCTGTTGCACGTCATTGGTGCCACGGGTAATCAGGGTGGGCGCCCCGAATGCGTTGACATCCTTGGCGGAGAAGCTGGTGACTTTGCGGAAGACCGCACGGCGCAGATCCCTGCCCACGGCCATTGCGGTCCTGGAGCCGAAATAGACGCCGGCGATGGCTGCAGCCACCTGGGCGAAGGCCACCAGCAGCATCACGGCACCCGTGCGCCAGATGAAGTCGGTGTCCCCCCGCGCCACACCCTCATCGATGATTTGGGCGTTCAGGCTGGGCAGGTAGAGGGCTGCAATGGTGGATGCGAGCTGGAAAACAACGACAGCCAGGATGTACGGCGCATACGGTTTGGAGTAGCGCCGTATAAGGGTGAGGAGCATGGACCCAACTCTAGTGATGCCCACCGACATTGAAGCCCCATCGAAGGTACTTTTCCTGCCCGGCAAGACAGAATAAGCACAAGGGCCGCAGCCCGCCTCCGGCTGTCCGGTGCGGGCTGCGGCCCTCGTGATGCTGCTCTATGGCTGGCTACTGCCCCTGGCTGGGTTCAGTGCCGGCACCGGCGGAGGGCGCGGCGGCGCTGTGCCGGCCGTGCCCGGCCAGGTACAGCGCGGCTGCGGCCTGGATCTTGCGTTCCTTCAGGAGCTTGCGCTGCAGCCTGCTGAGCTCTGCCGCCGTGGCCGCCTGCTTGGCCGCCACCTCCTGCTGCGAGCGCAGCTGTTCCTGGATGTTCAGGACCAGGCCGCCCAGCTCAGCCTGCTGCCGGGCCAGCAGGTGCTGGGTGTCCTGCAGCTTCTGCAAAGTGGCGGCGGCACTGGCCACGGCGTCGGCAGCCTTCCCGGTCCGGTCCGCCTCCAGCTGGTCCGCCTCGATCTGGTACGCGGGGCGCAGGTCCAGGTCTTCGGAGCGGAAGCTCCGTGCGAAGGCTTCCTCGAAGTCCTCCGTTGCCACCCGCCCCGAAACCGCGGCGGCGGCGGCAGCCCCGCCGTCGTACGTCTTCGCAGGGGCCGTGGGCAGGACCGGACCCTGGGCGGTCGTCCGTGCAGCGGCGCGAACGTCCCCGTCCCGGGCTTCGACGGAAACCATGGGAAGCTGGCCCGTCATGGCCGTCATCCCCGCTTCGCCCGCCGCATTGGCCTGCAATGTGGTCTCGGGGGTGATATCGACGGTCTTGCGCAGCGGTACTTCCTTGATGAAGATCACGGCGAGAAGGGCTACGGCGCTCACCACGGCGGAGATCATGAAGATGCCCGCTGTGGCGTCACCGTAGGCGGCGCGCATGACGTCGGCTATCGGGGCCGGCAGGTCCTTGAGGTCCATGCTGGCACCGCCGTCTCCAGTGGCCTGGATACCCAGCTTCGCCAGCCCGTCGGTGGCCAGGTCCTTGACGTGGTTTGCCATGACGGCGCCCAGGACGGATACGCCGATGGCACCGCCCACCGAGCGGAAGAAGGCGACGGAGGCGCTGGCGGAGCCGATGTCCTTGGCCTGGACGGTGTTCTGGACGGCGAGGACCAGGTTCTGCATGAGCATGCCCAGGCCGACGCCGAAGATGCCGGTGTAGAGGCCGGTCAGCCCGAGCTCGGTGGTGTGGTCCATGGTGCCGGCGAGCGCCAGGCCGCCGATCAGCAGGATGGTGCCGCCGATCAGGAAGCGCTTCCACTTGCCGTAGCGGCTGATCAGCTGGCCTGAGACGACGGAACCGATGAGGTTGCCGGCGATCATGGGCAGGGTCAGCAGTCCGGCCTCGGTGGGCGTGGCGCCGCGGGCCACCTGGTAGTACTGGCCAAGGAAGGTGGAGGAACCGAACATGGCGACGCCGACGGCCACGGAGGCCACGATGGCCAGGGCGGTGGTGCGCTCGGAGATGATCTTGAGCGGGATGATCGGCTGGGAGACCTTGGATTCAACCAGCACCAGCAGTGCGAGCAGGAGGACGCCGCCGCCCACCATCACCGCTGTCTGCCAGGACCACCAGTCGTAGTAGTCGGCCTTGCCGGCGAAGGAGACCCAGACCAGGAGCAGGCTGACGCCGGATGTGAGGAGGATGGCACCGAACCAGTCGATCTTGGCAGGCCGCTTGATGTGCGGAATCTTCAGGGTGACCTGGAGCAGGATGAGTGCGACGACGGCGAGCGGCACGCAGACGAAGAACGTCCAGCGCCAGCCGAGCGAGCTGTCCACAATGAAACCGCCCAGCAGCGGGCCGCCGGCGGTGCCCACGGCCATGACGGCGCCCATGTAGCCGGAGTACTTCCCGCGTTCACGCGGCGGAATGATGGAGCCGATGATCGCCTGGGCCAGCGCGGTGAGGCCGCCCATGGCGATGCCCTGGATTACGCGGGCAGTCAGCAGGAACGGGATGTTTTCCGAGAAGCCTGCCATGACCGAGCCGGCTACGAAGATCACGATGCTCAGCTGGACCAGGACCTTCTTGTCGAAGAGGTCGGCGAGCTTGCCCCAAATGGGGGTGGTGGCTGCGTTGGCCAGCAGTGCTGCGGTGATGACCCACGCGAAGTCCGTCTGGGTGCCCTTGAGCTCGGACATGATGGTGGGCAGGGCGTTGGCCACGATGGTGCTGCTGAGAATTGCGGTGAAGAAGGCGGCGAGCAGGCCGGTCAGGGCCTCCATGATCTGCCGGTGGTTCATGGGCGCGCCGGGTTCGTGGCGCTTGGACTGCCGCGACTCCTGTTTAACGGAGCGTTGGCGATGGCGCTCCTGCTCCTGGTCCGCGGCGGCGGTGACGTTAGCCATTGATGGACTCCTGCGTGTGATCGGTGGGGTTTCCGGCCGCCCTTGCCCGGATGGAATTCTTCAGGGATGTGGTGAGCTTGTTCAGCATCGCGGCCGTGGCCACGGCGTCGTCCTCGTTCCAGTCACCGAGGTAGGCCTGCAGCGTCTCCGCCCGGTGCCGCACCAGTTCCGCCAGTTTCTCCTTGCCCCGGGGTGAAAGGGCCAGCAGTTGGGCCCTTCCGTCGTCCGGGTCGGGAGTGCGGACCACCAGGCCCGCGTCCGCCAACTCGGCGATGTGTCGGCTGAGCACTGGAGGGCTTACCCCCAGCCGCTCGGCCAGGTGCGCGGCGCGGGTCTCCCCTTCGCCGATGAACCTCAGCACGCCCTGCAGGGCGATGCCGGTGTCCTGGCCTTTGACGTTGACCATGGTGACGCACCGCAAGGCACGCTGGAGGTCGTAGATGTGGCTGACGAGGTCGGCTGCTGTGGCCGGTGCGACAGACATGATGCTCCCTAAAGAATTAGTTGCTGCAAGCAACTGTATCAGGAAAAGGTTGCTTAGGGAAACGAAGTTCTTGGTTCGGGGGCTTAAAGCACGGTGCTCCCCCACTCCCGGCCGGTGCGGCAGGAAGTGGGGGAGCGCTTATTCGTACGGGGCGGAGTCAGCCGTCCAGATGCGTGGGGCTGAACATTTTCAACAGGGTTTCAACCACGACGACGTTGGGCCCGTCGGCGGCGAATCCCGCCGTGAGCGCCTCCCCCACGTCCCCGGGGACGACCCGGGTGGCAGGCACGCCAAAGGACTCCGCCAGCTTCACGAAGTCGGGGCGGGCAAGTTCGGTGGCAGTGGCCTTGCCGAACGCACCCACCATGTACTCGCGCAGGATGCCGTAGCCGCCGTCGTCCACGATCAGCCAGGTGACCGGAACGTTGTGCTGCCTGGCGGTGGCCAGTTCGGCGATGGAGTACATGGCCGAACCGTCACCGGAAACTGCGAGGACCCGGGCGGAGCCGGTGGGCTTGCCCAGCGTTTCCAGCCCCACGGCCGCCCCAATGGCACCCGGAAAGGCGAAGCCGAGGCCACCGGCACCCTGGGCCGAGTGGAACTGCCCGTCCCGGGCGTCCCAGCAGGACCAGCCCCAGTAGGCGGCGATGGTCATGTCCCAGAAGGTCTGCATGTCCGTCGGGACCGCTTCGCGGATGTCGGCCATGAACTTGAGTTCCTTGGCCAGGTCCTGCGATTCAAGCCGGGCCCTTACCTTGGCGAGGGACTCCTTTACCAGGGTTTCCGGCGCCACTCCATGCCAGTCCGGAGCAGTCCGGGACGAGTCAGGCACCAGCGCCGCATCCAGCGCCGCCAGGGCCTGGCCGGCGTCGGCCCGGATGCCCAGGCCGGGCCGGTTCGATTCGAGGACCCGGGGCTCGGCGTCGATCTGGATGATGCGCCCGCGCGGCTCAAAGGTGAAGTAGTTGGAGGTGACTTCCCCCAAAGATGACCCGATGACCAGCAGCACGTCAGCGTCCTCCAGGACGTCGGTCATGTACCGGTCCTCGATCCATGCCTGCAGCGACAAGTCATGGTTCCACGGGAACGCGCCATTGCCGCCCGGCGTGCAGATCACCGGGGCGCGCAGTTTTTCCGCGATGGAGAGCAGCGCATTTTCCGCTTTTCCGCGGCGGGTGCCGCCCCCGGCGATGATGGCCGGGCGCTTGGCTGCCTCCAGCCACTTCACGGCCTCGCGCACCAATTCGACCCGCGGCGGGTTGTCTGCCGCCTCCGCCAGGGCATCCTCCACCGGCGGGACCATGATGGGATCCAGGAGCACGTTCTGCGGGATCTCCAGCCAGACCGGACCATGCGGGGACGAGATCGCCTCGGTCCAGGCATCCTGGATCGCCGACGGGATTCCGGAGGCGTGCTGGATCAGCCGCTGGCTCTTGGTGACGTTGGCGGCCGAGGCCTTCTGGTCATCGAGCTGGTGCAGCATGCCCTTGCGCCGCGCGCCCAGGCCTTCCAGGGGAATCTGGCTGGCCACCACCACCATGGGAACGCCGGTGGCATACGCCTCCTGGAGGCCTGCCAGCGACGTCAGCGCCCCCGGGCCGGTGGACAGGAACAGGACGCCCACCTCGCCGGTGGCGCGGGAGTAACCGTCAGCGGCGAAGGCGCTGTTGTTCTCGATCCGGGAAGAGACAAACCGGAGGTTGCCGCGGCCCATGGCGTCGAAGAGCCCCAGGGCATGCTGGCCCGGAATGCCGAAGACAGTCTTCGCTCCCAGTGCCTCGAGGGTCTCGACGACGAGGTCCCCGCCATTGCGTGGACCCCCCTCCAGCCTGGTGGCGGTCACGCCTGATTCGGTCACGGCCTACTCCTTGGTGGCTGCAGCGAAACCGGCAGGCCGGCGGGCCTCCTGGCCCAGGGCCTGTGCCTGGTACCCGGTCTCCGCGCCAAAGCGGTCCCCCGGCAGGGCGTTGTCCGCCATCAGGGTGACCAGTTCATAGGCCACATGGCTGGCGGCCACGCCGGTAATCTCGGCATGGTCGTAGGCCGGAGAAACCTCCACGACGTCGGCGCCCACCAGGTTCATGCCGCGGAACCCGCGGATGATCTCCAGGAGTTCACGGCTGGTGATGCCGCCCGCTTCCGGCGTGCCGGTGCCCGGTGCATGGGCGGGATCCAGGACGTCGATGTCCACGGAGATGTACAGCGGGCGGTTGCCGATCCGGTCACGGACCTTGGCCACGGTTTCCAGGACGCCCTGGTAGTAGACGTCCGCGGAGGTGACGATGCCGAACCCGAAGCGGTGGTCGTCGTCGAGGTCCTTCTTGCCGTAGAGCGGGCCCCGGGTGCCGATGTGGCTGATGGCCTCCGTGTCCAGGATGCCTTCCTCCACTGCGCGGCGGAAGGGTGTGCCATGCGTGTATTCAGCGCCGAAGTAGGTGTCCCACGTGTCCAGGTGGGCGTCGAAGTGGAGCATGGCGATGGGTTCCCCGGCACGCTCGGCCGCGGCGCGCAGGAGCGGCAGGGCGATGGTGTGGTCCCCGCCCAGGGTCAGCAGCCTGCTCCCCGCGGCGGTGAGGTCCAGCGCGTTCTGCTGGATGGTCTCGATGGCCTCGTTGATGTTGAACGGATTGACGGCCATGTCGCCGGCGTCGGCAACCTGGATGTTCTCGAACGGGCTGACATCCCAGGCCGGATTGTAGGGGCGCAGCAGGCGGCTGGCCTCGCGGACGTGGTTGGCGCCGAAGCGGGCCCCCGGGCGGTAGGAAACACCCGAGTCGAAGGGCACGCCCACCACCGTCACATCAGCCTTGTCCACCTGGTCCAGGCGCGGAAGCCGGGCGTATGTGGCGGCCCCGGCGTAGCGGGGAATCCGGGATGAATCGATGGGGCCAAGGTTGCCGTTGGCTTCAATGCGCAGCTCTTCCAATGGAGGCCTCTCCTTCGAGGAGTTGGGGGACTTCTGTGACTGCCATCATACACTCTGGTTTCCCTAGAAGCATCAGCTGTTTACCTTCGCGCCCTACTTCCGGGCATGGCAGCGTCACGCAGAGCACTCTTTGGGCAGGCGGGGGCCGCAGGATGGCCGCCATTGCAGGAGGGCGCAGGCGCCGAGTCCGCGAAAGTCTGCCCTGCGTGACGCCGGCTCGAACCTGGGCAGGAATGCACACCCAGGAAGAGGGTTAGCGGCTGGCGGCCGGCACCAGGACCCAGAGCACCTCGACCGGCTTGTCCGTCGGATTGACCCACGTGTGGGGTTCGCGGCCCGGGAAGGTGACGGTGTCACCGGTATTGAGGTCGTATTCCTCGTTGGTGAGGATCAGCTTGATGGATCCCTTGACCACGTGCAGCACATCGACATCGCAGTCGACGGCGTAGAGTTCGGACTCACCGCGGCCGTGCGGCTCGATCACGGCCTGGATGATCTGGACCCGGCGTTCGGAGCGTGCAGTCAGGAGCCGCTCCACGATGCCCTGGCCGCCAAGGGAGATCCGGGGGCCGTCGTTCCGCCGCGTGAGATGGGTTTCCGGCGCCGCGAACAGGTCACCGATGGAAATGGACAGTACCTGGCACAGTGTTACCAGCGAGGCGACGGACGGCGAGGTCAGGTCCCGCTCCACCCGGCTGAGGAATCCCTTGGTCAGCCCGGTTGCATCGGCCACCTGCTCAATGGTGAGCCGCTGGGACTGCCGCGCGGCCCTGATCCGGGACCCGATGGCAACCGGGACGTTGCTGGGCTCAACTGGCAGTGCCTTCATTAACGAACCTTTCATGGCCGGCAGTCCGGCTCCGCTCTGGAGCCATACTAATGGGCGCCGCTTTTGTGACGCGTCCATGCCACATGTCGCCGCGGCAGCATTTCCCCAACCTTGACTGTTGCAGCCGTCACACCCTATCTTTGGAAACGCCTGTTGCCTATAGGGCAATATCCTTCAAGGCAATGACAGGATCCCTCTCCGTCCGTCCCGGCAGTTCCGGGCGCCCCGCACCCGGCCGCACCGCCGGCCCACAACAGCTCCAAGGAGCCATCTATGGATGCCAGTGCCATCAACATCGCCATTGTGGTGGTGTACCTGCTCGCAATGCTGGCCTTCGGTTGGTGGGGAAAGTCCCGCACCCGAAACAACAGCGACTTCCTGGTGGCCGGCCGCCGCCTTGGACCCTTCCTCTATACCGGAACCATGGCGGCCGTCGTCCTGGGCGGCGCCTCCACCGTGGGCGGTGTCGGGCTGGGCTACAAGTTCGGCATTTCGGGAATGTGGCTGGTGGTGGCTATCGGCACCGGCGTCCTGCTGCTGAGCCTCCTCTTTGCCGGCACCATCCAGAAGCTGAAGATCTACACGGTGTCCCAGATGCTCACCCTGCGCTATGGCAGCAAGGCAACCGAAGCCTCCGGCATCGTCATGCTCGCCTACACCCTGATGCTCTGCGCCACCTCCACCGGCGCCTACGCCACCATCTTCGTGGTCCTCTTCGGCCTGGACCGGGCACTCGCCATTGCCATCGGCGGCGTCATCGTGCTGGTCTACTCGACCGTTGGCGGCATGTGGTCCATCACGCTCGCTGACCAGGTCCAGTTCGTCATCAAGACGGTGGGCATCTTCTTCCTCATGCTCCCGTTCACCCTGAACGCAGCCGGCGGCCTGGACGGCATCCGCAGCCGCGTGGATGCCAGCTTCTTCCAGATGGACGGCATCGGGGTCCAGACCATCATCACCTACTTCGTGGTCTACACCCTGGGCCTGCTGATCGGCCAGGACATCTGGCAGCGCGTGTTCACTGCCAAGACGCCCAAGGTTGCCCGCTGGGGCGGCGCCACGGCCGGCATCTACTGCGTCCTCTACGGCGTGGCCGGCGCCCTGATCGGCATGGCCGCCAAAGTGGCCTTGTCCAACGTCAAGATCGCCGCCAAGGATGACGTCTACGCCGAGGTTGCCCAGAACATCCTGCCGATCGGCATCGGCGGACTGGTCCTCGCCGCCGCCGTGGCAGCCATGATGTCCACCGCGTCGGGTGCCCTCATTGCCGCCGCGACGGTGGCCCGCGCGGACGTCCTGCCATTCGTGGCCGGCTGGTTCGGCAAGAAGGTCGACACCGGGGACACCGGGAACCCGGAGCACGACGTCAGGGCCAACCGCATCTGGGTCCTGGTGCTGGGCGTCGTCGCGATCGTCATCGCCATCATCACCAAGGACGTCGTGGCGGCCCTGACCATCGCCTACGACATCCTGGTGGGCGGCCTCCTGGTGGCCATCCTTGGCGGCCTGCTCTGGAAGCGCGGCACCGGCATGGCGGCGGCGGCGTCCATGGCCGTCGGTTCGGTGGTGACGCTGGGAACCATGATCATCCTGGAGGTCAATGCCAAGGAACCGTTGGACGGCATTTACGCCAACGAGCCCATCTACTACGGGCTGATCGCCTCGGCCGCTGTCTACATTGCGGCGTCGTTGTTCACCGCGCCCACCGACCCCGCCGTCATGCAGGCGTGGCAGCGCCGGGTCTCGGGCCAGGGCGCGGAGGAAACCCCGGAGGAAGTCCTCGCCGGACGCTGACCCCGCAGGGTTGGAGGGCGGCGATTAAAAGTACGACGGCGGCACCTTCTTTCGCGTGACAGCGAAAGGAGGTGCCGCCGTCGTCAGTCCTGCGGCCTGTGTTCCTAGCCTTCGGTGTCGCGGGGCTCGTCGTCATCCAGGGGGACCTCGCGGTCCTCGGCGTCGATGACGACCGGCGGCGCCTGGACCACCGGTTCTTCCTCGTCGATCAACGCGTCCTCGGCGTCCCAGTCCGCATCGTCTACCGGTGAATCTTCCGCGTAGTCGTAGGCGGGATCCGCCTCCACCGCGTCAAGGTGCGGCATGTCCGGGTGCTGTCCGGTGGTGCTCATGATTGAACCTCCGTAAGTTCGCCTGACGTGCTCTTTCTGTGAGGGCGCAGGCCGCGCCACCCCTTCATCACAGCACCGCCCACCGGACGGGTCAAGAGCCGTCACGGTGCCCGGCGGAACGTTGACGGGCAGCGGCAGGAGCCTCGGATTTAAGGCAAACCGAAACTTCGCAGCGAGGTTTGCCAGCCAAAAATCCGCGGAGATCCGCAGTAGGCTGGCAGGGCAAAGGCGCGAGTACATGCCCTTTCCAGTCCAGGAGTTTCAGTGTCGCAGCACGCCCGTTCCCATTCCCACGCCACGCCCCCGGAGGCGGCCGGCGCGCCCCAGCCATCAGCGTCGAACATCAAGCGGTGGCGCCAGTACCTGGCCGACGAACGCGCGGAAGCCGCCGTCTACCGCGACCTCGCGCAGAACCGCCAGGGCGAGGAACGGGACATCCTGTTGGCCCTGGCGGAAGCGGAAGGCCGGCACGAAGCACACTGGCTGGCCCTGCTGGGTGACCACGCCGGCAAACCGAAGAAAGCGTCCGCGCGGAGCCGGTTCCTTGGCTTCCTGGCCCGGCACTTCGGCTCTGTTTTTGTGCTGGCCCTGGCCCAGCGCGCCGAGGGCCGGTCCCCCTATGCCAAGGATCCCAACGCCACCGAGGCCATGGCCGCCGACGAGCAGATCCACGAGGAAGTGGTCCGTGGGCTTGCCACCCGTGGCCGCAACCGCCTGGCCGGCACGTTCCGCGCCGCCGTGTTCGGCGCAAACGACGGCCTGGTCAGCAACCTGTCCCTGGTGATGGGCATGGCAGCCTCCGGCGTGGCCAGCAGCGTGGTGCTGCTCAGCGGCATCGCCGGACTGCTGGCCGGCGCCATGTCCATGGGCGCCGGCGAATTCATTTCCGTCCGTTCCCAGCGCGAACTGCTGGCCGCCACCCGGCCCACCCAGATCACCCTGGCTGCCGCGCCCAAGCTGGACCTGGAACACAACGAGCTCCTCCTGGTGTACCTGGCCCGCGGTATGTCGCGGGAGGCGGCGGAGCACCGGGTGGCCGAGCGGATGGGGCTGCTGTCCTGCGACTGCGACCCCAGCCTGTCCCTCCAGCCCGACCTGCCGGAGGAAGAGGACCAGCATGAGGCCGTGGGCACGGCGTGGGGAGCGGCGTTGTCCAGCTTCTGCTTCTTCGCCTCGGGCGCCATCGTCCCCATCCTGCCGTTCCTGTTCGGCCTGACCGGCGTGGCCGCGCTGGTGGTGGCAGGAGTCCTGGTGGGCATCGCACTCCTGGCGACCGGTGCCGCCGTCGGCCTGCTGTCCGGCACGTCCCCGCTGACCCGCGGCCTGCGCCAGCTGGCCATCGGCCTGGGCGCGGCAGCCATCACGTACCTGCTGGGCCTGCTGTTCGGCACGGCCGTAGGCTAGCCGGGAACTCCCAGCCATGGAGGTCCTGCGGTGCCGTCAGCGGTGCTGCAGGACCTCCACTGCTTCCTCCACGGTGTCCACCAGGAAGATGTAATCCGCCATGGCACGGCCGGCGGCAAGGGAGCGCAGCATGGGCCACGCCGGGTATTCCTGCTCCCAGTGGCGCCTGCCCACCAGCACCATCGGTGCCACCTTCTCGCGGGCACCGTAATAGTTCTCGCAGGCATCCTGGAAGATCTCCTGGACGGTGCCTGCAGCCCCGGGAAGGAAGACGATGCCGCCGTGGCACAGTTCCAGCAGGATGGCCTCGCGGATGGCGTTGGCGAAGTACTTGGCGATGTGCGTGGCGAAGTAGTTGGGCGGCTCATGCCCATAGAACCAGGTGGGGATGCCCAGCGACGGCGTCCCGCCCGGATGGCGTTCGACGACGGCGGCGGCCGCCCGTGCCCACGCGGACACCGAGGGCCGGAAGCCTGGAACGGCGGCGAGGGCTGAGAGCGATGCCTCTACGTCACCGTCGGATGCCTGGCTCAGGTACGCCCCGAGGTTTGCCGCTTCCATGGCTCCCGGACCGCCGCCGGTGGCCACCGTGTACCCGGCCAGCGCCAGCTGCCGTCCCAGCAGGGCGGCCTGGGCGAAGCCGGCACTCCCCCGCGGCGCCGCATGGCCGCCCATGACTCCGACGATGGGGCGGGCGGCCCAGTCCCCTGCCCCGGTCAGCTCATCCAGTGCGTCCCCGATGGCATGGTCGTGCAGGGCCGAGGCCAGGGTTGCGTCCACACGGTGCCGCTGGCCCGGCTGGATGCTCCAGTGGTAGATGCGGGCATCCGGCAGCGCCTCATAGGGGGAAGTTGCCAGCCCGGCGTACAGTTCGGCGGGTGAATACAACGAGGCGCGGTAGGGGTCGAACGGGACACCTTCGAGCCGCGGAAAGATCAGGGCACCCCTGCCGCGAAGGTTGGCTTCCATGCCGTCGTCGAAGAGGCAGCCAAGGAACATTGCGCCCTCGACGCTGACGCCCTTCAGCGCGGCGGACCTGCCCCGCAGGTCCAGCGACTGCGCGTGCCAGCCGTGCAGGTTGACGGCGCCGCCTGCCACCAGCCGGTCAAAGCTGGCCAGGTCCTGGACTTCCAGGGTGCGGGGGCGGGGACCAAGGCTTCCGGCGAAGTTCACAGCTGCCGCCCCGGGTTCCACATCATGGAGCCAGCCTAGGCCACCCAACGCGGGCGCGGGGCCGGACCGCACCTGCCCGGTTGAAACCGGAAGAGGTGGGTCCGACCCCGCGCTGGGTTGCGGATATTGCTAGGCGGTGACCGTGGCCGGCACCGCGCCGTCACGGAAGTGTGCTTCGAGGTCCTCGAGCGAGTGGCCCTTGGTTTCCGGAACGAACTTGATGACGAAGGCCAGGGATGCCACATTCACCAGGACGAACAGGCCGAACGTGCCGGTGGAGCCCAGGGCGTTGACCACGATGGGGAACAGGAAGGAGATGGCCGCGTTCACGGTCCACAGGGCGAAGACCGCAATTCCCATGGCGAAGCCGCGGATGGCCAGCGGGAACATTTCGGAGAGCAGGAGCCAGACGCAGGTGCCGATGAAGCACTGGACAAAGGCCACGAACAGCATCATGGCGGCCAGGATGGTGTAGCTGGCCAGGTCCGACTGCGGCAGGAGGAAGACGATAGCCAGCAGTGCCTGCGAGCCGACCACTCCGGAGAAGCCGATGACCAGCATTTTGCGACGGCCCACGAAGCCGAGCAGCCAAATGCCCAGGATGGTCATGAGTACTGAGGTGACGCCGACCCCAATGGTTGCCACGAGCGACGCGCTGACGCCGAGCCCGCTCTTTTCCAGGATGGTGGGTGCGTAGTAGTTCACGGTGTTGATGCCGGTTGCCTGCTGGACGGTGGCGAGGCCAATGCCGATATAGAGCAGGCGGCGCATCCAGGGGTTGTTCTTCAGGTCCCGCAGGGCGTGGCCGCGCTCCTCCTTTGCGGTGCGCGCCGCGTGGGCGATCTCCTCGAACTCGGCAGCTGCTTCCTGCGGGCTGCGGCTGAGGTTCAGGACGCGCCGGCTGTCCTCGAGCCGGCCGCGGATGGCGTACCAGCGCGGTGATTCGGGGAGCATCAGCATGCCGGCGAGCAGTGCGAGGGCGGGCAGGGAGGCGATGCCCAGCATGGTGCGCCACACTTCGGTGTCATGGATCAGGGCGTCCAGGAGGGCGTTGATGGCAAAGGCCAGCATCTGGCCGGTCACGATCATGAGTTCGTTGATGGTCACCATCCGGCCCCGCAGGTGGGCCGGTGCCATTTCGGCGAGGTACAACGGGCAGGTGACCGCGGCGGCGCCGACGCCCAGGCCGAGGACGATGCGGGCGGCGATCATGAAGGTGACATTCGGTGCAAGGGCGCAGCCGATGGCGCCCATCAGGAACAGCAGTGCACACACGAGCAGGGAGCCGCGGCGGCCCAGCTTGTCCGCCATGCGGCCACCGGTAAGGGCACCGACAGCGGCACCCGGGAACAGCAGTGCGCTCACCACGGTTGCTTCCTCGACGGCGGTCATGTTCAGGGAATCGTTCATGTACAGCAGGGCGCCGGAGATCACGCCGGTGTCATAGCCGAAGAGCAGGCCGCCCAGGGTGGAAATGACGGTGAGCCGGGCCAGGTATCCGCGGCGCTGCGTGCCGGATGCGCCGGGGGTTTGTTTCTGCAACAGCATTGTTGCCTCTCAGATTCTCTCGGGGACCGGAAGACCGGCCAGGAATGTGATGCGTGCCACTGACTTTAGAGCGCTCTAATACGCGGCGTCAAGAGAAAGTCTTAATGTCAGCACAATTTAAATTTTGGCCGCGTTCCCTATTGGTCAAGGCCCGTACCCTTGACCCGCATACGCCTGCTGCTACGATCGAGGAAGAAAGTATGTCCTATCAAGAGAACATATAGCGGCAAATGGGCCGCAGGCGCGGCTGTCCGGACCGGACGGACGCGCAGGGACCGAAGACGAGGGAACGCACCGTGGCGAACAACCTGGGACTCAGCATTGACCGCTCCTCCCCCGTGCCCCTATACCACCAGGTGGTCCAGGGCATCGAAGCGGCCATCTACAGCGGGGTGCTGGAACCGGGGAGCCGGCTGGACAACGAGATCGACCTCGCCGCCCAGCTCAACCTGTCACGTCCCACCATGCGCAAGGCCATGGACGAACTGGTCCGCTCCGGCCTGCTGGTGCGGAAGCGGGGCGTGGGCACCCAGGTGGTCTCCAGCCAGGTGCGCCGGCCGCTGGAACTTTCCAGCCTCTACGACGACCTCACCAACAACGGCAAGAAGCCCACCACCGAGGTCCTCAGCTTCTCGCACGTCGAGGCCGACGACGCCACCCTCACCACGCTGCAGCTCCCCGCGGGGTCGAAGGTGTACCACTTCACCAGGCTGCGGCGGGTGGGCGGCAAGCCCCTGGCCCTCATGGAGAACTGGGTGCGCGACGATATCGCCGAGATGGACGAGGCCATGCTGGGCGCGGAAGGCCTGTACTCGATCCTCCGCCGCGGGGGCGTGAACTTCCGGCTCGCCACGCAGCGCATCGGCGCCATGAACGCCAACGACTACCAGGCTTCCATGCTGGACACCCCGGCGGGGTCGGCCCTGGTCACCATGGAACGCACGGCCATGGACGATACCGGCCGCCGCATTGAAACCGGCCACCACGTCTACCGGGCCGATTCCTACAGCTTTGAAATGACTCTCGTACAGCGATAATCCAAGGAGCCAACTCCATGACCAACTGGGTCTACCCCCTGGGCACCGCCACCGACGGCACCTGGGACGTTTCGATCGGAACCTCCGATTCCGCTCTCGCCGTGGACGGCTGGGCCCATACGGGACTAAAGGTTGCCACCCTTCCGGCCGGCGCCGCCGTCGAACTTTCCGCCGCGGACGAGGAACGCATTGTGGTGCCCCTTAGCGGGTCCTTCAGCGTGAGCGTTGACGGCACGGATTATCCCCTCGAAGGACGCACCTCTGTCTTCGCCGGCCCCACGGATATCCTCTATTCAGGCACCGGGCGGGCCGTGGGCATCAGCTCCGCCGACGGCGGCCGGGTCGCCGTGGCAACCGCGCCGGCACAGGCGTCCTACCCCACCAGGCTGGTGCGCGCCGCCGAAACCCCGGTGGAGCTGCGCGGAGCGGGAAACTGCTCTCGCCAGGTCCACAACTTCGGCACGCCGGCGGCACTCGAGGCCGACAGGTTCATCGTGTGCGAAGTCCTCACCCCCGCCGGGAACTGGTCCTCCTACCCTCCGCACAAGCATGACGAGGAGAAGGACGGCGAGACCTCCCTGGAGGAGATCTACTACTTCGAAACCCAGGTAGCGGCCGGAGGTGCCGCACCCGGTGACGCCGACGCCATCGGCTACCAGCGCGTCTACGCCTCGGATGAACGCCCCATCGACGTCTCCGCCGAGGTCCGTACGGGCGATGTCGTCCTGGTCCCCTATGGTTGGCACGGTCCCGCGATGGCCGCGCCCGGATACGACCTCTACTACCTCAACGTCATGGCGGGCCCCGGGCCCGTGCGCGAATGGCTGATCAGCGACGACCCCCACCACGGCTGGGTGCGGCAAACCTGGGACAGCCAGAACATCGATCCCCGCCTGCCATTCGGCGCCTGAGGCCGGCGCGACCAGGCGGGCGGCCGGCGGCTGGCATAGTGGAGTCTTGTGAAACAGACTTCGCCCCTGTCCCGCTCGGTGACCATGGAGGACGTGGCACGCGATGCCGGGGTGAGCCGGGCCCTGGTCTCCCTGGTAATGCGCGATTCGCCCAAGGTCTCACCTGCGAAGCGGGCAGCCGTGCTGGAAAGCGCCGCCGCCCTGGGCTACTCCCCCAACCGGTTGGCCAGCCGGCTGGCCAGCCACCGGACCAACACGCTGGGCGTGCTCTTCCTCGACCTGCACAACTCGGTCTTCGCCGATATCTACGACGGCATCGCCGAAGGGCTGGCGGGCAGCGGCAACCAGGTAATGGTCGCCGTCGGCTCCGCTGATCCGGGCACGGAGCTGGAGGCGGTCCGCTCCTTCGTCGACCTGCGGGTGGACGGCGTCCTGCTGGCCGGCTACACCGGCACCTCGGCCGAATTGGCCGGAGCCCTGCGCGGGACGCCCGCCGTCGTCATCACCCGGGAGCTGGAGGTCGACGGCGTGGATTCCGTTTTGACCGACGACTTCCGTTCGGGGGCACTTGCCGTGGAGCACCTGTACGGGCTGGGGCACCGGCGGATCGCGCACGTGGATATTTCCGATTGGCTCCCCTACACGGCGCGGCGGGAAGGCTACCTGGAAGCGATGAGGCGGTTCGGCCTGGAGCCCCAGCTGGTCCACAGCGATATGACCGAACGCGGCGGGCGGGCGGTGATGGAGCAGTTCCTGGACTCGGGCGCCACGCTCCCCACGGCGGTCTTTGCGCACAACGATCTCACCGCCATCGGCATCATGGAGGCGCTGAAAGCCCGCGGCCTGTCGGTTCCGGGCGATGTGGCGATCGTCGGCTGCGACAACATCGAGGTGGGCGCTTCCCCGCTGATCGGCCTGACGTCCATCGACCAGCACGCCAGGGAGCTTGGACGGGTGGGGGCGCAGGCAATGCTGGACCGGATTGCGGGCACGGCCGGCCCGGCCGCAACCCGCAAGCTCGAGCCGGCCCTCATGGTGCGCCGCTCGTCCGACCCCTCCGCCTAGCGGCTGACCAGCTCCTCCGCGGCCTGCACCGTGCCGCGGCCACCGCCGCGCTGTTCGCTCCGCCTGGCGCCTGCCGCTGCGAAGGCCATCACGGCAAGGCCCGCGAGGGTGATGGCCGCACCGGCCCAGATCGGAGAGGTATAGCCAAGTCCGGCGGTGATGGTGACGCCGCCCAGCCAGGCGCCAAGGGCGTTGCCCACATTGAATGCACCGATGTTGGCGCCGGAAGCGAGGGTGGGAGCACCGGAGGCGTACTTCATGACACGCATCTGCAGACCCGGCACCGTGGCAAAGCCGAAGCCGCCCATGAGGACCAGGGAAATGACTGTCAGCACGGGGTTCGTGGCGGTCAGGGCAAATCCCACCATGACCACGGTCAGCGCACCGAGCACCACGAGCAGCGTCCGGTCCACGTTGCGGTCGGCGGCCTTACCGCCCAGGGTGTTGCCCGCGAAGAGGCCCACGCCGAAGACGATGAGCAGCCACGGCACGGTGGAGGCAGCGAATCCGGAGACCTCGGTAAGGGTATAGGCGATGTAGGTGAAAGCACCGAACATGCCGCCGAATCCCAGGATCGTCACCACGATCGAGAGCCACACCTGTCCGGAGCGGAAGGCACGCAGCTCGGAACGGAGGCTGGCCGCCCCTTCGGTGTCGCCTGCGGATTTGGGCACGAGCGCCAGGATGCCGGCGAGCGCGGCGACGCCGATGACCGTGATGGCCCAGAAGGTTGCGCGCCAGCCGGCGGCCTGGCCCAGCAGAGTCCCAAAGGGTACGCCCAGGACGTTGGCCGCAGTGAGCCCGGTGAACATGAGCGCGATGGCCCCCGCCTTCTTAGTGGCCGGAACCATGCCGGCTGCCACCACTGCCCCGATACCGAAGAACGCGCCGTGCGAGAGGGCGGCGATGACGCGCCCGGCCATCATGGCCCAGTAGCCGTCCGCCGTGGCGGACAGCAGGTTCCCGGCGATGAACAGGACCAGCAGGGCGGCGAGCACCGGCTTGCGCTGGAACCGTGTGACGGCTGCCGTGAGGCCCAGCGCCCCCACCACCACGGAGAGCGCGTACCCGGAGATGAACCAGCCGGCAGAGGCCTCACTGACGGCGAAGTCCGCGGCGACCTGCGGGAGGAGCCCGGCGATGACGAATTCCGTGAGTCCGATGCCAAACCCGCCGAGGGCGAGTGCTATCAGGCCAACAGGCATGCGAATGCTCCTTTGAGCTGTACGTGGTTGTTCCCGTGGCGGGAAGGCGCCTAAGATAGTTGCAGGCGCGGTATTTATTGTTGCACATGCAAATATGCCGCGCAAGCAACTATCTTTGTCTAACGAGCGAGCCGTCGTTACTGGCGGCCGCCCCGAAGGAGTACGCATGGGCATTAAGGACGACGCCGTCGAGGTCCGCGCCCAGGGCTGGCGGACCCTGGCTGCCCTGCACGGGCTGATCGAGAATGAGCTCGAACGTGCCCTCCAGGCCGAATCCAAGCTGTCGGTGGTGGAGTACACGGTGCTCGACGCCCTCAGCCGGCAGGACGGCTGGCACATGCGGATGCAGCAGCTGGCCCGCGCCACGGCATTGAGCCCCAGCGCCACCACCCGCCTGGTCAACCGCCTGGAGGATCGCGGCCTCCTGACCAGGATTCTCTGCGACGACGACCGCCGCGGCATCTACACCGAGCTCACCGCCAGCGGCAGCAGCCTGCTGGCAAAGGCGCGCCCGGTCCACGACGCCACGCTGGAGCGTGCCCTCCAGGAGGCCATGGCCATCCCCGAGCTGGCACCGCTGGTGGACGCCCTCCCGCGGCTGCACGCCGGCACATAGGCCACCAGCCCGTAAGCAGGCAATGCCCCCGTGAGGATGTTCACGGGGGCATTGCCTGCACGGCTGTGGGCTGTTGCGGTCAGGGGACCTTGGCTTCGGCAGCCTGGGCTTGGTTTCCGGCCACGTTCTTGAAGTAGTGCTCCAAATCCTCCAGGCTCTTGTCCTTGGTCTCAGGCACGTACTTGGCGGCGAAGGCAATGGCCCCCACGCCAAGGACAGCAAATACGAAGAACGTGTTGGAGATGCCGATGGCGGCCAGCAGCTGCGGGAACCCGAAACCAATCAGGAAGTTCACAATCCACAGCAGGAAGGCCGACGCCCCCATGCCCAGGCCGCGGATCTTCAACGGGAAGATTTCCGAGAGCATCAGCCAGGTCACCGGCGAAATGGCGCCCTGCTGGAACGCCAGGAACGTCACGGTCAACGCGAGGATGGTGAAGCCGCGGGCTGATCCTTCCGGCAGGATCAGGGAGAACAGTCCGATCAGCAGCAGCGCCGTCGTCGTCCCCACCTGGCCGGTGATCAGCATCCTGCGCCGTCCCACCTTGCCCAGCAGCCAGATCCCCACGAACGTGGCGAGGACCGAGATGACGCCGTTGGCGATGTTGGCTGTGAGTGCCGCTTCGCGGCCGAAGCCGGACTGGGACAGGATCTGCGTGCCGTAATACATGATCGAGTTCACGCCGGTGATCTGCTGGATCACCGCAAGGCCCAGGCCGACGAAGAAGATGCGCCGGAGCCATGGAATGCCCAGGTCCTTCCAGGAGCCCATCTTGGACTTGTAGTCCTCCACGGCCATGGCTTTGACTTCTTCGAACTCCCTGCGCGCTTCCTCCTGCGACCGGATCCGCTGCAGCACGCTGAGCGTCTCGCCGAAGCTGCCGATGGAGGCCAGCCACCGGGGGCTTTCGGGCATGAAGTTCATCCCGATCCACAGGGCAATGGCCGGAAGCGTGGCGATCACCAGCATCCAGCGCCAGATGCCGTGCGATTCGCCGAAGGAGTTGCCCAGGTAGGCGTTGAAGATAAACGCCAGCAGCTGCCCGGTGACGATCATGAGTTCGTTCTGGGTGACGATCCGGCCGCGCCGGCTGCTCGGTGATACCTCGGCCAGGTATACCGGGACGGTCACGGAGGCACCGCCCACGGCCAGGCCCAGGATGAACCGGGCGGCGATCATCACTTCGGTGTTGGGCGCGAAGGTGCAGCCCAGGGTGCCCAGCAGGAACACGACAGCCAGCACCATGATCATCCTGCGCCGGCCGTTGCGGTCCGCCAGGCGTCCGCCGAACAGCGCGCCGAAGGCGGCACCGAACAGCAGGGACGAGGTGACCAGGCCCTCGGTCAGCGGGGTAAGTCCCAGGTCCTCCTGCATGTACGGCAGGGCGCCATTGATCACGCCGGTGTCGTAGCCGAACAGCAGGCCGCCGAAGGTGGAGATGATGGTGACCGTGCGCAGGGCCCGCTGGTGGTTGGCGGGCCGCGGGGCCTTGGTCACAGGGGCAGGCGAACTCATAGGCTGACCTTCTGGACGTACTGCTTTATGGTGTCCAACTGGTAGCGGGAGACCTCTTCGGCGTTCTCGTCCTCGGCGAAGACGCTGGACACCATCACGGTGTCGTCCCGGTCCAGGAAGCCGATTTCCTTCAGGCCGCCGAAGAACTCGTCCCAGTTCACGTCGCCGTCGCCGATCTTCAGGTGCTGGTGGACGCGGACCGGGTTGCCGGGCGGGTTGGTGATGTAGCGCAGGCCGTGCGAGGCGTGATGGTCCATGGTGTCGGCCACGTGGACCAGGCGGAGCTTATCCCCCGCCGCCCGCATAATGTCCAAAGGGCTGTTCTTCATGTGGAAGCTGTGTGAGGCCACGTAGACCATGCCCACGTTCCTGGAGTTCACGCCGCGGATCACGCGGATGGCAGCGAGGCCCTCCTCCACGAAGTCGTCAGGGTGCGGATCGATCAGGAGGTCGATGCCTTCACGCTCGATGATCGGCAGCAGTTCCTCCATGGAACGGTAGAACGCCCGCTCGGACTCCTCCGCCTTCTCCGGCCGGCCGCTGAACTCGGTGTTCATGGTGCTGACGCCCAGGTCCACGGCGATCTGGATGGCACGCTTCCAATAGCGAACCGCAGCTTCGCGGGCGTCCTCGTCCGGGCCTGACCAGCGGAGGACAGGGAGGATGGAGGCGATTTCAATTCCGGCGTCCTTGCAGGCCTTGCCCAGTTGGCTTACCAGTTCATCGTCCGCTTTGGGGTGGTTGTAGAACGGGATGAAGTCCGCGTGCGGGGTCATCTGCATGTACTTGTAGCCGAGGTCCGCCACCACCCGGGGGAACTCCAGCAGGGTGTGCGAGTGGTGGAACGGGGTAGGGTCAAGTGCGATTTTCACGTAAACACTCCATTGTGGATCAGGAAGGGTGGGGACACGAAAGGGGACGGATGGCTCCGCCCCCTTTCCGGTCCTACTTGTAGAGGTCGGGCTTTGCCGCCAGCTTCACGGCGACCTTCTCGCCGTTCTTCTGTGCTTCAACGCCTGCTTCGCAGCACGCAGCGGTGGCGTACCCGTCCCAGGCGGAGGGGCCGCCGATTTCGCCCTTAAGCGCCGCGTCCACCCACGACTGGATTTCGACGTCGTACGCGGCGCCAAAGCGCTCTTCGAACCCGGGCGTGACATTGCCACCCCAGTGGCCGGCGCTGCGGGTGTAGGGTCCCTTGTCGCCGCCGATGCTGACGACGCCGTCCTCGAAGGAGGCCTGCGTGGCCACTTCGTAGCCGAACTTGGCGTTGACGTAGATTTCGACGTCGGCCAGGACGCCGGACTCGGTCTCGAGCAGGACGTGCTGGGGGTCGTGCTGGCCGGAGGGGGCGTTCCTGGTGGCCTTGCCCAGGCGCACCTGGACGCTCGTGATTTCCTCGCCCGTGAAGTAGCGGATGGCGTCGAACTCGTGGACCACGGAGTCGTTGATGAGCATCTCGTTGGTGAAGCCCTCGGGGGTGCTGGGGTTGCGGTGCTGGTGATGCAGCATCAGCAGTTCGCCCAGTTCGTGGTTGCGGATGATCGAGCCCAGTGCCGCGTACTCGGCGTCGAAGCGTCGCATGAAGCCTACCTGGATGCGCTTGTGCCCGAGGGCCACCTCGGCCTCGACGATCTTCCAGGAGGACTCGGCGTCGGGGGTAAGCGGCTTTTCGCAGAGGATCGGGATGTCCTTGGCGAGGGCCTTGAACAGGATGTCTTCGTGCAGGAAGCCGGGGGTGGCGATCAGGACGGCGTTGACGTCGCCGTTGCTGAGGGCCTCGTCGGCGTCGGCAAGGGCCACTGCGCCCGGGATGCCTTCGATGGCGGCCTGGGCACGGGCGAGGTCGACGTCGACGACGGCGGCAACCTCGGCTCCGTGGATGCGCTTGTTGAGGCGCTGGATGTGGTCGGCGCCCATGCGGCCTGCACCGATGACGGCAACGCGGAGGGTTTCAGTCATTGTTCTGTCCTTCTAGTGTCTGTGGGCTGGAATTAGCTGACGGCGGTGCGGGAACCGCAGGACAACAGGTAGTTGCGGGTGCGCTTGGCGATCGGCATGGGAACGTCGAAGGCCACGGGGTACATGTCCTGTTCCACGATGCCGAAGATGGGCCGATCCAGGGCTTCAACCGCTTCGATGACCGCGCGGAGGTCCGGTAGGCCGTTCGGGGGTTCGGTCATGACGCCGGCCAGGTTGGCTGCCGCCCAGGTCATGTTTTCCTCGTTGACCTTCTTCAGGATCTCCGGGTTGATCTGCTTCAGGTGCAGGTAGCCGATGCGGTCCGGGTAGTTCTTGATCAGGTCAAGGCTGGAGGCGCCGCAGTATTCGGCGTGTCCGGTGTCCAGGCAGAGGTTCAGGTACTGCGGATCCGTGGCGCCAAGCAATGTCTCGATGTCTTCCTGGGCGCCTACGTGGGAGTCTGCGTGGGAGTGGAACTGCTGCTTCAGGCCGAAGTCCTCCAACAGTGTTTTCCCCAGGCGGTTGTGGCCGGCGAACAGGTCGCTCCAGGATTTATCACTGAGCGTGCCGCTTTCCACGGCTTCGCCGGTGACGTCGTCGCGCCACATGGCGGGGATGACCACGATGTGCTCGCCGCCCATGGCCGCGGTGAGCTCAGCGACCTTGCGGGCCGGTTCCCAGGCGGTTTCCCACTGGTCAAGGCCGCGGTGGAAGGCGGTAAACACCGTGCCGGCGGAGATCTGCAGGTCGCGCTGCTTCAGCTCTTCCGCCAGGCGGATGGGGTCGGTGGGAAGGTAGCCGTAGGGTCCCAGCTCGATCCACTTGTAGCCGGACTCGGCCACCTCGTCGAGGAAGCGTTCCCACGGAGTCTGCTTGGGGTCATCCGCGAACCAAACGCCCCAGGAGTCCGGTGCCGTGCCGATGATCAGCTTGTTCTCAGTCATTTGTCTTTTCCTTTGCATCGATTGCTCCGTCGTTGTCGTTTTGGACGCTCAAAACGACGTTTACGGAGCAATCGACGGGGGTTGGTGGGCCCACGCCGCCCGGGTTCCCTTGCCGTGGAGCCAAATCGGCGAGGATCCCAGCCTGAGCTTGCGAAGGTTGGGAGCCGATTTGGACTTGCGAGGTGAGGGAGGCGGTGGGGACTAGTTGGAGGGGAAGTTGTAGGAGGCGCCGGAGGCGTGGTGGGTTTCGGGCCAGCGGGAGGTGACCACCTTGCCGCGCGTGTAGAAGCTCACGCCTTCAGGGCCGTAGATGTGCTTGTCACCGAAAAGGGAGGCTTTCCAGCCGCCGAAGGAGTGGTAGGCCACCGGGACGGGCAGGGGCACGTTGATGCCGATCATGCCGACCGTGACGGAGCGCTGGAATTTGCGGGCTGCTGCGCCGGAGGAGGTGAAGATGGCGGTGCCGTTGCCGTAGGGGTTGGCGTTGATCAGCTTGATGCCCTCTTCGAGGGTGTCGACACGGACCACCACCATGACGGGTCCGAAGATTTCCTCTGTGTAGGCAGTCATTTCGGTCTTGACGTGGTCAAGCACGGTGGGGCCGACCCAGAAGCCGTCCTCATGGCCGGGGACCACCAGATCGCGGCCGTCCACCACCATGGCGGCGCCCGCAGCCTCGGCTTCGGTGACGATCCGCACGATGCGTTCCTTGGAGGCCGGGGTGATGACCGGGCCCATTTCGGCGTCGGGTGCGGTGCCGTTGTTGACTTTCACGGCGAGTGCCCGCTCTTCGACCTTCTTGACCAGCAGGTCCGCGGCGTCGCCAACGGCGACGGCGACGGAGATGGCCATGCAGCGTTCACCGGCGGAGCCGAAGGCGGCAGCGGCGAGGTGGTCGGCGGCGTTGTCCAGGTCGGCGTCGGGCAGGATGATGGCGTGGTTCTTCGCCCCGCCCAGGGCCTGGACGCGCTTGCCGTGCCTGGTGGCGGTTTCGTGGACGTACTGGGCGATCGGGGTGGAGCCGACAAAGGAGATGCCGTCCACGTCCGGGTGGGTCAGCAGCACGTCCACGGTTTCCTTGTCACCGTGCAGGACCTGGAACACACCGTCCGGCAGGCCGGCTTCCTTCCACAGCTTGGCCAGCAGCAGCGACGCGGAGGGATCCCGCTCGGAGGGCTTGAGGATGAAGGCGTTGCCGGTGGCGATCGCCATCGGCGCCATCCACAGCGGCACCATCACGGGGAAGTTGAATGGCGTGATGCCTGCAACGACGCCGAGGGGCTCGCGGAAGTTGAAGACGTCGATGCCGGTGGAGACCTGGTCCGAGTAGTCGCCCTTGAGCAGGGTGGGGATGCCGCAGGCGTATTCGATGACTTCCAGGCCGCGGCCGATCTCGCCCTTGGCGTCGGAGATGACCTTGCCGTGTTCGGCCGTGACCAACTGGGCCAGCTCTTCGACGTGCGCGGCGACGAGTTCGCGGAACTTGAACAGGACAGCGGTGCGCTTGGCCAGGGAGATGTCGCCCCAGGTGTCGGCGGCTTTGCGGGCGGCAGCGACGGCGGTGTCGAGGTCGGCGCGGTTGGCCAGGCGCAGGGTGGCGGAGACGGCACCGGTGGCCGGGTTGTACACGTTCGTGGTGCGGTCACCTTCGCCGGCGGTTTCTGCGCCGTTGATGAAGTGGTTGATGACAGTTTCGGTGGTGGTGGCAGTCATGGGACTCTTCCTTGAGTAGTAAAAAGAGAGGTGCTTAGCCGAGCAGTTTGCGCTGGCGGTTCTTGTGGTCGACGTAGGTCTGGAAGGCCTGTTTCGTGGACTCCAGTTCGGAGACCTGGGAGACGGGGACGTCCCACCAGGACTCGGAGGACGGTGCGTCCAGGAGCGGGTCGGACTCGACGTGGATCAGGATCGGTCCACTGTTTTCGGGTGCGGCCTTGGCGTCGCGGATGGCCTGTTCGAGTTCGGCGATGGCCTTCTCGCCGGGTTCGATCCGGATGACCTTCACGCCCAGGGACTGGGCGTTCAGGGCCAGGTCCACGGGCAGGGTCTCGCCCTCGTCGAAGCTGTGCTGTTCCTCGTCGAGGGCACGGTACTGGGTACCGAACCGCTGCGAACCGAGCATCTCGGAGAGGGATCCGATGGAGGCGTAACCGTGGTTCTGGATCAGGACCACGATCAGCTTGATGCGTTCGGCGACGGCGGTGACCAGTTCGGTGTGCATCATCAGGTAGGAACCGTCCCCCACCATCACGACGACGTCCCGCACCTGGGCCGCTTCCGCACCGATCGCGCCTGACGCCGTCGTGCTTGCTGCTTCGGCGATCGCTGCTCGCTTGACGCCCAGGCCGCCGGGGATTTCGTAGCCCATGCAGGAGTAGGCGTATTCGACGTGGTAGCCGAACGGGTCCCGGACGCGCCACATCTTGTGCAGGTCACCTGGCAGCGAACCCGCCGCGCAGATGACCACGTCGCGGGCGTCCATGGCCCGGTTGGTCGCGCCGATGATCTCGTTCTGCGCCGGCAACGGGGTGAACCTCGTGTCGAAGGCTTCGTCCACGGTGGCGTTCCAGCGCTTCTTCTCCGCCTCGATCTTCTGCTCCAGGTCGGCACCGACGCGGTACCCGCCGAGGGCGGCGTTGAGCTTGACCAGGGCCTTGCGGGCGTCGGCGACGATCGGCAGCGTGGTGCCGTGCTTGTAGGCGTCGATCGGGGCGACGTTGATGTTCACGAACTTCACGTCCGGGTTCTGGAATGCCGTCCGGGACGCGGTGGTGAAGTCCTCGTACCGGGTGCCGATGCCAATGATCAGGTCCGCCTCAGCGGCAATGGCGTTGGCCGCCGTCGTGCCGGTGGAGCCAATGGCGCCGAGGGAGAACTGGTGGTCCCAGGGCAGGACGCCGACGCCGGCCTGCGTGTTGCCTACCGGAATCCCGGTCAGCTCGGCCAGTTTGGCGAGTTCGTCGTTGGCGTAGGCGTAGAGGACGCCGCCCCCGGCGATGATCAGCGGACGCTTTGCAGCGCGGATCGCTGCGGCGGCGCGGGCGATGTCCTCGTCGTCGGCGTCGGGGCGGCGGATCCGCCACTCCCGCTCGGCCAGGAACTCGACGGGGACGTCGAAGGCCTCGGCCTGGACGTCCTGCGGCAGGGAGATGGTCACCGCGCCGGTCTCGGCCGGGTCGGTCAGGACGCGCAGGCCGTGGTGGAAGGCCGAGAACAGCTGCTCGGGCCGGTTGACCCGGTCAAAGAACTTGGACAGCGGCCGGAACGCGTCATTGACCGTGATGTCGTAGGCGTAGGGCTGCTCAAGCTGCTGCAGCACGGGGTCGGCAGCGCGGGTGGCGAACGTATCCGAGGGCAGCAGCAGCACCGGGAGCCGGTTGGTGGTGGCCAGCGCGGCGCCGGTCAACAGATTGGACGAACCCGGGCCGATGGAGGTGCTGATCGCGTAGGTCTGGCGGCGGCGGGTGTGCCGGGCGTATCCGACGGCCTGGTGGACCTGGGCCTGCTCGTTCCGGCCCTGGTAGTACGGCATCAGGGTGGGGTCCTGCTGCTGGTACTGCTTCAGCGCCTGTCCCACGCCGGCCACGTTGCCGTGCCCGAAGATACCAAACGTGCCCGGGATCAGCCGTTCGCGGTAGTCAACGCCACCCACGTTGTCGACGGTGTACTGCCGGGAAAGGTATTCGACGACGGCCTGTGCCACCGTCATTCTCCGCGTTCCTGTTGTTGCGCCCATTGCTAGTTCTCCGGGATTTCAGTGGTGTGATGCAGGAGCGAGGCAGCCGCTGCGACGGCGCCCGCGACGTCCCCGTCGGAGGGGTAAAGCAGGGTGCGGCCAACGGTAAGCCCCTGCACGCCGGGCAGTGCCAGCGCGGCACCCCAGGTGGCGAAGACTTCATCCTGGGAGCCGTCCGGGTCACCGCCCAGCAGGACGGTGGGCATGGTGGTGGCGGCCATGACGCGTTCCATCTCCGACACCACGGGCAGCTTCATCCACGTGTAGGCGCTTGTGGAACCCAGGCCCTCCGCAATCGCGACGGACTTGATCACAGCGTTGGGCGACAGGTCGTTGCGGACCCGGCCGTTCTCGCGGACAGAGAGGAACGGCTCCACCATGGCGATCAGCTTCCGCTCCGCCAGCGAGTCAATCGCCTTCGCGGTCGCTTCCAGCGTCACGACCGTGTCGGGGTCTCCCAGGCAGATCCGGGTCAGCATCTTGCCGCCGTCCGCACCAAGGGCCGCCAAAGCGGCGGCGGTGTGGCCGGTGAACCGGTCATCGAACTCGTTGACCAGGCCGGACAGCCCGCCGCGGTTCATCGATCCGAACACCAGCTTCCCGTCCAGGGCGCCCAGCAGGAGCAGGTCGTCCATGATGTCCGGGGAGGCCAGGACACCGTCGACGGCCGGGTTGGCCAGGGCGATCTGCAGCCGGTCCAGCAGCTGGCGCCGGTCCGCCATGGCCACCGGATCGCTGCCGACAGCCAGGGCACCGCGGGCCGGGTGGTCGGCGGCGACGATGAAGTTCTGCCGGCCGGACTTCAGACCTGGGTGGCGGCGGCGGGACTGGGCGGCGCGGGCCACGGCGTCCGGGTCTTCGAGGCGGATGGTGCTCAGGTGCTCATAACGGCGCGGATCATCATCCACGGCATTGTTCGAGGCAAGGGGTGTGAGGGTCACAGTGCTGCTCCTTCGGTGGCAAGCTGCGAAGCGCCGGAAGCACCGGTGCCGGGAACCGGCCGGCCCCGTTCTGCCAGCAGCGAGGTGACCTCCTCCGGCGTCGGCATCGCATCGGCGCAGGACAAGCGGGAGGCAACGATCGCGCCGGCGGCGTTGGCGTAGTCCAGGACCTGTTCCAGGGGCCAGCCCGAGAGCAGGCCATGGCAGAAGGCGCCGCCAAAGGAGTCACCGGCACCCAGGCCGTTCAGGGTTTCCACCGGGACGGGGGCGGAGACCACCCGTTCGGTGCGGGTCTTGGCCATCACGCCTTCGGGGCCGAGCTTGACGACGGCGATTTCGACCCCTGCAGCCAGCAGCCGGTCCGCCTGCTCGTCCGGGGTGCCCTCGCCGACCGCAACCGCGCATTCCTTGTCATTGCCGATGGCAACGGTAACGTGCGGCAGGATCTTTGCGACCTCCGCGCGGGCTTCCTGCTCGGAAGCCCAGAACATGGGCCGGTAGTCCAGGTCCAGGATGGTGAACTGTCCCTCGGCGAGGCCGGTGCGGGGCCGGGCTTCGTGCGCGGCGATGTGGGCACTGCGGCTGGGTTCCTGGCACAGGCCGGTTACCGTGGACCAGAAAATCCCGGCGCCGCGGATGGCGTCCAGGTCCAGCTCTTCCGCGGCGATCTGCAGGTCCGGGGCGGTGGGAAAGCGGCCATAGAAGTAGAGCGGGAACTCGTCCGTCGCGGGTTTGATGGCACAGAACGTGACCGCCGTGGGCCAGTCCTTGACCGGGCTGACGAAGGCGTCGTCCACGTTGAACTTGTGGAGTTCGCGGTGCAGGTACGCGCCGAACGGATCGTCCCCGGTACGGGTGATCACGCCGGTCCGCCGGCCGTGGCGGGCGGCGGCGACGGCGACGTTGGACGGCGAACCACCAAGGTATTTGCCGAAGGACTCGACATCCTCCAGGCCAACGCCGATGTCGTTCGGGTAGATATCAACGCTGATGCGCCCGATCGTAAGAAGCTCGTGGGTCACGGTAATCGTGGACCTTTCTGGTGTGGAACTCGAATCCTTTGAGGGGCAGGAGCGCCGGAACTGGCAGGCCGTGGTGTGGGCCACAGGCACTACTTTGCCCTAGATCTAATGTCCTGTCAAAGGTTTGTACTGACATACTTACAACACGGTTTTCTGTCCGCCCATCCCCCATGGTTGGGCGTAGGACTACTTCTTCGGGACCGCCAATTCGCCCGTAATATACTGGGCCCGGCCGAAGCCGAAGGACCAGTCGCCGGCACTGTTTTCGACGTAGCCGATAAAGACGTCCTCGCCTGCCACGCCAACAGCGGCAAGCTTCTCGGCCACTGCCGCAAAAAGCCGCTGCTTCGCCTCCTGTGTACGCCCCTCCTGGGTGAAGATCTGGATCATGACCACACCCCCGGTGCGCTCGAAGCCCAGCCCGGCGTCCTGGGCGAAAATCTGCCCCTGCGGGTGCTCGGTCAGGATGTGGAAGTAGTCCCGTTCCGGAATTCCATACTCGGAAAGGATGGCGTCATGGATCCCGCGGCTCAGCCTCTGCAGATCCTCCGCTGGGCGGCCCTCGTTGACGTCGATGCGAACCAGTGGCATGAAAGTCTCTCCCTCGATTAGTTTGTTCTGACATACTAACAAACTGCCTTTCCCGGAAACAAGACCCCTTGAAGACTGACAGGAACAGGATTAGCATTAATCAACCGATAGGTTGATAAACAAGGCAGTTGATTAGAGGGCCGGCATGACCGATGACGCGGGACTGGACTCCGCATTCCTCGCCCTGGCCGACCCCGTACGGCGAAGCATCATTGCCCGTTTGAGCCGGGGCCCGGCCACGGTGAACGAGCTGGCGGAACCGTTCGAGATTTCCAAGCAGGCAGTCTCGAAGCACATCCAGGTACTCGAGCAGGCGCAGCTGGTGACCCGTACCCGGGATGCCCAGCGCAGGCCCGTCCACCTGAACCCCGCACGGCTGGAGGCGCTCACTGCCTGGATTGGCCAATACCGGCTGGTCCGTGAGGAGCAGTTCCGCAGCCTGGAGGCCGTGCTCGAATCCAGCGCCGGGCAAGCGGCGCCAACGGCAAAGGAAGAGAAATGAGCAATCCACTGAAAATTACGGCGCCGGAGGGTCTCCCCTACATCGACTTCGAGCGGGAGTTCGACTTTCCGGTAGCGGACGTGTTCCGCGCGCACAAGGACCCGGATCTGGTGGTCCAGTGGCTGGGCCCGCGGGGCATGAAGATGGAGATGGACCATTACGATTTCCGCACCGGCGGGAGCTACCGGTACATCCACACCGGCCCGGACGGGGTGCCGTACGAGTTCCGCGGCATCTTCCACACAGTGCGCGAGAACGACTTCGCCCTGCAGACCTTCGAGTTCGGCGGTTATCCGGACTCGGTCAGCCTGGAATCCATGACCTTTGAAGCGCTCGACGGCGGCCGGTGCCGGTTGCGGGGGCACGCCATGTACCAGAGCATGGAGGCGCGGGACGGCATGCTGCACTCAGGCATGGAGGGCGGCATGTCCGAGGGTTATGAGCGGCTGGACGAACTGTTGGCGGGCGCGTCGGTCTGACGCAGGAGAAGGGCCTCGTCAAGCACGCGGGCCAGGTTCGCTGCGTCGTGGGCGAAGCGGCCCAGGAACAGCCCATCCGCGGCGGGCAGTTGCGGGAGCAGTCCGGGTCCGGCGCTGCCGCCGTAGATGATGGGGCAGCCCGGGCCGAGGGCACCCCGGATCCGGGTGAGGACAGCGTTGACGTGCTGCCGCGGCGCCGGTTCCTGCGCGCCGATGGCCCACACCGGTTCATAGGCCAGGACAAGGCGGGCCCCCAGGGCGGAGTCGCCTTCCGTGGCGGCGAGGACCTGCCCCACGCAGAAGTCCGCGGCAGCCCCGGCGTCGAGCTTGTCCGGCTCGCCGATGCACAGCAGCGGGGTGAGGGAATGGCCGACGGCGGCACGCACCTTGCGTGCCACCACGGCATCGTCTTCAGCGAAAAGCCGTCGGCGTTCGGCGTGGCCGATCTCGACGAGTGAGACGCCGAGTTCGGCCAGCATGCCGGGGCTGACTTCACCCGTCAGCGGCCCGTCACCCCATGCGCAGTTCTGCGCGCCGAGGAGTACGGGCGAGCCTGCCAGGATCCGCGCGGCGGGTTCCAGGACCGGGAAGGACGGGATGACAAAGACCCGGACCGGGGAATCCTTTGCGGCCAGTCCGGGCCTGTCATCGACAATGGAGCGAACCTCCGACAGCCAGCGCAGGCTCGCCTGGTAGCCCATGTACATCTTGGTGCTGACACCGATGTAAAGGGGGCGGTCGCCTGTGTTGCTGCCGGAGGTGCTCATGATTTCCTTGCGTAAATGCCGGGACCGGCTCAGTCGAGGAGGTCGTCGGCCTTGTTCTTGAACCGTTTGGTGGCGAACATCATTGCCGCCGCCACGAAGGGCAGGACGCCCAGGGCGTAGACGCCCATGGATCCGGTGGGCGAGTGCGTTGCCTCGTTGACGGCTGTCCGGAGGATCGGCGCCACGAAGCCACCCAGGTTGCCCAGCGAGTTGATCAGGCCAATGCCTGCGGCAGCAGCCGAGCCGGCCAGGAATGCGGTGGGATAGGACCAGACAACGGGACCGACGGCCAGGAAGCTGCAGACCGCCAGGGTTATGAAGATCATGCCCAGGACCGGCTGGTGGTTGGTTCCTGCCCAGGCCGAGCCGAAGATGCACAGGCCCGTCGAGAGGAACAGGACGGTGCCGAACTTGCGGCGCTTGGCCACGGTGTCTGCGGCCTTGCCGATGAAGTAGCAGGCGAAAATGCCGAAGAACCACGGCACGGCGATCAGGAGGCCGACGGCGAGTCCAACCTTCTGCCCGGTCAGCGAGGACACCTGCTGCGGCAGGAAGAACGTCACGCCGTAAACGGCGATCTGCAGGCAGAAGTAGATGGCCGTGAAGTACCAGACGCGGCCGTTGCGCATGGCGGCCAGGATGCCGCGGGGCCCCGTTTCGTCCTTGATAGTGTCCTCCAGCGCCATGACTTCCTTCAGGGCGTACTTTTCCTCAGGGTTGAGGAACTTGGCCTTCTCGGGCCCATTGATCAGGAAGAAGAAGGCCGCGATTCCTGCCAGGACAGCGAGCATGCCTTCAACGAAGAACATGACCTGCCAGCCGCGCAGGCCTGGTACCTGGTCACCAATGTTGATCAGCCAGCCGGAGAGTGGATTGCCGATCATCTGGGAGAACGGCTGGGCCAGGTAGAAGATGGCGAACATCTGCACGCGCACCTTGTTCGGGAACCATTCGGCCAGGTACATGATCACCCCGGGGAACAGTCCGGCTTCGGTGACGCCGAGGAGGAAACGCAGGATCACGAACGAGGTCTCACCCTGCACAAAGGCGAAGCATGCCGAGACGATGCCCCAGGTGATGGCAATGCGCGCCAGCCAGATCTTGGCGCCGACCTTCTTGAGCAGCAGGTTGCTGGGGATCTCGAAGATGGCATAGCCAATGAAGAAGATGCCCGCGCCCAGGGCGAAGGCCGCGGCGGACACCCCCTTGTCCGCACCAAGGGCCGCCTCGGCGAAGCCGACGTTGGTGCGGTCCAGGAACGAAACGACGTAGAGGATGACCAGCATCGGCATCAGCCGGCGGGCCGCCTTGAAGATGGCGGACTTCAGGACCGGGCGGGCCAGAAGCTCCCTGGATGTTGCAGTGGTTTCGGACACAACACTCTCCTTCGAGTGGTGACGTTGGTGTTGCCCGGCGGGCCGGCGGCCTGCGGGTTTGTTGTGGCGCCCGGCCTTGTGGTGCCGGGAGGTGGGCGCCGTCAGTGCATGTACAGCCCGCCGTCGACGTTCAGCGTCTGTCCGGAGATGTATCCGGCGTCCTCGCCGATGAGGAAGCAGATGGCCGCGGCGACGTCGCGCGTGGTGCCCACCCGGTTTACCACCAGGTCCTTGACGAGCTCATCCTTGCGTTCCTCGCTGAGGGTGCCGCCCATAATGTCCGTGTCGATCGGGCCAGGCGAGATGGCATTGACGGTGATGTCGTACTCGCCCAGTTCCCGGGCGGTGGCACGGGTCAGGCCGATGACGCCGGCCTTGGCCACGGAGTACGGCGTCTTGCTGAACGTTCCGCCGCCGCGCTGCGCGGACACTGACGAAATGTTCACGATCCGCCCCAGCCGGTTCCTGGCCATCGATTCGGCCGCCCGGCGGGTGGCGTAGTGGACGCCGTTCATGTTGATATTGACCACGCGGTCCCATTCGGCTCCATCGAGCTCCAGGTAGGGAACGGGTGAGCTGACGCCTGCGATGTTTGCCAGGGCCACCAACTGGGGAAGCTCGGCCTCGATCTCGTCGATGGCGGCGCGCACGGAAGCCTCGTCGCCTATATTGGCACCGGCACCGTGGGCCTGGACACCGTGCCTGTCCGCAAGTTCCTTGGCCAGGTTCTTGCTGGCGGCGTCGTCCAGGTCGATCACGCCGATGTTCCAGCCGCGCTCGGCAAGGTATTCGGCGGTGGCCCGGCCGATGCCGCGCTCGGACACGGCACCGGTAACGATCACCGTGCGGTCGGTGGGAAATGAGGTCATGGTTTTCCTTTGCATGGAGGGATCTGGACAGCGTTGCCTAGGACAGCGGAGCCGGTCCCAGTTCCTCGATGAGCTTCTGCATGGCCACGTATGCCTTGTTCCGGTAGGCAACCAGGGCTGCGGTCCGCTCGGCGGGAACGTCGAGGAACCCGGAACCGGTCTTGGTGCCAAGCTGGCCGGCGTCCACCTTCTCCTGGAGGATCCGCGGGGTGGCGAACCGCTCCGGGAAGCCGGTCTGCAGGGACTTGTAGCAGAAGGCGTAGACGTCCAAGCCGGCCATGTCCGCGATTGCGAACGGGCCGAAGAACGGCAGCCGGAAGCCGAAGGTGGTTCGGACCAGGGTGTCCACGTCTTCCGCGGTGGCGATGCCTTCCTCCACCACTTGGGCGGCCTCGTGGAAGAGGGCGTACTGGAGCCGGTTGAGGACGAAGCCGGTGACGTCCTTCACGGTCGCCGTCTCCTTGCCGGTCTCCCCCACGATCGTGCGTGCAGCCTGGACGGTGGCCTCGGAGGTGCCTTCATGCGGGATGACTTCCACACCCGGGATGAAGGGTGCCGGGTTGGAGAAGTGGACGCCCAGGAAGCGCTCCGGATGATCCACCACTTCGGCCAGCTTGGCAATGGAGATGGTGGACGTGTTGGAGCCGATGATGGCGTCCGGCCGGGCTGCGGCGCTGATGCGGGTAAGGGTGGCGTGCTTGATCTCCAGGACCTCCGGCACGGCTTCCTCGATGTACTCGGCGTTCGCCACCGCTTCTTCAATGTCCTTGGCTGCCCAGAGGTTTTCCTTGAGCAGGTCGGTGGCGTTGGCCGGGAAGAGGCCTGCTGCGACGAACTCGTCGGATTCCTTCAGCAGCCGCGCGTAATTGCTTTGGGCGATTTCGGCGGAAACGTCGGCCAGTGCGACGCGTGCTCCGGCGAGCGCCAGGACCTGGGCGATTCCGCCGCCCATGTAGCCCGAGCCGACGACGGCGATGTTGCGTGTGCTCATTTGTCCTCAAGTCCTTCCGACGCGTCCTCGTAGGAGGAGATGGCGTCTACTTTGGCCGCGGATGCGGAGTTTTCATCGAAGCGGTAGTCCAGCCACTCGCCCACCAGCTTCTTGGCCAGTTCCAGGCCGATCACCCGCTGGCCCAGGGTCAGCACCTGGGCGTTGTTGGACAGTACGGACCGTTCCACCGAATAGCTGTCGTGGGCCGTGACCGCCCGGATGCCCGGGACCTTGTTGGCGGAAATGGCGACGCCCAATCCGGTTCCGCAGATCAGGAGGGCGCGGTCCGCCTCACCAGCTGCCACCTTGCGGGCGGCAGCGACGGCGAGGTGCGGATAGGCGGTGGTGTCGTCGGCGCCGACGCCGACATCCTCTACCGAAGCAACGCGGGGGTCCGCTTCGAGCAGTGCGCGGAGGGCATTCTTGTATTCCACGCCGGCTTCGTCGTTGCCGACGACGATGCGCCAGCCTGGCTGGGTGTTCTCACTCATGTGATTCTCCTTAGTGGCTTTCGACGGTGGCGGCGTACTCGGCCACCCTGCGGGCGATGAGGCCGAACGAGACGGCGCCGGGGTCGGGGTGGCCCAGGCTCTTCTCGGCCAGGGGCCGGGCGCGGCCCTTCTTCGGGCTCAGTGCGGCAGTGGCGTCCGCGGCCTGCGCCGCAGCCTCCGCTGCCGTTCGAAGGCTCGCGGCCAGGCTGCCGCCGTCGTCAATGGCCTTGCTGAAGGTGTCGGCGAACGGCAGGAGCGCGTCCACCATGGTCTTGTCCCCTGCTTCAGCCTTGCCCAACGTGACGATGGCGTCGCGGAGGGCGTTGACCGCTGCAGCGGCGTCTGCGGCAGTGTAGGCGTCCTTGCTGCCGAGGGTCCTGCCGACGGCGGTCACTGCCGCACCCCAGAGGGCCCCCGAGGTACCGCCGGCGCGTTCGGCCCACTGCTCCCCCGCCTCGGCGAGGAGTTCCTCGAGTCCGGCTCCGGCGGCGTGCGACTTTTCGGCCGCCGCAACGGCGGCGTCAACGCCGCGACGCATACCGATGCCGTGGTCGCCGTCACCGGCGATGGCGTCCAGCTTTCCGAGCGCTTCCTCGTGTTCGACGACGACGGCCCGCACCTCCTTCAGCGCGTCCACGGCCGTGGCGGCCAGGGCGGTGGAGGCGGCTGTGGCTGCCAATGCCGGTGCGGTATCCGCGTCGGCCAGCGATTCGACCGACCGTGCCCGGCGGGGAGCGAGGTTGCCCTTGCGGAAGGCGGGCGTGTCAGCCGGTGCCGACCAGAACTTCTCCAGTTCGTCGTCCAGCCAGAACAGGGTCAGCGACAGGCCGGACATGTCCAGGCTGGTCACCAGCTCACCGCATTCCGGTTCAACGATGTCCAGTCCGGCAGCGGTCAACAGTGCCTCGATCCTGCCGAACAGCAGGAACAGTTCGTCATACTTGACCGTTCCCAGACCGTTGAGGATGGGCACCACCCTGGTCCCGGCCGCATCCGGTTTGTCCTTGAGCAGGCCGTCCACCAGGAGCCGCGCAAGCTCGCTGGCGGTGGGCAGGGGCTGCTCGGAGATGCCCGGTTCGCCGTGGATGCCGAGCCCCACGGACATCATGCCGTCGGGCACGGTGAACAGAGGTTCGGCTGCTCCGGGAAGGGTGCAACCGGCGAAGGCCACGCCGAGCGACCGGGTGTGGTGGTTGGTCTTGACGGCGAGGCGCTCCACCTCGTCCAGGGGCAGCCCCGCCTCTGCTGCCGCGCCGGCCACCTTGAAGACGGTCAGGTCGCCGGCGATGCCGCGGCGCTTGCCGATCTCTTGGAGGGGAGCGCTGGCGATGTCATCGGTGACCAGGACGGTCCGGGTTTCGATGCCTTCGGCGTTCAGTTTGTCCTGGGCCTGGCCAAAGTGGAGGACGTCGCCGGCGTAGTTGCCGTAGCTGAGCAGGACGCCGCCGCCGGTCTGGGATGCCTTGGCCACGCGGTAGACCTGCCCTGCCGAGGGGGATGCAAACATGTTGCCGCAGGCGCTTCCTGCTGCGAGTCCGGCGCCGACAAGGCCCGCGAAGGCCGGGTAATGGCCGGAGCCCCCGCCGATGACCAGTGCCACCTGGCCCGCCGGAGATTCCGTGGAGCGGACCACGCCGCCGTCAACCCGCGCAACGTACTGGCGGTTTGCTGCGACGAAGCCGTCGAGGGCGTCGTCGGCAAACTGCGCTGGATCGTCAAATATCTTTGTCATGATTCCTCGTTGAACCGCTTGGGTGTTTGCGGGACTTAGCGTGCCGGGACGGCAGCCGGGGTTTGCCGGCCCTGGGCCACCAGGCTGGTTCCCAATGCGTAGCTGTCCCGCTTGGGCAGGACCTGGCGGCGCAGGTAGTCCTGGTTGGCGGCGGTGACGCTCAGGCCGTCCCCGCCGTAGTGCTCCGTGCAGATGATGCCCTGGAAACCGACAGACAGGGCGAACTGGAAGGCTTCGCGGTAGCTGATGAGGCCTGATTCCATGGGTGCCGGCATGGCGACGTAGTGGTCCCGGGCCTGGTCCTCATCGCGGATGTAGTTCTTGACGTGCCAGTAGTTGGAGTACGGCAGCGTCTTGTGCACCAGTTCGCGCCAGTCCTCGATGGGGCGGTGCAGGCGGATGAGGTTGCCGAGGTCCGGGTTCAGGCCGACGTTGGGCAGGTCGATGTCCTGGACCAGCTGCACGGAGGAATCTCCGGTACCCAGGTAGGTGTCCTCGTACATTTCCAGCGAAACCAACAGGCCGAGTTCAGCGGCGTGCTTGCCCACTTCGCGGATGCGGGTGACGGCATTGTTCCAGATTTCCTTGTCCCCCACGGGGTCCTTGTGGCCTTCGACGGTCCAGAACCACAGCTGCTTCTGCTGCTCGGGGGAAATGGCCTGGTGCAGGCCGATGGAGACAACTTCGCAGCCGAGGTGGGCAGCGGCTTCGAGGGTGCGGTGGGTGTAGGCCAGGTTTTCCTCCCACTTCCCTTCCTCGATCACGCTGCGGCGGATGGCTGAGATGGAGGGAAGACCCAGGCCTGCCGCGGTGGCAGCGGCCTTCAGTTCGTCCAGCCGGGCGCTGGAAAGATCGCCGGGGCGGACCCAGCTGTCGGTGAGGTCGGCATTGGTGAAACCGGAGTCGGCCACTTCCTCGAAGACCTGCTGCCAGTCGCTGGCGGGGGCCTCCTGGGCAGTGGTTCCGTCCGGCCGGGTTCCGGGGAACTGCAGCAGGGCGGCGGCGATGGGCCAGTTTTCGGCGGTGTACGGCATTGTCACTCCAGATCTAGAATCGCATTTCCTATAGGATCTACGCTTACAAGTGGCCCTGTCAAGGGGCTTGGTGGCGGCCTCACTGGGAGGCCAAGGATATTTGCGGCGCGAGGGGCAGCGCCAGGGGGTACTGCTAGCTGCGAACTTCGCTGTCGTGCTGCGAGCGCTGCTTGACGCCTTCGATGTGGGCGATCATCTTCCGTCGGGCCAGCTCAGCGTCGCCGCCCTCAAAAGCTTTGAGAATCTCCGTATGTTCCGCGATGGCGTAATCGGCGTCGGTCACGCCCAGGCCGCCAAAGAAGCGGAAACGCTGCACCTGGCCGCCCAGCGCATTGTAGGCGGACAGCAGGAACTGGTTGTCTGCCGATTCGGCGATAAGCCGGTGGAAACGTTCATCTGCTTCCCAATACGAGCGGAATTCGGCGAACGACGGCCCGCGCGGCGCGGCTTTCAAATCCTCGATGGCCTGCTGGAGCTGCCCCGTCAGTTTCTGGCCTGCGTGCTTGCAGGCCATGAAGGCGTTGGCCGGTTCGATCACCAGCCGGGCGTCCATCAGGTCTGCCAACTCATCGGGGGTGAACAGCGGCGCTACCCGGTAGCCGCGCAGGGCCATCCTGCGGACCATGCCGGTGGCTTCCAGCCGGGCGAGCGCCTCGCGGACGGGCGTCGGGGAAACGTCCAGCTCGCGTGCCATGCCATCGATACTGACCGGTGTGCCGGCCTCCAGCCGGCCATCCATCAGGGCAACCAGGAGCGCTTCATAGACGTGGTCGGCAAGGACCTGCCTGCTCACGCCGCCGGAGGCCGTGTTCTTGGTTGCCATGTAGAAATCCTATAGCCGGTAAAAGGTTCAGGAATGCCGGGGTCGGTTGGTCCGGGCACACCCGCGCGGTGGCCCCCACCCCCCCCCCCACCGCGGTGGCCTGGATGGTCAGGAAACCTGCAGGCCGCCGTTGATGTCGTAGGTGGCTGCGGTAATGTAACCGGCGTCTTCCCCCAGCAGGAACGCGATCAGGGCCGCTACTTCCTCGCGGGTTCCCACCCGGCCCATCATGATTCCCTCCGACATCTGGGCCTTGCGTTCGTCGCTCAGCGTCCCGCCCATGATGTCCGTGTCGATCGGGCCCGGCGCGATGGCGTTCACGGTGATGTTATGCTCGCCCACTTCGCGGGCCAGGGCACGGGTGAATCCGAGGATGCCGGCTTTGGAGGCACTGTAGGCAACCTTGGAGTAGGTACCGCCACCACGCTGGGCCGAGATGGACGAAATACTGACAATCCTGCCCAGCCCGCGGTCGATCATGCCCTTGAGGACCCGCTGGGAGACGACGAAGGTGCCACGCATATTGATGGCGAACACCTTGTCCCACTCTTCCACTGTGGTTTCCATGAAGGGGGTTGGCGAGCTGATGCCGGCAAGGTTGACAAGTCCCACGATGGGCGGAAGCTCGCGCTCGATCTCGGAAATGGCCCGGTCCACCGATGCCTGGTCGGAGACGTCGGCGCCGACACCGATCGCCTTGACGGCACGGTTGGCACCGATTTCCGCCGCGGCGGCTTTGGCGTCTTCGGCGTTGAGGTCGAGGATGGCGATGGACCAGCCTTCGCTGGCGAGGCGGTCAGCGGTTGCGCGGCCGATGCCGCGGGCGGATGCTGCGCCGGTCAGGACGGCGGTGCGTTCTGCGGGGAAGCTGTGCTCTGTAGTCATGGGAAGTGTCCTAGTGGGTTTCGGCGGCGGGAAGGGTGGCACTGGGGGCAGAGACACCTTCGGGCCGGTTGCGTGCGTAAAGGTAGGTAGCGGCGGCGGTGACGGCCAGGCAGGCGGCCAGGAAGACGAGGCCGGTCTGGCTGTTCCCGGTGGCGTCCTTGAGGATGCCCACAATGTAGGGCGCTACAAAGCCGCCCAGATTGCCCAGGGAGTTGACCATGGCAAGCCCCGCGGCAGCTGCGGCGCCGGTGAGGGCGGCCGAGGGCATGGCCAGGAAGGGTGCGATCGCGGAGTAGATACCCATGGCCGCGAGGGTCAGGAAGACCATGGCGAGGACCGCGTTGACCGGGAGCAGGAAACCTGCCCCCAGGAGGCCGACGGCGGCGAGCACCATGCTGACGCTGGCGTGCCACACGCGGTTGCCGGTACGGTCGGACCGCTTGCTCCAGAAGTAGACGAACACCGCTGCGATGGCGTACGGGATGAAGACAATGAACCCCACCTGGGTCGAGTCGAATTTGCCCAGCGCCTTGACGATGGTGGGAAGCCAGAGTCCCAGGCCGTAGATGCCACAGACCAGGCCGAAGTACAGCGCCGAGTAGGCGATGGTGCGGGGGTCCTTCAGGCCGGCCAGGAAGTTGTGGTTGCCGGACTTCTGCTTGTGCGCCAGCTCGGCGGCCATGGTGGTGGAAAGCCATTCACGCTCTTCGGGCTTAAGCCACTTGGCGTGCTCGGGGCGGTCGGTCATGACGAACGGGGTGATGATGCCCAGGATGATGGCGGGGATGCCTTCAAGGATGTAGAGCCACTGCCAGCCATGGAGTCCGGCGACCCCTTCGAGGTTCAGGAGCATGCCGGATACCGGCGCTCCAAGCGCGTTGGAGATGGGCTGGGCGAGGATGAAGATGCCCAGCACCGTGACCCGCTGCGCGGCCGGGAACCACAGCGTCAGGTAGAAGAGGATGGCGGGGAAGAAACCGGCTTCTGCTGCCCCGAGAAGGAAGCGGATGACGTAGAAGGTAGCTTCTCCGTTGACCAGGAACATGGCGGTGGCGAAGATGCCCCAGGTGATGAGGATTCTGGCGATCCACTTGCGGGCACCGTACCGGTACATGCCGCCGTTGCTGGGGATCTCAAGCAAGGCGTAGCCCAGGAAGAAGATGCCGGCGCCCAGGCCGTACGCGGCCTCGGTCAGTCCGATATCACCCTGCATGCCGAGCTTGGCAAAGCCCACATTGTTCCGGTCAAGGTAGGCGACGAAGTACAGCAGGACGATCAGGGGCATGAGCCTCCGGCGGACCTTGCGAAGGGTGGTCTCACCCAACTCGCTCAGCGCGGGAGCAGCAGTACGGGCGGTCATCGCAGGCCTCCCATCGGGATGGGGAAACCCTTGAAAAGGGAATGCGCGCGCATAACGACTCCTTTGGCTGGCGGCATTGGGTTTGGGTGATGCTGATATCAGATGTCTGATGTCTGACTGAGATTCTAGTCACAGGGGTGTGCGAGCGTCAACACAGTAATGTGGCGGCACAAGCGCCTGTCATGCCGAAAGAGCGGCGCGGCCCTGCGGCTGTTAGCGCGTGATGGCTCCGGAGCGGGTGGACACGGCGAGGTAGTGCTCGTAATCCTCAAAGGTCTGGGTGATGTGGGCGTCCATGGTGGAGCGGGCCGTGGCGGGATCACCGGCGGCGATGGCGGCCAGGACCATTTTGTGGTGGTGGATGGCGTGGCGCTGCACGTCCGGGAACGCGGAGGTCTCCCGCCGCATCGCGTACAGCAGGGTTGAGAGCTGGCCCAGCAGTGCTGGTACGAACGGGTTGCCGGAGGCGCGCAGTACCGTGTCGTGGAAGGCGATGTCGGCTACGGTCAGCGCATCGACGTCCCCGGCCTCGTGCGCCGCTTCCATTTGCTCCACACTGTCCTGCAGGGCGGTCAGGTCAGCCGGGCGGTGCCGCGAGGCTGCGAGTTCGGCTGCCCCTGTCTCCACCATGCGGCGGACCTCAAGCAGGCGGAGGGCCACCTGGTCGGACGCCACTCCCCTGGACGCAGCCCGCATGATGGCATCCAGCCCGGTCCAGCGTTCAGGCGGATTAACGAAGGTGCCCAGGCCGCGCTTTACGTAAACAATGTCCTGCGCTTTCAGCACGTTCATGGCTTCCCGCGCCGTCAACCTGCTGACACCCGATTCCTTGGCGATGTCAGCTTCCGGCGGCAGGGCGTCGTCGGCCTTGATGTCTCCGCTGAGGATCTGCTCCATTACCTTGTCCACGACGGCGTCGACCAGGGTGGGTCGCTTTGCTGCCATCGTCATTCCCCTGCCTGCGCGCCCAAGGCGCCCCGATTTTCCTTCACCAACATTACTCGACCCTGTTGGGCGCACGCTGCCCGGCCGTCGTCGTTCGTTAAACAGCGAACGCGGGGCTGCTCCCGGCCCACCCATCGAGTGGGTGGCCGGGAGCAGCCCCGCGCTGTGCAGTTACTGCTAGAGGGCTGAGTAGACCTCGCGGAGCAGCTTGGCGGTCTCGGAAGGCGTCTTGCCAACCTTCACGCCGGCGGCTTCGAGGGCTTCCTTCTTGGCCTGGGCGGTGCCGGCGGAGCCGGAGACGATGGCGCCTGCGTGGCCCATGGTCTTGCCTTCGGGGGCGGTGAATCCGGCCACGTAGCCGACGACCGGCTTGGTGACGTTGGCCTTGATGAAGTCGGCAGCGCGCTCTTCGGCGTCGCCGCCGATTTCGCCGATCATCACGATGGCCTTGGTCTCGGGGTCAGCCTCGAACGCGGCCAGGGCGTCGATGTGCGTGGTACCGATGACGGGGTCGCCGCCGATGCCGATGGCGGTGGAGAAGCCCAGGTCGCGCAGTTCGTACATCATCTGGTAGGTCAGCGTGCCGGACTTGGAAACCAGGCCGATGGGGCCCTTGCCGGTGATGTTGGCGGGGGTGATGCCCACCAGGGCTTCGCCGGGCGTGATGATGCCGGGGCAGTTCGGGCCGATAATGCGGGTGACCTGGTTGCCGTCGGCGTCCACCTTGGACTGGGCGAGGGCCCAGAATTCGGCGGAGTCCTGAACCGGAACGCCCTCGGTGATGACCACGACCAGGCCGATGCCGGCCTCGATGGCTTCGACGACGGCGTTCTTGGTGAATGCCGGCGGCACGAAGACGATGGAGACGTCGGCGCCGGTTTCAGCCATGGCTTCCTTGACGGTGCCGTAGACGCTGATTTCCTGCTCGCCGTGCAGGACCGTGGTGCCGGCCTTGCGGGCGTTCACGCCACCGACGATGTTGGTGCCTGCCTTGAGCATCAGGGCGGTGTGCTTGGTGCCTTCGCCGCCGGTGATGCCCTGGACGATGACCTTGGAGTCTTTGTTCAGATAGATAGACATGGTGCGTCCCTTTACTTCGCTGCGTTGGCGAGCTCGGCGGCCTTGTCGGCGCCCTCGTCCATGGTGGCGGCCAGGGTAACCAGCGGGTGGTTGGCCTCGGTGAGGATACGGCGGCCTTCGTCGACGTTGTTGCCGTCGAGGCGGACGACCAGCGGCTTGTTGGCGGAGCTGCCCAGTTCGGCCAGTGCACCGACGATGCCCTTGGCGACGGCGTCGCAGGCGGTGATGCCGCCGAAGACGTTCACGAACACTGACTTGACCTGCTCGTCGCCCAGGATGACGTCCAGGCCGGCAGCCATGACCTCTGCGGAGGCTCCACCGCCGATGTCCAGGAAGTTGGCGGGCTTGACGTTGCCGTGGTTCTCGCCGGCGTAGGCGACGACATCCAGCGTGGACATGACCAGACCGGCGCCATTGCCGATGATGCCCACTTCGCCGTCGAGCTTGACGTAGTTGAGGTCCTGCGCCTTTGCCTTGGCCTCAAGCGGGTCTGCAGCGTCCTTGTCCTCGAGCTGCGCGTGCTTCGGGTGGCGGAAGTCCGCGTTCTCGTCCAGGGAGACCTTGCCGTCCAGGGCCAGGATGTCACCATTGCCGGTCTTGACCAGCGGGTTGACCTCCACCAGGGTGGCGTCTTCCTTCTTGAAGACGTCCCAGAGCTTGAGGATGACGCCGGCAACCTGGCCGCGCAGTTCCTCGGCGAAGCCGGCGGCTGCGACGATTTCGTCAGCCTTGGCCTGGTCGATGCCCACGGCGGGGTCGATGGCGATCTTGGCCAGCGCTTCGGGACGTTCGACGGCGAGCTGCTCGATTTCCATGCCGCCCTCAACTGAGCACATGGCCAGGTAGTTGCGGTTGGCCCGGTCCAGCAGGACGGAGAAGTAGTACTCCTCGGCGATGTCCGCACCCTGGGCAATCATCACCTTTTTGACGGTGTGGCCCTTGATGTCCATGCCCAGGATGTTGGAGGCGTGCTCAAACGCCTCGTCGGCGGACTTTGCGACCTTGACGCCGCCGGCCTTGCCGCGGCCGCCTACCTTGACCTGTGCCTTGACAACGGTGACGCCGCCAATCTTTTCGGCAGCTGCCTTTGCTTCTTCTGGGGTGTACGCCACGATGCCGGCAAGCACGGGTACACCGTGCGCCTCGAACATATCGCGCGCCTGGTATTCAAACAGGTCCACGGTTTAGTGTCCTTCTACGTCGAAGTAGTTTCTGTACAGTCGGACACCATCGGTAAGACGATGACCGGGCTGCGGATTGCACGCACCGGCGGCCTGTTGGAAACGAGCCACGCGGCGTGATGCTCCATGGGGAACTCTAGTCCTTTGGAGGGACCGGGCCGTCCCAGACTACCGCTTATGTGAGTAAGCACACTATTCTATGGGGCGTAGAAAAACCGCGGATTTACGGGGTTTTTGGCGCCTCCGGCTGCGGTGGTGGGCTGCTTTTGGCCGTGCCTGGGATGAGTTCGTAACGTTCCGGAGAGATGAAGAATCCGACGCCCGCCGAGACGTTCCCGCACGCCACGCCACCGTTGTAGGCGGAACATCGGAGACCGTTGCGTTCGAGGTTTTGCCCATCCGTGAGGACCGGAAGCTGGGCAAGGGGCCCCGCCTTGGTGCCCCGGGGTCCGTAGGCTGCCTCCATGCTTGTGACGCCGGAACGGCATTCCCCGTAGCGCGCAGTGTCGGGCGAGAGCAGCGCGGTGCCGCCCAGGTAGCCAAAGTGGGTTCCGGCGCAGTCGTCTTTGACATCCGCTGGCTGGGGCGCCGGGTAGGTGGCGAGTTCGCAGTGGGCCACGGGAACGATGGGCATTTTGTTGTTGGCGGCGTCGCCGTAGCGGTTCTGTTCGTAGGGCAGGTCGACGTGTTCCCCGCGCGCGGACGTCAGGGAGCAGGCGATGGTCCGGTCCGGGGTGATGAAGGAGAGAACTCCGGTGCCGCTGGAGAAAGCCTTAGCGTCGGTGAGAGGAGCCTTTTCCAGTTGCTCCATGGGCTGCAGCGGATCGGGCGGGACGTAGGAGGGGTCCGCAGTGGTTACGCTGCACCCTGTGGCGGTGGCAAGGAAGGTGGCAAGGAAAAGGGCGGCGAGTGTCCCCCGTACAGTCCGTCGCATGGGGTCCATTATGCCCGGCCGCTGGCGTGCCTAGGCGTCCAGTTTGGTCAGCGGGGCGTAGCGCAGCAGCAGGCGTTTCTCGCCGACGTCGAACTTGACCTTGGCCACGGTCTTGTCGCCGGCCCCTTCAAGTGCAAGGACAGTTCCGTTGCCAAAGCTTGTGTGGTTGACCTTGTCCCCCACGTTGACGGCGATGATTTCCTTTTGCGGCTGCACCCGGTTCTTGGCGATGAACGCCGGGACGTCGGCGTTGAAACCGGCGGACGAGTCCGCCGCCGCGCCCCGGGCAGTTCCGGCGCCCCAGAACGAGCCGCTGTAGCGGCCGGATCCGATGGAGCCGCCGCCTCCCCACGACTGGCGGCTGGTTCCTTCACGCTTCCATTCCAGGAGCTCGGCGGGAATCTCCTCCAGGAATTGGCTGGCGGGGTTGTACTGGCTTTGGCCCCACATGCTGCGGACCTCGGACCGGGTGACGTACAGCCGTTTGCGGGCGCGGGTGAGGCCCACGTAGGCCAGCCGGCGTTCCTCGGCCAGTTCCTTGGGGTCGGTGGCGGAGCGCTGGTGCGGGAAGAGTCCGTGCTCCATGCCGGTGAGGAACACCACCGGGAACTCCAGGCCTTTGGCTGTGTGCAGGGTCATCAGCGTCACCACGCCGAGCCGCTTGGCCTCGGCCACGGCGGCGTCGATGTCGGCGCCGGGAGCGTCAGGGATCTGGTCGGCGTCGGCCACCAGGGATACCTGTTCCAGGAACGCCGCCAGGGTGCCTTCCGGATTTTCCTGCTCGTATTCGCGGACCACGGCCACCAGTTCGGCCAGGTTCTCCACCCGGGACTCGTCCTGCGGGTCGGTGCTGGAGCGCAGCGCAGCGAGGTAGCCGGTCTGTTCCAGGACGGCTTCGAGGGCAGCGGCTGCGCCGGACCCGGCAGCCACTTCGGCGAGGTCGTCCAGCATCTTCACGAAGCCAAGGACGGCGTTGACCGACCGGGTGGCCATGCCGGGTGCCTGGTCGGCGCGCCGTGCAGCTGCCATGAAGGACGTCCGCTTCCGCTCAGCCAGCGCGGCGACCGCCCCTTCGGCCCTGTCACCGATGCCGCGCTTGGGCTCGTTCAGGACCCGGCGGAGGTTGACGTCGTCGTCCGGGTTCACCAGGACGCGCAGGTAGGCCAGGGCGTCCTTGATTTCCTTGCGCTCGTAGAAGCGCGTGCCGCCAACCACCTTGTACGGCAGGCCGACGCGGACCAGAACGTCCTCGATGGAACGGGACTGGGCATTGGTGCGGTAGAAAATGGCGACGTCGCCGGGGCGCAGGTTGTCCTCGTCCTGGAGCCGGTCGATCTCTTTGGCAATGAACTGTGCTTCGTCATGCTCGTTCTCGCCCACGTAGCCAATGATTTTGTGGCCTTCGCCCTCGGCGGTCCACAGCCGTTTTTCGGGCCGGTTGGGGTTGCGCGAGATGACCGAGTTGGCGGCATTGAGGATGTTCTGCGTGGAGCGGTAGTTCTGTTCCAGCTTGATGGTGCGGGCTTCGGGGTAGTCCTTTTCGAACTCCACGATGTTCCGGATGTCCGCGCCGCGGAATGCGTAGATGGACTGGTCAGAATCGCCCACCACGGTGAGTTCAGAGGCGCCGGGGCCTTCGCCGACGATCTCCCGGACAAGGGCGTACTGGGCGTGGTTGGTGTCCTGGTATTCGTCCACCAGGACGTGGCGGAACCGGCGGCGGTAGGATTCGGCGAGCGCGGGGAAGGCCCGGAACATGTAGACGGTCTCGGCGATGAGGTCGTCGAAGTCCATGGCGTTGGCCTGGCGGAGGCGCTGGGTGTACCCCTTGTAAACGTCCGCTACGGCCTGTTCGAAGGGGTCGTTGTAGTTGGCGGCCGAGGCGAAGGAGTCGGCGTCGATGAGTTCGTTCTTCAGCGCGGAAATCTTGTGCTGGATGGCCTTGGGCGCGAACTTCTTGGGGTCCAGGTCCAGGGCCTTGGAGACCTGGGTGACCAGGCGCAGGGAGTCGGCGGAGTCATAGATGGAGAAATTGGATTTCAGCCCTACGTTCGCGGCTTCCTGCCGCAGGATCCGAACGCAGGATGAGTGGAACGTGGAGATCCACATGATCTTGGCGCGGCCGCCCACCAGGGCCTCGATGCGCTCCCGCATCTCCGCCGCGGCTTTGTTGGTAAAGGTGATGGCCAGGATCTCGCCGTGGTGGGCCCGACCGGTAGCGATCAGGTAGGCGATCCTGTTGCTGAGCACGCGGGTCTTGCCGGAGCCGGCACCGGCGACGATCAGCAGCGCCGTGCCTGCGTGCTTGACCGCTTCCTCCTGCTGCGGGTTCAACCCCTGCAGCAGCTCATTGGCGCCCGGGCGCCGGCTGCCCTGGTGCCCGCCGGACTGGTGGTGGCCTCCGGAATTCTGCTGGCCACCGGCGTCGGTGCCCGGATGTCCGCCCGGTCCGGATGCGGTGGCGACCCCCTCCGGCCCCGTCCTGGTGCGTGCGGTGGCAGCGGGCGCGGCCTTGAACGGTCCGTCAGAGTACGGGTCAAACAACATATCCATGGTGCCTACAAGTCTAGGCGGTGGGACTGACAACACCTTCCGGCCTGTGGATTACGCCCTGCGCACGGAAGCTGCGCGCGCCATCCGGGCAAGGCCGCGAACTGCGGAACGGGCTCAGGCCACCGAGCCTGACTGAAGGGCCCTCCGCAACTCCTGCACCGCCGTCGTACCTCCTGCGAGGAACCACTCCAGCCCGTTGACGCGGACGGAGTCCACTGCGCCGCCGGCCGCCCGGACGATCGCCTTGCCCGGAAGCCAGTCCCATTCCGGGCAGCTGTGCTGGAACCAGCACCCCAGCTGCCCGTCGGCCACGCGGCCCAGGTCGCAGGAACCGGACCCCAGCATGCGGAGGGAGGCTGCGGACGTGGCCGCGGCATGCCAGGGCATGGCGCACATGGGATCCATCAGCCACGTGGGATGGATGTATGTCGCCGCGCCGAGCTCGGCGACGCTGGTTGCATTGCGCTTGCCGCCGTCGCCGCTGAATACGGTAAGGGCGTCCCCGTTCAAGGTGGCCGGCCGGTCACGGCCGCCAAGCCACAGCTTGTCCTCCTCGGGCTGGAAGATGGCACCCAGCACCACATCGTCACGGTCCTTGAGGGCGATCGCCGAGCACCAGTAGGTGGAGCCGTGCAGGAAGTTGTAGGTGCCGTCCACGGGGTCGATGACCCAGGTGCGGCCGCTGGTGCCCTGGACGGAGGCGCCTTCCTCGCCCAGGATGCCGTCCTCCGGCCGGCAGCGCTGCAGCTGCTCCAGCACGTACGCCTCGGCGGCGTGGTCCGCGGCGGTCACAACGTCGGAGACGGACGTCTTCTGGTCAGACTGCAGGCCGGCCATGCGCATGAGCAGCGCCAGCTGCCCGGCTTCGCGGACCAGCGCCGCCGCCAGTTCGTAGTCGTCCAGGGAAGGGTCAAGAACAGCTGCGCTGTGTCGGCCAGTGGTCATGGCTTCAGTTTATGGGGCGGGATAATGGTGCCATGGCCAAAACCCCTGCCCAGCGGATCAAGAAACACGGCGCCAACGCGGTGGTGCCCCAGCATCACCTGCCGCCGGTGGTCAACCCCACCACGGAGCGCACGCCGGAGAAGGCGCAGGGCAACAGCAACCTGATTGTCATTGCCGGCGTCGTGGCCAGCCTGTTCCTGTTCTGGTATCTGCACCTGCTGACGCTCACCCAGCTGACGCAGCTTTCGCAGGAAATGGCCATGCCGGACTCGCTGGTGGGTGGATTCGACGCCGGCTACATCAGCCGGCTGCAGGGCGTGATGAACAGCGATGCCCTGGGCCAGCTGAACTATGTCCACAAGACCGCCGGAACCCTTTTCCCCCTGATCTTCGGCTTCACCTGGCTGCTGCTCATCGGCACCAACGTGGCCAGGAAGGCACTGCGCTGGGCGCTGTGGGCGCTCCCTCTCCTGTTCGTGGTGGTCCGGCTGTGGGGCAACGTGGCCATTGACGCCATGATGGGTACGCCCGGTCCCGACGCCGGCCAGGTCGCCTTGGCGTCCGGCCTCACCATTGCGGGCTGGGTACTTTTGGTGCTGAGCCTCCTGGCCGGGGCTGCGGCTGTGTTCCTTAACCGGCGGGGGCGGACCCGGCGTTAGGTGGAGCTACCGCGGGCCGCCGCCGCGGCTGCCCTTGCCGCAGCCCGCCGCTGCTTCCTGTGCCGGTGCACGCGCTGGGCAATCACCAGGCCAGCCGTCGCCGTCCCCAGCGTGACCGGGTAGCCCATCAGCCGCTCCAGGGTGCCGGGTTCCGGTACCTCCATGTGCGTCAGGCCCCCGGTGACGAGCGCCGCCAGCGAGACGGTGCCGCACGCCAGGATGAACCACGCCATCCCCGTCTTCCGCAGCCAGAGCAGGCCGAGCACCAGCAATGCAGCGCCCCCTGCCAGGAAGTACATGACGGCGCCCCAGTAGTGCCATGGGGAGCCAACGTCTTCGGGCACCAGGCCAACCACCACGGTTCCAAGCCCCGCGGTCCCCGTGAGCAGCCGTACGGCAGTTGCTGCCAGCCACGGTTTCCTTCGCCCCGGGTGCACTGGGGTGCCGGCCCGGGCAGCCACCCGCAGCAGCCCCGTGGTCAGCAGCACCGCGCCCAGCAGCATCCCAAGCCCCTGGACCACGAATGAGGCGTTCATCAGCCAGTTCAGCGGCGAACAAACCTCACGGCCGGCGTAGATTCCGCAGGACAAGGTCCCCAGGTCGCTGATGTATCCGGTCCGCAGGTCGTAGGGACGGGGACCTGCCCACGCCATGGCTACGGCGGCCTCCGCAGCGAAGTACTGCAGCACGCTCAGCACCGCCCAGGCGCCAATGTACTGCCGGGTGGACGCGACATTCGGGATGAAGGCAACGGCGGGAGCGGCAGTCGGGGCTGGACTCATGCCTTGAGCGTAGTACGCGCCGGTACCTTGTATGCTTGTAACCGTGTCCGGACGGACCGGCCCCGCCGAACCCCCGGATGCGCGCCCTCGTAGCTCAGTGGATAGAGCACGGCTCTCCTAAAGCCGGTGTCGTTGGTTCGATTCCAATCGAGGGCACTTGAACTCCTCTTCTCCGGAGCCAAGCCTCCGCGACTACCTCCTGGGCAGCGCCGCAGGCCGTGACGGCATTTCCGGGCAGCAGCCGCCCGCGGGCCGCTGGCGGGTGGAGCGTGACCTGCTGGATCGGTCGGACGGCATCCGCGGGACCTTTACCGGCGTCGTTCTTTTCACCCCCACGGACGACGACGGCCTGACCCTTCATGAGGAAGGCACCATGCGCTGGCCTACTTTCACCGGACCCGCCTCGCGTGACTACCTCCTGAAGCCCGCGCCACGGCTCGACGCGCTGGACGTATTCTTTCCCGACGGCAGGCCCTTCCACCGCATGAGCTTTACCCCTGACACCAGCCGGGACGCCCACTGGTGCGACCCCGACACCTACCGCGTGTCCTACAGGTGGGAGGGACCGGACGCCTTCAGCTACAGCTGGGATGTGACCGGCCCGCGCAAGGACCTGCTGCTGACATCGCACCTGGCGAGGATTCCCGGATGAGGGACCGGATTGTGGTGTCCGCCGTCTGCGTGTTCGATGATGCCGGGCGGCTGCTGACCGTGCGGAAACGCGGCACGGCCATGTTCATGCACCCCGGCGGCAAACCCGAGCCCGGCGAAACCGCCGTCCAGGCGGCAGCCCGGGAGCTCGCCGAAGAAGTGGGCATCGTGGTCCGCCCCCGGGAGCTTGAACTGCTGGGGGTCTGGATCGCCGACGCCGCGAACGAGGCCGCCACCGATATCGAAGCCACCGTCTTCATCGCCCCGGGTACGTGGCAGGCCACCCCGGCGGCCGAAATCGCCGAGATCCGGTGGCTGGACATCAGC
>Ga0308170_10000270_pt1 | contig 79073 bp, 60 predicted proteins | sample PhyBR2_2_FD_202136 | JGI IMG/M metagenome (GOLD analysis project Ga0308170, IMG submission 202136) | Phyllosphere microbial communities from UC Gill Tract Community Farm, Albany, California, United States - DLSLSB.R2 | ecosystem: Host-associated > Plants > Phyllosphere > Unclassified | place... | reverse complement strand
CCACCCCGAAGGCACCGAGCCGCCCACCCTCCAGGAAGAGGAGCCCGACTCCCACTACTTCCAGTCCTGGATCAACGCTTTCAGCACCATCAGCCCCCGGGACGACTTCCTCACCGGCTACCAGAAGAACCTCCAGGACCACATCGGCTACCTCTACAAGAGCGACGAGTACATCGAGCAGAAGGATCACATCCTCTACCGGATCGTCGCCAGCTGAAAATAGGAGCTAGCTCCAGCTGCCCCGATCACAGCTCAGCTCAGTTGAGCCCGAGCCCAAGCGCTAGCTCCAGCTCTCAGACGCCGCCGGCACCTGTCGGCATCAACCGACGAAGACTTCTCCCCGGCGCAGAGAGGACAACCTCCGGACAGTGGGTGCCATCCAGTGGGTGTCATCAACTGCTCACCGGACTCGATGGCCCTCCCACTCAGCAGTCCTTCAGGCTCAGCTGCGAGGAACAGGCTCAGTAGAATCAGCGCACCCCGGAGCTTCAGCCCGGCTCACTTCTTCTGCCAGGAGTGAGCCGGGCTAGACTCGTTCCCACAGATCAACTCATCCCCATTGACAGGACAGTGCCACCCACATAGAATAGAACCATGAACAACACGACGAACACCACCGTCAACCCGAACACCACCAGCACCACCGAGCTCAACATCCCGGAGCTCATCGCCACGCTCAAGCATGTCCGCGCCCGCCGGGAAGACTTCACTCAGAAGCAGCTCGTCGCCATCGCCCAGAAGACCATCCCCACCCTGGAGGCCTTCTACGACCAGAGTGACGACGAACACAACATCGGCTACCTCGAAACAGCCCAGGGCGGAATCGAACACGCACTCGACAGCCTCAAGACCACCACCATCCCCAGCGCCCTTCCCCTCGTCCCCGTGCTCCTCCTCGCCATCGACGCAATCGAAGCAGTCCAGGAAGAGAACGAGTAAGCCCAAGAGTAAACAAGTGCGAACAGGAGTAGCTCTAGAGCATTCCATCGCAGGCTCACTCTTCTTCACAGGCTCACTCCTCTCTACTCCCAACACCTCCACTTCTCTCAAACCCTCGGCCCGGTCACTCCCCCAGCAGAGTAGCCGGGCCGAAGGTCTGTTCCCCAGAGGCGAACAACCCCGACACAGAGGTGAGCAATCCAGCACAGGAGAGACAGGCGTCCCATGCCGAAGCCGAGCGACCGTGCCAGGCTCAGGAGTCAGTAGAAGACGAAGAGCCAGTGAGAGAGCAAGAGAAGAAGTCTATAGGAAACTGAAGGCTACAGGAAGCTGACGAGCACAGTCAAGTGCACAGGATGAGCACAGGGAGAAATCAGAAGAGCCAGGGCCTCAGCTAAGGAACACAGCGAAGAGCAGAAAGGCTCACTCCCCCAGGGACGCTCAGGAGATCGCCTCACCACAGGCAGCTTCAGTCAGCCTCCAGAATCGAGCGTCAGCAAAAAAAAAGACCCACGGACCTATGCCCGCGGCTCCTCACTCCTCGCCTCCGGCTCCTCCCTCTTCTCCTGAACACTCTCACTCAGCCTTCCCCCTCCTGTCAGCCTCCCTTCCCACAGCCCCTGCCGATCCCTGTCACCAGCCCAACAGCTCACCAGCCAGACCCCTCCAGTTCAGCCGATCAGATGCAGCACGCGGAGATGCCTCCACAGTGATGACACACCACCAACAGCCCTTCAGCCAGGGGATCCCCAGGAGCACCAGCCCACCAGTTCAGTGGAGGCAGACCCCACACCACGGACATGATCCTCAGGCGAGATGCCCACCCGGGCATAGGCAGTCAGCCAGTAGATCCACCCTCCACTCTCAGCAGAGTCCACAGTCACGCGCACACCAGTAGAGCCACTCCCGGTGGCGACAGTCCCGTAGACGGAAGTCAGCTAGCGCTGCCTTCCGGGCCCCGAGCAGCTGACGCTGTCGGACCCAGGAGAAGGAGCTGACGCTCCGTCTCCGGAAAGCCCGCTCACGCGGTCTTCCCAGTAGCACCGAGGCCGGGCAGCAGGGCTTCAGCCAGCTGCAGTCAGAGTGCAGACACAGTGATGACACACCTCGACGCAGGAGTGTCCACAGGACCTGCCGGTAGCGAGCCACAGTGGTGTCACCCACGAGGATCAGCCCCACCCTGAGAGGAGTCACGCGCACACCAGTGCAGGGTCAGCAGCCTCCGGGATTGTGATGTCGCACACCAGTGAGCGGTCCCCCAGTAGGAAGCGGAGCACTCCGAGCAGCGAGCAGAGCGAGCGAGTCGTTAGCAGACCCTACTCATAGCCGCACCACAGTGATGTCACACACCACTTCCTGCTTCTGTGGACAGCTGCCTCCAGGCAGTGGCCACTGGGGGATGGCTCCTCCGGGAGCCAGCACCCGCGGGAAAGACCGCGCCAGCGGGCTTGTCCGCTCCCGGCGGCTGCGCCAGCAGACGACGGGACACCGAGGGGAGGAAGGCTAGGGAGAGGCGCTTGCGCCGGTTCCCAGCCTGACGAGCCGAGGCTACCTTCTAGCCTACTCATACGCGCACACCAGTACCCGGTACCTACTCCGATCCAACCGATGGCTACAGCACCGGGAACATCACTACCAGCAGTGGTACCACTAACACCGATACCTTTCCCACTAGCGAGAACACTACTACCTACGGCGTATTCACTGAGGAGAGCACCTACGGGTGCGATGGGAGTGGTTGTTTCTGTGTTCGCGGGTTTCTTGGTCTTTATGGTTGAGCTTCTGAAAGCGTTGGATATGCATTGAGATGCGTTTCCTAGTCAATCGTACTATGAAATAGAAGCAGAAATGCGAGATCTGGGGCCTCCGATATACCGGCTTTGACCCGCGATGGTGAGTGGTGCTCTGGGTAGAATCTCTAACGAAGCAGCCCGAGGAATCACAGCTAGGGGCTGAAATGTTGGGATACTTTCCCGGTGTCAGCCCCGGACTTCGATCATCTGTGGATTGCCTGCTAGAGCTCCAGTGTAACTCCCTAGGAGGGAATCATGCCCGTACAGAACTTCCTTGAGGACGAGGACTACGATCAGGATAGCGTCGAAGCTGCCGGTGTTTCCTCTGTCCCCAACTTCCTCCAGGATGAAGAATACGAGGATACCGGTGACGGTGAGTACTACGGTGGCGGCTTCACTGATGGGGCTACTGGGTTCGATGGTGGCACTGGATTCGGTGGTGATGCCACTGAGGACTTCGATGGCTACGAGGATGATGAGGACGAGCTCTTCGATGGAGCTGAGGTCTTCGACGGCGAGGATGCTGCCGATGACACTGATCCTTCCGGTGGCACTACCCTGGCTGAAACCTCATCCTATGGGATCACTGGACTCGGTTCGAGGGTTGCTCCCACTCCTCCTGTGAGCTCTGTCCCGGACTTCCTTAGGGAAGATGAGGATGAGGTCCCGGTGGCTAGGAATCCAGTGGCAACTCCTGTTGTCGCTGAGAGTAGGACTGTTGCGCCCGCAGAAGAGCCTCGAGTTCGGGAGCGCCGGGATCTTTCGAAGCGTCCTCCCCGTGCTGAAATTTCCAATCCCAATGCTACTGCTGATTCTGTAGCCTCAACTTCGAGCACTCCCACTGATTCCACCTCCCCCGTCAGGAATCCCCGGGGTGGCATTCCTACTGCTGATCCACGGTTTGTTCCTGATGCTACTCCAGTCGCCGGAGCCACTGATCCTACCCCCACTGCTGCTGGAACCGACGGGCCTACTGGAAGCGCTGTGAGCACTGTTCGCTTCGATCCGAAGGCTGGAGTTGATCCTCTCTCGGAGGATGAGATCGACGAGCTCAAAGCTCCATCGAGCTATGCTGCTAACCGGGAGCTCAAGTTCACTGCCCTGAAGCAGGCTGACTCCACTGTCCGCAGGGTTGGCACTGACGGGCTCACTGATGCAGAGCGGAAGCGCGGGGCTAGGGCTAATCCTACTCCCGTTCGCACTCCCTCCAATGGTAGACTCTCGCAGGAGGAACTTCTCTTCTACGCGAACTTCGGTGCTACCCATGCGAGCGATTTCGGTGGCGCCTCTAAGAAGCAGCTCTTCCTCCCCCCTGTGCTCAAGGAAAATCCGACCCAGAAGAAGGAGCGAGAGGCTCGAATCAACCGGGCTCTCAGCGGAGGTTCGATTGCCCAGGGCGCAAAGAGTAGGCTCACGGAGAAGGACTACAGGGTTCTTCAGTTCATGGCGCTCTTCAAGTTCGTATCCGAGAGACAGATCGGGAAGCTCCTTCAGTGTGCTGAAATAACCGCCTACAAGAGACTCAATGAGCTTCGAAAGCACGGGCTCACCAAGGGATTCAAGACCCTGGGAGTCAAGGGTTCGGTCTGGGTGCTCACTGAAACTGGCATGGATCTCAGCGGCTTTGATCTCCCTCGGGGCACCGAAGCTGCGCTTACTCTCTCCATGGTTTCTCACCAGTTCACTGTCAATCATGTGGCTGCTCATCTCTGGGCTGGTGGCGCTAATGTGCTCCGGGAGAAGAACTTCCCCCAGAGGAATCTCCCCAATGGCAAGGGCGAGCTCGAGTTCGGAGAGCAGATCATCTCTGAGCTTCAGATTCAGTCTGCTTTCGGAAAGGTCCGCGGGAGCAATCGGGCTGATGCCTTTGTGCCGCAGGTCAAGAAGCATCTTGCTGGTCAGTTCGATGACTGGCAGAGGGCTGGTGGTACTTCCTTTGGCCCGTCCCCTGAGCTTCAGCGGGGCAATGAGTACATGTGGACTCTCTTCCCTCCCGTATCCAATCGGCTCAACTACCATGTGCCTGACCTCGTTGTGGCCCGGCCTCGAACCGCCGATGGGAAGCCTCAGTCCATCGCTGTGGAGATCGAGCTCCGCACCAAAGCGGATGACACGAGCTACGAGAGAACCCTGGACGCCTATCGAGTTGATGACTCCATCTACCGGAAGGTTGTCTGGGTCTGCCGGCTCAAGGGTACGGCTGAGAAGCTCGCTCGCATCGCGAAGTCCAACGGTCTTGCTGATCAGGGTCGCATCGAGATCGTTCCTATCTATATGAGCGATGGTAGTAGGTTCACCGGCAAGGATACCTGGTCCCTGTAGAATGGACCGGCTTGCCCATGGTTTTCGGGGTTCCTTCGGGTGCCTTCAGTCGATAGTGCTAGGGTCGCAGAACCTGGCGGGAGATAGGTAGATATGTATCCGAGAGATCGTAGCAATGGAACCGAGGGCTCTGGCTCTGGGAGCTTCGGGGATGGATTCCTCGGCGCCATGGACGATGAGGTGGTCGGAGTACAGGAGGAAGAAGCCGCTCTCCCCCTGATCGAGGAGGACATTCTCGACCCCGGTCGCTATCAGGAATTCGAGCTCGAGGAGGCCTCACTGGATGAGCCGCTCCCGGGGCTTGAGAGGATCCTCGAACCCCGGGAAGAGAAGTGGGACTACGCTACTGCCGATGCCCACGGGAGCTACGAGGCTGCTGCGAAGCGTCTCAGGAGCGAGGATCAGACCCTGGGAGATACTCCCTCTCCCTCGGCTGCCTTTGAGAACTCTAGCTTCGATGACGGTGAGGTCTACATTCCCGATCCCGAAGAAAGCCTCATGGGCATGCTCGGAGACGCGACAGGCGGACTCGCTGAAGCAGAAGAGGTGGATGATCCTGCTCTTGCTGAATCCGTGGACACTGACAGCGCATTCGATGAGGTCGAGGACCAGGACAGCGCTGATGACGATCTTGAGTCATTCTTCTCTAGCCTAGGTGGCGCTAAGGACTCCGACCTCGCTGATGAGGAGGAAGTCGAGGAGGACTCCCGGGAGAGACTTCAGACCAACTTCAGGATCAGCGATGAGGACCTTGAGCTCATGCAGGGCTTCGAGGTCGACGAGATCATCTCCCTGGCCATCGACATGGGAGCCTCTGACATCCATGTGCCACCGGGGAAGAGGATCCGCTATAGGATCAACGGATCGATGACTGTGGTCAATCGCTTCGAGCCCATCCCCGGTGAGGTCACCCGTAGAATCCAGCAGCGAATCGTCACCAATGTGGCGGATGCGATCTTCCTGGAGAACTGGGAGCTCGACACTTCCTACACTGTGAGAACCGGTAAGCACCGTGGTCGCCGCGTGCGAGTGAGCGTCACTAAGGGCTTTGAGGAAGTTGTCCTGGTCATGCGAATCATCTCGGACAGCATTCCGCTTCCCGCCGAGCTGGAGATCGAGGATGAGCTCCTTGCCTGGTCTGAGCTCCCCAACGGGCTCGTTCTCATGAACGGTCCGACTGGAACCGGCAAGTCTACTACCCTGGCGAGCATCGTTCAGAACATCCAGATGAACCTCGATGGCGTCATCATCACGGTGGAGAAGCCGGTTGAGTATGTCTATCGGGATCAGGGTAGCGCTCTGGTCTACCAGCGTGAGGTCGGCCGGGATACCCTGAGCTTCATGGCTGCTATGGACTCCGCTATGCGCATGGACCCCGATGTCATTCTCATCGGTGAGATGCGAAACGCGGTCGAAGCCAATGCCGTGATCTATGCAGCTGACACGGGTCACCTTTCTCTATCTACCACCCATGCTAACAGTGCTGCCTCCACTGTTAGCCGGATCAAGAAGATGTTCGAGGGCGATGAGAAGAGACAGGCCATGGAGTCTCTAGCCAGCGTTTCCCGTGGCTTTGCCTCTCAGGTTCTCTGCAAGACAACGGATGGGAAGAGCCGCTTCGCTGTCAGAGAGATCCTCACTGTGGATGAGAACATCGCTGATCTGGTCGTACAGGGCAATGACCGGGCTATCCGAAAGGTCCAGGAGGATCGGGGGATCACCTTGGACCACGGCCTGATTCGAGCTGTGAGATCCGGTCGCTGCACTGTTCGGGAAGCCCGGAGCAAGAGCTCAAGCCCCGAGTACTTCGACATGCTACTCTCCGAGGAGCCGAAGATTTTCTAGGCCCTAGGCTGGTTGTTCCTGAGAGCTGCGGCCCGGTTTCTACTGTTGTGGAAGCCGGGCCGCGGTGTTACAATGGGATCATGGACCATGAACTTATTTCTGACCTCGCTGATGAGCTCATCGAGGCCTCCCGCATCTACTACGAAGGTACTGGAGATTCGCCGCTCACCGATGAGGAGTTCGACGAGAAGCAGGCCTACCTTGCCTCGCTCGTTGACACCATCGATGACGACGAGCTCCTCACGAAGGTCACTCTGATCCTCGAGAGTGACCTCAATCTCGGCGCTGAGGTCCATGTGGCCAACGAGGTTCCTCACAATGTGCCCATGCTTTCCCTGGCGAAGGCCAACTCCGAGGAGCTCCTCAAGAAGTTCCTCGAGAAGATGCTCGACAATGGAGCAGCCGGCTTCAAGCTACAGCTCAAGCTCGACGGCTTCGCTCTCTCTGCTCGCTACGAGGATGGTGTGCTGAAGCAGCTCGCCACTCGAGGCACTGGAGATGTCGGCGAGAACTCCAACTTCCTCCTCGGCAATGAGCTCGTCACCATCGTGGGTCTGCCCGAAACCATCGACCAGAAGGGCTCCGTGGAGCTCCGAGGTGAACTCTTCTTCACCGAGGATCAGTTCGCTGCAGTGGACGCTGAGCGCGTGGCACTCACCGGTGAGCACTTCAGCAACTCCCGCAATGCTGTGGTTGGTCTTCGGCTCAAGGCGTCCCGCGGCCTCGACTTCCCGGTGGAGTTCAGCTTCTCGGCCTACGGTGCCTGGCAGGGTAAGAAGGCCATCGAGCTTTCGGCTATCAGCGCTCAGAACTTCGACACGGTTGAGGAGCTCACCCTCCGGGAGCTCGCCGGTAAGGATGTGCCTCTCGCCGATCTGAAGACTGTGGAAGAGGTGTTCGCATCTGTGAAGGCCCTCGGGGATCTCATCGATCACTTTGAGGCTCCCAACGATGGTGTGGTGGTGAAGCCCACCAACGAGGCTCAGCTCCTCGTGGAACTCGGCAACAACTCCCACCACCCTGCATCGCAGATCGCCTACAAGTACCCTACGCCTTCTGTCCCCACTGAGGTCCTCGGCATCACCTTCTCGGTGGGCAAGACCGGCAAGATCAACCCTCGGGCGATCCTGAAGCCCGTCCAGGTGATGGGAACTCTGGTGAGCCGGGCGACCCTCAACAACTACGACTGGATCGCTAACAAGTACGCTCGAGATGTGCGCGTCGGTTCTGCTGTCATGCTGACTCGGGCCAACAAGGTGATCCCCTTCATCAGCACGGTGGTTCACAACCCCGAGGGCACGGTTCCCGTAGAGGCGCCGCGTACCTGTCCGGCCTGTGGCGATGACCTCCTTTCCGAGGATGGCATCTGGCCTCCCAAGACTCTGCGCTGCACCAACCTCGACTGCCCGAGCCGGGATGTGTTCAGCATCCTCAATGCTGTGATGAAGGGGAACCTTGACATCGACGGCATGAGTGGCGTAACGGTCGAGGCACTCCACGAGGACGGCAAGCTCAACTCCATCGCTGACCTCTACAAGCTCACCATGGAGGACCTCATCGAGTCTGACTTCGGCGTGGATTCGAAGACAGGCAACCCCAGGCGCCTCGGAGAGACTCGCTCCCAGAACATCCTTGACCACATCGAGGCGTCCAAGGAGCTGCCCCTGGATCGAATCCTGACTGCGCTTTCGATCCAGACTCTGGGTCACCGGGCCGCCAAGGCTCTGGTGTCACACTTCGGCTCCATCGAAGCCATTCGAGCTGCCAGCGAAGCTGAGATCGAGGACATCGACAAGTTCGGCGCCAAGAAGGCGGAGATCATCGTCCGTGGGCTGAAGCACCGCTCTAAGGTCATCGATGAGATGCTCAGCGCTGGTGTGACATTCAAGGCTCCGGAGGCAGCTTCCAGCAGTGGTGACACACTCACTGGATTGAGCTTCGCCATCAGTGGTCCGGTGCCTGAGCCCTTCCACAACCGAGGTGCCTGGGTTGAGTACATCGAGGCCAACGGAGGTGCGTTCCACTCCGGCCCTAAGGCTGCCACGACCTATATGGTTGCAGACGCCGACGGTAGCTCCTCAAAGATCAAGAAGGCACAGGAGCTCGGTGTTCAGTTCCTGACCGCTGAGGAGTTCACGGAGCGCTTTTCAGCATGACTTACTGAGGCGGATTTCGCCAGGTAGCGACGGCGCCTAGAGACGCGGTAGTAGTGTGCCTCTAGGCGCCGTTTTGCGGTCGATCATCGGTGCTTTTTCAGCTAATGGCCATCTTGCATCGTGATCGGTCTCTGGCGATTTCCGAGGGAAAGTACAGCATCAGCCTGGACCGTGATGGTGTCACGCATCGGTGACCTGAGCGTACTGGTGTGACACAACTATAGAGGTGTGCGCGCTATAGCTAAAGGTGTGCGCGCTACTATTTTCTTCGGATACAAGTATGCACATACCTGTACTGTGGTGTCACACATCTGAAGATCGATCATTGAGTCTAGTGTGACACCACCGCTCGAGGTTCAAGCAGTGGTGTCACACTTCCTATGGCTGCAGATTTTAGTAGTGTGACACCACAGTAGAGGTGTGCGTTCCACTGTCTCTTTTCTCCTGAAAAACTGATGTGCGCGTCACTATCAGGTGTGCGCACCATGGCTGGTGGATACATCAGTAGGTGTGCGCGTCACGCTAGAGGTGTGCGCGTCACTACTCGTAGCCAACCCAGTGTTCATAGCCGGCAGCCTGCGAATGGCTATCTTTCAGCCGTGTTACCCGATCAACTTGAACTATGGGACGCTTAGGCGTACAGCTACAGCCGTAGGCTATGCGATGAGCTGGTCAGCTGCGCTCGAGTTCGAGCAGTCCATCTACGCCGGAGTCTACGGACCATCCAGCTTCATCTGCTACTTCCTGAACTAGGGTGTCACGCTTCAGTGTCGCACGGGCAACTGGCCTGATTGCCCTCTGGATGATGTAGGAGTCCTCTAGGAGGACAGCGGTGTTCAACCTTGGGCTCTCCTTGCCCGGGAAGATGGCCATGAGCCGGCGGTCTGATCGACTCTGAAGTGATGCTGCCAGCACCTGTCCGTTCCGGTGGAGGAATCTTACCAGGTAGCTGTCTGGATCGTAGAGATCTTCGAGTTCAGTCGCGTCGAAGTAGAACCTCCCCAGCGGTGAGCTCAAGGCGCTTTCGAGGAATCCGAGTTCTGAGCCCCGCTGAGAGGAACTGCGTACGGTTGTCGCATATCCGTAGAGGTGTGCGCCTGGAACAGTACGGAAGCTACTCACGAGCGCCTTGATTGATCTGGATGTGGCAGTAGCCAAAAGCACGATCCAGATGAGAAGATCGATGGATCGAACGATGAAGAAGAGCATGAAGATCTTCACTGCATTGTCGGGGAGGCCGTCGGCCCCTATCAGTGTCCTGAGGTTGATCCCTTGGCCTGTGATCTGCGATGTTGAGATTAGGCTTTGAGCCCAGTCCAGCGCGAGTAAGCCTAGGCCGAGGAGGAAGAGCAGGTGGATGAGCAGTGAAACAGCGGCTGTGAGAGCTGAGCCTATGGGTGACAGAGTACGGCTTGAACCCCAGGCGGCTAGTGCCAGGATGATGTAGAGCGCTAGGAGGCTCAGTGAGGCGATGAGAAGGGGGAGGAGTAGCGTCGCACCGAGAAGCGATAGCACTGCGCCCAGCGTCGACTGGAGGCCTACTAGGGCCAGATAGATGAGCCCTGCGCCGAGCACCACAGCGTGGACGCTGTAGAAGTAGACGAAGCCCTTTAGGGTTGACTTCATTCTATCGTTGGCGATGAACGCATCTGCTAGTGTGCGCTTCTGGATGATCTTCTCAAGTAGCACTCGTGTTCCCTCTATCCCAAAAAGAGGGGTGGAGCGACCCTACCACTAGTCGCTCCACCCCTAGATTTCCTCCCGGGGGAGGGCTCAGGGCACAGTCTTGCTGAGGGGGTACTTGCCCCCAACAATGGACTCTGCAAGTCTTGCGAAGGATGGACGCAGGTCCTCGTGCTCGAGGAGTACCTCCATGCTGTTCACATTGGTGGCGTGGGCGATGAGCCTCTGGTTCGAGGGGATCACGGAGACGATGGGAACTTCCTGTGCGTTCTCAGCGATCTTCTTACCGGTCATGTTCACGCTCTTGAGCGACTTGTTCACCACGATGCCGATCTTGCGCTTCGGGATGTTCATGCCGTTCTGGTCGAGGGGGCTCGTGACTTCCTGCACCCAGCGGGCCATGGAGAACACGGAGGTGGATACGACCTCGGTGACCATGACGATGAGGTCTGCCATGGGATAGGCGACCTTCTCGAGGAGGGGGTCGAGGTAGTTCACCGAGGTGTCCAGGATGATGTAGTCGTACATCGACCGCAGGTAGTTGATGAGCTCAACATAGAACTCGGGCGGGAGCTCTTCTGCGGAACGCGGCCTACGAGGAGCGAGCATCACATCGATCTTGAGGCCCTCGTCGTAGATCTTGGTCTCTTCGATCTGCTCTCTGCTGATGCCGTAGCGCCTGAGCTTCATCACCGTGGGCTTCCAGAAGCCGGTGAAGAATCCTACCTGACCGTCTCGAACATCGAGGTCGAGGAGGAGAACCTTGAGGGGCTTCTTGACGGGCTGTCCGTTGGCGTCGAGGAGACCTTCCTTGACTGAGTTGATCGAGGAGTGCGCCAGGTAGGTCGCCAGCGTGATGGACACTGTGGACTTACCGGATCCACCCTTAGAAGATGTGACAGCGATGACCTGGCCGAGGCAGTCGCTCTTGGGGATCGGTGCTGACGAGACCTGAACTGGAGCTGATTCCTCGGGGTTAGCGGCCACAGGGACGGGAGGAGTGTAGCTTCCACCCGAAATAGTGACTGCAGCCTCGCCTGCCTCAGCAGGAGGATCGAGGAGGAAATTCTCGACGGCCTCATCGATGGTGCCATGGGGTCGCTTCGAGTCTACGAAGTAGATCTTACCGTCGGGGAAGGAGTTCGTGAAGCGCTCGTGCTCGATGCGGTCGATGATCGGCCCGCGGAGGTCGGGGCTGTAGGAGATCACACAGAACATGCAGTAGGGCGAGAGGGACGCGACGAGCTTCTCGAAGGAAGTGTCTCGAGCCTGAGAATCGAAGAACTTGTCTACGATCATCACGACCTGAATGTCGTTGTCGATGGACCCGTTGGATAGACCCGCGCGGAATGTGCTGATGTCCGGCACATGCTTGAAGAAGTTCCATTCGGACTTCATGTTGGCGATTGCATCGCCGACCGCTGCAGGTCCAATGTAGATCACATTGGGGATAGCCTGCTCATTCATTGGATACCTATTCTATCTCTTAGTGTGGTAGTCAGAGATTGGGGGCCTCGGCTAGCCTCTGTGACCAGCCGAAGCCCCCGCTGTATAGCTTTCATATCAACTTACGGCGCTGTAGTCGCGCTTCCAGTTGCTTCTTCGCCTGCTGCACCGCCGCTGTTTGCGTCAGCGGCTCCTGTGCTTTCGCTTCCAGCTTCCTTGGAAGATCCGGAGCTGGAGGACGAACCACTGGAGTCACCGGCCTTGCAAGCCTTGTCATCCGAGAGGACAGCGTTACCGGGGTTGCAGTCCTTGAGCTCCTGGGTCGGTCGACCGAAGGCGTCACGGGGAAGGCTGGTGAAGGTGTAGTCAGTGCCCTCGCCGAGGTTGACAGGCTCATCACCCTGAGTGTAGTTGAAGACGCCTTCATAGTCGGCAAGCTTGGGCTTCTGGTACTCGTTCTGTCGGGGAGAGAGGACGAGCTTCACATCGCTAGAACTAGCCTTCATAATCTGCTGAAGCTTGGCAGCGTTTTCGGGGCTCATTCCCACCACATACTGGTTGCTGCTCGTGGTCGCAGCTGCGGATCCGTCCTGACCCTGAGCGCTAGCAGCCACATCGACACTGGTGTCCAGAGCGAGCACATTGACGAAGGGGTAGTAGCTACCGTTGTCCCCAGCTACTAGCATGTCGAAGTAGTAGCCCTTCTGGATTCGGCCACCGACTGCGCTCTCGGGTGGTACTGAGAAGCTCGTGATGACCCAGTTGTCGGGCACACCTGCTGACACATCGGCGTTGCCTCCAACATTGGATGCGGTCAGGATGTCACCGGCGATGAGGGGGTGAGAAGTGTAGACACCGCCCGACTGAACTTCCTTGAGTCCGATGGCAGCCTCAGGCGCTCCACCCTTGTTGACAGTGACAGGCTGAAGCATGTCAGGCGTCACCTCAGCTCTAGATGGTACATCCTCCTTGAGGATGTAGTAGGTCTGAGTCTGAATCAGATTCAGGGCGAGAGCGATGATTACTCCCGCAACACCGAGTCCGAGGACTGCTGCGAGTCCCCAGAGGAAGGTGTTGTTCTTCATTCCGGGCTTCTTAGCCATTGCCGACTTCCTTTTCTGCCATGTTTAGTAGCTTCGAGCACCACGGCTATATCGCTCGCTAACGCTGTTGGCTAGCGATAGCTCTAGCCTTTGCTTCTTTCTTCTCACGCTGCTTTCGCATGGCATCGTGGGGGTTGGTTGAGAAGATGTCGACCCATTCAGCTCTCCAGCCGCTGAAGCGGATGAGGCCGTAGTCACTCTTGTAGTCAGACATCATACAGATGTAGTCATCGAGTCCCGAGATCAATGTCTCGAAGCCCTCTCCCTCAGGTAGATCCATGTCCTGCACGAGGACCTTGGCCTCATCCTTTGAAACTCCGAAGCTGAACCGTGTTCCGATTGCGCTCTTGATGTCGGCCTCTGCGAGATGGAGTGGATTCTGGGTGATCAGAATGGTGGCAAGGTTTCTAGAGCGGCCGAGGAGTGCAACAGCCTTGACGATCTTCAGTCCGGCAGGAGTCGAAAGGATAGCCCAGGCCTCGTCGATCATAAAGGTCTTGGGCCTGCTCATGTCGTCTGAGGCAAGGATCCTGCGGATGTAGTCAGTGAGGAGATAGAGGATGCCCGATGCGAGCCGACCGTCCTGGCTTTCCCTGGCCTCTTCGGGGGTCTTGGGGAGGTCCATGTTGGCCAGCGTTGCGATGGTGATTCCACCGTCAACGAGCTTGGGGGGCTTCCTGCGCTTGAGACCGGAGTAGAAGCACAGTCCCGAGTACTTCATGGACTTGATCACTTCGAGCTCTGAGCCCACAAGCCGGGCGGTCTCGTTGCGGGAGCCACGAAGGCCGGTGACTACCTTCATCATCGTAGGTCCACCCTGCTCCACGATGTCCTTGAGGATGGGGGTGATTGCCTGGCGATCCTGTCTGTCGAGGCCACCCACGAAGAGGTCGATGAGGTTGATGGCCATCTTCAGCTGTTCGCCGATCTCGTCGGTGAGCCCGAACGGATCGAGGATGCCCCTCAGAGAATCGTCGGAGAGGTCCCAGATCTTGACTGGAACTCCGAGCTCTTCCCGGAGGGGAGCGAGCTTGAGCATGTCACCCTTGTAGTCGATGACGATGGTAGTCTTACCCTGAACTGCCGACATGGCTCCAAGGACTAGACCGCCGAAGGTCTTTCCTTTACCGGTGGCTCCAGTGATCGTAGTGACCGGAGCACCCGTGTTGTAGATGGAGCTGTGAGCATCCCAGAAGACCGGGCTTGGAACTCCCGATACGGTCTCAGCAATGAACATGCTAGAGGAGTACTTGGTCTTCTTCATCTGCTTTTTCTCTCCCAAAGCTCTGCGAGCTCCATGAGCTCTCTCCGCCTACCGATCCAGACTTCCTTCTCGATGAAGTACTCGGGGTCCTTGTGGATGTCTGAAACTGTAAAATCTGTGTAGCACTTCTGGCTGAAGATGTACTTGAAGGTGACCCTCACCGCATCGATGACACCACGACCGTCGAAGAGTGGCTTGTCCCCAGCGACTGCTAGGAGGAAAGGCACTGAAGCAACGAAGATCAGGTAGAAGGGATTGAAGTGGAATCCGAACACCAGGATCATCGGGAGAGTCCAAACGACAAGACCGATGAGGAAGAAACCTGCTTTCTTCAGCGAAACAGGCTTACTGAGGCTGATGTCACCTAGAGAGTAGAGGTAGAGCTCCCGATTGAAGAAGCTCGTCATGTTGAGGATCGGTAGACCTTCCACGGTTCAGCTCCCTCCTTCGTTGCTATTAGTTTCAGAATCCCTCATATCAGAGGGATGTTAGGCTACCGGTTCGACTACGAGCGTGAACCTGAAGGTCTTCTTCTCAGGGGATCGCTCTCCGTAGCCGAAGGAGACCTCAGTCAGGTAGTTGAAGTTGTCGTCAACCCACCAGGCGCAGTCCGTCAAACCATCCGTGAGACCCTTGACCGTTGGCCAGAGGTTAGGTGGGTCGAAGTCCCGGTTAACGGTGTTGCCGACTAGTACTCGAACCTTTGCCTTCTGGAAGAGATAAGGCACCTTGACAGCGTTGGCCGCATCATAGGATGTCTTGTCTCCGATGGCCAGAATGTCCGGGTGCTCCTCGATCTCCTTCTTGGAGAGGCCCTTCTTAGCGAGCCTCTTAGAGACGGCCGTCTTCTTGGTCTGCCAGTCAGTTCGCTCTTGGAGCGCCCTGACCCTTTCGAGAACTGCCTCTCGATCAGCTTCCTTGTGGAGAGAAAGCCCTGCTTCGATTGCGATCTTGCGCAGATCTCGAATGTTCTTGGCCTTCTCGAAGTAGAACTTTCCCACATTGGAAGAGAGTGTATCTGTACGAGCGATGTCAAAGACAAGTGTGTGCACACCTGCCTCGTCCACTGTCGCTGAAATGACCTTGGTCGTCATAGCTCCCTAACTTTGGAGACGAACTTTCGTGCCTGGCGAACACCTACGAAGGATATCAGACCGGCGACTGCAAGCATAACCCAGGACATCGGCTCTACGAACCAGTACTCACGGGCTCTCTCGTCGAGGAGATAGATTCCAATGAATCCAGCGGGAATGATGACCGCCGATGCATTCATGCTGAGATTTGCAGACTTGGTTGCCTGAGCGATCTCCTCAGAGACTCGCTTCTTCTGGTCGACTGCGTTGAGGATGATGTCGATCTGATCTTCCAGGGATACACCTGTTGCCGAAGCCTGAATCATGCAGGAGCAGAGGAATCGAAGGTCTTCGGAGGTAGTTTCCATCCTCAGGTTCTCCATGGCCTCACCGAAGCCCAGGTTGGAGAGGATCTGATTCTTGGTGGGAAGGAGCTCGTCGTAGAGGGGCGAAGGCATGGTGTCGATGACCTTCATGAGCGCACGCTCGGGGGTGACACTTGCGCTGATGTTGGACTTCATGGCGAAGAGGAAGCCAGTGAGCTGGTTACGGATCACATCGTCCTTGCGGGATGCTCTCCCCTTGAGTGCGATGTGCGCTACAGCGAGGATGATCGTTGCGATGGCGGCACCCGCTAGGGGGCTCTGGAAGAAGATAGCGACCAACGCGGTGATGGCGATCCACACAACGATTGCTACGGTTCCACCCTTGCCGTCATCCTTCGAGAACTGGCTTGAGATCTCGCCGAGGTTCCTACCCCAGGTCTGATTCCAGCGCTCTAGGAGTCCAGGCTTCCCACCTGTTTCCTCTTCGTAGCTTTCACCTTCGAACTCGTCGTTGCCGCTGAGGATGGCTTCCAGCTGTCCTCTGTAGCGAGTTTCAGGATCCTTGTCCTGTGACCGTCGGCCGATGATGATGACGATGAGCACGACGAATACTCCCGCGAAGGCAGCTCCGGCCAGCGCCAGAATGAGGTTGAGACTCATCTCCGTGTCACACCTTACTTAGTTCTTGGAGCTCTTCCCAGCTCAGATCGCGCTGAAGGTCAAGCCCGCGGCTTTCGACGAGATCAGGGCTGATGTCGCCGGTCTTCTTCCAGGTGTTGTTCTCCCTGTCGATCTTCCATATCGTACGGGGCTTCAGATAGGGCTTCGAAGCCTCGTCAAACTCAGGGTAGCTGGGGATCTCTGCGATCTCCGCGATCTTGCGAGAACCGTCCGTGAGGTTGTGTTCCACGAAGATGATGAAGTCGATTGCGGCGCCGATCAGGGGGAGTGCAGCCTCTGCCTGGACGACCTCACCCTGACCGACCAGGGACAGCAACCTCGGAATGGCCGCCTGGATCGTGTTAGCGTGCAGAGTAGACGCTCCGGCATGACCTGTGTTCAGGGCCTGGCAAAGGTCGTAGGCTTCGCCTCCAGTTGACTCACCGACGATGATGACATTGGGAGCCATCTGGAGCGTTCCCTTGACGAGATCCCGAATGGTCACGCCTTCGACGGTCTCCATACCAGGAGCTACCATCTTGTTGGGGTTGAGCTTGAGCTCAAGGGAATCCTCTACTGTGAGAATTCGGGCATCTGGCTTGTAGAATCCGCTCAGAGCGTTGAGCATGGAAGTCTTACCCGTGGATGTACCGCCTACGACTAGGTAGGAGCAACCCTTGTAGATCAGATTGCCGACTTCGGTGAGCATCTCAGGGGAAGCCGTTCCGCGAGTGATGAGGTCCACGGGAGCCCAGTTGCGCTCAGGGTGACGCCTCACATTGAGCGAAGGTCCCTTAGGCATGATGCTCTTGTCGATGCTCCAGAGCCTGGAGTTGTCGTGGAGTCTACCCTTTACCTGAGGGTCTGTCCGGGAGAGCTTCTTGTTGACAGCCTGGTAGAGGCGCTCCAGGAGGCTCTCCATGTGGGCCTGGGATCTGAACTTGCAGCTTCTCACATACTGCCAGCGACCACCGAGCTCAATCTTGACACTGAACGGTCCATCGACCGCGATCTCATTAATGGTCCGGTCTCTCCAGAGTGGATCGATCGAGGAGAAGCCGATGATCTCGTTGGAGATGAGCTGGGAGAGCACTGCACGGTCTCGGCTGTGCCAGTCTGCGTGCTGACTGGTCCTGTTGCCCAGGTACTCGAGGATCAGTGTCTTGATCAGGAAGTAGGCCTGTTCCTGTACGGCCTCGTCTGTGGGATTGCTCTGGGAGCGCCCGATGATCTCAGAGCCACCCCGATCAGTGAGGGCAATCTGAACGAAGTCGGTGCCTTCCTTGATCTCGTTGGTGTAGCGCTCAAAGAAGTTCTCCGGAGCCTCCCGTAGGATAGACGAGGTGACTACCCGGGATGCCTTGAGACCGCCTCCGGGGTAGCGCTTTCCGAGCTCCCGAATGTTAGCATCGATGAGCCTGTTGATGGTGGTGAAGTCACTGTTAGCATCTTCGACCTTAGAGGCTGCCCGATTGGCTTCAGCGTAGTCGCCATCCTGGTAGAGCTCTGCGTCGAGAGCGTTGGGCTTGGGCCTGTTACGAATCTCGAGTTCGTCTTCGTCCTCGTGGAGGAAGCCGCTGAGGAAGTCGTTTGAGCCGTTGTTGTTTGGGATGCTCAAGGTTGAGTCGCCTCTCTTACTGAAGGATCTTGACTAGCGAAGTCACAAATGGGGCCAGGAGAATAATCATCAGCGCGAAGGACAGTGTAGGTGTCAGCACTGAGGTCATCTTGACGGGGAGAGCTGCTGTGCGTTCACGGATCAGGGAGAACAGCTCTGCTCTCGATTCGTCGGACCTGGATCTGAGCGTTCCCTCCAGGGAGACATTGACCTCGATGGCCTCCTGAAGAGATCTTGTGAAGGTCACAATGCTCGTGGATGGGGCGCGGTCAGCGAAGCCGTTGAGCGCCTCGTTCATGGTCTTTCCGGTATCAACTGCTCGAACGACTGCGGAGAGCTCATCCTTGAGATAGGAGTCCTTGAGGTGTGGAACGGTCTCACGGATTGCAAGGGTAGGTGTGCGACCTGCTGAGATCGAGATAATCATCAGGTCGAGGGCTTCGGGAAGGTTCTTCTTGAAGTCGAGATCCCGGTCGTTGGCCTTCTCCCGGTGGAGGATGTAGGGGTAGAAGAAGCCCAGTGCGGCGAAGCCACCGATGATCAGGTACCAGGGAGCCCACACGCCGAAGACATAGGTAGCAAACCAGATTCCAGCGCCACCGAAGGCTCCGATGAGCCCAGTGATCCAACGGATGAAGAGGAACTCCTCTGCCCTGAGTCCCCAGGGGTTTCCCGAGCGGGTGAGAAGGTCATCGATTCGAGTCAGGTCGCGCTTAGCCTTCGAGCTACCGGTCGAAGGCAGGGCTGAGTAGATCTCAGAGCTCAACACCGTAAGCGCCCGCAGGGCAGAGTTGCTGGATGTCTCTTCGCCGTTGTCAGGCTTGAATCGATCCCTGCGCTTTGGCACCAGGAATCCGTAGGCAATGACAAAGCCCAGTAGCCCGCCAAGGAGCGCAAGAGCGTAGACATACGCTTCAGTGGTCATGGTAGTCCTTTGCGTTCGATCGATTACAGGCTATATCGGCCTACCATACCAATGAGAAGAGGGCGGGGACCGAAGTCCCCGCCCTCTTGCTGACCTGCGCAGATCTATTACTTACCAGTTCCGAAGCGGTTGGTGAAGTTCGTGTCGTTCTTGAACGAATTAGTCTTGCTGTAGGAGTCAGCGCCGGTGCAGTAGGTGTTCTGCGAAGAAGCACTTACATTCTGGCCCTGGATGCAGCTTGCGATGTCTGCACCCTTGTTCATTGCTGCGCCGCCGATCCAGCTGGAGATGGCGACGGCGGCAAGTGCGATACCAACGATGAAGAGAATCTCATCGATGAAGCCTGCGCCGTCCCCCATGTCCTGCTCGGACCGAAATGCGGCTGTGATGTTGCCGAAGATCTTGTCCATGGTCTATCCCTCGTTTGCTTGGTGGATTGAAGCTCAACCCATATCAAAGCGTCGTTAAAATTAGCGGCGCTCATGTGAGGTCTCTAACAAACGAGGGATAGATCCAAAAACTATAGGAAGATCAGTCCTCTTCTTCGGAGTCGTCGTCTGACTCCTCGGCCTTCTCGATGGTCTTCTCAACCATCTTCACAGACCACTTCCAGAGCTTGAGAGCCTCGGACTCTACTCGCTCCTGCCAGTCCTTGAAGTTGCTGTCTTCGAAGAGGTCAGCAGTGATCGGCTCATCAGAGAGGATCACTTCCTCGATGAAGTAGCGAGCTCGGTTGAAGGAGTTGAGACCCATGTCAGGAGACTTGAGCCGGCCATCCCAGATGGCAGTCTGCATGGAGCCAGACATCTTCAGGAAAGCACTCGCCAGGGATCCGCGCTCCTTCTTCGAGAAGTCGAAGCCACCGTCCCGGGAGAGCTTGCTCGCGAGGCTGTAGGCTCCGAGAGGTCCAGACACGGCGATGGAGCCTGGGTTGACCTCGCCGCTGCGAGTTGTGGTCACGAATGCGGGAGGCTCTACAGAGTGGAAGTCACCCTTCTTGGAGCCACCGCCGGTGCCGGAGTCATCGTTGCCGCTCCGAGAGAAGTCCCGGGCAGGCCTGTTGACAGCGCTCTGGAAACGCTCGTTGCTGGGGTCTTCCTGAGGATTGGTCAGTGCTGCCTTAGCGAAGTTCCAGTCGTCTTCCTCACGAACCTTGACAGCAGCGATGCCCTTGAAGATCGAGTCCTTGGCGACTGCTAGAGGAGTGAGCTCCTCAATGGGGATCTTCCTGTCGATCTTGTCCTGACGGCGGATCTCAATCCGGTAGTAGACCGAACGCTTCCTGTCGTGGGAGGCGTTGAGGATCTTGGTGATGGTCTCTTCTGACTTGGGGATCCAGGCCGAGGGCAGGTACTTGCGCTCGTTGCCGTCCTTGTCGTGGGCCATGAAGGTGACCTTCATGGACTTTTCCTTCTCCTGAATGTCATGGACATAGCCGAAGCCACGGATGACCTTGACTTCTGCGGGAGGGTCTCCACCGTCGAATGAAATGTGGGGTGCTGCCCAGGCGCGCTGCTCGTCGCTCATTTTTTACCTACTCTGTTCTATGCGCTGGATCGGTTACATGCTCATAGTACCGAAACTAGAGCACTCAGCACCAGAGTTTGGTGGGTAGACTGTTAGCCCTTGCCCACAAGATTTCTGAACCACTGCCAGCTCAGGAACAGATCAGAGACCCAGTTGAGTACATAGGTCACGAAGGCGATCGGGTCCCAGTTCCACAGGGTCATAATCGCGAAGACGATGGCCGCAACCACCACCCAACCGACGATGTTCAGGGCTGTCTTTACGGGACCGGCCATTTGAAAGCTCCTCTATCTCTTAGTTCTTGCGGCCAAACAGGCCACGCTTAGCTTTCTGATTCTCCAGGAAGGGATCTGACTCCGGTTCCTCAATCAGTCCCTCCTTAGCATTGAGCTCCTGGTCGAGTTCGGCTCGCTTTTCTCGCTGCTCCTGTGCGAGCTCAGCCTTACGGCGCAGGATAGCTTCCTGCTCTTCCTTGGAGGGCGGGATACGAAGGTGAGCCATGAATGTTTCTGCAGTGCTGTTGAGATCATCGATGTCGAAGTCTTCTCGAACTTCAAAGAAGCGCTTCATCTCATTGAGATCGAGCCCGGCTCCCTTGGCAGCCTTGGCAGCTCGAATGGCTTCCTTGGGTGCTGCGGGGAGGGGCTTGTAGTACTTCCCGGTCTTGGAGTCGAACTCCCAGCCGTCTTCCTGGCGATCTGAAGGGCTGGGTAGCTGCTCGGTGCGAGTTTGTACGGGCTTCGGCGCTGGGGCGCTCCTACGGGCAGGTACTGTCTCCTGCGCGGTGCTCTTGGGTGCTTCCTTCTCGGCCTTCCAGCGGAGAAAGGCCTCGTACTCGGGATCAACCGGAGGAGCAGCTACAGCATCAGGCTGCCTGGGAGCAGGGGACTTCTGCCTCTGCTGAACCTGAGGGCTACGAGGCGCTGGCTGAGCCCTCGGCGCTGGCTCGCTAAATCTGTCTAGCCCATCGCCGCCGGAAGGAATGCTCGTAGGAAGTCCCATAGTAGATCTCCATATCGGTGGTCGGTTGGATAGCTGAGTAGGTCTAGATCGAAGGATCGGCACCCATGCGCTTGAGCTGTGTGACTCGCTCCTCGATAGGAGGGTGGGTCTTGTAGGCGTTGCGGCTGAAGAATGCGAGCTGCTTGGCCGACTGGTCTACGGACTTCTTCTTCGAGTAGACGCTAGAGCTGTAGGATCCGTCGATCTTCCTCAGCGCAGTTGCCAGCGCGCTCGGGTTCCTTGTGAGCCTCACAGCAGTTGCATCTGCCTGAGATTCCCTCTTGCGCTGCATGGACGCATTGGCGAGCTGAGAAAGGAACGGCGCTGCGATGAGGAAGATCAGCGAAAGCACGATGAGAACGATGGCCAGAGGGTTCTTGTTGTCCCCGCCCCTGGAGCCAAACATCCTTGTGGCGATTCCAGACATGATGCCAACCACTGAGGACATGGCGATGAGCTTAGTCATTGCCCTGGAGTCTCCGGTGACCAGATGACCGATCTCGTGGGCTATGACACCCTGGAGCTCTTCCCGGTTCGTGAGCTCTAGCAGCCCAGTCGTCACGGCTACCAGTGAGCCATCCTTGCCGGCAAGTGCGAAGGCGTTGGGTTCCCTGTTGGGGATGACGCCCACCTCGGGTACTTCGTCCCCTCGCAGACCAGCGGCGATGGACATCTCCTCGACGATGTTCCGAAGGTACTTCTCGGTCTGGGGGTCAACTGGAGTTGTCCCCAGTTCGAGGACGATGGATTTCCAGGATCTAGCAGAGATCACGAGCATGGCAATGGCCGAGATCGCAGCTGAGAGAGGGATCGTCACGAGGAGGAACCCGGCGATCTGCCCGTTGGAAGACCTCTCGCTCAGGAAGACGAAGATCGTAGCTGCTTCGACCGTCAGCGCAAGGAGTATGAAGTTCACTACCCAGGAGATAGCGATGCCTCTCTTGAGCTTGCCGAGCCGAACTCTGAAGTTCTCCCGATCGATGCGCTCAGGAGCGCTATCCGTGCTAGCCAATGTACGGCCCTCTCTAGCTGAAGTCTACCTTAGGCGCCCTGCGAACACTTGCGTCCTCGACCACGAACATGTCTCTCTTCGAGAACTTGAATAGGCCGGCGAGGATGTTCGAGGGGAACTGCTCACGCTTCGTGTTGTAGTCGTTGACAGAGTCGTTGTAGGCCTGGCGTGAGAAGGCTACCTTGTTCTCAGTGGATGCGAGCTCTTCCTGGAGCTGGCCGAAGTTGGAGGAAGCCTTGAGGTCAGGGTAGGCCTCTGCTACAGCATTGATCCGCATGGTTGCGTCACTGAGGAGCTTGTCCGCCTTTGCCAGTCCCTCGCCACTGTGGGAGGCCATTGCCTTGCTTGCGGCTGCCCTTGCCTCGGTGACCTCTTCGAAGACGCTAGACTCGTGCTTAGCGTACTCCTTGACGGTGTTGACGAGGTTAGGGATGAGGTCAAATCGCCGCTGGAGCTGGGTGTCGATCTGACCGAATGACTCGTCCACTGTGTTGCGCAGTGAGACCAGCTTGTTGTACTGGGCCACAGCAATCAGGATGACGATGAGAACTACTACTGCGATGATGATGCCGACTAGCATTGTGACTCCTTAGGATGTCTTTGGACCAATATCATGTGTAGGGCGTTGAGCTCAAACGAGCTTCTGGAGCTCTGTCACTGAATCGATGGTCACGATCTTCATGGCCATCCCCTTGGGGATCTGACCCTTGGCTGAAGCTGGAATCACAGCCCGGTCGAAGCCAAGCCTTTCGGCTTCCTTGAGCTTGGTGGAGAGCATGGAGCCCTTGATCCTACCCGTAAGAGTCATCTCGCCGATGTAGATGGTTCGACCCTTGCTCTTCTTGTCCTCAGCCGACGACAGGATTGCTGCTGCAACTGCGAGATCAGCCAGGGGATCCTTGACTCTGATCCCAGCAGTCGTGGAGACGAACACATCCGAGTCGTAGAGTCGAACGGAAGTGAACTTGTCGAGGATAGCACAGATGATCTGACCTCTGCCGTTGTCCACTGTGCTGAACTGCTTACGGGGATTGGTGAGGCTAGACTCAGTGACCAGCGACTGGATTTCGACTGGAATCTGACGGATACCCTCGGAGATGAAGCCCGTTGCCTCTCCTGGAAGAGGATCTCCGATGTCCATGAGCACGCCGGAGGGATCTGAGACTTCCTCGAGGCCGGTCTCAGAGTGCTGGAAGATGCCGACCTCTGTGGCATCTCCGAAGCGGTTCTTGGTGGCTCGCATGAACTTCAGGGGAGTGTCCCGATCCGACTCGATGTAGAGCACGCAGTCCACGATGTGGGCGATCTGGTTGGATCCGGCGAAGGTAGGGTCGCCGCCGTCGCCCTTGGTGACCTGGTTGATGAGCACCATGGTGATCCCTCGGGTCTTTGCGAGCCGAGTTAGCGTGTGGGCAGCTTCCTTAGACTGAGTGATGCTACCGATGCTACTCGTAATGCTACTCGACGCGAGGGTCTGAAGACTGTCCACCACCATGAACTTTGGCTCGACATCGTCCATGTGACCCATGAGCGTCTCAAGGTTGGTCTCATGGGTGATGTGGATGTTCTCTTCGGTGATCCCCATGCGCTCTGCTCTGAGCTTGATCTGGCTTTCAGATTCCTCACCCGACGAGTAGAGAACCGAGTGGCCGAGCTTCCCGAAGATCTCTGAGAGCCTCAGGGAGAGCGTGGACTTACCAGCTCCGGGGCTCGCAGCGAGGAGAACGACTTCTCCAGTTACGAAGCCTCCTCCTAGGACTCGATCGAGCTCTCCGATGCCACTGGGAGTGCGTTCGATGGTCACGGACTTGAGCTCGGTGAGCGTCCTAGCCTTCTGAGCAGGCCTCATCGAGCCACCGGACTTTAGGCCTGAAGCCTCCGGAGCAGATCCATCCGCTGCGAGCGCAACTTCCTGAATTGTTCCAAATTCTCCACACTGTCCGCACTTGCCTCCCCACTGAGAGTAAGTCCGCCCGCAATTGGAGCACTTCCATTGAGTCTTTGCTTTAGCCATGGTGCTGTTGTACCAATCAGGGGGCAGTAGGAGCAGATCTAAGCGACGAAGCGCCCCCGACCGTGAGCATGTGCATAGCCCACAGCGGAGGCGCTCCTAGGGGCGCTCAGCTGAATGCGAGGAAAGCGATCACGACGAGAAGTACAGCCGAGAGGATGGACAGGACAAGAATGATGCCCTTCTCAATCTCGCCACCGGACTCGATGGTGCCGAAGCGAGTGTACCACCAGAAGCGCTTCTTGGTGAAGACCGTCAGAGGGAAGAAGAGCGGAGTTCCGTAGCGAGTGAAGGTGTCCCCTAGAATGTGAGTGGCACCACCTGCAGCGATTGCGATTCCAAGCCAGAGGTAGCCTTCACTTGCGGGAATGAAGTTGATCAGCGTGAGTGCAATGACAACTGCGATGAGGAATGCAACGAGCTCTCCAGCGAAGCCCTTGCGAATCTTAGCCATGCGCTTCTTGCCCAGGGAGGAGAGGAAGAGGTGGATCATCGCAGCTAGGAACAGGCCGCCGAAGAACTGGCCGAGGGTGATCTTGCCCAGTAGGGGGAGCTCGAAGCTCTGAGGGAGCTTGGTGAGCATCCAAACGCCGAATCCGATGAGTCCAGCAGATAGGAGCGTGTGGTAGAAGCCTCTGTGGGGGTTGGGGCTAGCGTCGTCCTTGGGGGTGCGGATCACTGTTTGCAGGATGCTAGATGTGAGCCTGAAGACCACGCTCAGGCCCTCGCCGATGAATCCGAAGGCTGAGTGACTCGTGGACTTGGAGTTGTCGAGGTCGGGGTAGAGCGTTGCGCCGATCCAGGCCAGAGCAAAGGCGATGATCAGCGCGATGTAGCTCATCTTGAGGTAGGCGTCTCCCCAGCCCATGAGTAGTGCGATCAGGAAGAAGATCTCAACAGCAAAGACGCCCGTGACAGCGTGGAGGTAGCCTGAGAATCCACCATCACCCTTGAGCTTAGTCTTGAGTATGTCGACTACGGAGAAGCACTCCTGGCCCTGGTCTGAGGTCTGTGTCATTGCTGGGCCTTTCTAAGCCGTAGTTGTCTTTGGAGCATATCATCGCCAACAACAGAAGAGGGGACCCCGAAGGATCCCCTCTTCTAGAGAGCTACTCTCAGCTGTTGGAAGCCACGAGCGAACCGTAGGTTACTCGCATCTCTAGCTCGTTGCCGGTCACAGCTCTCTTCGAGGCTGGCGGGAGGGATAGAGCGTTGGGAGTATTCGCCATAGCCATGATCAGATCAGAGCCGACGAAGGCGTTGCTGAGCTGGTTGCGCTCGTTAGCCTTGAGCTTGTGGAGCACAACTCCCTGGCCACCCTTGCCCTTGACCGGCACCTCGGTCACTGGAGTGACCTTGATGGTCTTGCTTCCCTCGGAGATGATCGAGCTCTCGGTGGGCTTCTCGACGAGGCCGAATCCGATGATCTTCTCAGCGTCAGACTTCAGGTTCATGGCCTTCACAGGTCCAGCCTTGGATCCCGATACGCGGATCGACTCCGCATCGAAGGCGATTGCCATTGCTCCGGAGCTGACGAGTACGAACTTCTTACCCTTCACAGAGCGAGCAAGCCAGAGAGTAGCAGCGATCTTGTCACCCTCGCGGAGTGCGATCACGGGGAACTCGTCCTTGTTGCCGAAGTCGGTCTTGGAGATCTTGATCTCACCCTTGACCGTGACGATTGCCAGGCCCACATCGTACTTGCCGATCTCGATCTTCGCGACACCGACGATGGGGAGAGCGCTGTCGAAGCCGAGCTCCTTGGATCCCACCGGCTTGTCTTCGGGGAAGAAGTTGGCCGGAACCTTCTTTGCCGATCCATCCTCGAAGACAACAGCAACTTCAGACTGAGTGCTGGTCTTGATGGTCTCAACCACGGGTCCGTGCTTGAGGATCGTGGCGCCTTCGGAGTAGAGGTCTCGCTCCGAGGTCCTGATGAGCTTTCCGTTGCGAAGCTTCGTGATGTAGCAGGGCAGGTCCTTCTCCGCAGCCCTGGCGGACTGGGCGAGCGCACGCTCTGCTTCCTTGACTTCCTCGTTGGAGAGACCGGAGATCACGGTTCGACGCTCATCGCCGATGACCCTGCGGGTCTCCTTGAGCTCATACTTCACACGCTCGTTGAGCGCAGTCTGGTCGTCTGCGAGGATCGACTCACAGTCTTCCTTCTCCTTGAGGAGCTTGTCCTTCTGATCTCCGAGGTCGCTCGCGTCAGCCCTGGTGAGCTTTCGGAGCTGCATGTCCAGGATGTACTGGGCTTGCTTCTCGTTGATCTTGAAGTGCTTCATGAGCTTGACCTTGGCCTCATCAGCATTCTCAGCGTTGCGGATGATGGCGATGGCTGCGTCGATGTCCACGAGGGCTGCGAGCAGTGCCTCGATCTGGAGGATCTTGTTGGCGATCTGCGAAAGCCGAGAGATCGCCTTGTTCTTGACGATCCCTCGCCTGAAGCTCAGGAACTGCTGAAGCTGCTGCAGCATGTTCTGGACGACGGGTGCTCCGTCTACGATGAGCGTGGAGTTCGTCGAGAACTTGGTCTCAACGGGAGTCGACTTGAACAGCTCGGCCATGATGGCGCTGATGTTGCTGCCGGCCTTTGTCTCCAGGCTGAGCCGCAGGCCCCGGTTCTTGTCGGTGAGGTCCTTGATGACCGACAGGTCGTTGAGCTTGCTAGATCCCGAAGCCTGAGCCTTGCGGATCGACCTGATCACATCTTCTGCTGAAACCTGGTAGGGGAGCTCGTAGAAGATGATTCGATTGCGACCCCTGGGGAGCTGCTCGACATTGTAGCGTCCACGAATCGTGAAGGTTCCGCTACCGGTGGTGAGATACTCATCCACGCCATCCATGCCGAAGAGCTCGCCTCCGGTGGGGAAGTCAGGGCCCTTGATGATCTTCATGAGCTGCTTCATGGTCATGTCGGGCTGCTCGATGAGCTTGATAGCAGCGTTCATAACTTCGGTGGGGTTGTGGGGCCAGAGCTTGGCCGCGTAGCCCACTGCGATTCCCTGAGTGCCGTTGATGATGCCCACGGGCCAGCGGACGGGAATTCGGGTTGGCTCAGGGAGCGATCCGTCGAAATTGCGACCCATCTCCAGGCCACCCTCGTCGAGGTCCCGGACGAGCTCCATGGATGCGTCGTTGAGCTTGCACTCCCAGTAACGGGCTGCAGCTGCGGTGTCTCCAGCGACCTTTCCCACGGATCCGTAGGGTGTGATCAGCGGCACACGCTGTACGAAGGCCTGGGCCATACGAGCAAGAGCATCCTGGATGGACGAGTCACCGTGGGGGTGGTACTTGTTGGCCTCGGAGGCTGCGATGGACGCCTTGAGGAACGCGGCCTTAGGCGTTACCTTCTTGGAGTAGAGAGCCCACAAAATGCGTCTGTTGACGGGCTTGAAGCCATCCTCGAGGAGAAGTGCCCGGTCGCGGATCGTGTAGAGCGCGTAGGGAAGATAGAGATCAGGGATCCACTCCTCGGCGGGACGGGGAATGATCTCAGCCGCGATCTGATCTGGTTCTTCTGCTGCCATGTGCTGGTTTCCTTGCCTGTTTTAGCGAGTGCTGATGCACCCATAGTACCGAAAGTCGGGTGAACTAGGACAGAGGGCTAGAGCCCCATGCCTCTGTGCATTGCTGCAAGGTCGATGGTAGCCTTCTTCTCCTGAAGCTGAGGCGTTGCGTCTCGCTCCGCGTCCATCTCACCGAAGAGAGACGCTGCCCATGATCCAGGCATGTTCGAGGTCGAGGCGAGGGCGCTCAGTAGGTCGTTGAGGCTCATGAGCCTGCGCTCCTGTCTGACCGACTCGATGATCTCCTGAGCCTGAGCCATGAGGTCGGTGCGCTTGGCAGCGATGAAGAAGAGCGCAAGATCAGAGGGATAGACGAAGGTCTGCATCTCATCGATGAGCTCTAGCAGGGAAGGCTGAAGCTCCTCATTGATCTTCTTCAGGAAGAGCTTGTGGCCTGTGAGCTGAGTATCCTTTGAGGTAATAGCGGCTGTCCTAGTTCTACCACCCCGGAGGATCTCCTTGAGGAGCACAGCTGTGTGTCGCTCAAATTCTCCTGTGTCGAAGGTGTCCGTGCCGAAGTTGCCCATGTCAGTCCTCAAAGATTCTAGAGTTGGATTCCATCCAACTATCCACGCTATCCCTATCGAAGCCCTTGGCTCTCAGCCCACCGGAGAGCACCATGCTCTTCTGCCAGCTCCGTTCGGCCTTCCTAAACGGAGTCGACCGCATGATCTTTTCGGCAGCCTTGCTGACGGCTTCGAGTAGTTGCTCATCGAGCTCATCCTCCAGGCCCTCTAGGACCGCCTCAATCTCTTCTTCCGGGATTCCCTTGTACTTGAGCTCCCGGGCCGCTAGGCTCGTACCCTTGCCCTTAGCGATGGCCGCCTTGATCTTTGATTCGATGTAGAGCCTGTCGTCGAGCATGTGGAGGAGCTCCAGCTCGTGCATGACCTCATCCACGATGTTGCTGTGCTGAACCTCATCTTCGATGTCCAGGTGGGGCACATCTTCCCGGGGGTAGCCCTTCTCGTAGAGCCTATCGCGGATCTTCGAGCTGTGGCTGGGGAACCTTCCGAGGTACCAGATCGAGCTGTTTCGCGCATGGCGTAGGAGCTCATCGTATTCGGAGAGCTCGAGGGTCTTCGTAGGATCGATCTCTACGGTTCTGGCCTTCTTGGGTTCTGCCATCGGTGCCTCTCAGCTATCTAGAGCTACTCCTGTTGCAGAGCAGCTCATCTATCCTATCGAGGAACAGATACCGCAAAATGAGCCGCGCCGGACCCCGTGATGCAGGTCCGGCGCAGCTGTGAAGTGCTCTTAGCGACGGCGAGTGAACTCGATGACTTCCTCGAGGATCTCGGGCTCCGGCTGGGAGTCCATGGCCACGCGGGCCTTCTCCACATGGTTGAAGCTCTTGGCCGATGGGCAGATCTTTGCCAGCGGGCACCAGCTGCAGAGGATCGAGGGGCTGTACTCGAAGAGGTTGCGCTCGATGTGATCGGTGAGCTGTGCATCGGCAGCTTCCACATCTGCGATCACTCGAGCACGGAGGGACTCGTCGGTGAGGTCCACATTGACGACCTCGCGGGCGACGGGGTAGATCAGGCGAGCTCCAGTGACCTTGACGCCCTTCTCCTGCTCGAGGAGCAGAGAGTAGATGATCTGCTGACGCTGCTCTGCGAGGCCCTCTGGGTTCTTCGCCTTGGTGCCAGGCTTGTACTTCTTGACCTTGGCTCCGGACTTCCAGTCCTCGACCATGACCTCACTGGAGACATCCGACCCCTCTTCCCGGTCGACCTCCTTGACGCGGTCGATGAAGCCCAGGGTGTCTCGAGTCGCATTGCCGATGCGACCGACAACGAAGATCTCCAGGCCCGGGTCAACGGTTCGGTTGCCCGTGAAGATGAGCTCATTCCTGGCAGCGATTGCCTCTGGAGCATCGAGGTCCTTGCCGTGTTCCTTCAGGTAGGACTTGGTCGACTTCTTGATCCACTTGACAGCGGACTCATTGGATCGAAGCCGGTAGTAGCTGCTCGAAGCGAGGGCTTCCTCGACGGCGGTTTCGATCTCCTCCTTGCTGGAGCTCCCCGCACCGAGCTTGTCGAGGACCTCACCGAAGGCAGTTCCCTTGCCGTTGGGCGAGACGGTTTCGAGCTCAGCGATGACGACCTCTGAGGGGTCAGCGTCGGCCTGCATGTTGTAGTAGCCATTGACAGCTGCTCGAAGCCAGAGAACAGCGTCACGGATCTGTGCGAGGTCCTTGTACTCGTCGGAGCTCAGGACATTCTTGACTTCCTGACGCATGATCTCGTGGGTGCGCTCTTCGGGCTTGTGGCTGAAGAAGTTCTCCATGACCTGGTGGAACATGCTTCCTCGGCGAGCAGCGTTGTCGGGCTCTTCCTCGAGGAGCCCGGGGAGCACGAAGGAGTTCGCAAGCCATGAAGCGGGGCAGCCCTGGAGGCCAGTGATCGTGGAGGCCGAGAGCTTCTTCTTGGCGAGCTTTGCAGATGTCTCCTCGCTGAGAACCCTGATCCCATCCTTGGTGATCTGGACGAGCGGTTCTTTCTTCTGAGCCTTTTCAGCCATGAGGTCCCTGTCAGTTCTAGTTCAAGCAAGTCTGGAGCCGTCGATGAATCCGAAGATCCACAGCCAACGACTCCAAACTATCCTAACATACTGCGGGGCTACCGTCAAACTGCCCCGGCGAAGCTCCTACTTGGCATTGAAGGGGTTCTGATGCTGAACTGGAAGGGCTACCGGAGCGACAGGGGCCTCCTGAGCGAACTGTCCTGGGATGGTGGTGCTGTAGATATGAGATGGGTAGCCGGGACCTTCGGCTGAAGCTCCACCTGTGAAGCCTCCTGGCTGAGATCCACCTCGACCTGCAGACTGTGCATAGGCTTCGGCGGAGTCATCCCAGTAGAAGGCCCGGTCATCTACCTTCCTCATGGCAATGACAATCACATCGATCACAGCCCAGATTCCGAAGGTGAACCAGCTGAAGATGAGCTTAGCGATGCCCAGCCCGATGTGACCGAGGTAGAATCGATCGATGCCGAATGAGCCCAGGAAGATCGACAGAAGCAGGGCAACGACCCAGTTCTTAGTGGGCTTGTAGATCATGGGATGTGCCTCTCTGAGTGCTCTTGGGTTCTCATGTTGATGCTATCAGCTACCTGCACTCGTAAGAATGAGAAGGACAAAGCCATTGTAGAACATGTGATTCAGCATAGCAGGGTAGAGCGACTTGAACTTCAGGGTCAGAATCACTCCAGTCACACCGACAAGTCCCGGAGTTACGACCGCGAGCACATCAGCCAGCGTACCCGTGAATCCCTGGAAGTGGGCAAAGCCAAAGGCCACAGAGACGATGATAGCTGCCGGAACTCGAATCCAGTTGTTCCGCGTGTCTTGAGCCAGTGAACCAAGGAAGGCACCCCGGAAGAAGATCTCTTCGCAGATCGGAGCAAGGACCACGATGAAGAAGCCCAGGTAGAAGATCGAGTGACTTTGGGACAGGGTAGTGATGGTCTCCGAAGTGGAGTTGGCTCCCTGTGCCTTCGCGTCACCCATGTTGGCGAGGAGACTGTTGCCGATGATCCCGATGGTGATGGCCACGATGTAGGTAAGCACAGCTGCACCGAGACCCACGGGGATGTAGTGGAAGTGGAATCGCTGCAGCCTGAGGGAGGATAGGATCCTCTTTGCTCTGCCCGTGATCAGGAGGTAAACCAGCGCAGCGATGAGGAAGCTCGATGATGTGAGAGCGAACCCAGCGGTCTGATCCAGGGGGATCTTGCTGGCAATGACGATCTTGACCAGCACGAAGCTCACCATGAGGAAAAGGACCGGAAGGAGCAGTAGTCCCGCAAGACCTCGCTTCCAGCTGTAGGGCCGGGGCTTCTCCTCAAGGAAGTCTTCTTCCTGTGCCACTGCTACTTCGTCGGTCACTGTCCTGCTCTTTTCTCTAGCTGATCTTCAGATCAGTCTTCAAAGTTCTCACTGATGAGATCATCCAAGGATGAGTCCCAGCTCTCTTCGGGCCGGGCAAATCGATCGGTCTTTTCCTTCTTCTCACCGAAGCTAATCGGCGCAGACATGTCTCCGGGCTTGGTGGGCTCTGCGGGCTTCTGCGGAGCCTCAGGAGCATCGCCCGAGAGATCTTCGAAGCCGAAAGCACCGTCATCTTCGAAGTTGAAGTCGCCCGAGTCTTCCTCTTCCTCGCCGTCATCAGCCTGGTACTTCTCGATGGCTGCCTGGGTGTCAATGCCCTCTCGGCTGTCCAGGTCTCCGTCGCCGAAGGTCTCCATGTCCACGAGGTTGGCCTTGCGGGTGTTCTGCTTGCCCTGGGCGATGGGTGTACCATCCTGGTTCTTACCCTGGGACCTCAGGTACTCATCGATCCACTCTTGCTTCGCGAAGAATCCCTGACCGTGGTCTCCGTTGGAGTAGATTCGAATGTAGAGCCGGCCGGGAGGGAAGGGCTTGACCCGGGTTCCCTCTCCACTTCCGAGGATCATGTTGGAGGCGTTGCTGTCAGTTCTTCCGGCATTGATCCGACAGCCGAGGTTGGCCTTGGTCTCACCGGGGATCAGCGTAGCGTCAGGTCGCTGCGTGGCGATGACGAGGTGAACTCCAGCGGCACGGCCTAGACGGGCAACGGAGCCGATAATCATCTGAGCTTCACCCTTGAGCTCGTCGTCGTGCTTACCCTCGTCGGTCTTCACGCCGGAGGGCGAGAGGAGCTCACCTGCCTCGTCGACCATAATCATCAGCGCGGGGCCGTGATCTGGCATGTCCATGAAGTCATTCTTGCCGACAGCTTCCATTTCCTGATAGCGCTTCATCATGGTAGCCTGGCCGAAACGCAGCACCGTGAGCGCATCCTCGAGCTCGGTGGCGATTCCGAGGACCACATTGGAGTAGGCCCGGAAGGCCGAGAGCTCGACCTTCTTGAGGTCGATGCCGATGAAGCGCCAGTTGTCGGGTCGGAGGATACAGCCGAAGATGATGTTGCGCTGGATGACGGAGTTGTGGCTCAGCAGTGAGCGGCCGTCGTCTCCACCTGCAGCGAAGAGCCGGTCATCTGCGTCCACCGAAATACAACGGGAGAGCTTCGGTTCAATCCGCCTGATCGACTTGAGCTTCACAGCGTTCCTCTCTCCTGTTCCATGGGTTGCCTATATCGGTGGACAGAGCTATTGCCCATCGCTCCGTGGCCGATGGGCAGTAGCTCTAGCTGTTGGCTCAGGCCGACTCTGTCTCCAGGCCGAGGGTGTCGATGTCGAGACCCAGGGATCCGAGATCGAAGACGAGATCGTCCAGTGAAGCGCCCTCTCGAAGGATCAGGGGGTTCTTGTAGCGGTTGTAGGCCACCTGGTGGTGGATTCGACCGTACTTGAGTGCGAGCTTCGACACATCAGGGAAGGCCTTGACCAGGTGGCGAACCTTGTCCAGCGTTCCCAGCTCCTTAAAGGCTGAGGTCATTCCACCTGCCTGCTGCTGAGACTCAGGCGTAGCGTAGGCGACGATCTTGCTACTCACATTGACATAGCCTCGCTTGAGGTAGTCCAGGGAGTAGACCACATCGTCGTTGTAGCGACTTCTCCAGGGGATGTCGATCTCAGTGTTGATGCGAATGCAGGAGTAGGTCTTACCCCCGATGGCCAGGTGCTTGTTGCGCCTGTGATTCATGGCCATGCCCGACTTCTCGAACTCGGCGAGACCCACATTGTCGTACTTGTCGAGGAAGCGCTCAAAGAGCTCGAAGGACTTGATCAGATCGATGCGCTCGTGACCTGGCTTGGTCTTCGTTCCCTTGGTGTAAACGCCCTTCTGGAAGTAGAAGGCGTCCACCGCGAAAAGTACGATGTCATCGTCCAACATCCAGCAGTGCTTCTCGCCTCGCTCTCGGGCGAAGTCGATGAGAGCGTTGCGAGCAGGGCCGGGGCCGGTAGTCAGGCCGGGCTTCCAGCCGTGCTCGTCGAAGTACTGGTAGCCCTTGGGGTTGGTGACAGGGTGGTAGGGCTCCTTGTAGATGTCCGTGTCGAAGGGCAGCACATGCTGCTCGGGAGCCTCGATGCCCTCTTCCTTGAGAGCGTTGATGTACTCGAGCATCTCGAAGGGCTCCACCACATAGAACCAGTTCTTCATGCCCTTCCGCTCGAAGTGCCGATGGGTGGACATGGTCTTGTAGCGACCACGGGAGGGGATGTATACGGAGTCCAATTGGGAGCCTTTCTGTGCTGAGCCTACGGTATCCAAAGATCGTTTCGGTGGAACTATCTATCCACTCAGAATTCCTGCAGTTTTTGGAAGGTCACGCCGGTGGCATCGATCGAGTAGTTGACCTGCCAGCGCTCGAGCCCGGCGATTCGAGCAGCCTCGAGGGCCTCGAAGGTTTCGCTGTAGACCTTGAGCTTAGGAGGATTGAAGGTGGGAGCGTCATAGATGAAGCAGGTGAGAAGGATAGCCTTCTGTCCGCTGTTAAGCGCTGTGGTCAGCTCCCTGACATGCTTGATCAGCCTGTCCACGGATGTGGGATTGCCCGAAGAGCCGTAGCCAGATGTCTTCGCTGGCACTAGAGTGTCAAGGCTGATCCGATTGAGAGGGGTCTTGACCTCTAGGAACTCCTCATCATCCACATTGAAGTCGATGCGAGCCGTACCGAGCTTCTTTTCCCGTCGGAGCTCTCGAATGGGACCCACTGCCCTGAGGAACTGGCCACTGAGCAGCGAGGCTTCCACATAGCGATTGGCTGCAGTCTGATTGATGCCTACCATGGTGGTGCCGCCTGCTACAAGTGGAACTTCGAGGGCTTCAAGCCCGTACTTGGTTCGCCTGTTCTCTCCGGGGTGAGGTCCGGATACGAGACAGCGAAGCCCCGCGATCTCCCAGCCTCCGATGCTACCGGTGGTCGGGCAATGTGCTTCTGCCTCTGTGCCGTCGGCGAAGCGCACCACGACGATGAACCGGTTGGGTCGATCGATCACTTCAGCCTCGATGAGGGGCTTTGAGAAGAGGAACTGACCCGATTCCGAAAGCCCGGAAAACGGTGCTGGAAGAGTGATACTTTCTGTCATGCAGGTATGCTACCGCATCGTGTACCACAAAGGCAGCTTCTGGAATAAGTTGGCTGAAGATCACAGAGAAACAGCCTAGAGCGTCGGCTATAGTGATGCTCTAGGCTGCGATCTCCTACTGTCAGATCAGCGTGGAGGAAACGACTTCCTGATGGAAAATCTGGGGTCAGACTTCCGTTCAGCTGCGAACGATGCTCTGGACCTTGTCCCCGAGAACGCTCTCGGTGTAGGCTGTCGGATCCACGAGAGTCGAGTGCTGCGCAACCTCGAAGAGAGGAGCATCGCTCGAGGTGTCACCGAAGGCGTAGACCTCGTCGTAGGCCTCGACGCCGATGGATGCGACATAGTCGCGCTTGGCGCTACCGATGGCCATCAGTCGAACCTGACCGGTGAAGTGGCCGGGGCGGGTTCGGTTGTAGAGGCTGCCAGCGTGGCGCATCCCCAGCCGGCGGGCGAAGGGGCCGAGGAGGAAGCTGGGCGAACCACTGATCAGGTGCACATCTGCACCCTCGGCCTTGAGCTCCTTGAGCTTCTCCAGGGTGCTGTAGAACTTGGTGTCATCGGCGAAGAGCTTGTCGAGGAACTTCGAGATGCCGAGATCGCTCTGGCGCATGCCGACGAGCGCCTCCCGGTAGGCTTCTGCCAGGGCGACGATCTTCTTCTCGTTCTTCTGGTCGGCCTTCCAGGCCTCTGGAAGATCTCCGAGGTTGACGATTCCCTGCTCGTGGATGCTGCAGGCGTGGTCAAGGACCAGAGAGCCTCGGACGATGGTGCCGTCCACATCGCTCAGTGCGATTTTCTGCATGTCTTTGTGTCTCTTTCCGTTTAGTTCGAGATGTCAGTCCCGTAGTTCTGCTATGAAGCACTACGATACCGAAAGAGCGTCGGCAGCTCCCTGTCCAAGCTGAAGACCCTGGCTGCTGCAACACAACCGTAACACACGGCCGGGAAAAGAGCAACGGCCCCGCCACTCGAAGGTAGCGGGGCCGTTTGGCGCGTTCAATCAGGCAAGAGCGTCCAGGGCTGTGAGCACCGGCTGGCTCTGTACTCCGAGGAGCCTAGTAGCCTCGAAGGGAGTCGAAAGCTCGTAGCCATCGAGGTCGAGGATAGATCCAACGACTGATACAGCGTCGGGGCTGATCCGGGGAAGTTTCTCAGAGGAGATAGCCTCACCGTCTGCGTGGGTGCCGTTCTCATCGGACTCACCTGCCCGGTAGAGAGTGTTGCCCTTGCCGATGTAGACATGGCTCGTGTCAGCGATGAGCCGCTGCGAAGCTGCCTCCTTGGCGATCCTCTGGAGCCTCAGGAGCAGCGAGTAAGCCTCTGCCCTGGCTACGAGCTCGTCGGCGGAGATCTCAGCCATGTCGAGGAAGGTGATACCATCGGCTCGACGCTCGATGCCCTTGTAGGCAACGATGAGCTCGTCGACGAGGCTAGAGACCTGCTCGTTCTTGCGGTTGATGAGCCCCGAGTTATACATCTCGACGAAGGTCTCTTTGGTGCGGAAGGGAAGCCCCTCTAGCTTGCCCTCGAATTCGAGAGCGAGATCCTCGTTGGCGATGATGAAGCTGTCGGCCATGTGTTCTCCTGACTGTGGTAGGTTTTGCGATGGTTCATATCAGCGAAGCGGGCTAGAGGCGCGCCGAGCTAACCCTGGAAGGCCTTAAGTGCATCCATAGCGAACACGCGCTCATATTCATCGTAGGGCTTCACAGCTCCCACAACTACCTGCGAGACTAGCGTGCTATTGATGGTTTCGCGGTCCTCTTGGGCGATCTTCTCATACTTGGCGTCAAGGAGCTCACCGAAGCGCTCGATCTCGACGAGCCTGAAGGGCTGCTGATACCAGGCCCTGTTCCTCCAGACGCTGATCTCTGGGGTGTTGATGCAGATGAAGGTTGTGATCTTTGCATCGTAGTCGAGGTGGTCGAGCCAGAGGTGCATGGCGGCAGCTGCTCGCACATTGCCTCCGGGGAAGCTCTTCTTTGCCCGAAGGACGGTGCCCTCGTCGCTCACTTCGTAGCTGGTCTTCTTCTTCCAGCGTTTGGTGTCGATGAGGAGGACTTCAGATCCGATGAGGAGGATGTGATCGGTGTCTCCACCTTCGATGAGCCCGGTTTCCTCGTCGATCTCCTCCTGGCCCGCTCCCCTGATGTGGACAGAGTCGATGAGCACGGCGTTTGGCTTGTCGGCGATCCACTTCTGAAGGAACGCGCTTGTCTCTCGCTCACCCTCGAGCCCGATCCTCGAAGATCCTCGGTCGAAGCCCTCCGGCACCTTGTAGTCAGGATTGCTCGCAAGGTGCGTCAGTGATGCTCCCGCTGAGCCAAAGTAGCGGCGGCCGGACTTGAGCATCTCGAAGACCTTCAGGGCGACCTGGGGCTTGACGCCGTCGATGCTACCCTTGGGAGGAATGACTGCTACTTCTTGGGCCATGGGGACTTGAGCTCTCTGTGTCAGCTAGGCGATGGGAACGGAAAGACTATCGACTCAGTCGAGACCCGCGAGCCGGGATTCCCTGAGATCCCTGATCCACTCGGGGGCTTCGTAGGGGAAGCTATCTTCGCCGAGGCTGTTGCCTTCGCTGTCGAAGGAGAGCCAAGTCCGGTGGGCAAAGTCTACGATAGCCTGCTCGAAGGTCTCTCCCTCGGCTTCGAGCCTCCAGTCTCCGTAGTGCTCGCTGTAGGCCGGCCTGTTGGGAGCAGTTTCGCGCTCAACATGGCCTCCGCCGCTCAGGGAGACGATCACGCCGCGGCGACCTGAACTCACATGCTGGCGGATCTTAGAGCAGTAGCCAGAAGTCTCCCAGTGCCAGGGGTAGGCCTCGAGCTCGTGGGCTGTCCAGAAGGCGGGGTGGTAGTCCACGAATGTCCAGGCAGCGTAGAAATCTTCCTGGTTGTCCTCGTAGCGTACCAGTGCCTCGAGGAAAGCACGATAGCCCCGCTCCAGGGAGCGCCGCCTCTTGGCGTCAGTGTGATCCATGAGGAAACCGTGGTAGCCCTTGTGGCCCGGATCGTACTCTAGGTGGCTCTTCCCGTCGCCGAAGATCTCAAGGGCGCTGGAGTCGATCCGAAGATCGAAGTCATCGAGCTCCTCTGAGGCTACGAGCTCTTCGACCGTGTAGAAGATACTCTTCGCACCGAGAGGAGTAGTAAGGATGAGGACTGGACCACTCTTCCGGCGCTCTGCGCTGAGCACCAGAGGTTCGCGCTCTGGAGGGAGAAGATCTTCAAGCCAGCGGGGAAGGGCCAGTGATTCTGCTTCTGAAATGGTCATGGATCCAAAGTATCGAAGATCGGCTACGAGATGAGGGGCCGGAGCCTTTTCTAAGCGCTCCGGCCCCTCGCTGATGCTCAACCGCTGAGATCAGCTTCTTTCAGGTTGAGCGGCTTGTTCTGGGGTGGCATCGTTGTCCGCCTCATCACTCTTCTCTTCCTTCTCATCCAGCGAGTCCTGGGTGGCCTCTGGCTATTCGATTGAGATGGGTATCGAAAGGGCAGTCACGCGATCCTGGTAGGCTCCAGCGACTCTCACATGAAGAACTCCAGATTCGTAGCTTGCGCTGATCTGGTCCTCGGTTACTCCCGGATGGAGCGCAACGGTCCTACTGAAGCTTCCGTAGCTGAATTCAGTGTAGCCCTTTTCGCTCTTCTTCTGCTGGCGTTCGCCTCTGATGACGAGCCTGTTGTCCCTGAGCTCAAGCTTCACATCCCTATCTGGGTCGAGGCCTGGGAGCTCTACGGCGATGCTGAGATCGTCGCCCTCCCGGCGAAGCTCAACCATGGGGCTGAAATCAAACTCGGGGCGCAGCGATCTGATGTTGCGCTCTAGGCTGTCGAAGAACGAAGCGCCCAGTCCTAGGCGCTCCCGTGGCATGGGGTTCTGAGGGAACCCGAATAGAGAAAGTCCAGACATGATCGTCTCCTTTGCTGTCGCTATTCAAAGATGTAGGTTCACACCACATAAGTGGTGCTTCACCGATCGAGAACGCAGCAGAAGATCGACTTATTCCCGAAGCCCCGGCTTCACAGATGAGCCTCCCTGGACCTTGCAATCGTAGGCCACCTTCACTGTGGCATCGATGGGAATCTCTACGAGTGGTCCATCGCAGCTTCCCAGCTTCTCTGGCTTGAACCAGGTGCCGGGGCTGAACAGGCTACGCTTTGAGATCTCAGCCTGTGGGAAGAGCTGAAGAACGATGTCCCCGGTGTTTTCGATCTCGCCGGTGATCTTTCCCTCCTTGAGCTCAACTGAGCTGAACTTGGCTCCACCGGAATCGGGGAGCGAAATGCTAGCAGATGCCTTCGGGAACAGGCTTCCCACCGCAGCGCCACCGCCCCAAACGATCAGGACGATCAGGAATAGAACGAGGAGCCTCTTGAGCACAGGGGGAATCGAGCTGAGCACTGAGCTCACAAGCCTGAACGGTAGGCCGATCAGGGGGAGCTTCCCGAGGATCTTGAGCAGCGACTCTAGGACGCCGAAGAGGAAGTCCGTAGCTGTTGAGAAAAGCCTCCAGGGAAGGAGTAGCAATCCAGAAGCTGCTCCGCTGATGACGGGGAGCTTGAAGCCACTCTGAGCCTTCTTCTCGCCACCCTTTTTCTTTGAGTCCGAGTCAGAATCGCCATCGGATTCGCCAGCACCGTTGGGGTCATCTGCTGCCCCGTCCCGAGACTTCTTAGTGGCAGCTCCTGCAGCTTCAGCTCCGAAGGGATCCATGCCCTCGAGATCGTCCTCATCTGCTGGGGCCTCATCGTCCATGAGGAAGGGGTCTTTGTCCTCGGGTAGAGGCTCCTCATCCTTGAACTGGAGCTCATCCGAACCGAAGGATGGCTCGTACTTAGCCACATCTTCGGAGCTCATGATGGCAACTTCCTCGAAGGGATCGAGCTCTGCGGCCTCGCTGAGATCCTCTACCTTGAAATCGTCATCCTCCGAGATCTCACTTTCGTCGTCTTCGTCATCGTCACCGAATCCAAGGGCCATCTTGGCGAAGTCATCGAAGCCGTCTGAGCTGTCATCGGCATCTTCGGCGAGGTCTTCATCGTAGAGCTCGTCATCGTCTGAGTCATCGAAGTTGAACTCCTCGAGGGCCTCTTCCTCGTCCATCTCCCAGCCATTGGCTGCGGCTGTCTCAGGCTCTGGCGCTCTGCCAACGGCAGGCAGGCCCTCTTCTTCGTCATCGCTCGAAAGGAAGTTGTCTGAGTCGAGGTCGAGGGGCACAAGATCGTCAGCGTCTTCGAAACCTATGCCCGGTAGTTCGTCATCGAGGTTGAGCTCATCATCTAGGGTGAGCTCTTCGAGTTCCTCTGAGATGTCTCGAACGGGAGGACGGCTGTTCTCCGGGTCGTTTTTGGGAATGGGAAGCACTTTGACCTCGGCGTTCTCGGGGGCTTGATCTGCTACAGCTTCGGGCTGGTGAGTGTTCTGGGGGCTTTCAGCTTCGGGGACAGGTGTTCCCGAGACATCGAAGAGTGGAACTGATCCATCTCCCTTGATCGCTTCGAACATGTGCTCAAAGCTTTCGGAGAACTCCTGATCGAACTCGTCGCTCTCTCGGGGTTCGATGGGCTCGCGGCCCTCATCTGGGAATTCCCTGTCGAAGAGCGCGAAGACACCCTCTGGCTCGCCCTGTGTGACAGTCTCAGGCGCCTCCGGCGTGAGATCGCCGTTCCCATCGTCCCCAGTAGTTTCGTCGCTTAGATCGAAGTCTGGAGCCTTAGCCAGAGGAAGAGGGATCTCCCCGGAGTCGGCGGGCTGAAGCTTACCCTCGGCCATGGCCCACCCTTCTACTCCTCAAGTACTACGAAGCCACTATCGACATCGCTTGATTCCACGCCGTACTCAGCGAGGATCTGTCGTACAGCGTTGAGCATCTTCGAGGACTTCCTACCGGAGTCCACATAGTGAAGGTTGTTGAGGGCCTTCGCATAGGCTGCAAGGTGACCGTCCGGGATTCTCTCTGTGATGGTCTCGTCCATCTCAAGGGGAGGCCAGACCCGAACATCCTTCGCAACTGTTTTGGCCTTCTTGGCCTTTGCAGGTGCTCCGGATCCGGCGCCGAAGAGCTCGCTCTTGGTCTTCTGAACGGTCTTCTTCTCCCGCGGCTTCTTGGGAGCGTCTGCTCCTCCGTTGTCGCTGAGGCTGATCTCCAGGGCCTTCTTGTAGGCAGCTGGATTTTCGAGCTTCTTGGTGAGGTTTCCCTCCCTGTAGCGAGAGATCAGCACGGGGAGATCCACATCGAAGTTCTTCGAGGTCTCCTTCTTGGCGCGCTTCTTGAGCTTGCCCTCGACCTCCTTCAGGGCCTCGGAGATAGCCGACTTGTCGAGTCTCTGGACTCCGTTCATCGTGGGGATGTCTCGGAATCGGATCCTGACCGGCATCCTGCCGTCCGTGGTGAGCTTGAGCTCCTCGAAGTCGATCACGGACATGCTGGACCGACCACCCTCTTCCCAGGAAGGCCTGAAGATGATCTCAAAGACATAGAGCCTGTTCTTCAGGATGTCTTCACGGGGATCATCCACGCTCGTATCCATGGCGATCTTGTAGAGCTCCTCGAGCTCAGAGTTTCCCCTGCGGTACTGCTCCTTGAACTTCTCCTGGGCAACGCCCTTGTCGATGGCCTTCACAAGGCGCTTGTCGAGCCGAGCCTCTGCGGTGGAGGTCTTGTCCTCGAGCTTGAGGATTACCGATTTACCCCTGCGCTTCTTGACCATGATACCGGTGGGAACACCGACGACTCGGAACTGGCGAGCTCGGCCCCTGTACTTGAGCATATCCTCGAAGGTCACGGCGCCTATCTTGGCGAGATCTCCTCCAGTGATGTAGTCCATCGGGTGGCCCGAGACATAGATTCCGATGGTGTTGGCCTCAAGGCGAAGCTTGTCTCCGTAGTCGAACTCCTGGTCGCTGTACTTGACGGCCACAGAGGCGCTGTCAGCGCCTCCCATGAGGTCGAAGAGCGAAGTACCCTTGGTGTTGGAGACCTTGGCTCCATTGAGGATCTTGGGGATGGCTTCGATGATCGCCTTGCGGGTTCTGCCCATCGAGTCGAAGGCACCAGCGTAGGTCAGGTTCTGGAAGACCAAAGCCTTGTCCACGCCTGCCTTGAAGCAGCGCTTGATGAAGTCCTCGGGGCTCTTGAATTCTCCGTTGGTCTCACGCTCATTGACGATGATCTGGGCGTTCTCCGTGGAAACAGAGGCCACACCTCCGAATCCGTAGACGATGTCATACTCGCTGTCATCGACCGGAGAAACGCGGACCTGGGAGTCGTTGGCCGAAACAGGTCCGACCTTGAGCCCCATGCGCTTTGCTTCCTGGAGGTGAAGCTGCGTCTTGTCCTTGTCGCCCACACGCTGGTTGATCAGCGCGGCCATGAACTCCCGCGGGTAGTTGGCCTTCAGGTAGGCGCTCTGGTAGCCGTTCATGCCGTAGGCAACGCTGTGAGAGAGGTTGAAGCCGTACTGAGCGAAGGTCTCGATGGTGTTCCAGAGCTCAGTGGTAGCCTCATCCGAGAAGCCATTCTTCCGGGAGCCCTCGAAGAAGATCGGTCGCATGGAGTCCATGACCGAGCGCTTCTTCTTACCCATCGCCTTGCGGAGGTCGTCACCCTCCTGGAGGGTCATGCCAGCGATCTTGTTGGCAATCTGAATGATCTGCTCCTGGTAGACCACGAGGAAGTGAGTGTCCTTGAGGATCTCCTCGAGCTCCGAGCCCTTGAACTCAGGGTGAACTGGGTAGTCCACGCTCTCGAGGCCATTCTTCCTGAGGGCGTACTTGGTGTGAGAGTCCATGCCCATGGGGCCCGGCCGGTAGAGAGCGTTACAGGCGGCGATGTCCATGAAGTCGGTGGGCTTCATGAGCCGCAGGAGCGTCCTCATGCCGTCTCCCGATAGCTGGAAGATTCCGATGGTGTCACCGCGGCCGAGGAGCTCGTAGGTCTTCTTGTCATCCATAGGACCGTGGATGAGCTCTAGCATGGAGGGAGCCTCCATGCCCATGCGCTGGATGTTCTCGACCGAGTGCTGGATGAGGTCAACCGTGTCCAGTCCCAGGAAGTCCATCTTGATCAGACCCATGGACTCAAGCTCAGGGTAGGTCCACTGGGAGATCCTACGGCCGTCCTTCTGACGGACCTGCGTGGGGATCACATCCTCCAGCGGCTTGGCTGAGATGATGATTCCACAGGCATGGACTCCATCAGAGTCAATGCGGCCCTCGATGGCGATAGCGCCCTCGATGAGGTTGGTCCACTCGTCACCCATGGTGGCGTTCCGGAACTCGACGGCATCCTCGTAGAAATCACTGTTGGGATCGAAGAGGTCGGTCATCCCGGGGTCCTTGCCCTCGGAGCCCTCTGGGATCAGGTTGGTGATCTTCTGAGCGTCAGCGAAGGGCACCTCGTAGATGGTGCACATGGCTTTGAAGGCCTTCTTTGCCTTCATGGTTCCGAAGGTGATGATGTTGGACACATGGCCGTACTTGGCGTCTACATACTCGACGGCCTTCTCACGGATTTCTGTGTTGAAGTCCGAGTCGACATCGGGGTCAGATCCGGGCTTGACGACCTCGATGGACGCGACTCGCTTCTGAACGGTTGCTACCATGCTTAGCCTTCCTCGTTAGCCCGGGCGGCCCTCTTGAGCCTCTGAACAGCCTTCAGGAGCGCCGTCTCCAGGATGATCCTGTGATCGGCAGCTCCCACTGACATCGATGTTACCGCATCTCCGATGGCATCGAGCATCGCGAGGTGCTGATTTGCCGGAACCTTCTTCTTGAAGGTGTCCGTATCCTTGAGCGGCGAGCCACTGACGAGCTCCTCTCCACCGCGAGTACGGAGGAGGAGCAGGTCCCGGAGGTCGCTGTAGAGATCCTCCGCGAGGTAGCGCATCTTGTCGCCACTCTCGGCGTACTTGCCGACTGTCTTTAGGACTGCGAGCACATCAGCGTTCTGGATCGCCAGGAGGAGAACCTCGCCCAGGGAGTCCTCGAACTCACCGGTGGAGATGATGGCCTCGAGCTCTGTGAGCGTGTCACGGACGGAGCCCCGGCCGCCCCGAACAGCTGCGTCGATCTGCTCTTCAGCGAGCTCTAGGTGCTCCTTCTTCAGGATGCTGGTCACATGATCCTTGAGGAGCTCATCGCTGACGAGGCTGAAGCGCCGGGCCTGGATCCGAGACATGATGGGGTCTGGGATCTTGTGGGCCTCCGTGGAGCACAGGATGAAGAGCGATGGCATCTTTGCCGACTCCAGGGGGATCAGCAGCGAATCCCAGGCAGCCGGGCTAAGATTGTGGACCTCGTCGAGGATCCAGACGGTCTTGTTGACGGGCTGAGCGAGCCTAGCCTTATCCACGATCTCGCGAACAGCGTCCACGCCGCCCTTGTTGGCCATCGAGATGTAGTTCACGCCGAGCTGTGCGTCGTTCTGGATGTTCACGCAGACATCGCAGACACCACAGGCGTCTCCGACCTTGTTGGCGTTCTCGTCGAGGCAGTTGATGGCCGATGCGAGCACCTTGGCAGCAGAGGTCTTACCGGTACCTCGAGGGCCAGAGAAGAGGTAGGCCACTGGAATCCGATTGGACTTCACGGCGGGACGGAGGGACCGTACGATCCCATCCTGACCGATGATGTCGGACCAGCTCTTGGGCTTGTACTTCTTGTAGAGCTCGAGGTACTTCTCGTCGTCTGCCACTTTTACCTGTTTCCTGCCTTGAGTTTTGTTCGAAGCTATGCTAACGAGAAGCGTCAGTGCTCGTGAGCCTGGAGCCCGTGATCCTTGGCGAGTTCGATGATGTCTCCAGGCTCGATCTCGTGGATGTACTTGCTCCCACCGTCTTCGAGGTAGCGCACATCGGAGGCGATGACTTCCTCGAAGGTGCCGTCGTCGTAGGTTACCCGATAGGTCGCTCCACGGCCGGCCGAGAGGAAGCGCTCGAAGATCAGATTGAAGCGCACTGGGTCGAGCTCAGAGATGCCGAGAGCGTAGGCGTGGATACTCCCACCGACGGACCCGCGGCCCACACCGATGGCAGAGGCGAGCACATTGCCCTCGCTGTCTCGGGTTGAGAAGTTGTCCCGGGCGAAGCGCAGGTAGTCCTCAACCACAAGCATGTAGCCAGCGAAGCCTGAGGAAACGATGACCTCATCTTCGATCTTGCTCCGGCGAAGCGCCTCTGCCTGAGCTTCCTTGCTCTGGCCCTTGTAGCGCTCTCGGAGTCCGTCACGGACGCGCTTCCTGTAGTAGCTCTTGAGATCGTGGCCCTCGGGGATCTCAGGGACAGGCCTCAGGTGAGGGTCGAATTTGATGCCCAGATTGGGGTCCACCATCTCGATGATGTCCAGGGAGCTCTTGAGTGCGTTGGGGAACTCGTCCTCCGGGAAGAGCTTTGCCATCTCCTCGGCGCTCTTGAGGTAGTAGCCGTCACCGGAGAAAGCGAAGCGCTTTCCGCCCTTGTCGTAGGGCTCGTCGGACATGAGGCTACCGGACTGCTTTGCCAGCATCTCCTCGTGGTGAGGAGCATCCTTCGGGTTGGCGTAGTGGGAGTCGTTGGTGGCGAGGAGCTTCAGCCCCATCTTCTTGGCGAGCTTGAGCTGCTTGGGGATCAGGTCACGCTCAAGGTTGATCTCCATGTCGTGGTCCATGATCTCTACATAGACCCGGTCCTTACCGAAGACATCCACGAGCCTACCAGCGTACTCGTAGGCCTTCTTGTCCTGGCCGAGGTTGAAGCGAGTGCTGATCTCGGAGGAGGGGCAGCCCGTGCTCACGATGAGCCCCTCGGAGTGCTCCACGAGCATGTTCCAGTCGATGCGGGGCTTCTGGTAGTAGCGCTGAGGATTGTAGGAGAAGGTAGAGAGCTTGAAGAGATTGTGGAGCCCGGCATTGTTGTAGGCCCAGATGGTCATGTGCAGATAGGCACCACCGCTGGAGACATCGTTGCGGCCAGCCTTCTTCCCGTCGGGGCCGTAGAACACCGGATGCTGAGCGAAGGCTCCCTCCGGATTCTCGGGAGCAACATAGAACTCGCAGCCCGGTAGACCCTTGATCCCAGCTGCCTTGGTGCCCTTGAGGAAGTCGTTGATCCCGAATAGGTTTCCGTGGTCCGAGAGACCCATGCCCCTCATGCCGATCTCAGAGGCTCGAGTGATGTACTCGGGGATGGTCGAGTAGCCGTCGAGGATCGAGTTGTGGCTGTGGGTGTGAAGGGAGGCGAACTCCACCATTGCTGACGCTCCTAGCGCTCTAGTGCTGAAATCTGTTCGATGGTGCTATGCTAACCAAGAGCTCAGGCTCTTGGAGCACTTGTGGCTGCCCCGTCGGGCTCGACTGTCTCAAGCTCAGAGGAATCCGAACTGTCGATTGTTGCGGACTCAGAGGATTCGGCCTCTGTGGCCTCTTCGCTGGCGTACTCGGCGAAGTCTTCCTTGCCGAGGCCGATCCTCGAGAGAGCGATCTTCTGTCTCGGGGTGAGCTCGTAGGCGTATCCCTCCATGAGCTTCTGAGAATTGCCGATGAGCCGCTCTCCGTAGCTGTCCCGGTCCTTGCGGCTAGCAGGTGCTGGCTGAATGCCCACGACTGCCTTCCTCTTGCTGTCCGGGAGGGAGATGCCGATGATCTTGCCCTCTCCACCGTTCTTGCGGTTCACATCTACGAGGACTAGACTCGGCGAGGCCCGACGCGCCTTCCAGGAGGGCGAGGTAAAGAAGGAAAGCCTAAGGAGCCACGGATTGATGTCCCTACCCTTATAGCCGAGCTTCTCTGCCCGCCTCCCGATCGCGCCGAAGCCCTGAGCAAGATCAACTGGGTAGAGGATCAGCGCAGAATCACCGTAGACAATCGCGTGGCTGTCGATGTTCCTCCTCGCGGGGACGAAGCGAAGATCGAGGTCCAGCTTCTCAGCGCCGCGAATCAGAGCCCCCGCGAATTCGGTGGTGAATGCGCTTCCGGGCATGAGCTTGGATACCCTGGTGCGACCGTTGAAGAAGTAGGCAGCTAGGAAGCCAGTCACTCCCACGAAGGCTCCGAGGAGCGCTGAGATGTGGGGGTCAGTGTTGATGACGAGGAGAAGGGCTGTGATCAGGAACTGTGAGATCGCCATGAGCCCCAGATAAGTCCAGCGACCACGGCCTGAGTAGACCACATAGCTCACTGCAAGTGCGAAGAGATAGGCAGAGAGCTGATAGACCGGCCAGGTCAGGCCAAACAGTGGCACCGTGGCCACGAGATTGCCCATCGAGGCCGCTCCCGCGACGGTGAGCACAAGCACGAAGATCGAGCCGATCGACTTGAGCACCACGCGGCCGTTGGCTGCGGTGAAGATGAAGAGGCTGATCCCGGCGGCGACTGCCAGGCCGATCCACCACTTGCTGGGATCGTTGACTACAGTGATGCCGAAGACCAGCACGAGGACGATCATGGAGATGGTGAACCAGGTTCCGTGCCTCTTGATAGCCTCGAGGATCGGGCTACCCTGCTGTCCCTGAATTGTTCTCACGCTGTCTCCTCGGTGGTTTTCTAGGACTATCCTATCATACGAAGGAGGGCCGACAGCCCGATGGCCGCCGACCCTCCCCGAAAGTGCTCGAACTCAGAGACCGAAGGCCTGAGCGAAGGCGATGCGCCAGCGCAGGAAGCTGTGAACAGCCTTCTTCATGTCTTCTGCCAGGGCGTAGGTCGTTGCGTCACCCTCGGTTCCCTCGACTGAGACAACCTCTTCCTCCACCGTGAGGAGGAAGTCGGTGCCCAGGGTCTGGAAGGCGATCACCCGGTCGGCGCCTTCGCCGATGATGCTGAGCTCGCTGAGATCGACCGAGTCTTCGGTCTTGGTGCCGAGCTTGTTGATCTGTGCCTCGAGGGCGCTGAATACAGAGGTTGTGGTCATGGATCTATTCCTTGTCTGATCATGGTCCTTAGGGGTTCGCTCCTACTGTACCAACGAAGGAAGGCCATCGAATCGAAATCCGATGGCCTTCCTCAGAGAATTGCTACGATCAGCCTACTGCGACTGCCGACTCGTCCTTGGCGCGTGCCTTGGCGAGGTTCTTGATGTTGGCCTCCTTGATGGCAGCCTGAGCTGCCTTCCTTGCCTTGGAGGGGGTCTTCTGGTTGTTGATGGCGGCGTGGCGCACGGTGCCGTCGGGGTCCTTGGCGAGCTTGGCGAGGACCTCACGGTTGTTGGTCCTCAGGGCGACTGCCTTGCGAACTCGAGCGGAGTCATCGTCGGACATGTCCCGAAGGAGCTTCTGGCTGTCCAGGGTCTCTGCCACGGTCTTGCGGATGAGCTCGTTCTTGTCCTTGGACAGGAAGCGACCGATGGTTGCTGGGGAGACATTGATCTCACCGGCTGCGGACTCCTTGATGAGCTTCTTCTTCAGGGTGTCGCTGAAGTCGCCACCGTCAGTGGTGCCCTTGCGGTAGCCCTTGTAGACATCCTTGTGCTTCTGCTCGAGGAACTTCTCAGAGGCGGTGATTGCCTCCTCTCGAGTTGCGTAGTGGCCGCCGGAGCCCTCTCCGTCTACGCTCTCTCCGTTGCCGCTGAACTTGCAGGCCTTAACAGATGCCTGGCATGCTCCAGTCTCACCTGCATCGTTGATGTGGTACTTGGTTGGGGAAGCCATTTTTCCTCCTAGTCTAGAGATTGTGGATCAAGGAGGCTCTCTAACACCAAAATCTAGAGATACTCCGCAGCATCTATCAATCTGAAGGAAGTTGCTAAGTGCACCCGTAGACCAAACAAAAGTAGGGCCATCCTAAGCCCGGCCGTTGGCCAGGTCCAGATGACCCTACTCACATGTGGAGATGAGGGGATTCGAACCCCTGTCTTACACTCTCAGTCCAAGGAATCTACAAGCTTAGTCTCTGTGAAAATACTGTCAGCGATGGCCTACAGAGACCCCGCCGGTTCACTGACAGTTTTGATCCTATGTATCCTCTCCAGCTGGAATCATAGCTGAAGTCCGGGTATCGTAAAATGACATTCCTGAGGTTAGCCGAGATACCGGCGGTTGGTTACAGGAATGGATTAGGCGTAAAGCGCGTAATCAGCCTTGTTGGCGTTTGCGTTTATAGCGTTGAGCCCGTTTTAGTTCTTTGACCCAAGAACGCTTGCATCGTATGTCGATCCAGTGCAATCGAAAACCAGTGCATCCCCATGTGTAGTTGTGATTTTTCAGTTCGGCGCCGCAGCGTCGATGGATCCACCATATCACACTCCCGAGGAGAGTGTCAACAGCTGGCGAAAATTTTTCTCAGCGACAGCCTGCGCCCTCTATGGACTACGGCCGACAGGTTGATGCCCGCCGGCCGTAGCCTCGCTTAGGGATGAATCTCAGCCCTCGTAGCCGTGCTTCTCCAGGACGGTCTTGAGGTCGGGTGCCACATAGTTCGGTCCCTTGAGGATCTTGTGGAGTGGGTAGCCGTCAGTGCCATCCGAGCGGATAGCCCTGCCGTTCTCGTCGAGCTTCGACATGTTGCCCCGGTGGACCTCTGCGAGGCCGTCGACCACGGGCATGTTGGTCTCGATGGCGAGGCCGTTGACCACAACATCGATGTCCAGTACAGCGTCAAACATCTCGACTAGGTCGCGCTCGGGGTTCTTCAGGAGGTCCTCATCGATGGCAGCCTTCCAGGCGTCCTTGATCTTCTGACCGACTGCCTCGGAGTAGGTAGCGTCCAGAAGTTCGGAGACCTCTTCGATAATCAGCGCAATCTTGAGCTGCAGGCGCTCATCGGAGATTACCTCAGGGGCTGCTGATGGAACACCCGTGTGGATGGGCTCACCGAAGGCTCCGTAGAATTCTCTGACAGTTTCGTTGGGCGTATTGGTTGTGGCCATGAGGCTCCTCGTGTATGATTGGACCTGTGCGAATCGCTGAACTACAGTACCAACGCCGGGCCGCGAAAGCCCCCAAGATAGCACTAGAGGGCGATCCGAAGACCGCCCTCTAGGCATCTGGCTCCAGGGCTCTTAGACCTTGGAGGCACCCATTCGAAGCAGGTTTCCGAGCCTACCAGTTGCGTAGGCGTGGGGAAGGTTCCAATCGAAGTCCTGCTGGTTGGAGAGAACCGAAAGGAACTCAGTCAGGTTCATGGCGGGAACGCCACCGGGCCAAACCACATTGTCGATGACACCCTCACCCTTGTCGGTGGGCATGAAGACAACAACGGGAACGATGTTGGCCTGAGGGAAGTGATGACGGACAGCGTTCGTCGCCATCTCCATGTTCCGGCTCATGGTCTTGACCTCGCCCACTCGCATGCCCGTGGGGACATCATCGCAGTAGAGCTTGTTGCCGTTGCTGTAGTAGCGAACATCGCCCGACTTGTAGTTCTTCAGGTCCACGAGGAAGATCGCGCTCCCGGTGGAGATGATGCAGTCGATGTCGGTGCCGTAGGGGCCGGGTGCGAACTGCACCTGGTCGGGGACGGGGACGGACCAGATCGTGCTGAAACGAGCGAGCTGGTTGCTGAGCTCCAGGGCCTTGGCAAAGTTCTCCTCACCCTGAACACCGAGGTTGATGTTGGTCTGGGTCATGCCGGTGGCACCGTGAAGGCCAGCGCCGGGAGCACCCATCATCACGGGGAGCCGGGGAACTGCCCTGGACTCCATCGCCTTGGGCTCGAAGCCGGTCATACGACCGTTGGCGCTCGCAGTATCCAGGTAGCCGCTCGGAGTGGGGATGGTGCCCACATTGGGGCGACCGGGGCCTCGCCCTGCAGTGGAACTGGTGCCGCGGGGAGCCTGAGGGCGACGGGGAGCGCTGTTGCCATCCGTTCCCCAGCTGTCTGCGGGGATGAGGACCTTGCGACCACCGAGGAGTCGAGCGATGGGCCAGGTTCGCAGCGTCTTGTTGAAGACGAAGACGAGGATGGCCGAAGCGCCGATTGCGAACCAGGGGAGGATGTCATTGTGCCGGCCTGCGAAGAGGACGGTGCCGATGACAAGCAACCGCCAGGTGAGCATCCAGCTCATCTTGAGGAAGTGAATCAGCTTCGTGAACATTGTCTTTTCCTGTTGGTCGCAGTCCTTTGATGGTCGCAGGACTTGTTGTGTGACACCAAACATATCATGAGACTCAAGAACGCACAACAAAAAGACGATTCACGGATCGTCGTAGTTCGATTTTAACATTGCCCAGCACCTCTTGCAACCCTCACGGCCAACAAAGTTCAAACTTCCTTACTCCGGATAGATAGGCGGTAGTGAGGTGGTCAAACAGCTACTTTCTGCGCTTTTCCACGGCGAATAGCCCCGAAATTTTTCCTAGGAAAGAAGTCCGGGGCTATCGGCGTGTCGCAGGCGGGTCTACATCCGCGTAGGCTGTGGTTCTAGGCTGTTTGAGGACTCCAGGTGTCCACGAAGTCGAGGATCTGTTGCCAGTGGGATCGCTTCAATCCCTCCTCGGGGAGCGTGTGGAAGATCAGGTTAGCCGGTTCGTTGATTCCATTGACCTGAAGCCAGCTGCTAACCGCCTGTTGAATGGTCTCCCTGTAGGTATCTGCTGTCACCACATCGTCCGCCCAGGCGAATGGAGGAATGGAGCCGTGGTGCAGGTAGACCTTTCGGAGGAAGCTAAAGAGCGCGGTGTGCTTGGCGCCCGTTTCCGACTGAGAGAGCTTTCTGGGAACCTCCAGGTAGGGAAAGTGAGTGCCCATGAGCCCGTTGAGGTAGCGAGTGTTCTCTTGCCACATGCTCATGAAGATGATGTCAGCCCTGCCCGACGCCTCGAGCTCTCGAAGCTCCTTCGAGAGCTCCCTGCTAATCCAGAGGGCGACCTGCCAGTCCCTGTGGATCTGCTCTCCTCGATACTCAGGGGAAGGAATGCCCTCGAAGAGGTCGGCGTCCTCGGGGATTCGAACGATCTCCCAGTTGAGAGGGTCTCGACGGTGCTCGCAGCCTCCCAGGAGCCAGTCCTTCTCCTGGTCTTCTCCGCAGTCTGGGCCGATGTAGTGCTCCTCGACCGGTACCCTATTGAGCACCCCGTCGATGTCGAAGATCAGAATCGGCTTCTTCCCATAGGCTTCGGGCTCAGCAATGCCACCGTCGATGGGCTCGATTCCGAGAACTGTCATAGGAGGTGCTTTCATCTGGCCGGACTAGTGGCGGTTGTTCAGGCAGCGATGCCGCGATTCAGCTTGCTGATCCGACGGCTGATGCCGAAGTAGCGCCCGAGCTGAAGAGCGACAGCGACCCAGACCGGAGCGATGGCTAGGAAGAGCAGCTCAATGCCAGTGGTCTGATGGCCACTCAAATGGAGCATCAGCGCAACTGCACCCGCGAAGAGCGAGACCAGGCCCACGACGATCTGTGAGAAGGACTTGTACTCAGCTTCGAGATCCTGAAGGTTCTCCAGGGACAGCTGGGGGTTCTTGTGGCGGGCCATGGTCTCGTTTCCTAGTTCGGGTCGGTCGAATCTACTCCGACCGTGAGGAATCCATCATACGCTCTTGGGAGCCACTACGCAACCGAAGAAACTCAGAGTCGATTGACCCGTGGAACTGAAGGCTAAATCTCAGTGCTCATGGCCACAGTCACATTCCTGCTCAGCCCGCTCTCGAAGCTCACTGTCGATTCCCAGAGCGGCGTAGGCCTCATCGGGAGACTTTGCGTGGTTGATGGCCCGGCGTAGGAGTAGGTTGCTGTAGCTCGCGGCCTCCTCTGCCAAGATGTGGGAGATGGGCTCGATGAACTCGGGATGGAAGCGAATCTCTGCCCGGGTAAGGGGAATGAGCCTGTCGGCGTACTCCTGCTGCGTTTCACCGGGGAGCGCACTCTTGTCGTCCCCGTCGAGAGCTACGAAGTTGAAGCCCTCGATGCTGTAGTTGGTTCCAGCACCGTAGGCAGCTGTGATCAAGCTGAGGAACCGGATTCCGTCTGCGACTCGGAGGAAGACGATCTGAGCGTGATACTCCTCTCCGAAAAGCAAAGGATGGAGGAGCTCGGGGTGACCCTCGCAGGAGAAGTCGGTTGGCATGTCGAGAATCCAGAGGTCTTCGATGATCCCACGGAGCTTACTATCCACCTCGAAGCCGAGAAAGGACACCTGCTCGTGGTCACTCTCTCCGTGGCCTGGCTCGTGGTGATCGCTGTGGTAGGCTTCCCGGAGGGCAACAACCTGCTTGGCGTCATCCGGAAGGTCCTCACAGCCGCAGTCGCAACCGTGATCTGATTGAGACTCAAGCTCGAGATCGTTCTCGGCAGTGAGGTTAGCTGTTTTGTCCGTCATGGGGACTCCAATCTACGAAACCCATGGTACCGAGCGTCGTGGCTGCTAACCGATCTGATCTACCGGGCAGTAGTAGAGGTCTCGGCTATGGTACTTCTCGTGGGCTACGGGGTTGCCACAGGCCACACAGGGTAGCCCCGTGCGCTTGTAGACATAGGTTCGGCTCGCACAGGCTGTTCGCACCTCTGCCGGAATCATCTCAGGCGTGGGACTGTTGGCGTAGATCGTTTCGATGCCTCCAGCGTGGTGAACGCCGTGAACCATGAGCTCGTGGGTCATCGACCAGAGCTCCTTCCACTTTTCAGCTGAAAGCTCTTGGGCCTCTGTGAACGGCGAGATACCACTCATGAAAAGCACTTCTGCCCGGTAGACATTGCCGATGCCGGCGATCTGATCCTGCTCCATGAGGATAGCTCCGACCTGCTTCTTAGACTTGGCCATCCGGTCGAGGAAGTCCTGGGGAGCCACATCGAGCTTCAGGGGATCGGGGCCGAGCCGGTTGAGGATCTTCTGCACTTCAGCGCTGTCAAGGAGCTCGCAGCGTGTGGGGCCACTGAGGTCGACAGCGCCTCCGTCGAATTCAGCACGGAGCCGGATGGTCTCTCGAGGTGGGAGCACTGGAGCCTTCTGCCAGCGATGGCGACCGTAGAGTCCCAGGTGGATGTGAACGGTCTCTTCTGGAGAGAACTGAAGGAAAAGGTGCTTCCCGTGGGCGTAGGCCTTCTGGAGCTCTCGGCCGTCGAGCTGTGCAGCTCCGACTGCAAAGCGCCCCTGGGGAGAGCTGACTCTCAGGGGCTGTCCAGCGATGGTGTTCCACTCGTTGGCTGCTCGCAGGATGCTATGACCTTCTGGCAAGATGATCCTTTCAAATCAGAAGAGAATAGATACATCCTTGTACCTACCATCAGTAAGTGTCAAGGGGTCGAATAGAGTTATTAGATGTCCTCTTTGAGGTTTTAGCCAGAGGCCATTTTTGTCTCTAGTTAAATAGCCCCTGTTAAGATTGAGCATCAAGTCTTTGTAGGTATCTTCTCCATTCTGGAATCCAACCCTTAACAAGAAGCTAGACGCTTTAGAGGAGTTTATCCGAGGTTTTTCAGAAATCCACTGGTGCACTTCTAACACGCTAAACGGTATTTTAACAGCGTAACTAAAGTGGCTTCCACTCTCAAGGACACTGCTGACTGAGTCTGTTTTTTGTGGACTATTTGATCTTTCAGGCGAAGCAGCAGATGTTGGTTTCGCTCTGAGTGCCTGTTCAACCAACTTTCTTACCGATAAAACTAACCCGTGTCCGCTGGCAAGGAGATGGAACATGATTCTAGTAGTTAGGCTCTTCTCAAAAGGTGAGAGCAAATTCCAACCCTTAGTATTAGCGTGCCATTGTTCGGAGTTTAGGTAAAGATTTGCATAAGAGAAATCTGACTTGAGCTTCATCAACCTAACTTTTGCCTCTCTCATTTTTACCCCATTCATGTGAAGTTCAAATTCCACTTCATCATTCAGGGAGAGGCGCGTATTGTCAAGTACAGTGCTTCTAACTTCGGAGAAAGTCTTCCAATATCTGAAACCTTCCTCCAATAAATCAACCTTGTACTTGCTTACTCTTTTGGAGTTGCGCAGGGCGGGTAGTATGTGGTACTGAAGATTTAGATCGTCGTCATTGTTGTTTGTAAAGAGTATTGGCCTAAGTGTGTTTGCAAGTGGCTGGCACACTTTATCCGAGTAGGTATACGAGTCAATGACAAACTTGTTCTCACCTTGTGGTTTTAACCATAAGTTAGGAATAGCTCCGTAGTAACCAAGCTTGTTGGTTCTATCTAGAAATTTTTGAAGCTTCACTATTTCTTCATTAGACAGCCCGTCGCTCAAAGCTGATCCTCCTGCTTCTTCTTGTAGTCCTCTACGATGTCTTTGATGCCCTTGCGGTTGGGCTTCAGACCGTTGATGACGAAGAGCTGACCGAGCCGATCCTCGAGACCCTCGAGCTCAGGCTTCGACGCCATGAGAGCCTTGATCTCACCGGTGAGCTTGTCGAAGACCTGGATGGGGTTGAGGCGCTTGACCTTGGGTGGCTTTACCTTCTTGGGCTTCTTGGCCATGGTGATTCCTTTCTAGAACCGTGAGCTGTATGGTCTACCATATCGAGATCGTCCGCCTACTGAGAGATGTAGCTGCCAGCCTAAGGCTTTCGGCCGCAAGACCGCATCACGACACCGATCTGCTCCAAAGCTCCCTCAGAACACAAGCTACGCCCTCCCGGACGGTAAGTCAGGAGGGCGTAGTCAGGGTGAGGGTGATTTCAGCCGTTGAAGCTCTTCAGCTGACTCACAGATCGTGTCGAGCCCGTGACAACAGGAATGCTAGATGTGTCAGGAGCTCCACCCTCTTCAGGAGCGCGGAGCGCAGCCTGATCTGCTCCCAGCTCTTCCTCAATCTGCTCAACGGCCGTCTTCTTGGAGAGCTGACTGTTGGGGATGAGGATGGCGGCAACGATGGCGATGAGCCCAGCGATGGCCATGGGCAGGAACAGGGCGGCAATGTTGTCTCCGTAGGAGTTCTCTACAGCTGTTCGAACTGGCTCGCAGAGAGAGTTCACTGAGGGGAGCGCACCGGAGGCCAAAGACTTGAGCGAGGGCGCACAGTCGGGATTTGCAGCGAGGAACTTCCCCATGTCAGCCTGTGACGAGCCGATCACCGAGCCGAGGCCGTTCTTGATCGAATCGGGGAGCTTTGCAGCCAGGGTTGATCCGAGGACGGTCACACCAGCAGCTCCACCGAGGGTCCTCAGGAAGGTCAGCGTGCCAGTTCCCGAGGAAAGCCTGCTTGCGGGAAGCGAGTTCTGCATGACCAGGACGAGATTCTGCATGGCAGCACCCATACCTGCTCCGAGGAGGAACATGTAGAGGCTCACGAGGAGCTGATCTGAGTTGTAGTGGACCGTAGAGAGGAGGCCAGCGCCGATGACGAAGGTGATGGCGCCTCCCACGACGAAGGGCTTCCAATGGCCAGTCCTGGAGACAAGCTGTCCAACTCCCACAGATGCGAGGAGCGAACCGATCACCATCGGGAAGATCATGAGCCCAGACTCGGTGGGGCTGTAGCCCCGGGCGAGCTGCATGTACTGAGCGAGGAAGACAGAGGCACCGAACTGTGCGATGCCGATGGGGATGGAGGCGATGACTGCCAGGGCGAAGGTTCGCTCCCGGAAGAATCGAAGAGGGATCAGAGGATCCTTGGCTCCGAAGAGGAACCAGAAGACGGAGGCCACGAGGAGCGCGGCCGAACCGAAGCCGAGAGCGATGGAGGTCAGCGAATCCCAGGCGAATCCACCCTCGCTCTTGCCGCCCAGAGAGACCCAGATGAGGAGCCCCGATGCACCTCCACCCACGAGGAGCGCACCGACCCAGTCGAGCCTGCCCTTCAGGGAGTACTTGGGGAGGTGGAGATTGAGTTGCAAGAGGATGAAGGCTACTGCGGTGAAGGGAAGCATGACCCAGAAGTTCCAGTGCCAGCTGAAGGCATCTGTGAGCCAGCCTCCGAGGAGCGGTGCGCCGAGCTGGGATACGAGCATGATGGCTCCCATGATCCCCATGTACTTACCGCGCTCGCGGGGTGAGACGATGTCTGCGATGACCACCTGGGAGATAGCCAAGAGCCCACCCATGGAGAGCCCGGACAGGGCCCGCCAGGCCATGAGCGATGTGGCGCTGTCAGAGAACCCTGCCATCAGGGAGGCTACAGCAAAAAGACCCAGGGAGATCTGGAGGAGGATCTTCCTGCTGATGAAATCACCGAGCTTAGCCCAGACAGGAGTCGAAACGGCCATGGTGAGCAGGGCAGCTGTGACGATCCAGGTGTACTGGGTCTGCGTGCCATGGAGGTCAGCGATGATGACCGGCATGGATGTGCTCACGATGGTGGCAGCGGTGAGCACCACGAACATGGCGGTGAACAGCCCGCTCAGGGCCCGAAGGATTTCTCCCCTCCGGGAGGGAGTAGCGACAGTGTCTGTCATGGGTAGATCACGCTCTAAGGGTGTAGGAGAACGACCGGCTGGTTACCGGGTGGTGAGATGTTTCACAGTACCGAGAAACTTTCACTCTGTGCAGAATTTTCTTCTCTACGCTACAAGGCGATCTGGGCCGTTGAATCTACAGCTACCCACAACGATGCGGACTCAGCACCCAGGGCGCTCAGAGGGCAGCCTGCAGCCTTATAGGCCATGTTCCTGTCAGTCCTCGAGGAGATTTTCCCGGTCCATGAGATCGAAGGTGAGCCTTGCCAGCGCGAAGCGCTCGAGGAGAGGGAGGCCACCGTTGAGAGTCTTGTGGTCCCCATCCCTGGAGCCAACCGACTCCATGAGCTCTGCCTCGCTCGTGATGTCCTTGGAGCTTGCTCCTACCATGGTCCCACCATAGGGCTGGAGGGGATTGTCTGTGATGCCGGTAGCGTCGAGGTAGCTGCCGCTGGGAAGCTTCACTGCCACATGGCCAGTCCAGTAGCCTTCTGATCCCTTGGCCGTGAAAACAGTCATGGGCCAGCCAGTGACCCGATGGACCTCTGCGGCCAGAAAGCTGCAGGCACCCTTGGTGAATGTCTGCTGTGTGCTGTGATCGTCGAGCTCTAGGGTGATCTCCTGGTTCCCCGAGTAGTTCACATAGAATGGCTCATCGTTGGTCATCTGCTGTTCGGTCTCTCGGGGCGTCCAGCCGCCGTGGCGCCAGCGATCTACGACGAGGCTGTTGAGCGTCTCATCGGAGAGTAGATTGAGTCGCTTTCTCACGACATCTCGCTTCAGCGACAGCTTCTCTGCAGCGCCTTCGCCGAAGAGCCCGTACTCAGCTTCGAGCTCGTTCTCGTAGTAGGACTGGGCTTCTTCCTTGGTGCCGAAGTGGGGGCGCTCCGAGCCGAAGGGGCAGCCTCGGTGGCGATTGTTGCCCTTCTCTGCCCGGCATACGCCGATGCGCTCGGTCTCAGGATTGAGGTGGTAGAGTGCAGTAGGCAAGGGAGATTCCTTCGGGATAGATCAACAGCTGTGTGCAGACTGATCTAACGAAGCGTCCAAACGCAGTCTTGCCGGCCGGGAACCGTAGTTCCTCCGACCGGCAAGATCTAATTCCTAGAAGAAGGGCCTAGGGATTACGCGCCTCCGCGTAGCCCTTTGCTTCGTCGGTCTTGTGACCGACCTCTTCCTTGGTGTCCTCGACCCCATCCTTGATGTTGTCGATGGCCGCCTTTGCTTTGCCCTTGAGTTCATCGATCTTACTCATAGTGATCTCCTCTCTCGCGTCGCGTTGCTAATGCGTTGTTCCGGAGCTAGGAAGTTCCGGTACTGGCCAATATCACAGTCTGGTAACGCTGAAAGATTTTAGCTACTAAAAGCCAAGGATTCTTCTCTTGGCAGCTACAAACTCCTCGTCCGAAAGAGCGCCAGAAGAATGCCATTCGATGAGTTGTTCCATGGTTGGCGAAGATGAAGAAGGGGTTACTGGCGCTGGAGACGAAGGCGTAGGACCAAAACTTCCAGCAAGAATGCTGTTCACGATGTCCTTGACCTGGCGAGCTTCATCGTGGCTAACATTCATCTCAATGACATTGCCAGCTGTGATGATCTTAACCAGCGTGTTTCGAATGCCTTTCTTTGTAGTCACAGATGAGATCGACCTCATGGGAATCACCTCTGACTCTCTCTTCCCTGTGACTCCAGTCGCTAGATACGACATGCCAACAGTGACGACACCTAGGCCGTGCCTGAGGCCTCCACCTATGCCTTTCTTATCCCATTCGATGCGATCTGGATAGATGCTAACTACAGCGTTCTTACCTGCGATGTGAGAGGTGAAAGTGAAGATGGCGCCTTGCTCAACCATGAGCGCTCCTTAGAGTAGGTGAAATCGCTCATATCACCATTAGAGCTCAATGACTGCTCGAACCGGGTGGTGGTCGCTCGCGTTGCTGTGGACGATCTCAGCTTCCTCTACCCGGGCAGGTCCAGCAATGAGCATGTGGTCGATGTGCTCACCCGTGAGTGGGTGATCCCAGTTGTGGAAGCTGTTGCGCTCCCAGTGCTTCACCCAGCCCGCGAGCTCGGACACATCCCGCAGCCCAGCGCGCTCGAAGAGATAAGGCGAGAGCTCCACCGTGTTGAAGTCGCCTCCGAGGATCACCGTCTCACCGAGGCCCACATGATCGTGGATGTGATCAGCAACCACATGCTCCCCATCCTCGCGCTTCTCATGGGCAAGCTCAAGCTCTCGCTCCCCTGCCCGGGATGTCTCGTGCTGAAGGTGGAGCGTGTAGAACCAGAGCACATGGTCGCTACCCTTGACGAGGAGCTTCACGAAGCTCGCGTAGCGATTCTCGAGGATGGGAACTTCAGCGATTTCCTCATCCGTCCAGGAAGAGAGGAGGAGCTGCCCAGCGTCGAGGAGCTCGAAGAGATCAGGCCGCCAGAAGATCGGGATGCGCTCATGGAAGTCATCCGCGAAGAGCTTGTGATCCCAGGGGAGGTAGCTCGCCCAGCCCCGGTCTCGAAGCTTCTCCACGATGTAGCCAGCCTGCCGGTGAGGCGGAAAGGTTGAGCACTCCTGAAGACCCACGAGATCGAAGCCAACTTCGATGGTTTCGATCACTGCGGCCTTGCGCCGCTCCCAGGATTCCTGAGCCTTATTCGGTCGGTCGTCTCTAGGAATGAGCACATTGTAGCTACCTACTCGCACGAGGGTCCTCTTCTAGAATTAACCCCAGATGCGCCATTGCCAGGGGTTGCTTGTGGCCCACCATATCGAAAGCCGAAGACGGTTCTAACGACACCAAAGTGAACGGGAAGCAAACAGCCGGAAGAAGTAGGATCAGCCAGCTGCGATCAACCCAGAGCGACCTAATCCTCTAGCCTACGCACCTTGATCAGGAGGTCAGCTGTTCTACCGTAGCCACCCTCATTCCAGAGGAACTTCACATCCTCCCGAACAGAGACTACCTTGTAGCTTCCGGCCGGCAGGAGCACCTCGAACTCGTGAGGAGAGTGAGAAGCTGCAGCCATGGACGCACCCGTGGAAGTCTCGATCTCAAGGGCCACAGCCTTGTTCTGCACCAGCCCATCGGGAGTGACTTCGATCTTGCCCATGAACCCGTTGACCTGGGCTGGATTGAGAGTGCTCGAGATCGGGTAGCCGAGCTCAATCTTCCCAGATTCGTACTGACGGAGCACATCCTTGGTCACATGAATTCCGAGCCCCGAGTAGACGCGGATCGGTTCGAGAGGCGGAGCCTTGAGCACCGCCTGGCTGAGAATCTCGCCCTTGCCGTTGGAGGTCTTGGGGTCACCTGAGTAATCGAGCACAGCCCGGGCCTCTGCCGGAGAGAGCTGGCTGAGCCATTCCTCAGAGACAGCGATCATCGACTCGGCTGTCCTAGGTGCTTCCCTGTCGAGCCCCTCTTGCTCATTGCTGATCCCGATGACAGTAGTTCCTCGGTCACTGCCGATCTCCTCATGGATAACCTTCTGAGGAGCCGTTCGACCGGGCTGTGGCTCGTGGAGGAGCACATCGGAGCTGCTCCTGAGAGCGTGCTCGATTGCATTGCGCTCACTCACGAGAGCATTAAGCCCATTCTTGTCATCGTCCTCACGGCTACGCTCGGGATCCGTGAAAATCCGAATGATCTCACGCTGCACCCGTGCCCGGTTCACCATGAGCTGGGCTGTGAGCGACTGGAAGCCATTCTCCTGGAATTCCTCATAGGCCCGGCGGGCGCCCTCCTTGCTGTCAGAGTGGCTGGAGCCCTGTGCAATGAAGGGGCAGTTCCCGGGCTTCGCTCGACAGTAGCCGGGCTCTCCGGTGGAGGGGTTGTAGTGGTAGCGCGTCATAGGGATTTCTCTAATCGAGGGTAGAGTCTCCTAAAACGACGAAAAGCCCCGAACCCATCCGAAGATGAGCCGGGGCTGAGGTCCACAGGGAACACAAAAGACAAGGAATTAGTGGTGCACTTGGAGGTACTCGAAACCCCGACCGCCTGCGAGTCATGCAGGAGCTCTACCAGCTGAGCTACAAGTGCAAGTGGATCAACCACAAGAGCTGATCCGGTGAACAGTAGCCTACAGACGCACGAAGTTCTGCAGACAGTGTTCTCTCAAGACGAGGGACCTTGTCCTCGCCGTCTGAGCGTTCATATCAAACGAGCGGCAAGCCGCCAGCCGCATACCCTTGCTGCGTTTCCGCCCTGGGGGAATTTTGCGGAGGCGACTCCCGCAGTAGCTCTAGTTGGATTCGAACCAACGATCCCCTCGTTATGAGCAAGGTGCCTTCGGCCTCTGGGCGCCATAGAGCCAGGATTGGGTGAGATAGAGGGCGGCCTTGAACCACCAATCAGCTTGCGTGCTGGGGACTGACCATGCTGTCCAGCATCTATCTCTCTTCGATCACTCAGGTTTGGAGTCGAACCATCTACCCGCCGAAACTGGAGAGCCTGTTTCCTCTTGGCTATTTGCTCTCTCGAAGTGATTCCCAAAGTTTTGAAGTTGTAGGTGAGTACTGAAAACAGCCGTAAGCCGGGTTCTGTTTCCTCCGGGAAGCTCTCCAGCTCCTTCGGAGGTGACTACAATCTGTCTATGCCTGCTACCCGATAGCCATAGAACCACTCCGCTCGGCTATCTGCTTGCAGTTGCTGCTCTCCCCACACTACTTCTTAGGCTGTGCTTCGCGGTACAAACGGATCCGAAGACCCTCCCGAAGGGATAGGTGGTGCAGCCCGGACTTTCCTCGACCCGGATCCGAAGATCCGGCACCGTAGTAGCCCGCTGTTTCCAGTTGATGATGCAACTGTATCACACGATCTGAGATCATGCAACACGGTTCCGAAGCGATGACGGGACTTGAACCCGCATGGGAGTTACCTCCGCTACGCTTTTGCAGAGCGCTACCTAGCCAATTCGGTCACATCGCCATGTGATTGCCTAAGGCCGAAGCCTAAGACTTGAGGTGACGACGGGATTCGAACCCGTGTGGACGGTTTTGCAGACCGCTACCTAGCCGCTCGGTCACGCCACCAGAAACAGCCACCATCCTAAGACAGTAGCTGCCAGTTTGAGCACATTTCTAACAGTGCCCGTGCGATCACTCGACCTGCCGAAGCAAGGGTCTGAGATTGCGTTCCTCTGTCTGGACTCGAACCAAAACTAACTCGTCCAGAGCGAGTCGTGCTGCCAATTACACTACAGAGGAGCTTCCCCGCTAGGATTCGAACCTAGAATCTTTCGGGTCAGAACCGAATGAGTTGCCAGTTACTCCACGGAGAAATAAGGAGAGCACTTCACCTGACGATGAAGTGCTGAATCTCCTTGGGTTCCCGGGCCAGCGACGACCTACTGGACGAAGCCGTGATTCCCAGATTGAACCCTGAGGGTTGAGGAGATGGAATGGTTTTTACCACCAGGGCCAAGCAGATTGCGATCAGTAGATCCCCTTTTGAGCCCACCACCCGTTCTCGCCGCTAAGCGAGAGCCGCTAAGCCCGGGTGTGCCTTACGCCGCTGGTCTGCGACCCGCGTTATTCAGCCATCCTCCACTTCGACCGTCGCCGAAGTGTTGTTGCGCGGGAAGGATTTGAACCCCCGACCTCCAGGTTATGAGCCTGGCGAGCTACCGAACTGCTCTACCGCGCGCCGTGCGATGTTTGAGGTCCATCGCAGACCTTGTGCCCCTGGAGGGAATCGAACCCCCGGCCAATTGGGTAGAAACCAACTGCTCTGTCCGCTGAGCTACAGAGGCAAAGTGTTAAGCTTGTCGCCATATCGCGGCAACAGGTTTCACTCTATCACACCCCAGAGAGGGATGTCAATTCTCCCGCACCGCTACGGCGTGTCGTGCACGACCGTGTCCTTGCTCTTCCGAAGTCTCGTGGCGCCTTCGACTTCGAGCGATGCTGGTGGATCAGATGATGGATTCGAACCATCGGCTTCCGGGACCATTCCCGACACTCTACCACTGAGCTAATCTGTTCCCGAGCCTAGTTAGAACCTCGGCTTTCGATCTCGTCGCCTAAGGCAGCTCGTAGTCCATTGGACTGTGATGGATGCTGGACTTGAACCAGCGACCTCCAGGGACTTTCGCCCCAGCGCTCTACCAAGTTAGACCATCACTGGTCCACCTGAGCTAATCCATCGTGGGGAACCGCGTACCACACGCTCCAGAGTCGGAATCGAACCGGCTCCGTCGGGGAGTAGAACCCCTCTTTCCCTCGGAGAAAACCACTCCGCTCGCTCGGAGCAGCCAGCGACTGACTTCAGATTCCCAAAATCCTGTCGAAGAGAAGAGCTCTTAGGTCTTCCGATGCTGCTGCAGCTAAAAGGTCGATTGTGGGGATTCGCACCTCATCTCCGGATTATGAGTCCGGCGTTCTACCTCCGGGATGTCTATCCACTGACCTCTGTGCAATCGGCCAGCTTCGGACGCTTCCCGTGGCTTTCCGTTCGGGCCTTGGGTTGCACCCCTCAGCCGTTCCGTTCAGCTTGAACTAACGCTCGGTGTCCTCGACGGGATTCGAACCCACGACCTCTTCCTTCGGAGGGAAGCGCTCTATCCAGCTGAGCTACGAAGACAAGCCTGAAAGCAGTTTGGGAGAGTCCAGTTACCACGGGATTGGTGCCCGTCATCTACGAGTTACAGCGTCAGCCAGGAAGATTTCTTGGTCCAGCCCCTAGCGAGGGTTGAATGAGTTTCTTCCTGTCCGCACATCCGTAGAGGCGCTGAGGCCGCGCGCCTCTCCTACTACCAATCCCGCAGCACCACCTGCAGCCGATTGCTAGCTTTCAGTAGAGCATCGGGCAGTACCCAGCTTCGACCGCTAAGCCGATCGAGGAATCGAACCTCGAACCATCCCATCGGGCTACCGAAGGAACTTGACACTCTTGCGGAAGTGACAGGATTTGAACCTGCGGTCCCCTTGCGGGAACTCCACCTTAGCAGGGTGGTGTAATAAGCCGCTCTACCACACTTCCATTGCCGGACTACCTAGCCAAGGTGCACCGGCTTCACCATCGTATCATCCAGCAAGCTGAACGGCCGCTCTGAGCTCCCGATCAAGGGAGCTTCCCGCAGGGTGATCTACGGAGCCACGATTCGAGGGGCCAGTTCGCCCGGCTTTCCGTTCCCAGCCGGGGAGGAGATCCGCCGGAAGCTAACCGACGAACTGCGGAAGACACGGGAATTGAACCCGCACTACTACGAGAGTAGACTATCTTTCCAGGATAGCGCGACAAACCAACATCCGCCTATCTTCCAGGTTGTCGGGCTTACCCAGCCTCGGGCTCACCGACCCAGCCATCACCCCGCCGGGAGCTTCATGCCCCTGAGGGGCATCCGTAGGACTGTCTACGGGGTCCAAACATGCAGTGGGACCAACCTGGCTGCATCCCTCGTGCAGCGTGAGGAGTCCTGAGGGGCTACCCAGAACACGCGGAATCGGGGAGATTCGAACTCCCGGTAGCTTTAAGGGCTACACAACCTTTCCAAGATTGCACCATAGGCCGCTCGGACACGATTCCAGAAGATGTGGATCATCGAAACCCCAGTGACCTCATCCTCACCACCGAAGCTCTGAGGATCTCCGTAGATTCAGCCGCCGAAGCGACTCGCCGTGGCTGCTCCCGCGGTTCGACTTCCGAGGGGAGGGGCCGGCTTGAGGTATGGCCGAGCATCCGAAGATGCTATCCACATCAGTACCCCCAGAGAGATTCGAACTCCCGACGCTTGGTTCCGAAGACCAACGCTCTTCCGCTGAGCTATGGAGGCAGGTTGGCACTGTTGCTTCGATGCACCCGGCTACGGGGCTGAAAGCTTTCTCCTGACAGTGCCAGCAGGGACGGTGTCTCCCGATCCGCTAGAACGAAGCTTTAGGTGCTCCGCGACCTCCAGGTCTAAGGAGAACCTGGAACCTTCCGAGAGGAGCTATCCCCTCGAAGTTAGTGGAATCAGCGTGAAACAGATCAGTGACAGCTGTTCGCACTGCCCCAACTATCTGGCGAACTTCCTACGCCAATTCCCGTGTCCTCGATCAGATTCGAACTGATGACCTACCGCTTAGGAGGCGGTCGCTCTATCCTACTGAGCTACGAAGACGAAATCTTGGCCGAAGAGGCTCAGTCCCGAGTGTAGCTGTGATTCCCGGTGCTACCGGGCAGCCATTCGGCGAGCGTTTGGACCAAGAGCATTGGATCGAGTGATCTAGAATCTCGATCCGTAGCGTACCCCCGGTGGGACTCGAACCCACACCTAAGTATCTGAGCTTCTAAAACGCGCTTCCCTGTCGGGGGCTAAGGTTCCCCAACCCATCGGCTTTTGACCTCAGGGCCCGATCCCGGTGCATCCGCAAATCTCTCAGAATCACATCCCACCGTTTTTGGATGGCTCTTCCTTTTTGAGCTACGAAGGTAAGTGAGGAACCGAAGTTCCTCTAGGTCCTACGAGAGGACCAGGGTGAATGACGGGGCTCGAACCCGCACGCCTGTGAAGGCACTGGGATCACAACCCAGCATGGCTACCATTTCATCACATCCACCATATACTGAAAGCGCGGTAGAAGACATCATCTTTCCGGCTGACGGGACCGACCAGGGAATCGACACTGGCTACCACTTCCTCCGGAGAGTCATTCCGAAGTGCTGCTTTCAGCTTGAACGCACGAAGGCGTTCAGAGCCCACTGTCAGGATTGAACTGACGACCCCTTCCTTACCATGGAAGTGCTCTACCACTGAGCTAAGCGGGCGGGTGGTCCGTTGATTCCGGCGATGGACCTTCGCCGTGCTCCCTCACCCGAAGGCTTCTGCACTCGCTGTACCCATCTCCTTGGATTATCCAGATCGCATGGACCGCCCCACTAGGACGCGGCGTAAGGCCTCGGCGTGAGGTGATAGACGACGCTCTGATTGAGCTAACCCATGCAGAGGGGATTGATTACCCCTATCTCGAAGCCGGAGCTTCGCGCTCTTATTGAGCTACCGTCGAGGGTTCCGGAGTGAACCGGAATCTCCGTCTTGAGCCCACTATCAGGATTGAACTGATGACTTCTTCCTTACCATGGAAGCGCTCTACCACTGAGCTAAGCGGGCATTACTTGGTGCAGCGCGTTTTTCGTCGCCATCTTCTGACTAGTATCACATCCGGACCAAACCGGACCAAGAGCCACCTGTCAGGATTGAACTGACGACCTTCCGATTACGAAACGGATGCTCTACCACTGAGCTAAGGAGGCGGGATGTCAGGGTGCTACGGGATTTTACCTCTCCAAGACACAGGCTCCGTAGTCGTTCTTACGCGGCTAGAACTTGGAGATTCCACCGCCAACCGGGAGATTAAGAGAGATGATCTCAACCTGACTTCCCGCTCTGTGTCCCGGATTGGATTCGAACCAACGACACCCGCTTTAGGAGAGCGGTGCTCTATCCCCTGAGCTACCGGGACAAGGACAGTAGCAAGAACCAAGGGCTCCTGCTACTGTCTAAGTTTTTGTGTTCCTCTGTGGAATTCTCAAGGGTCAGTGCCTGTCATCGCCTTGCGAGGTTTTCGCCGTGCGGTGCAACAGGAACAACTATACGCAGCTAGAGGGAGGTTGTCAACCAACCTTCGCTCCGGGCGTGTCCAAAGTGCTTCGACCCGGGATCTTCCCCCGAACTCCTACCTCCACGGCAGGTGCGTTGTGTCGGCCTCAAGAGTAGGGGTACTAAGTCTACCATCGAGATCCTCACGGACAGTTCGTTCCCCTTCCGACACTGCAGTTAGGTCAGAGAACGCCAGCCGGTTACGCTAAATCGAAGCTCCCGTAGCTGGACTTGAACCAGCGATCTCCCCAGTCACTCTGGGGTGCTCTAACCAACTGAACCATACAGGAGATACGCTCTTTACCCGGACTTTCAGAGCTTCTTTCCGGTGCTGTGTTTTGTCAATGAGGTACTGCCCCTCATCCGATCCTAGATTGGATCGAGCGGAAGACACGGGGATCGAACCCGCAACCGACTCACGCCGGCGACTGCTTTCGAAACAGTTTGCTAACCATTCGCCTATCTTCCAGGTTGAAAGCACTGCTGCTTCCAGGCACCAAGGCTGGAGTCGAACCAGCGACCGCCCCGACCGTTCGGGTCCTCTGCCACTGAGCTACGCGGTGCATGTGCCACTCCCCCAGGATTCCGAAGATTCCAGTGGGAGTAGCTGTCCGTTGGGCTGGCCTGACGCACGCCTGCCTCCGCTGATACTCCGAAGAGTCACTACGAAGGGCTTGAAACCATCAGTTCGCCATGGGATTGGATGGACTTCCAACAGCAGTCACGGGCCTGCAAGCCCTACCGCCACTGAGATGCTATTGCAGCTCGCTCTCAGCACTTCTATGGATCTAAGTGGGGGCACTGGGACTCGAACCCAGGCATCTTCGTGTTATGAGCACGCTGCCTTAACCAGCTTGGCTATACCCCCAAGCTCTGGATTCGATGCTACATGGCATTGTAGCCAGTGTCAATCTTGATCCTGTGCACCTGACTGGAGTCGAACCAGCACGCCCTTTCGAGCACAGCCACCTCAAGGCTGCGTGTCTACCATTCCACCACAGGTGCGTGATGTAGTGCCGAAGCACAGTGCGCTAGACGGGACTCGAACCCGCACGCCCATAATCGGGCCTCGCCGTCTCAGGACGAGATGTCTACCAAAATTCCAACACCAGCGCGTAGCCCCACTCGGATTCGAACCGAGACCTAGACGCTTTTTAAGGGCGCTCCCTCTGCCGTTGGGGTATGAGGCCGCAACCCTTAGACTGCGATCTAAGGCGCGATCATCCTGTCCGCATCAGCATGTGCATCTGCAGGCAGTAGGTCGCTCAGTTCGCCTCCTAGAGGTTTTAGGGTGGTCATTAGTGTGCTTTTACGCCAAAGACTTTAGTCGGTCAACATTCCACCATGCCGCATTTGCATCGCTTCCACAGAGCGTCAGGTTGGCTCTGCTTCTACTATGTGGACTTCTCCCGGTAGCTTACTCGAGCTCCGGCCCGACTGCCCGTGCCGCCGATTTTCCTTTGCCTACGGCGCGCCTCTTTCAGCTGCTTCATTCTTATGGTATTTGTCCACAGCACTGGGTCAGTCACTCGTTATGGGATGGCTGCTCTTAAGCCTACCCCCTAACGACCGTAGCCCCCGTGGGATTTGAACCCACACGCCCGAAGGACACTGCGACTTGAATGCAGCATGTCTACCAATTCCATCAGGGAGCCAGGCGGTGCGGTGGAGTAGACCGGTGCGCCTACTCAGTGGGAATCCGTACCGGAGAGCATCACACCTATTTAGCTTTTCCGGGTGTTCCCACACCTCACCATGTTCCTCCGGTGCATACTCTCACGGCTTACGATCCGCTACCCTTTGCTGAGAAATCCTCAGAGACGGCCGAAGGAACCCGTCCTGATTTTAGCGGTCTATTCCATACGGAATCAAACCGGGACATCTAACCTCAGCCGTCACAGTTGAACTGTGCTGCGCTGAGGGCCGAGGCTCCCTAGAGTCCGGAAACTCACCAGAGCCACGCTCACTGACCGTCATGGAATTCCACGCTGCGCCGGTAAAAGCGGAAGTTCGGCGTCCTCGCAGGCCCATCTGCACCGCCCATCCTAGGTTATGGGAGGTCTAGAGCCAACTCGAAGGCTCCAAAGGACGCTGTTGCGGAGGTAGGATTCGAACCTACGACCTCCAGGTTATGAGCCTGGCGAGCTACCGAGCTGCTCTACTCCACATGGACGACAGGGGTTGGTCAGTTCCTCCGGCGGTGCCCCGCTTGGGAGAAATGCATCAACCTCCGACTGAAGTCTACCGACTACAGCTAGCCCCATCGTCTGTCTGAACTGTACGGGATGCGCCGCCATTCAGATCCCCCAGCTCCCATCGCATCGGGAACTGAGCTGCGGGTGACCGACGGGACTCGAACCCGCACAAAACAGTTCCACAAACTGTCGCATTTACCGTCTCTGCCACGGCCACAGTGTTCCCTCTGAGATTCGAACTCAGGTGACATCCGCGTGGAGGATGCAGACTAGGCCTCTGTCTGAAAGGAACAGGCAGCTGCTTACGGCAGCAAATCGTTCAGCACCATATCTGCGAACCCGAAGGCCCACCGCTGGAAGGCTGAAGCTTCCCTTGCCCTCTCGGGCTGTTGGCAGGGTGGGATTTGAACCCACGAAGATTGCTCACCACATTATCAGTGTGGCCCCTTTGTACCTGACTTGGATACCTGCCAGTGTTGAGGGTCCCAGAGCTGACCCTCTTTCGAGTGACTTTCGGGAGCTTATCCGCTTCCGCGGTTACTCCCTTCTCCACAGCCTTCCGACTGTATCACTCACGCCCGATGGGTTGAGCCCATCACGCTTCACATCAGGTGCTACTCCGCTGCTTTCCTGTGATCCATCGGCCGCTAAACCTCTAGACTGCGGTACTTGCATACGGAGACTCTTTGCCTTGCGAGCTCAGAGTCGCTCGATTCACTTTCATGTCGAGCATTAGGGCGCTTTCGCAGCCTGACGGGGAAAGGCTTTTGCTATTAAGATGCGGGGGTCGAACCCGCGACTTATCCTTTAAGAGAGGATCGTTCTTCCAACTGAACTAATCTTTTGACGGTGATGCGCTTTCCCTGAAGGTCCGTCGATCTTTCGATCCACAGAATGCTTCGCACCACATTGCTTTCGGTGTCACCCTATTGGCAATCTCCGAGTTTCAGTGAAGCCGCCGCTCCATCGATTCTCCTCATGGGTACCGCCTTCGGCTGACGACCTCAGACTCAGTACCCCCATCTGATCACCTGAACCTTGCGCTATCCGAATCCCGATCTGCGTGATCAGGCTGCGACTTCAGCATTCGCCATGGTCGCAGTTGTCCTCGAGGCCGAAACCTCTAGGAACAACGGATGTTGCTCAATCCAGTTCCCTCCGGAGTTTGGAGCCGAAGGGTAAAGATCAGATCGTGCATGGATTGGCCGAAAGCCGAAGCTTCCTGCCGACAGCCTGTCAAGACTGCCTTTGACGCGGTTGCCCGCGCTCATAGGGCCATACCCCTTTGTAGCCGTACCGGGATTCGAACCCGGACGCATCTCAGATGCCTGGCGTCTCAGGCCAGTGGATATACCAGTTCTCCTATACAGCTGTGAGACGAACCGTTCCTTAGCTTCGCCTGCCTTCCCGAGGGAAGGGCTTTCAAATACTGCAGCCGATTGCAGCCGGCTGGGAACGCAGCGGGCCTATCGCGTCGCATCGTGGAAAGCGAATCTTGACCCTATATTAAGCACCACCTGCAAGCGGTGTCCACGATGCCGTACCCCTCACGGGACTCGAACCCGCACGCCGAAGCACTGGTACCTAAAACCAGCGTGTATACCAAATTCCACCAAAGGGGCATGTTCCGGACTCACGGGAGGAGAAGCGTGCAGGCTGCTCAATCGTGATCCGGGTCGGGCGCTATGCCATCCAGCGTTCTGCACTTGCCGGGGGCTACCAGTCGTCAGCACCAAAGACCGGAGCCGCTCCCCGGTAATGATCCGGGAACCTCCGTCTTACCAAGACGGTGCTCTACCATTGAGCTAGAGCGGCAGGTGGAGTGCAGGATCTTGAAGACATCCTGAACTCCGATCGATTCCTAGTTTCAACCCGCTTGACTGAATCGACAAGTGCCTACGGGTCTCAGAGTCCCCAGCGCCTTCAAGCCCTGTGGGGAATCGTACCCTATCCGATACCGAAATCGGAACCTCCACCCGCAAGTGGGTGGCGCTCTCTCGTAAGCTATAGGGTAGGTAGGAATCTCGAAGCCGTGCACAGCTTCCACCGCAACCGTCGCTGCTGATTCCCGTGGAGTCTAGATCCTTTTGCACTCACACCCCAGAGAGGTGATCTAGATGGTGAGCCCAGAGCCCCGTATCGGATTCGAACCGATGACATCCGCATTACAAGTGCGGCGCTCTGGCCAAGCTGAGCTAACAGGGCATCGTGGCTTCGAGCGAACCCGAAGCCACAGTGTTTCTCTTCGACCCATCACTTCCCGGAGGAATATGAAGCTGAAGAATGAAGACTGAGAGGACAGCTATCCTCCGCACTCCGTCGAGGATCTGGGTACGCATTTTCCCTCGACTTCGCTCTCCTCTTATCTTCCCTGTAGGCGGGAGAGCTCTCAACCCATTGCCTCTGTTGATTGATACTGAGCAACAGCACCCTGTCGATCCCAAACAGGCAGAATCGAATGCCTCCGAACTGTAGCATCTGGCGCTGTTGGGCAGCTACACCCTACGCGACCGCGACGGGTTTCGATCCCGCTACCTCCACCGTGACAGGGTGGCGCTCTCCCGATTGAGCTACGCAGCCATACGCTCGACCTTCGACCGAGCGCGGTACTTCTAGATCTCACTGCACAGAGCGTAGTAGCACTCCTGGCAGAGCCAGTGCAGCGTCGAGTCATCATTGAGCTCCTCATTGAAAGGATTCGGCTGATGACGCACATAGAGCATGGGTGGCATCACTCCCAGCCATCCCACGAAGGTTTCTAGCATGATGAACTCGTTGAAGACTGGAAGCTCTCGCTCACAGTGTTCGCAAATTCTGGTATTCTGAACGAAGTAGTACATTTCCTGGCTATTCCTCTCAGTGAAGGATCCGATCGGATCTTTCTCTTCGGTTTCACTGAAAGTGCCAGGTGGAAGGTTGGTTTGCTACGCGGGTCCAGCCTCCAAGACCTCGATAGGCTCACTACCGCTGGGTAGCAAGCTCGTTGCAGATACGGGATTTGAACCCGTGACCTCTGGGATATGAGCCCAGCGAGCACTCCGAACTGCTCTAATCTGCGGCGGAAGCTGAGGGGATCGAACCCTCGCCGGATTGCTCCGGGTTTGTTTTCAAGACAAGTGCGACAAGCCAACATTCGCCTAGCTTCCTGGTGGAGCGCCCGGGCTATCGACACCCGGGTACCAGCACGGTTTTCCGCCTGGATTTCTCACGGCCGATGACTAATCCGCCGTACTGATGACCTACGCCCGTCAGGGAAGCAGTCACGCTTCCTTCACCGGGCAGCATTCACCCCGTCGGGATGACAGGATTTGAACCTGCGACATCCTGCTCCCAAAGCAGGCGCGCTACCAAGCTGCGCCACATCCCGATGTCTCAATCCTCAAGTGAGCGGTACCCGAAGGCATTCCACCCGCCTCTCCAGGAGGATCGAGCCCTACACAGTCAGCCGAGATCCCAGAGTTCCAAGCCCATCAGTTGACAGGATATCTCGCGGTGCTGTGCGTTGTGCATTCAATGACTGATGCTAGTAAGTAATCGTGAAGCAACCTCCGGAACCTTGGAGGCGAGCGAAAGACGGGACTCGAACCCGCAACATCCGACTTGGAAGGACGGCACTCTACCAATTGAGTTACTTTCGCAGATGTGAACGCTTGCTCGCAGCTCTCGCTTCCTCATTCTAGACTGAAGAATCGAGATCATTGGGCTCAGCCTCGGAGCTTCTCCCTCGCGGGATGAAGGATAGCGTTCGTTATCCAGCGAGCGACAGACGGGTCTCGAACCCGCGACCTCGACCTTGGCAAGGTCGCGCTCTACCAGCTGAGCTACTGTCGCACTTCCTAGATCCACTCGGTGACTGCCGCTTGCGTGATCGGCATGAGTTCGGTGTGGCAATTAGCAGTTCAGTTTGCAGCTGAACTCATATCTCCGTCTAGGCGAAGCATTGAGGGAATGAGGAGATTCGAACTCCCGTCATCACTTTGGAAGAGTGAGGTCCTGGGCCACTGGACGACATTCCCACGGACAGCACATCCACCGACTTAGGATCACTGTCTCCGACGATCAGCCCCGGCGTGGTACCGAAGCCGTTCTAGCCGGCCTTGGAACTGTGGTGTTCCCGTTGACTCCGAAGTCTTGCAAGACCTTCGATCAACACCGTCCAATTTCCGTTTCACACCAAACAAAATTGACAAACCATCCCGTCGTGGATCCAGTCGGACTCGAACCGACAACATCCGCCTTGCAAAAGCGGCGCTCTACCATTGGAGCTATGAACCCAGAGTTTCCCACCGGAGTATCGAGCTCCGCTGACCATCCATTGGACCAGTTACGGCAGCAGCCAGGGGGCGACCCTTGAGCGTACCTGAGGGACTTGAACCCTCACTCTTTCAGGCTTGACCTTGATGTGGGAAACCTCTACCCGTTGGTAGAGCAGTCGCTTTCGAGGGCGACTCATTCCGGTCTCAGATATCTCCGAGATCGGAACCAGTTGCGGGGACACGAAGAATCGAACTCCGATTGGCGGGTTTGGAAGCCGCAGTCTTTAGCCATTAGACGATGTCCCCAGGAACCTTCAGCGATGAGGTACTTGTCAGGAGCTCTTCCGAGCTGAGCTACCACCCCATGAAGTGGAGTGGACAGGATTTGAACCTGCGCGGTGCCGAAGCACACTTGCCCTGATGTTTCCCTCACGCCGGAGGTTATTCAGCCGCTGTACAACAGCTGTTTGAACAGATCGGTTGCGCAATCGATCTGCCAAGCCTAAGTGTTTATGCGGACGGGCTGCCACCCGTTCCTTGGCCGGGGATGGCAGTCCCTAGCCAAGCTTATCTTCCCGAAGGAAGTCCAGCCGTTTGATCGATGGATGAGTCCATCTGAGTCGGAATGACAGGATTTGAACCTGCGACCCCTCGGCCCCCAGCCGAGTGCGCTACCAAACTGCGCCACATTCCGGGATGACCGGAGAGGCTAAAGTCCAGAGGCCCTCGCCGCTCCGATCGGATCTGCGGGTTCGCCGCACTAGGTCGCCATTCGCTACGCTTGATTCCCGTCCGTCTCATAGTTTCGGGGTAGCGTATCCTTAGCCACGGACGCATTACCGAGAGGCAATCCGACCCACAGATCAAAGTTTTTGTGTTCCACTGTAGAATTCTCAATGTCCAATGTCGTTCACCGCCTTGCGAGGTTTTCGCCGTGCGGTGCAACAGGAACAACATTACATGGTGGACGCGGTTCGCGCAACTCCATGATGCTCTACGGCGTGTCGCGCAGACTAGCGCGCCACGAGGTCTGGCTGGCAGGATTCGAACCTGCGATCTCCTCCGTCCGAGGGAGGCAGGGTGGCCAAGCTCCCTCACAGCCAGTAGGCTGCCCTCTGAGGCGGCTACTTCAGCGAGCCGTATCAACCGACACGGTGGCTGGGTAGCCGCCTTAGACGACAGCTGGAGGATGCTGAAAGCACCCTCTGCAGGCCTGCCCGGATTCGAACCGAGAAGAGCGGTTTTGGAGACCGCCATGTTACCGTTACATCACAGACCCAGAAGGACAGGCTCGTTGATCCTCGAGTAGCGAAACGCGATCCGCCGGATTCAGGGCAGCTAACCCCTGTCCATTTGCTGAGTTGACCTCTCGGCGAGCCTGGAGCAACAGACGGGACTCGAACCCGCGACATCGACCTTGGCAAGGTCGCACTCTACCAACTGAGCTACTATTGCAGAGGAGTCAGTATCCCTCACGGCATTCCTGACTCCAGGTGACGACAGTAGGATTCGAACCTACAATCTTCCGACACCGGCTTTCACCCCGGCTGCTCCTCCCCAGAAGCCTCATCAGCAGCCTCCACAGCTCTCCAACCGGTATCGGCGCTGCTTCACTGATGCTGACTTGACTTCCCGCTTAGGCACTGCATCGTCATTCTCCGGATTTGAGGCATCCGAAAAGCCTGGAGCGACAGACGGGTCTCGAACCCGCGACCTCGACCTTGGCAAGGTCGCGCTCTACCAACTGAGCTACTGTCGCAAAGCGGGACTTTCCACTGCCGATGGATCACCCGCACAGTCGTCTGCCACCCCGAGTATAGCTTGACGCTTGCTCGATGCGTACAGTTTTGCCTACCAGACTGTTGGCCGCTCTTCCTTTCCGAGCTAGGACATACCGGTTCGTTTAGGAGTCCTCCGGATAGACTTGGGAATGCTACTCCCACTTGGAATCGTCGCTGATTGAGCACCTTTGGTGGTCAGGTTCAGGACATCACGAGATGCTTGGCGGGCATCTACGGCTCTAGCAAAGCCGCACGCTAAGACCAAGTGCCCCCGGCCAGATTCGAACTGACAATGGAAGGTTCGTAGCCTACTGGTTTATCCGTTAGCCTACGGGGGCAATGCACAGGGCGACCTCGATTCCACCGGATTCCGGAAGAGCTTCGAGGGGCCACTGGCGGGGCGGGAGCTTTTAGCTTGCTTTCAGCCTGGGGAACTCCTGCTGCTCAACCCCTAGCCACCGAAACATCCTCTTCGGACCGGGAACTTCCCCGCTCGTCTAGCTCTCTTAGCGATGGCTTTCGGAGAGCTGAATGTGTGACCCGTACGAGACTCGAACTCGTGACCTTCGCCGTGAGAGGGCGATGTTCTAACCGACTAAACTAACGGGCCAGGCGGCCACTGCCTCGAGAACAGTGACCATGGGTTCCTACGCTTCCCAGGCGTTCTCATCTTCCAAGACCCAGACGAGACAACACGGTAGCGACATTCGTTTTAGCATCAGAGTCGCCATAGATGGGGGCTGCCCTTACCAGGGAGCAAAGGCTGGAAACCTTCACTGTGGATCCAGTCGGACTCGAACCGACAACCTAGTGCTTGCAAAGCACCCGCTCTACCATTGGAGCTATGAACCCAAACTGGTCGCTAACCCGGACCAGCAAAGGGTATGCTTACAGCCGTACAGCATACTCGTACCGAGTCGAACGCCCATGCCGACTAAACGGGCACTTCTAGAATGTGCGTGGACCCAGAGGGGCTCGAACCCCCGACATCCTCGGTGTAAACGAGGCGCTCTACCAGCTGAGCTATAAGTCCGTTTGGATGCAGTGCCTAGCCGAAGCCAGAGGACTGAGGCTGCATCTGATGCCCTCGCGAGAACATCCCCAACAACACAGTGCCTAACGAAAACGCCAGAGGACGGAGTCTGTGCATGAGTGTACCGATCGTGGACACTGTGGAGCCTAGGAGAATCGAACTCCTGACATCCTGCTTGCAAAGCAGGCGCTCTACCAACTGAGCTAAGGCCCCGAACCGCGACGGGAGTTCACACCCTCGCCGCGAGGCTAGATCACGCTACCCACGAATGTGGACGATCACTGCTACTCCATCATACCGAAGCACTCTGGAGGATGACGATTCGCACGGAAGTCGCGTACTTCCTCAGTCCCATCACCGCTACGCAGATCAGGTGCAGGTTGTCAACCTAGGCTCATTCTCTCAGGCCCATAAGTTTCAGCGACTGCACACGGCCGAAGCTGTGTGCATCGCAGTGGAATCTACGGGATTCGAACCCGTGACCCTCTGCCTGCCAGGCAGATGCTCTACCAACTGAGCTAAGACCCCATGGGAACGCCCCAGATCAGGACTTGCCTTCTCCGTGGTGCTCATCGTGCTGCTCTTTGCTCACGCCGAGCTCCGTGTCGAGCTCCCTGTGAATCTGCTTTCTCAGCCGTGGGATCACAACCCTTTTGACGAGGAGCTGATAGCCGAGAAAGATCACCACAAAGTCGATGATCAGTGTGAAGCCAACCTCAGCCAGAAAGTGACCTGGATCCGTGAAGATCTCCCAGGCTTCCTGTAGGACTCCGTGGCCGTGATCGTGGTCGTGGGTCGCAGAGAGGATGAGGATGTGATTGAGCATTGCTGTTCCTTCTTGTTGACAACTCTTGTCAATAAGCACTCTAACATGAGTGAGAACGCGGAAGACACGGGGATCGAACCCGCAACCGACTTTCACCGGCAACTCATTAGCAGTGAGCTCGCTAACCATTCGCTTATCTTCCAGGCGCCGGCGGGGCAGGATGTTTAGCCTGAAACAGTCCCAACCGACATGTGTGACCAGTAGCAACTGGCAGCTACCCAGGTAGGGGTCGAACCTACAACATCCGGCTCCAAAGGCCGGCGCAACTGCCAATTGTGCTACTGGGCATCATCCACTCTCGTGGAGAGCTCCCAGGGTAGGAATCGAACCTACGACCCTCTAGGGGCACCGCGGTCAGAGCACGGCTAGCATTGCCAACATACTACCTGGGAATAGCAGCTTTGAACAGGCTGCAGAACTGTTGGCGGAGTCTTCGGTGAGCTATCAGCTTCCACATCTCTCTTGCGAGCGCTCTATGATAGATTTGAGCTACGAAGGGTGCCGACGGTCGGAGTCGAACCGACAACCTTCCGGGCTTCAACCGGACGCTACTACCATCTGAGCTTCGAGGGCAAAAGGTCGGCCACTGGTCTCTGGAAATGAGGGTGGACTGACCCGAACCCCAACGGCGTACCATTGGGATTTCCGTGGCTCCGACCGGCATCGATCCGGTGACCTCGCGATTTTCAGTCGCGCGCTCTACCAACTGAGCTACAGAGCCAGGGTGGTGTGTACTATTTTCTCCCGTTACGACAAAATTCACAAGGGTAGGAGACGCCCCGAAGGCGCCCCAGAGAGCTGGAGTAGAATCCAGGAACCCCGCACACCGTCGGGGGACTTCGTCCATTTTGCTAGCATGGCTCCCTCAAGCCAGTCGAAGTCTGAGAGGTGCTTCCGGGGAATTCCGAGATCCCAACTTCCTCCGTGTAAAGGAGGCACTCTGCCTTTGAGTTACAGAAGCATTCGAGCCGCCGAAAAGCAGCTCAGGTACGAGAGGCGGTCGAGGGGTGTTTTAGGTCCTCGACAGGGCGCATCGTACCGACGATAGCACCGCGCGCAGTGCCATCAGTGGTTGGTCTCGCAGAGAGGATGAGTAGTTCATGGAGCTACTCATCAGATTTCCCTGGGACCTGCGACCCCGACCGGACTTGAACCGGCGACCTCCGCCGTGACAGGGCGGCGCTCTAACCAACTGAGCTACGGGGCCAAGTACGAGATTTGGTTGGCGAACCTCACTCGCATCAGGTGTGACGATGGGGTACTGCACAGCGCACTGCCGTTCCTGTCGTCCATTGCGGAAGCCTGATCTTCCTTCCGAGTATCGTTCGGATGCGTTCACCCATGAGGGAGGATGATGCGCCCTGGAAGCAATCGCCAAACTGCTTTCCGTGCCCCCACTTGGACTCGAACCAAGGACTCACCGGGTAAGAGCCGGTTGCTCTACCAGCTGAGCTATAGAGGCATGCGAGTTTAAGCTCTCCAGCTCGCGACCACGACGGGTTTCGATCCCGCTGCCTCCACCGTGACAGGGTGGCGCTCTCCCAATTGAGCTACGCAATCATGGGTCATCTCGCAGCGCTATCATGCGACCGCACCGCGAAATGAGTGCCTCCACTTGGAATCGAACCAAGGTCCCCTGATTAAGAGTCAGGTGCTAATCCCCTCAGCTATAGAGGCAGGGATGTGTACAGGTTTGTTTGACATCGCTTGTTCCTGTAGGCGAATTGTAGACCCGGAGAATTTCGAAATCTCGACCCACCGGTTAAAAGCCGGTTGCTCTGCCTCTGAGCTACAGATCCATTCTGAGGCCGAAGCCGTCAGATCAGTGTGACCCTAAGAAGGTCCTCGGGGTTGA
>Ga0308170_10000269_pt1 | contig 79268 bp, 73 predicted proteins | sample PhyBR2_2_FD_202136 | JGI IMG/M metagenome (GOLD analysis project Ga0308170, IMG submission 202136) | Phyllosphere microbial communities from UC Gill Tract Community Farm, Albany, California, United States - DLSLSB.R2 | ecosystem: Host-associated > Plants > Phyllosphere > Unclassified | place... | reverse complement strand
CCGGGGGCGGGCCGCAAATGAGCCTCCTGGATCCGGTCTGGACGTCCCTGCTCTACCTCGCCGCGGCCGTCTGCTTCATCCTGGCACTGCGCGGGCTAAGCTCCCCGCGGACCGCCCGCCGCGGAAACCTGGTCGGCGCACTCGGGGCTGTCATCGCCGTCGCCACCGTGTTCCTGTCCGCCCGGCTGGGGAACGTTGCCTGGATCCTGGGCGCCATCGCCGCAGGATCCGTAGTGGCGGCGCCCGTGGCTCGCCGGGTGAAAATGACCCAGATGCCGCAGCTGGTGGCCCTCTTCAACGGCGTGGGCGGTGGTGCCGCAGCCCTGGTTGCCCTGCTGGAACTGGGCCACGCGGACAACCCTTGGGTGCGCCTGGCCATCGTCTTCACGCTCCTGGTCGGTGCCGTCTCCTTCGCCGGCTCAGGCATCACTTTCGCCAAGCTGCAGGAACTCATGACCACCCGCCCGGTGGTGTTTCCCGGGCTGCCGGTGGTGATGGCCGTGGTCCTGCTCGCCGCGGTGGCCGCCGGCGTGGCCGTGGTCCTGACCGGTTCGCTGCCGCTGGCCGTCCTGCTGCTTGCGCTGGGCCTGGCCGCCGGTGTCCTGCTGGTGCTGCCCGTGGGCGGCGCCGACGTGCCCATCGTCATCTCGCTGCTGAACGCCTTCACCGGCCTGGCTGTTGCGGCGTCCGGCCTGGTGCTGGGCAACGTCCTGCTGGTGGTGGCCGGCACCTTGGTGGGCGCCTCGGGCACCATTCTTACCCGGGCCATGGCGGCGGCCATGGGCCGGAGCGTCGCGGGCATCCTGTTCGGGGCGTTCCGGGGAGGTTCGACGGCGGGATCCACCGCGGTGAGCGAGCGTCCGGTGCGCTCGTCGTCGGCGGAGGACGTGGCAGTCCTGCTGGGCTATGCCCAGCGGGTGATCATCGTCCCGGGGTACGGGCTCGCCGTGGCGCAGGGCCAGCATACGGCCGCGGAACTGGCGCTGGCTTTGGAAGCCCGGGGGATTGAGGTGGATTTCGCCATCCATCCCGTGGCCGGGCGGATGCCGGGACACATGAACGTCCTCCTTGCGGAGGCCAACGTGCCGTACGAGTCGCTGAAGGAGATGGGCGAGATCAATCCGGAGTTCAAGACCGCGGATGTGGCCCTGGTGGTGGGTGCCAACGACGTAGTGAATCCGGCCGCGAAAACCTCCTCCGGCTCCCCGATTTTCGGGATGCCCATCCTGGAAGTGGCGGAGGCGCGGCAGGTGGTGTTCCTGAAGCGGTCCATGCGTCCGGGTTTCGCCGGCATCGAAAACGACCTGCTGTATGAACCGCAGACCTCACTGTTGTTTGGCGATGCCAAGGAATCCCTGGCCCAGGTGCTGGGCGCGGTTAAGGCCCTTTAGGCGTGGAGCGCCCCCTGCGCCGGGTTACCCTTCTTTCAGAAGCTTGCTTTCCATCCGCCATCAGAGGACGCCATGACTGACATCAGCTCCACTTCACCCAAGCGCGCCGCCATCATCGTCAACCCCGCCAAACCGGTGGACATCGACGTGCGCGGCCTGGTGGCCAAGCACTGCGTGGAAAACGGCTGGGGCGAGGCCATCTGGCTGGAAACCACCAAGGAGGATCCCGGTGTCGGCCAGGCGAAGGAGGCGCTGGCCCAGGGTGCGGACATCGTGATCGCTGCCGGCGGTGACGGCACCGTGCGGTGCGTCGCCGAGGTTCTGGCCGGCGGCGACACCCCCATGGGCCTGCTGCCCCTGGGAACCGGAAACCTGCTGGCACGCAACCTCGGGATGGACGTGACCGACTACGACGGCGCCATGGCCGGGGCCCTGATCGGCGCCGAGCGGAAGATCGACGTTGTCCGTGCCCGGCGCAGCGATCCGGACCAGGAGCAGCTGTTCCTGGTCATGGCCGGCATGGGATACGACGCCACCATCATGGCGGACACCAACGAGGACCTGAAGGACAAGGTGGGCTGGCTGGCCTATGTGGACGCGGGCATCCGGAACCTGCCGGGCAAACCGGTCAAGGCAACCGTGGTGATCGACGGGAAGTCCGTGGTGCACCGTGGTGTCCGCAGCGTGATGGTGGGCAACTGCGGAAAGGTCCAGGGGGGCCTGGAGATCTTCCCCGACGCCAAGGTGGATGACGGGCTGCTGGACATCGCCGTCCTGGCACCGCACCACGGCAAGCTGGGCTGGCTCTCCGTGGTGGCAGGGATGATCGGCAAGGGCCGGGGGAAAGACACCGCGGTGGAGTATTTCCAGGGCAAGTCCGTGGAGATCACCCTGGAGCACAAGGACGACTACCAGCTGGACGGCGACCACGAAGGCGAGGGCAAGCACGTGCTCATGACCATGGAGCCCGGTGCCCTGACCCTGCGGATGTAACAGCCCCAGATGTAGTTGCGCTACGCCAGCAGCCGCCCCCAGCGCGGTTCCAGCAGTGGCGCGCCTGCCAGTTTCAGCGCGTGCCACAGGGTGACCGCTACGGAATCCAGGACCGGAATACCTGTCCCTTCCTCGATCTCCGCCGTGATGTTGGCCCCGTACAGGTTGGTGCACAGGTAGACCAGGGTGTCCGGGGCCGCGGCCGCGAGTTCCAGGGAGCCCGGCCGCATTTCGTCGTCGGTGACCCGGGCAAAGGACTCGTTGTCGCTCAGGCCCAGGGCCCGGTGGTCCACGGTCTTGATCCCTTCCCTCTCGTAGGAAGCCATGACCTGGCGGTTCACATCCTCCGTATACGGCGTGAACAGGCCGATCCGTTCCGTGCCGAAGGTTCGGAAAGCTTCAAGGTAGGCAAGGGTGGACGTGGTGGCGGGGATCCCGGTGGCGCCGGTGATCCCATCGGCCAGGTCCTGGTCATGGGCCGAACCGAGCCACGAACCGGACGTCCCATTCCAGGCAATGACGTCAACATCCGCCGTCGCCAGCAGCTGTGCGGCGGCATGCATGACTGCTGGATCGAACTGCCGGTCCGAGGAGTCGTCCAGTGCGATGCGGGTGACCGGGATCCGGGTGAAGTGCACCGTGACGTCGGTGCGGCCGCCGAGGATGCGGTACGTCTGGGGTTCCAGGCAGGTGTTGGAGGACGGCACGATCATGCCGATCCGGCGGGGGCGTGAAGTGGCGGGCATGGTCGGCTCCTAGGCGATGGCGGCGGGCAGGTGGGAGGCTTCCAGTCCGGCGGTCTGGTGCTGCCGGAAGCCGTTGCGGTTGATGAAGCGGCCCACGGCGCCGGGGTCGTGGAAGCCGTCGGCATCCAGGACCACCCGCCCGTTGGAAATGACGACGGCGGGCCAGCCCGTGAGTGCCTGGCCATCGAATGGTGAGAAATCAGTTCCCATGTGCAGGGCTGTGCCGTCCACCGTCCGCTCCTCGGCGGGATCGAAGACCACGAGGTCGGCGTCGAACCCCTCCTCAATCCGGCCCTTGCCGGGGACGGCGTTGATTCGGGCGGGTTCGGCAGCAAAGGCGCTGACGAACTGCTCAACGGTGGCGCCTGCGGACGTCATTGCCGTGAAGGTGACCGGCATGCGGGTCTCCACGCCCGGCAAACCATGCGGCATGGCGCGGACGTCATCGGTGCGTTCGCGCTTCTGGGAGAGGTCGTAGCAGGAGTGGTCGGAGGACATGGTGTGGATGGCTCCGGAGACCAGCCGTTCCTTGAGGGCGGCCACGGTCTCGGCACTGCGCATGGGCGGGCAGCAGGCAAACCACTCCGGGAAGGTGGAGGCGTACACGGAGTCGTCCAGGGTGACGTAGTGCGGGCAGGTTTCCGAGTACGCCGGGACGCCCCGGTCGCGGGCCTGCGACACCAGGTCAACGGCGCCCGGGGTGGACTGGTGGACGAAATAGACCGGCGCGCCCGTGTATTCGGCCATGGCCAGGGTCTCTTTCACGGAGATCTCCTCGGCCAGCTCGGGACGGGTCCGGTGCAGGTGCTCGATGCCGATCCGGCCGTCCTGGGCGTGCTGTTCGGTGCAGTCGGCAATGATGGGATCGTGCTCGGCGTGGATGTAGGTGAGCCCGTCCAGCCGGACCATTTCCCGCATCACCTTCAGGATGGTGCCGCCGTCGGCCATGGTGGTTCCGCGGTTCGTGGTGTACATCTTCACCGAGCTGACGCCTTCCGCGGCCAGCTGCTCCAGCTGCCACGGCACCGTTTCGTCCCAGCTGATGACGGCACCGTGGAGGGCGACATCGCAGCGGGACTCCGTTGCCAGTTCCTTCTTGTGCAGGACGGCGGCGAGCGGGGATTCCTGGGCGTCACGGGGGATGCCGAAGTCGATGATGGTGGTGGTGCCGCCCCACAGGGCCGCGGTGGACGTGGTCCGGTAGTCGTCGAGGGTGCGGAAGCGGCCGGTCACCTGCGCGACGTGGCAGTGGCCGTCCACACCGCCGGGGATGACGAGTTTGCCTGTGGCGTCGATAGTGTGGTCCGCGGTGGGGGCTGGCTGGGCGGCGTCGACAAGGGCTGTGATCCGTCCGCCGGAAACCACGATGTGGGCTTCCTGGCGGCCGGTGCTGTTGACGATCGTGGCGTTGGCAATGACAAGGTCTGCTAGGTGGGACATCGGTGTCCTCCTGGGTCGGGGGAAGTCTGGCTTAGGCTGTGGGCTGCGGGGTTCCGGCATGCTCCTGGCGGGCGGCAAGGGCCGCGTCCAGGCTGGCGGACAAGCCCTTGCGGTCCTTGGCCGGGGGCGGGGCAAAGGCGCCGGCGCGGTGTGTTCCGGACTGCAGTGCGGCCACGGCCTCCGCCATGCGGATGCCGGCGGAAATGCCGTCAACCACCGGGACGGGAATTTCTCCCTTGAGTTCCCGGGCCAGCCCGGCCAGCGGGGCACCCGCGAGGATGACGACGTCGGCTCCGTCCTCTGCCACGGCCTGCCGGCTGAGTGCCAGCAGGGTTTCGCGGAAGTCCTGCTGGACGGAGGCGATGCCGGTGAGGGTGTCATTGATGGATCGGATGGAGGCGAGCCTTCCGGCCAGGCCGAACTGCTCAACGCACTCGCGGTACCAGGGTTTGATCCGGTCCGAGATGGCGATGATGGAGAACCGGTGACCTTGCAGGGCTGCTGCGCACAGTGCGGCCTCGGTGATGCCGATGACAGGGACGTCGGCCAGTTCCTTGAGGGCCGGCATGCCGGGGTCGCCGAAGGCGGCCACCACTACCGCATCCACCGGGTCTGCTCCGGGGCGCGTGTGCTCGGCGATGATCTCGGCCACAGCGCCGGCGGCGACCAGGGACTCGAAGCGGGTCTCGATGTATTCCACGCCGTGGCCGGCGGTCCTGACCAGCAGGTCGGTGCCGGGGGAGGCGGAGCGGAGCGCCTCGGATTCGATCAGTGCTGTGACATCGGCGCTGATGTTGGGGTTGATGACCAGGAGTTTCATTTTCTCTTCCGGTGTAATTCTGGTTCGGTTTTCTGGAAGTCCTCGGGGAACTGGTCCCGGTACTTTCCAATGTGGGAGGCGGACTGGGCGGCTGCCTTGTCCGGGTCTCCGCTGGCAATGGCGGCGTACAGCTCGCGGTGTTCGCGGATGAGTTCGGGCAGGTCGCTTACGTGCCGGAACAGCCAGTGCATCCGGCCCTGAAGGGGTTCCAGGGCGGACTTGAGGAAGTTGTTGTCGGCGATGGCCGTGATGGCGTCGTGGAATTCACTGTTGGCCCGGTGCGCCTCCATGACCGAACCCTTGGCCAGGAAGGCCCCGGCGTTGTCCAGCAACCCTTTGAGGTAGGCCAGGTCCTCCTTGGTGGCCCGCTTGGCTGCAAGCCGGCAGGCCAGGACCTCCAGGGACTGTCGGACGTCAAAGAGGTCCTCCACGTCCTTGGGGCTGAGGCTGCTGACCTCGGCACCGCGGGCACCGCGGTCACTGATAAGGCCTTCCTGGCGGAGCATCCGCAGGGCCTCGCGCACCGGCAGCCGGGAGACGGAGAATTCTGCGGCCAGATCGCGTTCCACCAGCCGCGTGCCGGGAGCGTAGTGTCCTTCAAATATCCGGGTGCGGAGGGTGTCCCGGACAGTTTCGCGGAGGGGGCGTTCCTTGTCCTGGGTCTCTTCTGCGGTCAGCATGATGCTCCATTCGGATTTTGTGCGGGCACCGCTCCCGGCTGCGGGGGCGTTGGTTGCAGGTTTCCCTGCGAGGGTCAGCTTAGACAGGAAGCCGCTTGTTGTAGTTCAACGTAAGGACGGAGGCGCCCATGATGACGGCGGAACCCACAAAGTACAGCAGCGCCCAGGTGTAAGAGCCGGTAGCGCCTACGATCAGGCCCACCACGATGGGGGTGACGAAGCCGGAGATGTTGCCGCTGAGGTTCATGGCGCCGCCCAGGACGCCGGCATTGGTGCGGCCGCCCAGGATGGCGGGGATGCTCCAGAACAGGCCCACCCAGCGCAGGAAGAACAGGACCATCGAGAGCAGGACCACAGCGGTGGTGGCATCCGGGACCACGGTGACACCCACGAGGCCGCCGATCACCACGGCGCTGGAGATGCCCAGGAGGGTGCGCATGACCAGGTTTGCGGAAGCGCCGGATGCGCGCCACTTGTCGGCGATGGTGCCGCCGATGATTTCGCCGACGAACCCGGCACCGAAGATGACCAGCGTGGACCAGCCGATGGTCTTCAGGTCGAAGCCCTTGGCCTGGGCCAGGTACAGCGGGCCCCAGGTCAGCAGGCCGTAAAAGACGCCGTTGAAGCCCAGCCAGCCCAGGCACATGGCCCAGAAGGAGCGGAATTTGAGGTAGGGGAGCAGGCCGCGCTTGCCCTTGCTGCCGTCCACGGCTGCTTCTGCGTCCTCGGCAGCGTGTGACGCTTCGATGTACGAGGCTTCGGCCTCGTTGACGCCGCGGTGCTGGCGGGGATTGTCCCGGACGTACCACCAAACGGCGAGTCCCATGAGGACCGTGGCTGCGCCGGCGATAACGAAGGACCAGCGCCAGCTGCCGGTGGAGGCGATGAGGCCCGCGATGATGATGCCCCCCAGGCCTGCGCCCAAGGGTGCGCCGGCGTCAAGGATGGTGGCGCCGCGGCCGCGTTCGGACTTGTGCATCCAGATGGCATTGAGCTTGCCGCCTGCCGGCATCACCCCGGCCTCGGTCACGCCGATTCCCAGGCGGGCAATGAACATGCTCAGGAAGCCGCCCGCCATGCCGGATGCTGCCGTGGCCGCGCCCCAGCCGAGGCAGGAAGCGGTCATGACCTTGCGCGGACCGAACTTGTCGATCAGCCAGCCGACGGGTACCTGCATCAGGGCGTACGTCCAGAAAAACGCGGAGAGCAGCAGGCCGACGAGTTCGGGCGGCAGGTTGAATTCCTTTTGGATGATGGGAAGCGCGACGGAGATGGATCCGCGGTCGATGTAGTTGACGGACACCAGGACCAGGAGCAGCAGGAAGAGCTTCCAGCGGACGGCAGTGCGCCGTTGCGTGCCGCCCTTTCCGGATTGTTCGGTGGTCAGGGGTGTGGCCTCGTCGGACGTGGCCGTTGTTTCAGTGTTTGGGATGGACACAGCTTCTCCTTCACGGGGAAGTTTACGGATGGGGAGGGTTCGAAAAGATGCGTGGTGCGTCGCGGCCATGATTGGGCCTGCCTGCGGAGAGAGGAGCCGCTGGACGATCCGAAGCGTGGAGCAGACCCTCATTTTGGGATCCCAATTTGGGATCCCAAAATCAAAGGTAGAAGTGACTCCCGCCACTGTCAAGGGTTTTTCCCAAAGGGCCCGCAGTGAGGCACTTCCAACCGATTGTGACCGCCGCGGCTAACTCCGCCGGGAATCTTCGGGCCGGTAGGCCAGGATCTCGGCAAGCTCCGCCAGGCGGTGGGCCCGGGCCGATTCGGCCGGAGTGAACGGCTCGCCTGGACGGGAAAAGGTGATGGGACCATGCCATGCCGTGGGGACCTTAAGGCGGGTCCCGTCGTCGGGCCCTTCTGCCCCGGCGTCCGACGGCGGCACGATCCGTGCCTGCAGCAGCTCCGCCACAGCCAGTGGCAGTTCGCCCGGGGTGGCAGCGATGCGCGCTGCCAGGCTGAGTGCCCTGGTCTGTCCGTCAGCCATGGCGAGGGCGGTGGTGGGCCAAACGTGGGATCCGGTGCCCCCGCCGTCGCGAAGGGCCGCCAGCAACTCCCGCTCGGCAACCTCCCCAGGCACCGAGAGGACAAACTCATCCAGGACGCCGTCCGCCACAGGGTGGACGTGAATGCTCAGGATGTTGGTGTCCAGCCGCGCCAGCGCTGCTGTGATCCGCTGCAGCGAGCCGGGCTGGTCACGGAGCAGCGTCCGCGCCCGCCACAGTGACGGTGCCGACGCCAGCTGCCGCCGGTGCCGCAGGGCCGGGGCGTGCAGCCAGCGCAGCAGGATCCGGGCTGCCGACGGCTCGGCCACCCAGATCACCAGGACGGTCGCGGTCAGGGCCAGCACCACCACCTTGGCCACATAGGGAAGATGGGTCTCCACCACCAGGGCGTGGACCAGCAACTCGATGGGCAGCATTACAGCAACGTTCGCCAGGGTCAGCCGCGCCTTGGGCGGCTCCGGCATCAGGCCGCAGACCTCACAGCGCAGTTCGGCGGCAGCCATGTTCTGGGGAGGAGGCTTCATAAGACCAGCATCGTGCCGCGCTGTTTCCTCCGCGTTGCCCCTGCATTCCATTCATGGGAACGCGCCGCGGGCCTTCCAGGGGCCGCCCCGTAGGATTTACCGGGAACGTCAGCGCGGCCGCCCGTCAGAATCGACCCCAGGAAGGCGCTGCCCGTGAAGATGTTTGCTGAGATGTTCAGCATTGGCCCCGGCAACAAGGACCACCACCCCGCATTCAGGTGTGCCGTGGGCGTCTTCGTGCCCCTGATCACGCTGGTGCTGGTCGGCCGGCTGGATCTGGCCATCTTCGCTTCCTTCGGCGCCTTCACCGGGATCTACGGCCGCGGCGAACCGCACGCCGTCCGTTTTGTGCTGCAGCTGCGGGCCGGGCTGCTGATGCTGCTGGTCATGCTCCTGGCAGCGCTCGCGGCCCGCATGGGTCCGGCGTGGGGCCTGGACGCCGCCATCCATACCTGGGTTCTGGTCCTCGCCACCACACTGGTGGCAGGCGCGTGTTCCGTGGCCATCTCCTGGCTCCGGCTGCGCCCTGCCGGTTCGCTCTTCCACATCTTCGCCTTCGCCGCCATCGCCTCCATTCCCAACCAGCCTCCGCTGTGGCAGGGCATGCTGGTGGCGGTCCTCACCACGGTGTTCGCCCTGCTCATCGGCTTCTCGTCCCGGATCCTTCCCAGCCACCGCACGCCCTGGGCCCGGCCGCCACGCATCCGGCGCACCCCGGCTGAAAAGCGTGCAGCCCGGCTGGAGGGCCTCGGCTACCTGGTGGCCGCCGGCCTCGCCGGCACCCTTGCCACGTGGGCGGGGGAGCGCCTGGGATTCGGGCACAACTACTGGGCCATGGTGGCCGCCGTGGTCCCCTTGGTGGGCCACACCACCCGGCACCGGGTGCGCCGCGGCCTCCAAAGAATCATCGGCACCGTGCTGGGCCTGCTGGTCCTGGCTGCGGTCCTGCTGGTAGGCCTCCAGCCGTGGCAGACGGTGCTGGTGATGGCGCTCTGCCAGTTCGGCGCCGAGATGTTCATCATCCGCCAGTACCTGCTGGCCCAGGTTTTCGTGACGCCCCTTGCCCTGGTGTCGACGCTCCTGGTGGTCCCTGCCTCGCCGTCCATCCTGTTGCGGGACCGCATCATCGAAACGGTGATTGGCGCCGTCGTCGGCATTGCCGTGGTGCTGGCCCCGGGCGCATGGCGCCGCCTCATGCGGGGCACGACGCCGGCCTGACCGCCCTGAGCGGGCCCAGGCGCGGTACGCTGGACTTCCCATTCAATGGAAGGTGTGGCGGTGGCCAACTCACAGTCCGGGGACTCGGTGGTGGACAGGATCGTCCGCCTGATTTCGGCGTTCCCGCAGGACGTCAATGCACTCCAGCTCAGTGAACTTGCGCAGCGGGCCGGCCTGCCGCTGACTACCACGCACCGACTGGTGGGCCAGCTTGCCGCCCACGGCCTGCTGGAGGCAGCGCCGCGAGGCATGGTCCGCCCCGGACTCCGGTTGTGGGAGCTGGTGAACCGGGCGTCGCCCGCGCTTGCCCTGCGCCAGGCGGCCATGCCGTTCATGGAGGACATCCAGCAGGTCCTGCACCAGAACGTAAACCTGGCCGTGCTGGACGGCTGGGAGGCGCTCTTCGTGGAGCGGTTGTCCAGGCGCGGCTCGGTGGCCAACCGTGCGCAGGTGGCGGGCAGGATGCCCGTGCACATTTCCTCGGCCGGGCTGGCCCTGATGGCCCACCAGGACAGGCAGGTGCAGGAGGAATACCTTCGCGGGTTCACCGACCCGGACGGGAAGCTCACCGCCGGTGAGGTCCGGAAGTTGCTGGCCGAAACCTCCCACCAGGGTTTCGCCCAGCTCAAGGGCGTGGTGGATCCGGACACCTGGGGCATAGCCGTGCCCGTCCTTAGCCGCCGCCAGCGGGCGGTGGCGTCTCTCGGCGTCGTGGTCCCCCTTCGGGAGATGCGCCTGCAGGCGCTCGTCCCCGCGCTGCAAACGGCCGCCCGCGGCATCGCCCGGCAACTGGCCGCCCCTGGTCCATTCAACGGAATCACTGTAACGGCGGACACGTCCTTTCCCACACACTGATGGGCAGACGAACCGTTCCGGTAGCGTCCTGGCGGAACCCGCAACGAAGCGAGAACAGATCATGGCACGAAAAATCATCAGCACCCAGGTGGCCATCATGGGCGGCGGCCCCGCCGGGCTCATGCTTTCCCATCTGTTGGCCAAGGCGGGCATTGAATGCACGGTGATCGAGATCCGCAGCCACGAGGAGATTGCCCACACCGTGCGCGCAGGGATTCTGGAGCACGGCACGGTCAACCTGCTGGTGAACAGCGGCGTGTCTGACCGGGTGCTGCGCGACGGTGACCGTCACGACGGTATCGAGCTCCGGTTCAACGGCGAAAGCCACCGGATCGATTTCAAAGACCTGGTGGGGGAGTCCGTGTGGCTGTACCCGCAGACGGACGTCTTCCTGGACCTCGCCGCACGCAGGAAGGACGACGGCGGCGACGTTCGTTACAGCGTCACCGATACCTCCGTCCACGATCTCGAAGGCCGGCCCAAGGTCTGGTTCACGGACGCCGAGGGTGTGGAATTCGAAATCCAGGCCGACTTCCTCGTGGGCGCCGACGGTTCCCGGAGCCACTGCCGGGCACAGATTCCCGAGTCACGCCGCAAGCGGTACTTCCACGAATACCCCTTCGCCTGGTTCGGCATCCTTGCCGAGGCGCCGCGCAGCTCCGATGAGCTGATCTACGCCAACTCGGCCAACGGCTTCGCCCTGATCAGCCAGCGCACCGAGACGGTGCAGCGGATGTACTTCCAGTGCGACCCCAAGGAAAACGTGACCGAATGGGACGATGACAGGATATGGGCCGAATTCCGCCGCCGGGTCAACGGCAACGGGTTCGAACTCAAGGAAGGACCCGTCCTGGAGAAGATGGTGCTGCCGTTCCGAAGCTTCGTCCAAGCCCCCATGCGCCATGGCAACCTGTTCCTGGCCGGCGATGCGGCGCACACGGTGCCGCCCACCGGCGCCAAGGGCCTGAACCTGGCGATCAACGACGTCAAGGTGCTCTTCGAGGGCCTGGACAGCCACTACAACTCCGGCTCGGACCGGCTCCTCGAGTCCTACAGCGACCGCGCCCTGGCGCGGGTGTGGAAGGCCCAGCAGTTCTCTTACTGGATGACCACCATGCTGCACACGCCCGCCGGCGCCGACGACTTCTCCCGGGCACGCCAGCTCGGGGAGCTGGACTCCGTGGTTTCGTCCCGGCACGGCAGGGCCTACCTGGCAGAGGCTTACACGGGCTGGCCCGCCGCCTCCTAAAGGACGGGAGCACGACGGCGGGTGGCCGCCCCGGGTTCAGGGGCCCAGCAGGCGCCGGATCGCCGCAGCGATGGCGGCTGGGTCGGGGTCTTCGTCGCGCCGGACGGTGAGCAGGTGGAGCAGGATGCCGTCGCCGTAGTCCGCGACATCCCTGGCCCGCGCTGCTGCGCCGGCCACTCCCAGACCTGCCAGCGCCTGTTCCAGGCCGCCCACCAGCAGGTGATGCCCGGCAGTCACTGCCTCCGGGTGGTCGAGGGACAGGGCCAGCCGGGCCCGGGTCAGGCCGGAATGTTGCCGGGCAAGCGCGAGCACCATCGCGGCCAGTTGTCCGGCCAGCTGGTCGGCGTCCTGTGGTGGGCCGGCAGGGCCGACGTGCTGCAGAAGCTCTGCGTCCAGCTGCAGCACGCGGTCCAGGACGGCCTCGACCAGTGCTGACCGGCTGCGGTAGTAGTTGGACGTCGTGCCCTCGGATACCCGGGCGGCTACGTCGACGGCACGGTGGGTAAGGCCCTTTAGCCCTTTCTCCGCCACGATGGACAGGGCGGCGTCCAGCAGCTGAATGCGTCGATCGGGCATGGCCACAGTCTACGGGCACTCCCTTTCAATCCACTACAAAAGTAGTAGACTCGTGCGCATGGAAACGATCTCGATCGTTGGCGGCGGCATAGCCGGACTTGCCCTCGCGGCCTGCCTGGAGCCCGGCCGCTTCGAGGTGACGGTCTACGAGAAACGGCCGGAGCTGCCGACGGTGGGCACTGTGCTGGCCATGTGGCCCAATGCCCAGCGGGCGTTGGCACGGATAGGAATCCTTGGCCAGGCCAGGGCGGTCAGCCCCATCCTTGGCAGTGGATCAGTCCGCAATGCCGCCGGTGAAGCGTGGCTTACCCTCAACGGCGGGGAGCTGATCGGAATGTCCCGGGTGGACCTGCTGCGGCTCCTCGATTCGGCCGTCCCCGCAACCGTCCGGCGGGTGACCAGCGAGGTGCAGGAACTGCCGGCCGGCGAAGGGCTGGTGGTGGGCGCCGATGGGGTTCACAGCGTGGTCCGCCGGCGGGTGTGGGGCCCCGCTGCAGATGCCCGGGTGACGTCCTGCCTGGCACTGCGGGGCACCATTCCGGCGCCCGTGGATCCTGATGCGGTGGGGGAGTACTGGGGGCGGGGTGACCTTTTCGGGATTGCGGCCTCCCCAGGAGGAACCAACTGGTACGCCAGCTGGCGTTCAGCCCTGGGTCCCACCGGCATCGACGTTGAACAGGCCCTGGAGCAGGCGCGGGAGCGTTTCGCGGGCCATGCGCCGGCCATCCGGCAGGTCCTTGCCGCCGCGGTTCCGGAGCTGTCGCTCGCGCAGCGGATTTGGACGACGCCGCCGCTGCGGTCCTACGTCCGCGGCGCCGCAGTGTTGGTGGGCGATGCAGCCCACGCCATGACGCCGAACCTGGGCCGCGGGGCCTGTGAATCCCTTGTTGATGCCGTGACCCTGGCGGATCTGTTGAACAGTCTTCCCCGGGAGCGGGCGCTGGCCGCCTACAACCGGCAGCGCCGGCTGCGGACACGGGCACTCAGCCGGGCTTCGGCGGCCATGATGCGGGTGGCGATGGCCGAACGGGCTCAGCCGCTGCGCGACCGGCTGCTTGACCTGGCCCGGCGGCGGGACGAAAGGGCCGCCGTCGGCAAGAGCGCCGGAAACTAGTCAGCGGACGGCAGCTGCCGGGCGCGTTGCGTCGTCCTCACCTGGGGCCACGGCGCCGGGAAGTCCCGGGCCCGGTGCCTGCGAACCGGGAGGAGCTGCAGGCAGTTGCTTCCTGTTCCTCCGCCGCCCGGACCTGCCGTACACGAGATACATCGTCACTCCGGTGATGACCATGAGGAGCACCGTGTAGACGAAGGTGTTCGCGATGCCCTCAGTGCCTTCGGCACCGTCGGTGTTCGCCTTGATCACCAGGCCCAGCGGCTGCACCAGCGGATGGGCCAGGAAGATGGCGGTGTCGTAATCGTCCAGCAGGCTGTTGAAGTTCAGGGCCGTGATGGCTGCCGCCGCCGGAAGCACCAGGGGCAGGAGGATCCGGCGGAAGACATACAGCGTTTTGGCGCCCATAATGGCCGCAGCCTCCTCCAGGGAAGAGTTCACGGCGGCAAAGGACGCCTTGAGCATCCGCAGGGTGAATGGGATCTTCACCGTGACGAAGGCGATGAGCAGGATCACCGTTGTTCCGGTGATGACGGCACCGCCCACCAGCGGATTGGGGTGGTCGTAGCTGACAATTAGGCCCAGGGCCAGCAGCGCTGACGGCAGGATCCACGGGATGTGCAGCAGGTACTCAAACGTTGAGGCCACCCAGTTCTTGTACTTCTGCAGCAGCCGCGCCACAAAGAGCAGGCCGCCCACGGCGATGACCGCCGCCAGGGCGCTGTACACCACACTGACGATGAACGGCCGCAGCCCGGACTGCTGGGTGAGGACGCGGACATAGTTGTCCAGTGTCAGGTTGGAAAACGAGAGCTGTCCGGTCTGGATGGCGGCGCCGTCGGCAAATGAGTAAAGCACGATCAACGCCACGGGAAGCGTGTAGACAGCAAAGAGGAGATAGGCCACGGCGTGCACGGCCACGTTGGCCACGGGGTTGGCAATGTCCTGCTTTTGCAGCTCGGAGGACACCTTTGACACCGAAAAGTAGGTGCCGCCCTTCTCCAGCCGGGACATCACGGCGAGCATCGCCATGGTGGCCAGGCCAAGGATTACGGCCAGCAGCGCCGCCAGGTCACGTGAAGTGGGGCTGTTGGTGAACGTCAGGATCATCGGTGTGATGGTCTGGAAATCGCGGCCGCCCAGCACCTGCGGGGCGCTGAGGGCGCCCAGGCCGGTGAGGAAGGACAGGATGGTGACGGCGAACAGCGTGGGCTTGAGCATGGGCAGGACGATGCGCCGCAGGATGGTCCACGTGGAGGCGCCAAGGTTCCGCGCGGCCTCGATGGTCTGGTAGTCGAGGCCTTTGAGGGCGTTGGCAACGAACAGCATGTGGTTGGTGGTGGTGGCAAAGGTCATGACCGCCAGCACGGCAAAGAACCCGGAAAACCAGCCGGGGTCCATTCCGGGGAAAACCCGGACCAGCAGCGTCGTGACGATGCCCTTGTCCCCGTAGATGAATTTGTACCCCGCTGCCAGCACGATGCCCCCATAGATGAACGTGGAGGCATAGCCCAGGAACAGGATCCTGGAGCCGCGGATCCTGAAGTAATGCGTCACCAGGACGATGAAGACGCCCACCAGGTTCACGGTGACGGCCAGCGCCACGGCCAGCAGGAAGCTGTTGCCCAGTGCCTTCATGGCCCGCTGGGAGGAGAACAGTTTCTCCGCAGCGCGGCCCGAAAAGCTGCCGTCCGGGAAGAACGTGGCCATCAGGATGTTGACGTTGGGCCACACAAGGAACGCAGCGATGAACCAGGTGAGAATGGCCCCCACCACCAGGACGAACGGGGAGCGGGCCATGCTGCGCACCGCGTTGTTGCCGCTCATGGCAGGGCAACCGCCTGGTCCTGTACCAGAGCGGCGCCGCTTCGCGGATGGTACTGGAGGATGTGCCCGGGCTGCACGTAAACCGTCGTGGCCGTGCCGGCCTCAGGATGCGCGCCGCCGTCTTCCCGGACCAGGAGGCGGATGTCCGAGCCATGGCTGCGGACCACATACCGGCTGTGCAGGCCGTGGTAGGTCCGGGAGATCACGGTGGCGGCAAGCCCGACGGCGGTCCCTCCGTCCGCGGGCCGGTCCAGGGAGGCCTTTTCCACGCGCAGGTAGGACCTGGCATCCGTGCTGAGGCCGGCACCGGAGAGCCGGTTGACCTCCGCCACGAAGTCCGGCGTCAGGGCTGAGCTGTCACCAATGAAGTTGCAGACGAACTCCGTAGCGGCATGGTCGTAGATTTCCTGGGGCGTCCCGACCTGTTCCACCACCCCCTTGTTGAAGACCGCTACCCGGTCACTCATGGCAAGGGCCTCGTCCTGGTCGTGGGTGACGTACACGGTGGTGATGCCGAATTCGCTCTGCAGGTCCTTGAGCTGCTGGCGCAGCTGGTGCCGGAGCTTGGCATCGAGGTTGGACAGTGGCTCGTCCAGCAGCAGGATCTTGGGCCGCAGCACCAGGGCGCGGGCAACAGCCACGCGCTGCTGCTGGCCGCCGGACAGCTCGGCCACGTTCTTCGCCAGCTGCTCGTCGCTGAGTTCCACGCGCCGTGCAATGTCCCGCACAAGCCGGTCGCTGTCGTCAGGCTTTTCCTTCCGGACCCTGAGTCCGAAGGCGATGTTCTCCCATACGCTCATGCTCGGGAACAGGGCATAGTTCTGGAACACCATGCCCACCTGCCGCTTGTCGCTGGGAAGGCGGGTCACATCCTTCCCGTCCACCCGGACCCTACCCCTGGCCGGCTGGATGAAGCCGGCCAGGGTGCGCAGCGCCGTCGTCTTTCCACAGCCGGAGGGCCCCAGGAGGGTGAAGAACTCGCCCGGCTGGACATGCAGGTCCAGGTGCGGAATGGCGGTGAAATCGCCAAAGGTAACTTCGATGTTTTCCAAGCGGATCATGGCAACCCTGTCTGATGGAACGCGGAAACGGCGGCTGGCGGGACGGGTTACGTCATGTATTCGAGTTCGATCTTCTCCACCCACGCGCCCATGTTCTTCTGCACGAAGTTCCAGTCGATGTCCTGCTGCTTCAGGCCGGCAAAGAAGTCCACCACCTCGGGGTTGGCCTTCGCCTGGGCGCTCTTGTTGACGGGCATGGAGTTGAACTTCTGCGCGAACTCGCCCTGCACATCCGCGCTGCCGAACCAGTCAATGAACTTCTGCGCCTGCTCCTTCTTCTTGGTGCCCTTCACCAGGGCTATCTGCTCCACGGCAAGCGGGACCCCCACGGAGGGAATGACCGTGTCCACGTTCACTTTGAAGGACTTTTCGCGGTCCGCAATGATGGAGGACGGCATCTGGCCCATGTCCACGTCGCCGGCGGCGATCCGGGCGAACAGGTCGGTCTTGGCTACTGCGGGGCTGCCATTCTTGAAGTACTGCTCAACCTGCTTCCAGCCGTCGTCGGATATCCCCAGATCCCCGGAGTCGTCCCGGTACCGGGAGAGGATGCCGGCGAAAACCAGCTGCGCCGTTGCGGTGCCCAGGCCGGTGACCCGCTCGTAGCGGCTCTTGAACTCGTCCTTGGTCCACAGGTCCGTCCAGTCCTTCGGTGCGGCATCCTTGCTGATCTTGTCCGAGTTGTAGCCCAGGAGGATGGCCTGCTTCACCAGGGGCCAGTACGTCTCCCCGTCGCCCAGGCCCTTGTCCACCTCGCCCGCCCACGCGGGCTGGTACGCCTCCAGCGCGCCCTCGTTCTTGACCTGGGAGAAGTACATGTTGTTCAGGCCGAACGCGACGTCCGCGATGGGATTGTTCTTCTCGGCAATGAGCTTGTTGGTGGCATCGGCGCCGCCGGCCCCTACGATCTCGATCTTGAATCCGGCCTCGGCCGCCTTGGCGGCCAGCCAGTCGCCCCGGCCCTCGCCGTTGGAGTTGGTGTAGATCACCAGGGTGTCCCCGGAGGCTCCCGCGGGAGCCCCGGAGGCTTCACCGGTTGAAGCCGGCTGGGTAGCGCCCCCGCCGCAGCCGGCGAGGAGGGTGGCAGCAACGGCGGCGGCAACCAAAGTCTGGAATTTACGCACGATCAGGACTCATTTCTGGACTGGAATCAGAGCATGTCCGCACAGCCTATAGCCGGGCATGACGAAAACCGGGCTGTTATAGCTATCGATTCGATAAACAGCCCGGCTTTCCACTTTGGACCTGTCGGGAAAACGGTTGGGGACCTCGGCGTAAACCGAAAGGAAACGTTGGTCGCGGACCGACGTCAGTCCTTGATGGCGGTCCCGCTGAGGTGGTGGGTGGGAATCCGGTCGCGGTCGTAGGTGATTTCCGTATAGCCGTGGGGCTCGGGCGTGCCATCCTGGTTCAGGTTCACGAAAACGATCTCCTCGATGGTGAGGATGCTCTGCCTGGTGATCATGTTGCGGACCTCAGCCCGCATGGTCAGCGACGTCCGACCGAACCGGGTGGCCGTCAGGCCCATCTCGATCAAGTCGCCCTGGACCGCTGAGCTGACAAAGTTGATCTCCGAAATGTACTTGGTGACGGCACGGCCGTTTCCCAGCTGGAGGATGGCGTAAATTGCCGCTTCCTCGTCGATCCACTTCAGCAGGCTGCCGCCGAAGAGTGTCCCGTTGGCGTTGAGGTCCTCGGGCCTGACCCATTTGCGGGTCCGGAAGGTGATGTCTGCTGTTTCCATACGGCGAGATTAGCTGACGGCACTCCGGGGTCCGGAGTATGACGGTCCGCCGGCGCTAAGCCATGGCGGTCTGGGCGGCGCTGTGCGCGTTAATGCTTTTGGCGTAGCAGTGCGAATGCTCCACTCCCGCGTAGGGCCCGAAGTTCGGGATGGCCTCAAACCCTGAGTTCTCGTAGAAGTTTCGGCCGTCCGGCTGGGCTGATCCGGCTTCTGCCTTGATGCGGGTGATGCCCTGGCGGAATGCCTCTGCTTCCAGGGCCGCAAGAATGGAGCTGGCCACCCCTGAGCCGCGGGTGTACGGCAGCACGTAGAGGCGCTTGATTTCGGCGGTCGATGAGTCGAGGAGCCGCAGGCCCCCGCAGCCCACGGGCTGCCCCGACCCCTTGTCGTATGCCACGAGGAACACGGCACAGTCGGCGGCCGACGGCGGCGGGCCGGGTTCGTGGTCAGGCCTGCCAAAGCGGGCGTCGAGTTCGGCCTGCTGCGCACGGCGGAGGTCCTCGCCAACGGGGTTCGACCAGGAGACCTGCCGGATGTTCAGCCTGGGATTGGTCTGCATATCTGCCTCGATTCGCCGGAGGGGTATGCCTTACAAGGCTAAGAGTGGCCGGTTACGTGGGTGTTTCCCCGCGGTTAGCACCCGGATAACGCTCGGGCGTGGCTCCCATCAGGTTACTTGGCGGCCTAGTTATCAGGTGGTCTAAAATAAACGCATGGTTTCTATGGGCAACGAGGGATCCGGCTACTGGTACGGACCCGACGGGCAGCTGGACTACAGTGCAGCGGTGCTGAAGTCACTCAGGGACTACCGGGCGGCTGAGACGGAGATCCGCCGCAGCACCAGGGATTCCATGGGTATGGGTGAAACGGACATTCTTGCCCTGCGCTATCTGCTGCGGGTCCAGGCGTCCGGCAAGCAGGTTGTGCCCAAGGACCTCAGCCAATTCCTCAACATTACTAGCGCCTCCACCACCTCACTGATTGACCGTTTGGTGGCCAGCGGGCACGTTCGTCGCGAACCGCACCCCACCGATCGGCGTTCGATCGTGATTGTTCCCACTGGTGAATCGGACAAAGAGGTCCGCGAGACCTTGGGTGCCATGCATCGCAGAATGATGGCAGTGGCGGAGGGCCTCTCTGCCGACGAAGCCAGGGTGGTGGTGGAGTTCCTGCAGCGAATGGCCGAGGCGCTGCAGGTTTCCGACAAGGAAGACCACCAAATTCACTAGGCTGACTAGCTAGCTCAACTAGTTATATGTATGCTTACGATTGTCCCGAAGTTGCTTCCCAACGGAGTCGTGAGTGTGTTGGTTACTTTTACCGAAGTTTCACCGCCGGATCCCGGCACGGCTGGCGAAGTCCCAACGAGCAGCCTGCAATCCACCCTGGACGGCACCACAGCGCCGCAGGGAAATCATGCGGTCCATTGCGGCGCCGCCATGCAGCTCGTTACACCGGCTGTTGGAGGCGGAAGCGCCAGCTACACCTTTGCGCCGAGTGACGCCTGCGGCATCGAACTTCCTCCCGTTTGGCGCTGCGCCTGCGGATTCCAGCTCGACGCCTGGACGCCATGGGAGGTCCGTTCCGGACATCTTCCGGCCGTCCTCGCCGCATGAGCACCGGAACGGCGGCGCGCGCCCTGCCGCTTCAGGAACCGGACGCCAGCGGGGACGCCTTGGTGGCCGGACAATACCAGTTGCGGGAACGCCTGGGCAGGGGATCTGCTGCTGAGGTCTTTCGTGCGGTGGACCTGGCAGGTGGCCCTGACGTTGCGGTAAAGATCGCCGCAGCGGACGGACGGAAGCAGCATCAGCGGATCAATACCGAGGCAGCCGTTTTGTCGGGACTGAACCACCCCTCCATCGTGAGGCTCGTGTCCCAGGGCGCCATGCCTCATCGCGGGCCCTACTCGGGGCGCCCCTTCCTCGTGGAGGAACTGGCCCTCGGCGCCAGCCTGGCGGAGACCATCCGGTTGCAGAGCCCGCGGCCCGTTGACGTTGCCTTCTGGGCGCGGAGCCTTTTCGATGCCCTGGCGCACCTCCACGCCAACGGTCTTGTCCACCGCGACATCAAACCGGCCAACCTGATGTTGAGTGGTCTCCGGAGAAGTCCGGTCAGGATCATAGATTTTGGGATCGCGGCCGCCGCGGGATCTGCCCCCGAACCCGGCATCTCATCCGGAACAGTCCATTACATGAGTCCGGAGCAAGCCTCTGGCGGGGTGGCTCACCCATGCTGGGATGTGTACTCCATGGGCCTGGTCCTGCTGGAGCTCCTCACGGGCACCAAAGCGTTTCCCGGCACCGCCATCGAATCCCTCGTGGCCCGGACCCTGCGGTCCCCGGACATCCCCGCCCACCTTGGCGCCTGGGTTCCCCTGCTGCAGTCCGTTACAGCCATGGATCCCCGGGAACGGCCCACTGCTGAACAAGCCGCGGCGATGGCGGCGCTGCTTATCCCTGCCGCGCCTGCACCCAGCCTGGTCGCACCGGCGAGCCGGAACCCAGATGCACCGTGCCAGTCCCTGCGGGTATTCCCGCCGCGGCGCCACCGTCAGAAAATCTAAGGCGACGCCACGTCCCGCCCCATCGGGTCCTGGGCAGTGGGGTCAGCCAAGGCGAGGCCGCCTACCGGGCTTCCATCCCAGTGGAGCAGGTTCCAGCCCATGTCCGGGTTGCCCTCCACCGCCACAATCCCCGTGTTGGCCAGGGCATGGCGGGCAGCAAATTCGTGGTCTGCCCCTTCGGCCCGGAGTCCGGTCCAGGTGCGGATGGCGGCGCCATGACTGACTACCGCCACCGTCCCATGCTGGTGCCGGGCAGCCCGCTGCGCAACACGGGCTATCGCGGCGTCAAACCGCTCAAAGAAGGCATGGCCGTCAGGGCCCGCAGGCATGCGGCGGTCCAGGTCGCCGGCCGCCCAGGAGATCACGGTACCCATGTAGCGCTTATGGGATTCGTGGTCTGTGAGCTTCTCTAGGGATCCGGCCTCGATTTCATGAAGCCCCTCAAGCACCTCAACGTCAAGGGTGTGCAGCCGTGCCAACGGTGCGGCCGTTATCTGCGTCCTGATCAACGTGGACGCGTACAACGCTCCGATGTGTTCGTTGGCAAGCGCCCGCGCCATGGCTTCTGCCTGCCGTTCGCCCAGTTCGGTCAACCCGGGGCCGGGATGGTCAGTGTCCAGTTGGCCCAGCACGTTGCCGGGGGTTTCGCCGTGGCGGATCAGGAGCAGCTTCATGTTCCCAGTTTCCCACCCCTCGCTGGTTGCGGGCGCAAAGCGGAACTGTCCGTGACGCTGCCGCTCCCAAACGAAGGCGCCGGGCCCCGTGGAGCCCGGCGCCGCCGTCGTAAATTCCTACCCTGCCGGCAGGCCTGCCGGCGCAGTGCCTACTTCAGGTGGTCCACCAGCTGGTCCGCGATGCCGGTGTACCGGCCGGGGGTGAGGGCCAGGAGGCGCGCCTCGGCCTCCGGGGAAAGGCCCAGGCCCTGCACAAATTCCTGCATGCGCGCGGCATCGACGCGCTGGCCGCGGGTGAGGTCCTTGAGCCGCTCGTAGGGGTTCTCCATGCCTTCGACACCCGCGATCGCCTCGGCCCGCATGACCATCTGGATGGCCTCGCCCAGCACCTCCCAGTTGGTGTCCAGGTCCGCAGCCAGGACGTCTCCGGCAACATCCAGGCGTTCCAGGCCCTTGGCCACATTCGAGATGGCCAGGAGGGAGTGCCCGAATGCCACGCCGATGTTGCGCTGGCTGGAGGAGTCGGTCAGGTCGCGCTGCCAGCGGGAGGTGACCAGGGTGGCACCCAAAGTGTCCAGCAGGCCGTTGGAAATCTCCAGGTTGGCCTCGGCGTTCTCGAACCGGATCGGGTTCACCTTGTGCGGCATGGTGGATGACCCGGTTGCGCCGGCCACGGGGATCTGCGCGAAGTAGCCGATGGAGATGTAGCTCCAGATGTCGGTGCACACGTTGTGCAGGATGCGGTTGAAGCGCGCGACGTCGGCGTACAGCTCAGCCTGCCAGTCATGGCTTTCGATCTGGGTGGTGAGCGGGTTCCAGGTCAGGCCCAGGCCTTCGACGAAGGAACGGGACACCTGCTGCCAGTCGGCACCGGGGACGGAGGCAACGTGGGCGGCGTAAGTGCCGGTGGCCCCGTTGATTTTGCCCAGGTATTCCGTTCTGGCGGTCCGGTCCAGCTGGCGGGTCAGCCGGTGCGCAATGACGGCGAGTTCCTTGCCCAGCGTGGTGGGCGTGGCGGGCTGGCCGTGGGTTCGTGACAGCATCGGAACGGCACGGTTGTCCTCGGCCATCTTGCTGATCTGCGCCACCAGCGCGCGGGCCGCCGGTAGCCATACGTCCTCGACGGCACCCTTGACGCCCAGTGCGTAGGAAAGATTGTTGATGTCCTCGGACGTGCAGCCGAAATGGACCATGGCGGTCAGGTTCTCGATGCCGATCGCGGGCAGGCGGCGGCCGATGTAGTACTCCACGGCCTTCACGTCGTGGACAGTGACGGCTTCGATCTCGGCGAGTTCGGCCACGGAAGCAGCATCGAATTCGGTGACGATGGCGCGCAGTTCCGCCTGCTGTTCCGGACTCAAGGGACCTGCGCCGGGAAGCACGTTGTTGCTGGTCAGGTGGATAAGCCATTCAACTTCCACGGCCACGCGGTCCCGGTTCAGGGCTGCCTCGGACAGATAGTCAACGAGGGGCGCGACGGCGGACTGGTAGCGGCCGTCCAGGGGTCCGAGCGCGATCTTTTCCGGTGACGCGGCGAGGGCCAGGCGTCCTGAGGGCGTACGGGTATCAGCTGTGGCGGCAGTTTCAGGCATGTGCTGATTCTTTCATGAAGTCCGGCACGGCCTTAAGCCGCCCTCTTCCGTTACTTGTCCACATAGCCGACGGCGGCCCTTAGCTGGGGAGCGTTTCCTCCTTAGCGTTGGGGACAGCAGGAGTGGGCGAATCACCTGGCCGGGGAGGCCACGACAGGAAGCTGGCATGGGATACGAGGCAGGCGAAGGCATATGGGGCGGCGGGCTGCATGTCAGCCTTGAAGTCCAGGAGCTGGGCAGTAAGGTGGCGCAGTGCGCCGACAGGGCGGAAGAGGTGCTTGCGGGCTTCCATGACATCCAGTTGGCCAGTTGGGAGTCCCCTGCCGGGGAGGCCTACCGCAACAGCGTGGGCCTGCAGGCGGTGGCGGTTCGAATAGCCCTGGACAGGATCCGGGAGGCCACTGCGGCGGTGGCGGCCCATGCGCGGGCCGCGCTGACGTCCGAGTGCTCGCCGGACGGTCGGCTCTGATGGCGGACGCGACACCGGCCGGGTCAGGGGGACCCATCCGCGTCTCACCCCCGGCCCCCGACGGCATCCTGACCATTTCCGGCGGCGTGGGCGGCATCACCGTCCAGCTGGAGGAACTGGACGTGGGAGCCGGAAAGGTCGACGCCCTCGCCGACCGGCTCGCCGCCATCGAAAAGGAACTTTTCGGCGCCTGGCAGGGACTTGGCTCCTACCAGAACCACCCGCGCAGCACGGGGACGGCCGCGCTCATTGCCGTGGGCGAGGCAAGGGACGCCTGCCAACGGGTCCGGCTGGAGCTGCAGCGCATCAGCGGCCAGGTGCGGGGTTGCCGGCGGGACTACGAGGCAGCCGAGCAGCTGAAGCGGATCCTGGGCCTACCGGACCCCCGTTCGGAACTGCAGAAGCATGGGGACTTCTGGCGAACCGGTTTCCTCAACGGCGACGCCACTGAAAGGCTGGTGGCCCATGGCGTCACCATCCTCCCGGTGGCCAGGCCCGCGGTCGAAGAGGTGTTCTCTTCACTGCGCACTGGACCGGTCAAAGCCAAACAAGAGGAAAGTATCGCCATCAATCTCGATGCCACGCCAGCCGGACTGCTGGAACGGGTCAGGCTGCTGGAGGAGCGCGGCAGCGGATTCATCGAAGTCATCGAGGTGGCTGACAAGGGCGGGCAAGCTTATGTGGTGGTGGTTCCCGGCACCCAGGTGAAGGAAGCGAACGCCGGAACGAATCCCTTTGACCTCGGCGGAATCCTCGACGGCATGGGCAACAACTCCGCCCAGGTGAACGCCGCTGTCCTTCAGGCGCTGCAGGCTGCCGGTGCGGAACCGGGCGCGGATGTGGTGGCCGTCGGTTACAGCCAAGGCGGCATTCATGCCATGAACCTGGCGGCCGACAAGGAGTTCTCCCGGAACTACGACATGAAATATGTCCTGACCGCCGGGTCACCCATTTCCCGCATCATCCCCCCGGACGATGTCAGCACCCTTCACCTGGAACACCGCACCGATTGGGTGCCCGGCAGCGACGGCTCCGCCAATCCGGACACGAGGAACCAGGTCACCGTTACCGTGACCAACGACCTCTATGTCCGTGGCGGTGAGGATGCCGGCCTGGGACCGGGGCACCGGCTCAGCGGATATGAGGAGGCCGGCCGCCTGGTAGCGGCGAGCAAGGACCCTTCGCTGGTCCACTCCACCGCTGCACTCGGCGCGGTCCTGGGGGCCGGGGGAGCCGCCACGGCCACCCGTTTTTCCTTGACGAAGACGCCGCCGCCTCCTCCCCCCATGGACCGCAGGGACCCCTTTTCGGGTCGCCGCCAACTGAGTGCCCGGTAGGAGTGGCGCGGATACTGCAGGGGTCAGGAGATCTGGGCTGCGTGCAACTCCGCGTACGCCCGGACACGCATCGTGCCCGGGGCTTCAACCGGCTCCGGCGCCGGTTGGGGAGCAGGTTCCGGCGCAGCTGCGGGGCACTTGTAGTTGTAGTCGAGGTCGCCTTCAGTGAATTGCGTCGTCGTGACCACCCCGCCGGCCGTTAGAGGAGCAGCCCCGCAGTATTCCCGGGCAGACGCGGTGGATTCGGCACCTGCCAGCCAGTTCCCCAGCCGGTACAGGTTGCTGCCGGGGCCCACTTCACCCACAATTTCGCCGAACTGGTACGACGTGGAGTAAATGCCGACCTCGACGCCGATGCCCTGCAGGTATGCGGCCATGCCCTCCAGCTCCGCCGCATTGGTTGCCTTGTTCCACAACCAGCTGTTCCCGGTCTCCACATCCAGCCACCACGTGCGCCGTGCCGAGTCGCCTGTATCCTTCAGGATCGCCACATCATTGGCCGCCATGGCGTACCCGTGGACATACGCGCACGCCGGCGATCCGCTGCCGTCGCAGCTGCCATACGGGTTACTGACATTTCCGCCCCGATAGGTGTTGTCCCCCGGCCACCACGACGAATCCACGGGCCCTGTCGCGGCCGTGTTTACATACACCGCGGCGGGTTTGCCCGCGGCCGACTCCGCGCTGAGGTCCGCCCAGGCAAGCTGCGGTGCCAGGCATGGATTGACGGTGTCCGGCCGGCCGCCGTTCACGCCCACAATGGCGAACGCAGGGGGAGCGGGAAGATCAGCTCCACACTGGGGCCAGGAGATGTCGTTGCCAAGTGCAGCGCTGTTCCGGGCAGGTCCTGATTCGGCTTCTGCATGCGCGGGCCCGGCGGGCAACGCGGACAGCAGGCAGGCAGCAACCAGGATTCTGAGGAATTTCATTCGCAGGCCACCGCCTCTTCGGAACTGACAACGTGGGGCCTTTAGGGGCCTGGTTGGCAGCCTAGAAGGGCCTGCCCGCGGAGGTCATGGGTAGCCGGTACTGGACTTTGGAGAGTTCAAGGAGAGTGTGGCACCCGTTGGTACCTGCTTGGAAGCCGCGGCCTACTTATGCCGTCTGCTCGGATGAACAGACCCCCGCTTGCGGTCAGCGCCGCCCACCTGGCAGCAAACCGGCCACCAGCGAGACGAGGGAGATGATGATCGCGGCAAGGACGGCGGTCCAGAAGAAGGAATCGATTGTGAGGTGCACCGGCGTGTAGCTGCTGATCCAGGCCGTCAGGTACAACATCGCAGCATTGATGACGATGGCGAACAGGCCCAGCGTCAGGATGGTGATGGGGAGTGCCAGGAGCCGCACCAGGGGCCGCACGAATGCGTTCACTACGCCGAAGATCAGCCCGATGAAGAGGTAGGCCACGACAATCCCGATGGTTCCGGTGTCCTGCGGGATGCCGGTCCTGGCCACGGCATCGGAGGCCGCGGTGCTGGAGATGTCCATGCCCGGCAGGATCCAGCTGGCCACCCAAAGAGCTGCCGCGTTGACGATGACCCGAAGGATGAATGAACCCATGCCACCATGCTTCCATACGGGCCTGTCAGGAGGCTGATTGGCAGCCCCGAACTTCAGCCGGTGGCTCCCCGGATTCCCGCTGGGGCTTGGCCGTAGGCTAGGAGTCATGACTTCTTCTGAGACCAGGGCAGGCGGACCAGCGCCGCGCCCGGTGCTGGACCTGTTGCCCCGCTATGCCGCAGGGAAGCCGCCGGCCGCTGTCCACGGGCTGGCCAGCTACAAGCTGTCCTCCAACGAGAATCCGCTGCCGCCGATTCCTGCCGTGCTGGCCGCGATAGCCGACCAAACGGACTTCAACCGCTACCCCGATCCGCTGAGCAGCAAACTCCGCACGGCGCTCGCGGAGTTCCTGGGCGTGCCGGCGGAGGACATCGTGACGGGAGCAGGGAGCCTTGGCGCCCTTAACCAGATCCTCGCGGCCTTCGCAGGCCGGAGCGATGATGGCAAGGCTGATGAAGTCATCTACGCATGGCGCTCATTCGAGGCGTATCCCATCAGTGTGGGGCTGTCGGGAGCCGAGAGTGTCCGCATTCCCGTGACTGCGGACGGGCGGCATGACCTTCACGCCATGGCCGCCGCGGTCAGCGCCCGCACTAAAGTCATTCTTCTCTGCACTCCCAACAACCCCACCGGGCCCGCGCTCACGGCAGCGGAAACGGAAGACTTCATCCGATCCGTCCCCGCCGACGTCGTGGTGGTCATCGATGAGGCCTACCAGGAGTTCGTCAGGGCGGCGGACGCCGTGGACGGGATCGACCTCTACCGGAAGTACCCCAATGTGGTGGTGCTCAGGACCTTTTCCAAGGCACACGGCCTGGCCGGGCTCCGCGTCGGGTACAGCGTCTCCCACCCTGAACTGACCCAGTACCTCCGCGTGGCCGCAACGCCGTTCGCGGTGTCCCAAATCGCCGAAAGGGCAGCAATTGTTTCCCTCGAGAATTACGGCCAGGTTGTGGAGAGGGTACAAAAACTCGTGGACGAGCGGGACCGGGTAACCGAAGGGCTCCGCCGGTTGGGATGGGACATTCCGGACGCCCAGGGCAACTTCGTCTGGCTCGCCCTGGGTGGTGAAAGTGCCGCCTTTGCGGAGCAGGCGGGGGCGCGTGCCCTCTCGGTGCGGGCATTCCAGGGAGAGGGGGTCAGGGTGAGTATCGGGGAGTCCGAGGCCAACACCCGTTTCCTCGAGTTGTGTGCCGACTATACAAAGGCGCCGGCAACTTCCTAGCACTTAACAAGTAGCCCTCCCGCTACTTACCGAAGATAAAGTTAGGATCAACAAGCCAATGTATATGCCGTGCCGGGAATGTATTCCTTGTGGGGCATATATCCCAGCGACATTGCATTGCATCCGGATGCGGCAAGCAAGGAGACGGTATGGGCACTCATCTGCCTTCCACCGAGTTCGAAGGAACAGCGGTAGACGACCAGCGGGAAGCCGATGCTGAAGCAGTCATGGGCGAGCCCGCGGCCCAGATGGTGCAGCTGCTTGGCCCGGACGGAAAGCTCAGCGCCGATCCGGTCTTCAGCAGCTACGCGGACAGGCTCAGCCCCGAGGACCTGCGCGGGCTTTACGCGGACATGGCGGCAATCCGCCGGTTCGACGTCGAAGCCACTGCCCTCCAGCGCCAGGGCCAGCTGGCGCTGTGGGTACCGCTCACCGGCCAGGAAGCCGCCCAGATCGGGTCGGGAAGGGCCAGCCAGCCCCAGGACTACATCTTCCCCACCTACCGGGAGCACGGCGTTGCCCTGACCCGCAACGTTGACCTGGCCGAACTCCTGCGGCAGTTCCGCGGAGTTTCCAACGGCGGCTGGAACCCCAAGGACACCAACTTCCACCTGTACACCCTGGTACTGGCCGCGCAGACCCTGCACGCCGTGGGATACGCGATGGGGATCCAGCGTGACCAGAAACTCGCCGCCGCGTCTGACGCAGCAGGCAAGGAGCCGGATGCGGCCGTCATCGCCTACTTCGGGGATGGCGCCAGCTCGGAAGGCGACGTCCATGAATCCATGGTGTTCGCCTCGTCCTACAAGGCCCCTGTGGTGTTCTTCTGCCAGAACAACCACTGGGCCATCTCCGTGCCCACCAACGTCCAGACCCGCGTCCCGCTGTCCAACCGGGCCAAGGGCTACGGGTTCCCCGGCATTCGGGTCGATGGAAACGACGTGATCGCCGTGCACGCCGTCACCGAATGGGCGCTGGAGCACGCGCGCCGGGGCAAGGGGCCGGTCCTCATCGAAGCCTTCACATACCGGGTGGGGGCGCACACCACGGCAGACGATCCCACCAAATACCGGCAGACGGCGGAGGAGGACGCCTGGCGCGCGAAGGACCCGCTGGCGCGGCTGGAGAAGTACCTGCGTGCGGAAGGCCTTGCAGACGAGGCCTACTTCGCCAAGGTCAAGGCCGACGGCGATGAGCTGGCCGCCTATGTCCGCCGAACCGCCCATGACCTTGAAAACCCGGATATCCGGCAGGCCTTCGCCAACGTCTACAGGGAGGCCCACCCGCTGGTCGCCGAGGAACTGGCGTGGTTCGAGGAATACAGCGCAGGATTCGCCGGCGAGGAAGAGTCCGCCGGTCAGGCAGCAAAGGCAGGCCACTGATGACCACCATGACCATTGCGAAGGCCATCAACGAAGGCCTTCGCGCCACCCTGGCCGCGCACCCCAAATCGCTGCTGATGGGCGAGGACATCGGGCCCCTGGGCGGCGTCTACCGGGTCACGGACGGGCTGATCGGCGAGTTCGGCCCGGACCGTGTGGTGGACACCCCACTGGCGGAATCCGGAATCATCGGCACCGCCATTGGCCTGGCCCTCCGGGGGTACAGCCCCGTCTGCGAGATCCAGTTCGATGGCTTCGTCTTTCCCGGCTTCAACCAGATCACCACCCAGCTCGCCAAAATCCATTCACGCAGCAACGGCAACCTCAGCGTGCCCGTGGTCATCCGGATTCCGTACGGCGGAGGCATTGGGTCCATTGAACACCACTCCGAATCCCCGGAGGCACTGTTCGCCCATACTGCGGGCCTGCGCATTATCACCCCGTCCAATCCCCATGACGCCTACTGGATGATCCAGCAGGCCGTGGAATGCCAGGACCCGGTGATCGTTTTCGAACCCAAGCGCCGCTACTGGCTCAAGGGCGACGTTGATGTCGAGGCGCCCGGGCCGTCGGAGGATCCGTTCAAGGCCCACGTGCTCCGTGAAGGCACCGATGCAACCATCGTGGCCTACGGACCCCTGGTGCCTGTTGCCCTCGCTGCCGCCAACGCCGCCGAGGAGGACGGCCGGAGCGTCGAGGTCATCGACCTCCGGTCAATCTCCCCGGTCGACTTCGACACCGTCACCGCCTCCGTCCAAAAGACCGGGCGGTTGATCGTCACGCACGAGGCCCCCACGTTCGGCGGAATCGGCGGCGAAATCGCAGCCAGGATCAGCGAGCGGGCGTTCCACTCCCTTGAGGCGCCCGTCATCCGCGTCGGCGGGTTCCACATGCCCTACCCCGTTGCCAAAGTGGAGGAAGACTACCTTCCGGACATTGACCGCATCCTGGAGGCGCTGGACCGCGCCCTCTCCTACTGAGGACACCATGACCCTGAACAAGTTCAACCTGCCCGACGTCGGCGAGGGCCTCACCGAGGCGGAAGTCGTCTCCTGGAAGGTCAAGCCCGGCGATACCGTCGCCGTCAATGACGTCATCTGCGAGATCGAAACCGCAAAGTCCATCGTGGAACTGCCCTCCCCCTTCGCGGGGACCGTCACCGAACTGCTGGTGCAGGAGGGGGTGACTGTCGACGTCGGCACTCCCATCATCAGCGTCAGCGACGAAGTTTCCGGCGACCCCACTCCTGCCGATGTCCGCGCCCCCGAGGCCCCGCACTCCCCAGTCGTCCAGGAGCAGCCGCTCTACGGCAAGCTTCCGGAGGATGAGCCTGCAGGTGGAACGGCCGACGGCGGCGCTCACGGTGGTGCCCCGGCCGGCGGTCCGCTGGTGGGTTCCGGTCCCAAGGCGGACGCCGTCAAGCGGCGGCCGCGGAAGACGGCGCCGGCCGCTGCGGTGACGGTGAACGCCCCACAGGTTGAGCCTGTCCAGCCCCGGACGCCCGCTGCCGTGTCCGCTGACGAAACCACCGTCGTCGACAACCGGCCCACCCTGGGCGGCACCATCACGGGCCTGGTCAACCGGGTCCTTGCCAAGCCGCCGGTCCGCAAGATCGCCCGCGACCTGGGCATCGACCTGGCGGACGTCGTGGCCACCGGTTCGCGCGGAGAGGTGACGCGGGAGGACCTGGTCAGCTACCAGGCCCAGCGCGACGCCGAACTGGACAAGGCGGACGGCTTCTGGGGCAAGGCCGGAAAACCGCAGGACCAGCGGGTGGAGCGGATCCCCGTCAAGGGCGTCCGCAAGGCCACTGCCAAGGCCATGGTTGAATCCGCGTTCGCCGCCCCGCACGTCAGCATCTTTGTGGACGTCGACGCCAGCCGCACTATGGAATTCGTCAAGCGGCTCAAAGCCTCCCGGGACTTTGAAGGCATCAAGGTCTCACCGCTGCTCATCCTGGCCAAGGCCGTGATCTGGGCCGCCGCGAGGAACCCCAGCGTGAACGCGTCATGGGTGGACAGCGAAGGCTCCGACACCGCGGAAATCCACGTCAAGCACTTCATGAACCTTGGCATCGCCGCTGCCACCCCCCGCGGGCTGATGGTTCCCAACATCAAGAATGCCCAGGACCTTTCCCTGAAGGAACTGGCCCTTGCCTTGAACAACCTTGCCACCACTGCGCGTGCCGGGAAGACCCAGCCGGCGGAGATGCAGGGCGGCACGCTCACCGTCACCAACATCGGGGCCCTCGGCATCGACACGGGTACCCCGATCATCAACCCGGGCGAGGTTGCCATCGTGGCCTTCGGCACCATCAAGCAGAAGCCCTGGGTCCTGGACGGCGAAGTAATTCCCCGCTGGATCACCACGCTGGGCGGATCCTTCGACCACCGGGTGGTGGACGGCGATCTGTCCGCGCGGTTCATGGCGGACGTCGCGGCCATCCTGGAGGAGCCCGCGCTCCTCCTGGACTAGGCGGCGTGGAACAGGACGTGGCGGTAAGCAGCGGAGCCATTCGGGCTAAGAACCACACGGCCAAGTGGTTGACGGAAGTATTCCAGCCGCCCGTGGTGGTAACCCTCCAGCTATTGATCAGCCCCTTGGCCGGAGACGGGTTTCCCGAAACCATTGGGTACGGCGCGCTGGCAGCCCTCTTCGTCTGCGTGCTCCCGCTGGCCGTGCTGCTGGTCCTGGTCAGGCTGGGGAAAGTCACGGACCATCATGTGAGTGACCGGAAGCAGCGCGCGCCGGTCCTGCTGATGGCATTGGGCTGCATTGCCCTGGGGCTGCTGGTGCTCGGCGCGGTGGACGCACCCAAGAGCGTGATCGCCATGGTCCTTGCGGTAGTGGGCGGGGTGGCCGTCCTGACGGTTGTCAGCCCGTTCTGGAAGATGAGCGGCCATGCCGCTGCTGTCTCCTGCGCCGCCGTCGTCTCCGTGCTGATGCTCGGTGCCGCCTGGACCCCGCTGCTGCTCCTGGTCCCGGCGGTCAGCTGGTCACGGGTCGTGTTGCGGGCCCATTCCCTGGCGCAGGTCGTGGCGGGTTCGCTTTTCGGAGGCGTCGTGATGGCCGGGATCTGGTGGGTCCTGCAGGGCTGGTTGGTCGGCTGATTGCTCCCGCGCCGGGTCCGTTGGACCTAGTACGCGTTGTAGGCAGAGAGGGCGTCGAGGATCGCTGGATCAGCCGTGGTTCCCAGGACCACCGCTGCTGCAGTCATGAGCCCACCCATCAGGGCCGCCATTCCCGCCCAGGCGCCCAGCAGCTTCCAGTCTTCGCGCAGGACGCTCCGCACCGTCTGCGGGAGCTGAAGGCCAGGAGTGATCAGGTTCGGCGCGCTGTCCAGGCTGCCGTCATCGAGGAGGGCCACAACCCTGTCGTTGCTGCGGTCCACCCGCATGGCGCTGATGTGGTTGCCGTGGCGGGCCAGGAGGATGTCGTGGCCGACGAGCTGGCGGCGCTGCAGAGTAATCAAGGGGAGCCCTTCGCTGGAGGTGGAATCGTCGTGTCCACGCCTTTGGGGCCTTTACAATTTTATCTTTGCGCCAGCAGCTTAAACGGTGATAGGGCGGTGAGAACGGACACCCCCCGCAGCGATATCCGCCACCACGGGGAGTGTCCGGGGTTACGCTCCGGCCGGTATCAGGGGCTTAGTCGGCGTCGTACGTGTTGGCGATGTAGACGTCGCACGGAGCGTTGTGGGCCACGCTGTTGGCCACGCTTCCGAGGACGCGGCCAATCCCCTGCATGCGCCGGTTGCCCACTACGATGATGCGCGCATCCATGCGCAGGGCTTCCTTGATGAGGGCGTCGGCGGGCCGTCCGCGCGCTGCCGAGTAGGTGACCTTGATGTCCCGGCCCAGGGAATCAGCAACCGTGCGCGCCACCTGCTCTGCCGCGTCTGCGTCCGACACGATCCAGCGGTCGCTTCCGCTGCCGAAGACTTCGGTCCGGTCACTGTCGAAGGCCGACACGACATGCAGCGAAGCGTCCAGCGCTGCCGCCAGGTCCCGGGCCGACTCGGCCGCCTTCTTCGCCGTTTCGCTGCCGTCAACCCCTACAACGATGATTCCACCCATATGCATGCTCCTTTGCTCGGTTTTCGGCACTCGTGGGGCTTACGCTACAGGCCGGAGATGGCTTCCTGCAGTACTTCCGCCAATCGGCGCACGCCCTCGGCGATGGCGTCCGGAGGGACGGCGCTGAAGGCGAGCCTCAGCTTGTTGGAGGGCTCGTCCGACGGCGTGAAGGCGGCACCGGGGATAAACACGACGCCGGCTTCGATCGCCTTGTGCAGCAGGGGGTAGGTGTCAACACCTTCCGGCAGGGTCACCCAGACGAAGAAGCCGCCCTGCGGGTTGGTCCAGGTGGTTCCGGCCGGCATATGTGCGTGCAGCGCTGCCAGCATGGCCCGGCAACGTTCCGCGTAGAGTCCGCGGTAGGTTTCGATCTGGCCTTTCCAGTCGTATTCGCGCAGGTACGCAGAGACGAGCATCTGGTTCAGGGCAGGGGGACAGAGCGTCACCGACTCGGCGGCGAGGTAATAGCGGCGCTGGAGGTGCTCCGGCACCAGGGCCCAGCCGATCCGGAGGCCGGGTGCGAAAATCTTTGAAAACGAGCCCAGATAGATGACGTCGTCCGGGTTCGAGGCACGCAGGGGGGCCAGCGGTTCCCCCTCGAAGCGGAGCAGGCCGTACGGGTTGTCCTCCAGGACCAGGATATTCGCGCGCCGGCATATATCGACCACCTGCTGCCTGCGTTCCCTGGCCAGCGTGATTCCGGACGGGTTGTTGAAGTTGGGGATGGTGTAGAGGAACTTGATGCTCTTGCCTGCGAGTTGGAGCGCCGCGATCCGGGCCTCCAGCAGTTCCGGCACCAGGCCGTACTGGTCCATCTCGACTGTCTCCACGTGGACCTGGTAGGCCTCGAAGGTGTTCAGCGCGCCGACGTAGGTGGGATCCTCTACCAGCACCACGTCGCCAGGGTTGCAGAAAAGCTTGGTGGCAATGTCCTGGGCGGACTGGGAACCGGCGGTGATCACCACGTTCTGCGGCTTGGCGTCAAGGATGCCTTCCGCGGCCATGACGTCGCAGATCTGGGTACGGAGTTCCTCCGTGCCCTGTCCTGCCCCGTACTGAAGCGCGGTCAGTCCGTCCTCAGCAATGATTTTGGCGGCGGTGGCAGCCAGGCGGGCCAGGGGGAGTGACTGGAGATACGGGCTTCCCCCGGCCAGGGAGACCAGGCCGGGGCGCATCGAGATGTCGAAAACGTCCCTGACCGCCGACTGGCGGATGTTCGCCGCGCGTTCCGAGAACAGTTCCTCGTGCCGGTGGGCGGAGGTGGCGGCGCGCTCAATCGCATCAATGGCTTCCGCGGGCAGCGTCCCCGCAGCAGCGTCAAGTGTTTCGTGGGTCACAAAGTCAGGATACAGCCAACTGTTGCCTCAAATGCAACAGCTGTTTATCAGTGATTACCGGGGGGATCCGTCCTGGCCTGCTTCAGGTAGTCGTCCAGCAACTCGCCGTTGATATAGACGGCCGCCCTGACGCCACCCGCGGCTCCAAGAGCCGTCTGAGTGAGTTGGGCTTCCACCCGGGGGAGGTCGCACGCCCCGCCTGGATTCAGGGTCCCCGCCAGGTAGACCGTGACGGTTGTGCCATCGAAGCTGCCGGAGAGGAACCGCAGCCGGGAAGTACCCAGCGCGTTGTACAGGTTCCCCGCTTTCTGCCCGGGCCTGAGGAGGGTGTTCATGGCCGTTTTGAGGGGGTCGTCCCCTGCCGCACTTCCTTGCGGGGAACCAACCAGGCTGTCGTTGCAGCCAAAGCGGACGCCGTGCCTGCCGCCGTCGTCCAGGAGTACGAAGTACGCCGTGACCGTGGTGGCGCCGACGGGCACCGTCGTACCGGCCGTGCCCGCCGGTTCCGGGCTGCTGGAGGATACCGTCGCATCAGGACCGCCGCCCGCGTCGGGGGATGCGGCTGCCGGCTGCTGGTTTTCCGCGCCTGGCAGCGTCCTCCCGGAGGGTGTGCCGGCATCAGCGCCGGCATTCGCGGTGGAAGCGGGCGCCGGCGGCTCGGCGGCGGATGTGCCGGTTTCCCCGGTTGCGCTGGTAATGGGCACCCGGCCCGGCAAAGGTGCCGCACTGCAGCCCGCAAGCAGCAATGCAACGCATCCCGCGGCTGCCGCAGTGCCGCGTTCACGCCTGATCCAGTTCCATATGTCTGCCATGCGGCACCGCATTCCGATCCGGTAGATCCAGTGGATCAACGGTACGGCGGTCCGCGCCGGGAAAGATGTCCGCCCGGTACCGGTTGGGACAAGACTTGGTCACGGACCCCTTGCTGGCGTTAAAGGGGCGGCGCCCGGCACGTTGGGAACGTGCCGGGCGCCGGGTTGCCGTAAGGCTAGGCGGCCGGTGCTGTTGCTGCCAGGGAGTCGAAAATGCCCTTGATCTGCTCCACGACCTCGGCGTCGTCCTTGGGGTGCACTTCAGCGAAACGCACCATGGAGCCGGGGACGGCAAGCTTGACGTCCTCGAGGACCTGGGCGCCGGCGATCCCGACTGCCTTGCGGGCCTCGTCCTGGGCCCAGACGCCACCGTACTGGCCGAAGGCGGTGCCGACGACGGCCGTGGGCTTGCCCGCCAGGGCACCTGCGCCGAACGGACGGGAAAGCCAGTCAATGGCATTTTTCAGGGCGGCGGGAACGGTGCCGTTGTGTTCAGGCGTGACCAGCAGGAGGGTGTCAGCCTCTTCGGCTGCCGCGCGGAGGGCTGCCGCAGCCGCCGGGACCTGGCCTTCGACGTCGATGTCTTCGTTGTAGAACGGGATGTTGCCCAGGCTCTCGTGGATCACCACGTCCACCTGCTCGGGGGCGTTGAGCTGGATGGCTTCGGCCAGCTTCTGGTTGGTGGATTCAGCGCGAAGGCTGCCGACGAGGGTAAGGACGGTGTTCTTGGTCATGGAAACTCCTGGCTAGGGGCGCGGCGGGGCCGCGTTCGGTCAGACGTCAGGCTCATCAAGCCTTCACCGGACTAAACGGACCGCAGTCCGGTTCTATTCCCCGAGGCTACACTGTCGTTGTGAGTTCCATCCCAGTGCGGCCGGACATGACACCGGTGACGGCCGCCGAGCGCAGCGACGCCGCCCGGAACCGGGAACGCCTCCTGGTGGCTGCCCGCGAATTGATCGAACAGGGCGGGGCCGCTGCCCTGACCATGGACCGGCTGGCCGAGCAGGCCGGTGTGGGCAAGGGCACCGTTTTCCGCCGCTTCGGCAGCCGGGCCGGCCTTATGCTCAACCTCCTGAACGACTCGGAGGCAGCCTTCCAGGCCCGTTTCCTGTCCGGACCCCCGCCGCTGGGGCCCGGCGCCCCGCCGCTGGACCGGCTGATCGCCTTCGGTGCCGCGCGCATCGCCTACGTGGTGGAGTACGGGGACCTTGTCCTCGCAGCCGGACATTCCTCCCGGAGCAGGTTCGAAGTCCCCGCGGCGGCGCTGTGGACCCGGCACGTGGAGATGCTGCTGCGCGCGGCCGGGTCCGAGTCCCCGGAGCCATGGCTTCTGGCGGAATCCCTGACCGCCACCCTGGACCCCGAGCGACTGCTGCACCTCATCCGGGAACGCGGAGTCACCCCCCGGCGCCTGGCGGATTCATGGCAGGAACTTGTCACACGGGTGGCGGCGGCGGCATAGATTACGCGGTTCGCTGGCTCTCCGTCCAGTCACACCAACTTCACAGAACTATTCATAACGATCTGATACGGCGCGCCGGTTTTCGGTGGAAACGCGCCCTTTTCGCGTGGGGGCTTGTGATAGTTTCCTCTGGAATGTGACCCGCGACATAGTTCCACCAGGACCTGCCCTTGGGGCCGCGGGAGGCCAGCTACCCGCTGGTGCAGGACCCCGGTGGGGCGGGCACAATCCGTGCTTGGCCGGGGCAGACGGAAGGATCCAGCAGTGATGGTTGATGTGGCCAGCAGCATGGCGCTCCAGTGGACACCGACGTGTTCTCCCGCCCACCTCCCGGCGGCACTGCCGAAGAACTAGCCTCCATGCTCAAGTACCTCGCCAAGCGCGGCATCACTTACCTGGTGATGATCTTCCTCACCACATCTGCCGGCTACTTCCTGGCGGTCAGTTCGCTGAAGCCGGCTCTGCTGGAACAGGAACGCATCCCCCGTCCCACCCCGGAGCAGGTTGCCAACTCCATGCGGCTCAAGGGACTGGACCCTGACCTGAGCCCATGGGAACGCTACGTTAACTGGCTGACGGGCATCGTCACCCGCTGGGACTGGGGCCGGAGCCCCAACGGCGCCTACATCAACGCCGAGTTCGGTGACCGGGTGTGGATCTCCTCCCGGCTCTTCCTGGCGTCCATCATCCTCACCCTCGTCATTGGAGTGGCTCTGGGCGTCTACTCGGCTGCCCGGCAGTACAAGTTCCAGGACCGCGTCATCACGTCCTACAGCTACCTGGCTTACATCGTGCCCGCACCAATTGCCTACTTCCTGGTGCAGCTGGCGGCCATCAACATCAACGAATCCGTGGGGGACCGGATCTTCTTCGTTACGGGCATCTCCACCCCCGGAGTCACGGGCGGATGGCCCCAGTTCCTCGACCTGCTGGCGCACTACGTGGTCCCCACCGTCGCCATCACGCTCGTGGGCTGGGGTGCCTACCAGATTGCCCAGCGGCAGTACCTGCTGGACAACGTGAACGCCGACTTTGTCCGCACCGCCAGGGCCAAGGGACTGAGCCGGAACCAGGCCATCGCCCGGCACGCGCTTCGTGTCTCCTTCATTCCGGTGGCCCAAAGCATCGCGTTCACCATCCCCGCCATCTTCGCCGGCGGATTCTTCGCCGAAAAGATCTTCGCCTGGCCCGGCGTCGGCTCCTGGAGCATCGACGCCATCTCGCTCCAGGACGTTAATGCCGCCACGGCCACCCTGGCCTACGGCTCCGTGATCTTCGCCCTCGGCGCCATCCTGGCGGACTTCGCCACCACGCTTGTCGACCCGAGAGTGCGGGTGCAGTAGCAATGACCAACCTGAACGCTGTCGACCCGGCAGCCGTGGCGCAGGACGCGCACCTGGAAAGCGCGGACGTCGTCATTGGCAAGACCACCATCATCTTCCGCCGTTTCCTTCGGAACAAGACCGCAGTGGCGGGCCTGGCCATCTTCCTGGCCCTGACTGTCTTCTCCTGCATCGGCGGGTTCTTCACCCAGTGGGACAAGGAAACCATCGACCCCTTTAACATTGGGATGCCGCCCTCCGCCGAGCACTACCTCGGCACGTCCCAGGCGGGAATCGACCTCTACGCCATGACGGTGGAGGGCACCAGGATCTCCATCCTGATCGGCCTGGTGGTGGGCCTCGTGTCCGTCCTGATCGCCGCCGTCTACGGCTGCACCATGGCGTACTTCGGCGGCAAGGTGGACAAGGTCATGCTGTTCGTCCTGGAAGCGCTGATCATGATGCCCGCCCTCCTGGTGGTGGCCGTCGCAACCAGCGGCGGAGGCGCCGGACTGAAACGCGACCTCCCTTCGTGGCTGCTGCTCATCATCGTGCTGCTGGTCTTCGGCTGGATGGGCACTGCCCGCCTGATTCGCTCCATGTCCATGTCGCTCATGCAGCGCGACTTCGTCAAAGCGGCCCAGTACATGGGGGTTCCTCCGCGCCGGATCGTCTGGCGGCACCTGGTGCCAAACATCGGCTCGCTGCTGATCCTGGACATCACCCGCGGCGTCACCGCCGCTGTCCTGGCCGAGGTGGCCTTTTCCTTCATCGGAATCGGCATCAAGGTTCCGGATGTGAGCCTGGGCGTGCTGATCGGCGGCGCCACATCCCAGGTACAGACGTTCCCCTGGATGTTCTGGGTTCCCCTGGCCGTCATGTTCCTGCTGACGGGGTCCCTGGCCATGATGAACGACGGGCTGCGGGATGCCTTCGATCCCAGTTCCAGCTCCACCGGCAAAGCCAGGAAATCCAAAGCCCGGACCCTCCGCGCGGAAAAGAAGACGGCATGAGCAGCGAAATCACCACCGGAGCAGCCGGGCCGGCACGGACCGATGTAGAGCGCCTGCACGTGGCAGGCCTGCACACGCCCGCCGATGCGGTCCTGTCCGTCCGTGACCTGAACGTCCGCTTCAATTCTGAAAACGGCGTGGTACACGCCGTCCGGGGCGTGGACTTCGACCTCTTGCCCGGGAAGACCCTTGGCATCGTGGGAGAGTCCGGTTCCGGCAAGTCCGTCACGTCCCTGGCCATCATGGGGCTCCTGCCGCCCACGGCGCAGGTCTCCGGTTCCGTCCGGCTCAAGGGGCAGGAACTGCTGGGACTCAGTGACAGGGCCATGTGCGGGTACCGCGGAAACGACCTCGCCATGGTGTTCCAGGATCCTCTCTCCTCCCTGACGCCCGTGTTTACCGTTGGCACCCAAATCATCGAAGCGCTGACCATCCATAACCCCTCCATGAGCAAAAGAGCCAAAGAAGCCCGCGCCGTCGAACTTCTGGCCATGGTGGGGATTCCCAGCCCCAAGGAACGGCTGAAGGCCTTTCCGCACGAATTCTCCGGCGGCATGCGCCAGCGCGTCATGATCGCCATCGCCATCGCCAACAATCCGCGCGTCCTGATCGCGGATGAACCCACCACCGCCCTGGACGTCACCATCCAGGCACAGGTGCTGGAGGTGCTGCATACGGCGCAGGAGGAAACCGGTGCCGCCGTCGTCATGATCACGCACGACCTCGGCGTCGTGGCGGGCATGGCGGACGACATCATGGTCATGTATGCCGGCAGGCCCGTGGAAACCGGGGCGGTCGACGATATCTACTACAACCCGCGGATGCCCTACACCATGGGCCTGCTCGGCGCCGTCCCGCGCGTCGACGTCGCGGAAAAGTCCTCGCTCGTGCCCATCGAGGGCATGCCGCCCAACCTGCTCACCACCCCCACCGGCTGCTCGTTCGCGCCCCGCTGCCCCTTGGCGTCGGATGCCTGCCTGGACGGTGAGCCGGCCCTGGCCCCGGTGGACCGCGGGTCGGGCCACCGGGCCGCCTGCATCAAATCCGAGTCATTGGGCGGAACGGTGGATGTCCACGACGTGTTCGCGGCCCCGCCGGTCCCGGTCTCCCGCTTCGACGCGGTGCCCCGCACCGAGCGGACAACGGTGCTGCAGCTCAAAGACGTCCGGAAGCACTTCCCGCTGACCCGCGGCGCCCTGATCAAGCGCCGGATCGGAACCGTCAAGGCCGTCGACGGCCTGAGCTTCGACATCCGCGAGGGCGAGTGCTTCTCCATCGTGGGCGAGTCAGGATCAGGCAAGACCACTACGCTCCTGGAAATCATGGAGTTCCATCCCGACCAGGATGGCGAGGTGGTGATCGGCGGGCTCAGCAACAAGCAGGCCGCCGATGCAAAGACCAAGGGCAGGATGCGCCGGGAACTCCAGATGGTGTTCCAGGACCCCACCGGCGCCTTGGACCCACGGTTCACTGTGTACGAAGTCCTCGCCGAACCCCTGGAAAACGCGGGCATGGACAGGCAAGCGATCAAAAAGCGGATCATGGAGCTGATGAAGCTCGTGGGCCTTCAGCCGGACCACGTCAACCGCTTCCCCAACCAGTTCTCCGGCGGCCAGCGGCAGCGCATCGGCATTGCGCGCGCCTTGGCCGTCAACCCCAAGCTGGTGGTCCTGGACGAGCCGGTCTCCGCCCTCGACGTGTCGGTGCAGGCCGGTGTCATCAACCTCCTGGACCACCTGCGCGCCGAACTGGGCCTGAGCTACCTGCTGGTGGCCCATGACCTTTCAGTGGTGCGCCACATCTCCAACCGCGTTGCGGTTATGTACCTGGGCAAGATCGTGGAAATCGGTGAGGTTGACAGGGTCTTTGACAATCCCCGCCACCCTTACACCCGGGCATTGCTCTCCGCCATCCCGGTGCCGGACCCGCATCTGGAACGCACCCGCGAACGCATCATCCTCCAGGGTGACCTGCCCTCGCCGCTGCAGGCGCCCAAAGGCTGCAATTTCGCCACCCGTTGTCCTGTCTTCGCGGCGCTGCCGCCGGCCAAGCAGGAAAAGTGCCTCACCCTGGAACCGCCCCTGGAAACCGCGGCATCCGCCACGGACCAGCAGTTCGCGTGCTTCTTCCCGGACGGTGAACTGGATGAGGACATGCTGGTGGTCCACGAAACGGCGGACCATGCCCCCTAGGATTTTTCGACCCCACAAGCACCACCACTCGCATCACAATGAAGGGAAAACCATGAGGAATCTGAACAGGATCGGCGGAGCTGCAGCCATCGCTGCTGCCCTGGCGCTGACGGCCTGCGGCGGTGGCGGTGCCAGTGGCCCCGAAACTGCCAAGGGACAGGAATCGGGAAGCGACCTGTCCAAGCTGATCAGCATCAACGAGAAGCCGGCCTCCGACCTCCAGCAGGGCGGCAAAGTCACCCTTCCGCTTGGCAATATCGGCCCGGACTTCAATGGGTTCTCCAACAACGGCAACAGCGCTGACAACTCCGCCCTGCAGATCCCCATGAACCCTGTCGCCATGAACAGCGGCGGCATCGGCGGCTGCTGGAAGGTTGACTTCAAGGGCAAGGTCACACCCAACACGGACTTCTGCGAGTCGGTGGACAGCGTGGTCAAGGACGGCAAGCAGACCATCACCATCAAGGTGAACCCCAAGGCCACCTACAACGACGGCACCCCCATTGACGTCAAGGCCTTCAAGAACACGTGGAACATCCTCAAGAGCGCTGACGCCGGTTACGACATCGTGAGCTCGGGAGCCTACGAGTTTGTGGACTCCGTTGAGGCCGGCAGCAGCGACAAGGAAGTCATCGTCAAGACTTCGCGTCCGGTCTTCCCGGTGGATTCGCTCTTCTTCGGACTCATCCACCCCGCCGTCAACACCCCCGAGATCTTCAACGAGGGCTTCAACGGCAACCTGCACCCCGAATGGATGGCCGGCCCCTTCAAGCTGGACCAGTACGACACCGCAGCCAAGACCGTCACCATGGTGCCGAACGACAAGTGGTGGGGCCAGAAGCCGGTACTGGCCAATGTGACCTTCCGCCAGCTGGAAACCAGCGCCCAGATCGCCGCGTTCAAGAACGGCGAGATTGATGCCATGTCCGCCAACACCATCTCGCTCTACAAGCAGCTGGACGGCACCAAGGACTCCGACATCCGCCGCGGCCAGCGCCTCTTCGCCGGCGGACTTAACCTGAATGCCCAGCGGATCACCGACGTCAACGTTCGCAAGGCGATTTTCGCCGCGGTCGACCGCGAAGCCCTGCGCAAGGTCCGCTTCAATGGCCTGAACTGGGAAGAGCCGAGCTCCGGCTCCATGATGCTCCTGCCGTTCTCGGACTACTACCAGGACAACTACCCGGTCAAGGAGACGGGTCCCGACGCTGCCAAGAAGGTCCTAACGGACGCCGGCTACACGGCCAACGCCAACGGCATCATGGAGAAGGACGGCAAGCCCGCCGCCTTCAAGATCAGCAACTTCGGTGACGATCCCACCACCCTTGCGGTAGCCCAGACCCTGCAGAAGCAGCTCCAGGCCGGCGGCATGGATGTGGGGATCGACCAGCGCGCGTCCGCCGACTTCGGCAAGGTTTTGGGCAGCCGTGAGTTCGACCTGAGCATCTCCGGCTACACCGTTGGCGCCGACGCCACTGATGCTGTCAAGCAGTACTACGACTCCAAGGTCAACGAGAACAAGCTGGGCGACGCCGAGCTGGACAAGAAGATCGCCGACCTCGCCTCCATCGAGGACAATGCTGCACGTAACAAGGCGGCCATGGACGTGGAGAAGGAGCACATGGCCAAGTACTACTCCATGGGCGTGGTCTTCAACGGACCGCAGATTTCCTTCGTCCGCACCGGCCTGGCCAACTACGGCCCGTCCCTGTTCAAGAGCACCTCCCAGGTTCCGGACTGGACCACCATCGGCTGGGAAAAGAAGTAGCAACACCACCAGCGGCTTAGCCGCCCTGTCCGAAACCGGCATCCCTGGCCACCAGGGATGCCGGTTTCTTTTCTTTCCGTCCTTTCCGGACCAGCGGGGACCGGCGGTAGCGTAGCTTCCATGACCGGAACCGAAGACAAAGCCCGGACCATCCGCACCGCCGTCGTGGGCTACGGGCTCGCCGGCAGCGTCTTTCACGCGCCGTTGCTGGCGGCGGACGCCAGCTACTCCCTGGACATGGTGGCTACGTCCGACGCCGGGCGGCAGGCGGCTGCCTCGTCCCGGCTTCCGGGAGTGGAGGTGGTGCGCGACGGCGCCGCGGTCCTTGGGCGGGCAACGGACCTTGACCTCGTGGTCCTGGCGACGCCGCCCATGACCCACTACCCGCTGGCAAAGGCTGCGCTGGAGGCGGGGCTGGACGTGGTGGTGGACAAGCCGTTCGCGGTCACCAGCGCCGAAGGGCGGGAGCTGGTTGACCTGGCGCAGCGGCTGGGCCGGGTGCTGACCGTGTTCCATAACCGGCGGTGGGACGGGGACTTCCTGACGCTGCGGAAGTTGCTGGCGGCCCAGGCGCTGGGCAGGGTGACGAGGTTCGAATCACGCTTCGAGCGCTGGTCCCCGGCCATCAGCAAGGTATGGAAGGCGCGGGCCACGGCCGAGGACGGGGGCGGCGTGCTGTTTGACCTTGGCAGCCACTTGATCGACCAGGCTGTGCAGTTGTTCGGTCCGGCCACCGTGCTGCACGCAGAGCTGGCGGCACGCCGGTCCGACGAACGGGCGGACGATGACGTCTTCCTGGCCTTGCGGCACGAGTCCGGGGTGACCAGCCACCTGGCAATGAACGCGCTGTGCCCGCAGCAGGCCCCTCGCTTCCGGGTACTGGGCTCCATCGGCGGATTCACCAAGAACGGCGTAGACCCGCAGGAGCCCTATCTCGCGGCCGGCGGTAGCCCTCTGGACGGGGAGTACGGTGTGGAGGCCCCTGAATGGGCCGGCCTCCTGGGCCGCGACGGCCACCTGGACCGGCTCCCCACAGAACGAGGGAACTACCCCGAGTTCTACCGCCTGCTGGCAGCCAAGATCCTGGACGGAGGGGCAGGCTCATCCCTGCCCCTCCCGGTTGATCCCGAGGACGCCGTCGAGGTCCTCAAAATCATAGAAAAAGCCCGTAAGGTCGCCCGGGCAGGTGCTTGAAATGCCGAACGCCGAACGACAGGCATCCGGCAGCGTGCGTCAAAGCGACGAAGGAGCAGCACGCAGAGGATGTCTGTCGTCCGGCGCAGCAGGACGACCTGTGGACAGGGACTAGGCCGAAACCAGTTCGTGCCAGTCGGAAACGAGGGGCAGGCCGTGGGCCTCGGACACGGAGTGGTGTGCCACGTGGCCGGCAGCGATGTTGAGCCCGGCCGCGAGGGCGGGGTCGCGGTCGAAGGCGGCCTTGACGCCCAGGTTGGCCAGGGACACCGCGTAGCGCAGGGTGACGTTGGTCAGCGCGTAGGTGGAGGTGTTGGGTACGGCGCCGGGCATGTTGGCGACGCAGTAGAAGATGGTGTTGTGCACCTTGTAGGTGGGTTCCTGGTGGGTGGTGGGGTGGGTGTCCTCGAAGCAGCCGCCCTGGTCCACCGCGATGTCCACCAGGACCGAGCCGGGCTTCATCCGGGCCACGAGGTCGTTCGTGACCAGCTTGGGGGCCTTGGCGCCGGGGATTAGCACGGAACCGATCACCAGGTCGGCGTCCACCACGGATTTTTCGATTTCGTACTTGTTGGAAGCAACCGTCTTCAGCCGGCCCTGGTACTGGGCGTCCAGTTCGCGCAGGCGGTTGATGTTGATGTCCATGATGGTGACGTCGGCTCCGAGCCCCAGTGCCATGGCTGCTGCATTGGTGCCCGCAACGCCGGCGCCCAGGACGACAACTTTGGCGGGGCGGACGCCGGGCACGCCGCCCAGCAAGACGCCCTTGCCACCGGCCGGGGCCATCAGCGAGGTGGCACCCACCTGGACGGAGAGGCGGCCGGCAACTTCGGACATCGGGGCCAGCAGCGGCAGGGAGCGGCCCTCCTGCACGGTTTCGTAGGCGATGGCGGTGACGCCGGAGTTGATGAGCTCCTTGGTCAGCTCCGGCTCGGCGGCCAGGTGCAGGTAGGTGAAGAGGATCAGGTCCTTGCGGAAGCGGTGGTACTCGGACTTGATAGGTTCCTTGACCTTCATGACCATGTCGGCCCGGGCCCAGACGTCATCGGCTTCGTTGACGATTTCTGCGCCTGCAACGGAGTATTCCTCGTCGGTAATACCTGAGCCGAGCCCGGCCCCGCGCTCTACCAGGACGGTGTGCCCGTGGGTGAGGAATTCGTGGACACCGGCGGCGGTGATGGCCACGCGGAATTCGTTGTTCTTGATTTCTTTGGGGACGCCGATGATCATCGTCTGCTCCAGTTTTAGGGGCCGGTGGGCCGGTAATGCGGAAGGGCTTTCGTGTTTCAACGATAAATCCTGCTGTGAGCCAGCTGACAGGATCCGCCGTTCCGCCCGAGGTGGGAACCGCGGAATTACGCGGATTTCTCCGACCACGGTTCGACAGGTGTCGAGCCATGGGGCGTCAGGTGTCGCCTCATGTCCGTTCGTCCTCCGCCGCGCACAGGCAGTAGTGTGGGCGCATGCAGCAGCAGGACGTGGAACAGCTCGTCGAGCAGGTGGCCCAGAAGCTCGGGCGCGGCCTCTCCCTTGAGGATTTGGACGGCCTGCTGCTCGCCTACAGCTCCAACCAGTCCCACGCCGACCGGGTGCGGGTAAATTTCCTGTTGAGCAAGAAGGTTCCGGCGGACGTGAGCGCGTGGCAGCTCTCGCATGGGATTGCCACCGCGGTGCGTCCCGTGGTGGTCCCCGCGAACCCGGACCTGGGCATGCTGGGCCGGGTATGCGTTCCGCTGATGGTGCGCGGCTTCCGGGTGGGGTACCTCTGGGTGCAGCAGGACTCCGTGGAGGAAAGCCCGACGGCGATCCTCACCCAGCTGCCCGGCGTCACCCATGAGCTTGAGCTGCTGTCCGGGCTCCTGCTCGACTCGAACACGGCCGAATCCGAATTCCGCCGCAGCCGGGAGCGCGAGTTCCTCTCAGCCTGCGCCGGCGAACCGAACGCCGTGGCGGCCGTCGCGGGCTGGAAGGAAGTCCAGGGCAGGGGGCCGTGGCAGATGGTCACTGTGCTTGACGCGGACGGCTGGGCCGGCGGGCCGGACCCTATCGCTTCCACCCTGATCCACCGGTCAACCGCCCTGCAGGCAACGGTGGGCATGGACGCCGCACTGTTCAGCGCCGGAACGGAAACCCATTCGGTGGTGCTGTTCCGCGATTCCACCGGCAGGGCCAACCATGCCCAGCTCCTGGTGCACTACCAGCTGGAGCTGGCCAAGCGCTCCGGCCGGCCGGTCCAGCGGATCATCCTTGGCATCAGCGAAGGCTTCGCAAAGACGCGCCAACTCTCCGAGGCGTACCGCCAGTCAAGGGTCGCGGCGCAGGCGGCCGCGGTGGATCCGCAGCTCGGCGAGCTGGTGGACTGCCGGGCCACGGGCGTGTACCAGCTGCTGGCCTCCGCCGGGGGAGGAGTGGGGGCATGGGCCGATTCCGGATCGGTGTACTTCCGCAAGCTTGAGGACCATGACCGCAACGGCGAGCTGATCCCGGTCCTGGAGCTGCTGTACGACAACGACGGGTCGGTCCAGGACGTGGCCGGCAAGCTCCACCTGCACCGCAGCAGCATCTATAACAGGCTGGGCCGGATCCGGCAGCTGCTGGGCGTGGACCCGTTGAAGGGGATGCCGCGCCTGGAACTTCACGCGGCGCTCAAGATGCGCCGGTGGGCGGCCCGGCCCCGGATCTAGGGCAGGGCGGACGGGGCTGTGGTGAAGGACCTGATGGTATCCGCGACGGCGGCGGGGCGCAGGTGCTGGGCCACGTGGCCGGTCCTGGAAATTTCCACGAAGGTCCCCTGGGACGCAGCGCGGGAGAGCCGAAGCGACCAGTCCGGTCCGGCCACGGGGTCGTGGCTGCCGCGCAGGACCAGCACGGGAACATCGATGCCGGGCAGCCTCTTCTCCGTGGGGTAGGCCATCATGACGGGCAGCTCGGTGAAGTACCAGCGCGGCCCGCACCGGAAGTAGTCGGTAAGGACGATCCAGTTGGACGACGGGCTCTCGCGGAGGAGGAAGTCAACGAACAGCGCCAGGCCCTGGCGTTGCACGCTGCGGTGGCGGGGGTCCACCACCGGCCCCATGAGGACGAGTTTCTGCATTTGGGCGGGCGCGTAGAGGGCGGCTTCGATGGCGAATTGCACACCCATGGAATGTCCGACCAGGACGTACGAGCGAATCCCGCTGACCTTTAGTGCCTGGGCGATGAAGGCACCGTAGTCCTCGACGGACAGCTGCCGCCCGGGCTTTGGCGTACCTGCGAAGCCGGGCAGGTCCAGGGAGTACACGGAGGCCCCGCGGGCCAGTTCATGGTGCAGGCGCCGCAGGTAGCGGTGCGACACGCCGATCCCGTGGACCAGGATAAACGCGGGGACCTCAGCCGTTGCTCCCGTGCCGCTGCCCGGCGGCGGCGTTCCGTCGGCCCAGAGGATCCGGCCCGTCATCCCGTTGGCGTCCACAGCGGCTGACTGCAGTCGCGGGTCTTGGCGGGACCGGGCGCGCCCTCGGATACGCACTAGGTGCCCGCGCCGGTGTCGCCGTTGCCCGCGGCCTCCGTGGCGCGTTTCTGTTTCTGCGCCTCAAGCCAGGCCATGATGGCGGCCTGGCGGATCCGGCGGTGCGACCCCCGGTACTCCACGGGGATCTCGCCGCGGTCCGTCATGTTGCGCAGGTAGGTGTGCGAGATTCCGGCGAGCTCGGCGGCCTGGGAGGTGGTGAGCATTTCCTCCACGCTGCTGACCGTCACGGTTTCGCCGCGGCTGAGCCGGGCCAGGAGATCCACGACGGCGTCCCTCGCCTGGGCAGGCAGGCGGTGGACCGTGCCGTCCACGAAGACGGTGATGTCTGTGCCGCCGGTCAGGGCACGCGCAAGGCTGAGGGCCTCGTCCTCGGGCAGGCCGGCCGTAACGCGGGGTGCTACCAATGCCATGAAGGTAGCCTATCCCGCCCGCGCCGGCCTGCCCGGAAAGGCGTCAGAGGCCCAGCTCGTCCAGGACCGGCAGCTTCTCCCGCACCCACGCGCGCGCCTCGGTGGCACTCGGAGCGGACAGAGCCAGCTTGGCCAGTTCCTGCGCCTCCGAGAGGGTCACGGTCTTGAGCACCGCCGCCACGGCCGCGAGGGACCGCGCCGTCATGGACAGCGTGCTGACGCCAAGGCCGGTCAGGACGACGGCGAGGGCGGGGTCGGCCGCTGCCTCGCCGCAGACGCCCACCGGCTTGTTGTGGCCTTCCGCGCGGGATCCTTCCACGGTCAGCCCCACGAGCCGCAGGACGGCCGGCTGCCAGGGAGTGTTCAGGTTGGCGAGCGGACCGAGCTGGCGGTCCGCTGCCATGGCGTACTGGGTGAGGTCATTGGTGCCCAGGCTGGCGAAGCCAACCTCGCGGAGGATGGCCTCGGCGGTCAGGGCCGCGGACGGGACCTCCACCATCACGCCGGGGGTTTTGATGCCGGCGTCCGCGCACATCGACGCGAAGCGGGAGGCTTCCTCGGCCGTGGAGATCATCGGGGCCATGACCCAGACGTCCGCCTGGGACTGCTGCTGGGCCAGGGCGATGGCTTCCAGCTGGCGGTCCAGGACGCCGGGCGTGGTGAAGTCGGTGCGGTAGCCGCGTACGCCGAGGGCCGGATTGGGCTCGGTGGAGTCGGTCAGGAAGGGGAGGGGCTTGTCCGCACCGGCATCGAGTGTCCGAAGGACAACCTTCTTGCCGGGGAACGCGTCGAACACGCTCTTGTAGGCAGCGGCCTGCTCCTCCACGGAGGGCTCGGTGTCCCGTTCCAGGAAGCAGAACTCGGTGCGGAAGAGGCCCACGCCCTGGGCGCCCAGCTTTGCTGCCGCTTCGGCATCCTTGCCGCCGCCCACGTTGGCGAGCAGGGGCACTTCATGGCCGTCCGCCGTCGTACCCGTGCCACTGAACTCGGCCAGCAGCGATGCCGTGGCAGCCCAAGCCTCCGCTGTTGCGCGGAGGGATTCATCGGGATCGGCGGTGATGAGGCCTCCGGCGCCGTCCACGTACACTTCGGTGCCATCGGGCAGGTCGTCAACGCCAACGGCGGCAACCACTGCCGGCAGGCCCAGGGACCGGGCAATGATGGCGGTATGGGACTGGGGGCCGCCGCCTGCGGTGACCAGCGCCAGGACCTTGTTCGGGTCCAGGGTTGCCGTGTCCGCGGGGGCAAGGTCCTCTGCCACCAGCACGAACGGGGTGTTGGAAGCGGGGATGCCGGGCGCGGGCACGCCCCGGAGCGCGGCAACAATTCGGGCGCGGACGTCCAGCACGTCGGTGGCGCGTTCGGCCATGTATCCGCCCAGGTTGTGCAGCATTTCCGACACGGAGGAGCCCGATTCCCAGATGGCGCGTTCGGCAGAAACGCCCCGGGCCACCAGCTTGGCCGCCCCCTTGATCAGCATGGTGTCCTTGGCCATCAGTGCGGTGGCCTCCAGGACAGCCTTGCCGTCACCGATGGCGTGGGCGGCGCGCTCCTTCAACTCGTCGTGCACCGACTGCGCTGCCGCCTTCAAGGCTGCGGTGGCTTCCTCGGCAGTGGTGTCCGGAGCCAGCTGTTCACCGGCGGGAGGTTCACTGATGGGTTTGGGCATCTGCCGGATGGTGCCGATGACGCGGCCTGGGCTGACGCCTACTCCTGGGAAGTTCTGCACTGAAGGTCCTCATTCTCTGCCGGTAGACAGGCCCGCCAAGTTCTCCGGCGCCGTGCCGGGTCCGCCGGAGGACTGCTACGTCCAGGGGCGGGAAACGTGCCTGAAAAAATTGTATGTGATTCAGTGCATATAGCAACGCTATAGGTGCTAGGGTAGCGGTTATGAGTTTGGATGGCCAGCTTCCCCCAAAATTGCGACTGCTTCGTGCTGCCGCGGAACTGCTGGCAAAATCCGCGGGAGCTCCGGTCTCCACCCGCCAGATCACCCAGCTGGCAGGGGTTTCCGCTCCCACGCTGTACCACCACTTCGGTGACAAGGAAGGTCTGTTCGACGCCGTCGTCGCCGCAGGGTTTGAAGAATATGTCGCGGGCGAAAGGGATTTCGCCCCCTCCGGCCAGCCTCTTGAGGACATCCGGAGAATGTGGGACAACCACGTCCAGTTCGGACTGAACCAGCCTGAGCTGTACTTGGTGATGTTCGGCAACATCCGCCCGGAAAGCCGGCCGGCCATTGTGGCCGACGCCGAGGCATTGATGGAGGAAATGCTGAACAAGGCAGCGGCGGCGGGCCAGCTGAACGTCCAGCCCCGGGAAGCGGCCAGGTCCATCCTGGCGGCCAACGTGGGCGTGACGCTGATGCTGATTGCGGAGCCCGCCTCCGAACGGAACCTCGAACTGTCCACCATGACCCGGGACGCCATGATCTTCGCGGTGTCAGCCGAGCCCGCCAGCGGCCCGGCCCCGGGCGGCACCGGGAAGTCCTCGGTGGTGGTGGCAGCGATCGCCCTGAACGCCGCACTTCAGGCCTCGCATTCTGACCAGCTTTCCAGCTCGGAACTCAAGCTTTTCCTCGAATGGCTCCACCGGATCTCCACCAGCCCCGCCGGCTAAGCCAGCAACCCGCACCACCCAGCACTACGTCGTCGTAATCATCAAACCAATCCTGCGGAGCAGCAGGAATGACGGTTAGGAAATCACCATGGCAACAGAGACAGTTGCGAAACCCCGCACCAGCGCGCGCGTGCACGTCCAAAAGTTCGGGACATTCCTGTCCGGCATGATCATGCCCAATATCGGTGCGTTCATCGCCTGGGGCATCATCACCGCCCTCTTCATCGAGAAGGGCTGGCTGCCCGTTCCGCAGCTCGGTGGTTTCGGTGAGACTGGCGGGAAGCCCAACATCGGCCTGGTTGGTCCCATGATCACCTACCTCCTGCCGCTTTTGATCGGCTACACCGGCGGCAAGATGGTCTATGACGTCCGCGGCGGCGTGGTGGGGGCCATCGGCACCATGGGCGTGATCGTTGGTGCCGGCATCCCTATGTTCATCGGCGCGATGATCATGGGCCCGCTGGGCGGCTGGACCATGAAGAAGATCGACTCGATCTGGGACGGCAAGATCCGCCCCGGCTTCGAGATGCTGGTCAACAACTTCTCCGCCGGCATCTGGGGTGCGCTCCTGGCCCTGGTGGGCTTCTATGGCATATCCCCCCTGGTGACTGCCTTCAGCACGGCCGCCGGCAACTTCGTCCAGTTCCTGGTGCAGAACGGCCTCCTGCCGCTGACCAGCATCTTCATCGAACCCGCCAAGGTCCTCTTCCTGAACAACGCCATCAACCACGGCGTCCTCACCCCGCTGGGCGTGCAGCAGTCCCTGGAGCAGGGCAAGTCCATCCTGTTCCTGCTGGAAGCCAACCCCGGTCCCGGCCTGGGCCTCCTGCTTGCGTACACGTTCTTTGGCCGCGGCGCCGCCAAGGCATCGGCTCCCGGCGCAGCCCTCATCCAGTTCCTCGGCGGCATCCACGAGATCTACTTCCCGTACGTCCTGATGCGCCCGCTGCTGATCCTGGGTACGATCGCGGGCGGTATGACCGGCATCGCCACCCTGGCCATCACCAACTCCGGCCTTGTGGCACCGGCTGCTCCTGGTTCCATCTTCGCCGTGCTGGCCCAGACGTCCCGGGACAGCTACTTCGGCGTGATCCTCTCCGTGGTGCTCGCCGCGACGGTCTCCTTCCTGGTGTCCTCGGTCATCCTGCGCACCACCAAGCACAGCGATGAGGCGGACCTGGGCGACGCCACTGCCCGCATGGAGGCCATGAAGGGCAAGAAGAGCTCGGTTGCTTCCACCCTGACCGGTGCCGGGACTGCCGGTGCCGCTGCCGCGGGACGCGGCGGAGTGGGCGTGCTGGCCGGCCCGGTACGGAACATCGTGTTCGCGTGCGACGCCGGCATGGGCTCCAGCGCCATGGGCGCCTCGGTGCTGCGGAACAAGATCAAGGCTGCCGGCTTCCCGGAGGTCAAGGTCACCAATGCCTCCATCGCCAACCTCAGCGACTCCTACGACGTCGTGGTCACCCACCAGGACCTCACCGAGCGCGCCAAGCCGGCCACCTCCAGCGCGGTCCACTACTCCGTGGACAACTTCATGAACAGCCCGCGCTATGACGAGATCGTGGAACTGGTCCGGGAAAGCAACACCGAAGGTGGAACGTCCGACGCCGGCAGCACCCATGGTGCCCACGCCGCCGACGCCCCGGTGGATGCAACGCCCGCTGCCGCCGGCACCGGAACTTCCGAGATCCTGGCCCGCGAAAGCGTGGTCCTGACCGGTACCGCCACCACCCGTGACGCCGCCATCGACGAGGCCGGGCGGCTCCTGCTGGCCCGGGGCGCGGTGGACGAGGGCTACATCGCCGCCATGCACGAACGCGAGGAATCGGTGTCCACCTACATGGGCAGCTTCCTGGCCATCCCGCACGGCACCAACGCCGCAAAGGACCACATCCGCAAGTCGGCGGTTTCGGTCATCCGCTACCCGGAAGGCATCGACTGGAACGGCAAGCAGGTCAAGTTCGTGGTGGGCGTGGCAGGCATCAACAACGAACACCTGCACATCCTGTCCTCCATCGCAAAGGTGTTCACCAACAAGGAACAGGTGGCCCGGCTCGAGGCTGCCACCTCCGAGGACGAGGTCCTGGATCTCTTCGGAAAGGTCAACGCATAGTGAAGGCAGTACATTTCGGTGCGGGCAACATCGGCCGCGGCTTCGTGGGCCTGCTGCTGCACGACGCAGGCTACGAGGTGGTGTTCGCGGACGTGGCCGAGGAATTGATCAACCGGCTCAAGGAAGCGGACAGCTACGCGGTGCACGAGGTGGGCGAGAACCCGGCCGTGCGCACCGTGGACAACTTCCGCGCGTTGAACTCCAACGCCCAGGAAGCGGAGCTGGTCCAGGAAATCTCGACGGCGGACATCGTCACCACCGCGGTGGGCCCGCACATCCTGAAGTTCGTGGCGCCCGTGATCGCCAAGGGGATTGTCACCAGGGAGCCCGGCCTGGCGCCCCTGCAGGTGATGGCCTGCGAGAACGCGATCAACGCCACGGACATCCTGGCCAGGGAGGTGGCCTCCCAGCCCGGCGTCACAGCGGCCGTGCTCGATGGCAAGGCGGTGTTCGCCAACACCGCCGTGGACCGGATCGTGCCCAACCAGGAGGCCGGACAGGGCCTGGATGTCACCGTAGAAACTTTCTACGAGTGGGTCATCGACCGTACCGCTTTCGGGGATGCTGCTCCCGTGATCCCCGGGGCCACGTTCGTGGACGACCTCTCGCCGTACATCGAGCGGAAGCTTTTCACCGTGAATACCGGGCATGCCTCGGCGGCCTACTTCGGTTTCGAAGCGGGGCTGGAGAAGATCTCCGACGCCATGGCGGACCAGGATGTGGCCGAGGACGTCCGGTCGGTGCTCGAGGAGACCAAGCAGCTCCTGGTGGGCAAGCACGGCTTCAGCAATGACGAGCAGGAAGCCTACGTCCAGAAGATCCTGGTCCGGTTCTCCAACCCCTACCTGCCGGACACGGTGAACCGGGTGGGCCGTGCTCCGCTGCGGAAACTGGGCCGCCACGAGCGCTTCATCGGTCCTGCGGCGGAGCTGGCGGAACGCGGTGTGGTGCCGGAGGCCCTGCTGGGTGCCATCGCGGCCGCCCTGCGCTTCAACGATCCCGCCGACGCCGAAGCCACCGAGCTGGCAGCCATCCTCGGATCCGACAGCCCTGCCGATGCCACGGCCAGGATCACAGGACTCGAACCGGACCATCCTCTCTTCAACGCCGTTGCCACCCTGGTGGAGGAGCGGCAGGCGGAGATGGCCGGAACCCCCGCCTGACCTGCCCCTGGCTCACCACGACGCCGGCACTTACCCAAGTGCCGGCGTCGTGGTGTTCCTGTGCAAAGCTGGGCGTGTGATCCCTGCCCAAGATGCCACCGCTGCTTTGTTCACTGCCGACGTCGACGGCGGGACGTTCCGCCTCCGCCGCGCCACGCGTGCCGACCTGCCCGCCATGGTGCGGCTGCTCGCCGATGATGCGCTGGGCGCCGGGCGCGAAACCGCGCAGGACATGGAGCCGTACCAGCGGGCATTCGAAGCGATTGCGGCCGACCCAAACCACCTGCTGGTGGTGGGCGGGCTGGTGCCGCACGGCGACGCCGAGGGTGCGGCAGTTGCCACGTTCCAGCTGAGTTTCCTCCCCGGCATCTCCAGGCAGGGTGCCTGGCGCTCGCAGCTGGAGGGGGTCCGGGTGGACGCGTCGCTCCGCGGCCAGGGGCTCGGAAAGCTGATGGTGGAATGGGCCATCGCCGAGTCACGGCGCCGCGGCTGCAGCCTGATGCAGCTCACCACCCACGCCAGCCGCACCGCAGCCCACCGGTTCTACGAACGCCTGGGCTTCGAAGCCAGCCACGTGGGAATGAAACTCCCACTTTAAGACTGAGGCAGCACGCCAGCGCTTGACCGTTAGGGTACCTAAATGTTAGGCTGCCTAACGATGAATGCGACCGAAGCCCAGCTGCAGGAACTCGCCAGCGGATTCCGCGAAGCCCTCCGCCACAGCGTCTATCTCGTCCGCCGCCTGGACGCCGACGGCGAACTCAGCGCCGCCCAGCTCAGCACCCTCAAGATGCTGCTTGAGAACGGCCAGCGGGTGGGCGAAATTGCGCGGAACCTCGGCGTCAGGGTTCCCAGCGCCACCGAGCAGATCATCAAGCTCGAACGGGCAGGGCTGGCCCGCCGCGAACCGGATCCCACCGACTCCCGTGCAGTCCGCGTCATCCTGACGCCCGAAGGCCGTGCCGCCGTCGACTCCGCCAATGCCCGGCGGAACCAGGTGATGGCCGGAATCCTCGGCGCCCTCAGCGACCAGGACCGGGACGCGCTGGCCGCAGCCCTGCCGGTCATCGACAAGATCATCAATGCAGCCCAGAACAACTAATTACCCCACGACCTTAGGAGCACCCTCCATGGACGGCCAGCTCGCAGAAACCCTGCCGGCACCAGAATCAACCCTGCAGGCCGAAAAGGCCTCCTTCCTGAAGCAGCCAAAGGCGGTGTGGGCCACAGCCCTCGCCGCCGTTTTCGCCTTCATGGGCATCGGCCTGGTGGACCCCATCCTCCCCGCCATCGCCACAAACCTGGATGCAAGCCCCAGCCAGGTCTCCCTGCTCTTCACCAGCTACTTCCTGGTCACCGCGCTGGCCATGCTGATCACCGGGTTCGTGTCGTCCCGGATCGGCGGCAAGAAGACCCTGCTGATCGGCCTTGCCGTCATCGTCGTCTTCTCCTCGCTGTCCGGCCTGTCCGGCAGCGTGGCTGAACTCGTCGGCTTCCGCGCCGGCTGGGGGCTGGGCAACGCCCTGTTCGTGGCCACCGCGCTCGCCGTGATCGTCGGCGTGGCCAGCGGCGGTGCCGGAACCGCCATCATCCTCTATGAGGCAGCACTGGGCCTCGGCATTTCCCTTGGCCCCCTGCTTGGCGCCCTCCTGGGCGGATGGCAGTGGAGGGCGCCGTTCTTCGGCACCGCCGTCCTGATGGCTGCCGCCTTCGTCGCACTGATCGCCCTGCTGCCCAAAACCCCGCTGCCGGAGCGCAAGGTACGGCTGCGAGATCCCCTCCTGGCGCTGGGCCACAAGGGACTGCGGACGACGGCGGCCAGCGGCCTGTTCTACAACTACGGCTTCTTCACCATCCTGGCTTTCACCCCGTTCATCCTGGGCATGGACGCCTACGGCATTGGCGGCGTCTTCTTCGGATGGGGTGTGGCCGTGGCTGTGTTCTCCGTCTTCGTGGCGCCACCGCTGCAGGCCCGCTTCGGCGCCGTCAAGGTGCTCACCGGCACGCTGTTCCTGCTGATGCTGGACCTGGCCGGGCTGGGACTGGCAGCCGGGCACTCCGTTCCTGCCGTCGTCGTCCTGGTGATCGTTGCCGGCGCGCTGCTGGGCGTCAACAACACCATCTACACCGAACTGGCCATGGGCGTTTCGGACTCACCCCGCCCGGTGGCGTCCTCCGGCTACAACTTTGTCCGCTGGATGGGCGGCGCGCTTGCACCGTTCGCGGCGGCGCAGCTGGGCGAGCACTTCGGCCCGCAGGTGCCCTTCTTCGCCGGGGCGGTGGCCATGGTGGTGGCTATCCTGATCGCCGTGGGCGGCCGCCGCTACCTGTCCTCCCACGAACCGCACGTGGTCTAAACAGCCGCACAAAACAACAAACCCTCCATCACCCAGGTGATGGAGGGTTTCTTGTTGTCCGGCGAATGCTGATGGGGCGGCGCAGGAAAAACGGCGGGAGCCGATGGGGCGTCAGTTCGCCTTGACGGACCCCTTCGGCACGAACAGCGTCTCCGCCTGCTCCAGGGACATCCCGTTGGTCTCGGGCACCTTGAACATCACAAAGAAGAAGGATGCCGCCGCGAACAGGGCGTACATTGCGTAGGTCAGCGGCAGCGATCCGGCGGCCATCACCGGGAAGCTGAGCGTGATGGCGAAGTTGGCCACCCACTGGGCGGCCGCGGCCAGGCCCAGCGCCCGGGCGCGGATCCTGGACGGGAAGATCTCGCCCAGCAGGACCCATACCAGCGGGCCCCAGGACGCGCCGAAGCTGACCACGAACAGGTTGGCGGCCACCAGGGCCACCGGGCCCCAGGCGCCGGGCAGGGTGATGTCCTCGCCGCCGCCCGCCGCCGAGGAGAATGCAAGCGCCATGGCGCCCAGTGACACGGCCATTCCCACGGACCCGGTGAGGAGGATGGGGCGCCGGCCAACACGGTCCACCAGTGCGATGGCCACCAGGGTGACCAGGATATTGGTGATGGACGTGGCCACCGAGATGGCCAGCGAGTCCTTCTCCTGGAAGCCGACGGCCTTCCACAGAGTGGTGGAGTAGTAGAAGATCACGTTGATGCCCACGAACTGCTGCAGCACGGACAGGATGATGCCCACCCAGACCACTGCCTGCAGTCCGAACGCCTTCCCGCGCAGGGAGCCCTTCTGCCCGGCCAGCTTGTCTTCCTCGATGGCTTCGCGGATGTCGCGGATGTGGCGGTCCGTGTCCTCGGCAGGAGCAATCGAGTCGAAGACCTTCCGGGCCTCGTCCTCCTTGCCCTGGAACACCAGGAACCGCGGCGATTCGGGCAGGGTGAAGGCCACCCATCCGTAGACGACGGCGGGTATGGCCGCGGCAAGGAACATCCAGCGCCATGCCTCGATACCGAGCCAGAACGACTGGTCCGCGCCGCCGGCAGTGGTGGCCAGCAGAGCGTCCGACAGCAGGGCGGCAAAGATGCCCGTGGTGATGGCAAGCTGCTGCAGGGACGCCAGCCGGCCACGGACCTTGCGCGGCGAAATCTCGGAGATGTAGGCCGGGGCAATCACGGAGGCCAGCCCGATGCCCAGGCCGCCCACCAGCCGCCAGAAGACCAGGTCCCACACGCCGAAGCAAAAGCCGGTGCCAACGGCGCTGACCAGGAAGAGCAGGGCCCCGAGCTTCATGGCAGGGATGCGGCCGTAGCGGTCTGCCACCTTTCCGGCGAGGAAGGCCCCGGCGGCGCAGCCCAGCAGGGCGATGGCAACGGCGAAACCGGTAACGGCCTCGGAAAGGGCAAATTCTTCCTTCATCGCGTCCACGGCACCGTTGACCACGGATGAGTCAAAGCCAAAGAGGAATCCGCCCACCGCCCCCGCGAGGGCCAGCCAGATCACCCGCCGCGGTATGCCGGTTGTGGTCTGCTCCTGTGCAGTGGGCATGGTTCTCCCTGGGTTTGGGGGTTTATGGATGCGGTGCGGACGTCGTCGGCTGCGGTACCGGCCGGAAGGGCCGGCGCACACGCGCTAAACAGTGTGGCACGTCACCGCCGCAGGTTCCACTTGGCACCTTCCGCCCCCTTAACGCCGGACGACGACGGCGGGCCGTGCCGCCGTCGTCGTCCGTTCCCTGCGCTCCGCTTGGTTGTTCGGGGCTAGTGCGCCGGGATTTGCATGCCGTCCTTGTCCTGCGGGGACGCCTTCTGGTCCGTCAGCTTCTTCCGCGGGAGGGCGAAGCTGATCAGGAACGCCAGGCCGGTCAACACCGCAGCCGTCAGCATCACCGCGTCGATGGAGGAGGCGAAGCCTTCGGTGATGGGCCGGGTCAGGGTGCTGTTGGCGGTGTGCAGCCAGCTGGTGTCGTTAAGGGAATCGTTGGAGGCGCCGTTCTTGAAGAAGTCGTACAGCTTGGCGTTGGCGGGGTCTGAGGCGACCGCCGGGTCCTTCAGGACGGCGAGGTAGGCGGGGTCGGCAGCGGCGGTCTTCATGCCGTCGGCAATCTTGTCAGCGGCCAGGCTGAACAGCATGGAGATGAAGACGGCGGTTCCCACGGCACCGCCCATGGAGCGGAAGAACGCGGCCGAGGAGGTTCCCACACCCATATCCCGCGGCGGCACCGAGGTCTGCATGGCCAGGGTAAGCGGCTGCATGCAGAAGCCCAGGCCCACACCAAAGAACACCGCAATCAGGCCCGGAACCCAGAGTGCCGTGTCCACCTGGAGGGAAAAGCCCATGACCAGGGCGGCCGCAGTCAGGATGCCGGTGCCCATGATGGGGAAGATGCGGAATGTGCCCGACGCCGAGATGGTGCGGCCGGCGGTGATGGATCCGAACAGGATGCCCACGGTGAACGTGATCATCATCAGGCCCGCCTGGGTGGGGGTGAGGCCCTTGACCAGCTGGAGATACATCGGGAGCATGGCGATGGCGCCGAACATGCCGATGCCGATGATGAAGTTCAGCAGCGAGGACAGTCCGAACGTGACGTTATGGAAGAGCCGCAGCGGGATGAGGGCGTAGTCGCCGGCACGCTTTTCCGCCAGCAGGAACCAGGCAATGCCCACCACGCCCAGGCCGTAGCAGAGGAAGGAGTTCGTTGAGGTCCAGCCCCAGCTGCGGCCCTGTTCAGCCACCAGGAGGAGCGGGACGATGGCCACGGTGATGGCGGCGGCACCCCAGTAGTCGATCTTTTGCTTCAGGTGCTTGGCAGGGAGGTGCAGGAACAGGAACACCACTGTCAGCGCTGCCAGGCCGATGGGGATGTTGATGAAGAAGACCCAGCGCCAGCCGTCAAAGCCCAGGATGTTCGCGGAACCTGCGAACGCGCCGCCCACCACCGGGCCCAGCACCGAGGAGATGCCGAAGACGGACATGAAGTAGCCCTGGAACTTGGCCCGGTCCTTGAGGGAGACGATGTCGCCGATGATGGTCAGCGCCAGGGCCAGCAGGCCACCGGCACCCAGGCCCTGGATGCCGCGGGCAATGGCCAGTTCGGTCATGGAGTGCACTGATCCTGCGTAGAGCGACCCCACCAGGAAGATGGCGATGGCGGTCAGGTACAGGGGGCGGCGGCCAAAGATGTCGCTCAGCTTGCCGTAAAGCGGCGTGCTGACGGTGGAGGTGATCAGGTAGGCGGTGGTGGCCCACGCCTGCAGGGAGAGCCCATCCAGGTCATTGGCGATGGTGTAGATGGACGTGGACACAATAGTCTGGTCAAGGGATGCCAGGAACATGCCCAGCATCAGGCCCACCATTACTGTGACGATCTGGCGTTGCGTCAGGGTTTCTCCGACGCCGGGCGCGGCAGCGGCTTTGGACATGGGTGCTCCAAGGGGAAGAAAAGGATATAAGCAGCGATAGTTGCTTTCAGTAACTATCTTACCCGCACTTCTATTCCCCGCCCAGCAACCTTTCCCGGCCCGGCAAAGCTGGCCCGGCCAGGTTGTCCGCTACGGCTCCACGAGGATGCCGTCCGGATCGCACCAGATCGTGGCTCCGGGCCGGAACGTTACGCCGTCGATCACCACGTCCACGTCAACTTCGCCAGCCCCGGCCTTCAGGCTCTTCTTCGGGTTGCTGCCCAGGGCTTTCACGCCAAGATCCAGTTCGGCAACCGCCGCCCGGTCGCGGATGGCGCCGTTGATCACGACGCCGGCCCAGCCGTTTGCCACGGCGCTTTCGGCAATCATGTCCCCCATCAGGGCCGTCCCCAGCGAGCCGCCGCCGTCCACCACCAGGACCGCCCCGTTGCCCGGCGACCCGAGCGTGGACTTGACCAGGGCGTTGTCCTGGAAGCAGCGGATGGTCCGGACCGGGCCGCTGAAGTGGGAGCGTCCGCCCAGGGACTGGAACTGCAGGGACACCGACGCCAGTTCGTCGCCGCGCTCATCATAGAGATCGGCGGTGTTTACGGCTGGAGCGGATCCGTTTCCTGCTGTCGTTGCCACGTGGCTCTCCTCGCGTAGTGATGGATTGTGCACATCCTGCGCCTGCCGCAGGGCGGCGCGTTACCGCCCACGATAGTCTGATCCAACCGCCAACCGGCCGCACCAGGGGGAGCATGCCATGAGTCTGTCCAACACGCCTGCCCCGGACGGCGCTGCCGCAGGTGAGGGTACGGCGGCGGCGCTCGCCGAGCCGGTGGAAAAGGTCACTGCCCGCTGGGTGACAGGCCTGGTGCTGGTGAACGTGGGCATCAACGCCGCGTTCTTCGGCCCCATCAACGTCTTCATCGGCCAGCAGGCCATCAGCATCGACGCGCCCGCCAAGGAAGCCATCCTGTCCCTGGTCACGGCCTGCGGCGCGGCCGTGTCCCTGGTGGCCAACCCCCTCTTCGGCGCCTTGTCGGACCGGACCACGTCACGCTTCGGCCGGCGGGCGCCGTGGGTCCTGGCCGGGGCGGTCCTGGCCACTGCAGCGCTGGTGGCCATGTCCTTTTCGGCCGCGGTGGCACTGATGGTGCTCTTCTGGTGCCTGGTGCAGCTCGGCGCCAACGCCGCCTACGCTGCCATTACCGCCGCCGTCCCGGACCGGGTGCCCGTCATCCAGCGCGGGGGAGTGGGCGGGCTGGCTGCAATGGGCCAGACCCTCGGCATCCTCATCGGGGCGGTCTTCGGAGCCGTGGTCTCAGGAAACTTCATGGTGGGTTACTGGCTCTGCGCGGCCGCGCTGCTGCTGTCCGTGCTGCCGTACCTCTTCCACCCGAACGACCCCGCCCTGTCCAGGAACGAGTTGGAGGCCTTCAGGCCGCGCACATTCATCCGCGGCTTCTACATCAGTCCGCGGATCTACCCCGACTTCGCCTGGGCCTGGCTTACCCGCTTCCTGGTCAACGTGGGCAACCAGCTCACCATCGTCTATCTGCTCTTCTTCCTGCGGGACATCATCCACCATGAGGATCCCGCGGCCGGGGTGCTGGTCCTGACCGGCATCTACGCGGTCATGGTGATGGTCACCGCCGTGCTGGCCGGCCCCTGGAGCGACAGGGTGGGCCGCCGCAAGCCCTTCGTCATCGCTTCGTCCGCCACCATCGCCATGGCCGGGGCCATCATGGCGTTCTTTCCGGTCTGGCCGGGCGCGCTGGCGGGCGCCGCCGTGCTGGGCATCGGCTTCGGCGCCTACCTGGCCGTGGACTTTGCCCTGCTGACCCAGGTCCTGCCGTTCGCCGTCAACCGGGGCAAGGACATGGGGGTCATCAACGTTGCCAACTCCCTGCCGCAGGTGGTCGCTCCGGCCCTGGCTCTGCTCGCCGTCACCCACGGGGGCGGCTACCGGACCCTGTTCCTTACCGCGGCCGTGATTGGGCTGCTTGGCGCCGTCTTCGTGGTGAAGATCAAGGGCGTTGACTGACTCCGGGGGCCGGTTGATAAGGCCCCTGACTAATTAGGGCACGTGCCTGTGCCGTATAGTTGAACCGGACTGCAGGGCGGTATGGAAATGGGGGCGCTCCTGGCCGCAGTTCCTCAAATCCAACCCCGGAATGCTGATGACCGAGACATTTTCAGACCATCCGCCCATGGCCGCCCGGCCTTCCGCTCCCCGCCAGCGCCTCCGCTATGCGCGGATCCTCGATACCGCCGCCGGCTTCGCCCGCACCGGCCTGGATGCCGTCGAGCTGCCGCAGGTGGCAGAAAAAGCGGACGTTCCCCTCGGCACGCTCTACCGCTACTTCCCGTCCCCCACCCACTTGATGCTCGCGCTCTACAGGCAGCAGCTGGACGAACTGCGGGCAGGCGCGCGCGGCTCGTCTCCCCGCTTCCGGGGCCGGGCCCTCTCCGGACTGCTCATGGAGATCTTCCACATGCGCGTCATGCAGCCGGCCGTGGAGCAGTGCCTGAGCCGGGGCGTATACCAGCCCGGAAAAGACACCACCGACCTCCTTCGTGAGATTGACGTGCTCAGCGAGAAACTGGTGACCGGCGCCTGCGGCGATGCCGTGGGAGCCCGTGTCCTCCTCCTCACCGTCACTGGTCTGGTCCAGTCCGTCAGGAACCGCCGGCTCTCCCTCTTCGAAGCCGAAGAGGACCTCAAAAAGGCCTGCGGGCGGCTCTCACCGCAGGCCGAGGCCAGCTTCACAGTCGGCAAGTCAGCGTAACTGGCCTAGACCAATAGCCAATTAAATACGCCATAATACCGTGACGTGGATCACTAAACGCTGTGATTAACCGTTTTGGCACCCGAATATCCTGTCCAGGCGGGCTTCGGGACGCTTTCCGGGCTGCCTACCATGGGGGCACAGGAGCGGCAGGGCGGAAACATCCCCGGCGTTCCCCGCGGACCCGCCACCCCTGGGTTTCCTGTCGCACTACCTTCCACGCCCGCCCGGCAGGGCCGGGTTCCGATGTGCCGTGTGCCCACGGCCAGCACCAGGAGACAACGACGTGTCCATTGACGCAATCACCGCCACCGACGATTCAGCAGCCACTGCCCTGACCGAAGAGGAAATCTTCAGCGCCCACCAGGGCGGCAAGCTCTCCGTAACCAGCACCGTTCCGCTGTCCAACAAGAGGGACCTGTCCATCGCCTACACCCCCGGTGTCGCCGAGGTCAGCCGGGCCATCCATGCCAAGCCGGAGCTGGCCCGGACCCTGACCTGGGCCGAGCGGCTTGTGGTCGTCGTCAGTGACGGTACCGCGGTCCTGGGCCTGGGCAACATCGGTGCCAGCGCCTCCCTGCCGGTCATGGAGGGCAAGTCCGCCCTCTTCAAGACCTTCGGTGATCTTGACTCCATTCCGCTGGTCCTGAACACCACCGACGTGGACGAGATCGTGGAAACCCTGGTCCGCCTGCGCCCCAGCTTCGGTGCCGTGAACCTGGAGGACGTCTCCGCGCCGCGCTGCTTTGAGCTTGAAGAAAAGCTGATCGAAGCCCTCGACTGCCCGGTCATGCACGACGACCAGCACGGAACCGCCGTGGTGGCCCTGGCCGCCCTGACCAACGCCGCCAAGGTGACGGGCCGCGGCCTCGAGGGACTGAAGGTGGTGGTGTCCGGGGCAGGTGCCGCCGGCATCGCCGTCGCCGAAATCCTCCTCGCAGCAGGCATCACCGACGTGGTCCTGCTGGACTCCCGCGGCATCATCACCAGCGGCCGGGCCGACCTCGCAGCCGACCCCGCCAGCAAGAAGGCGGACATCGCCGCCCGCAGCAACCCCCGCGGCCTCACCGGCGGCCCCGCGGAAGCGCTTGCCGGCGCCGACGTCTTCATCGGCGTCTCCTCCTCCAAGCTGGACGAGGCCCACCTGGCCACGATGAACCAGGACGCCATCGTGTTCGCCCTGTCCAACCCGGATCCCGAAGTCCTGCCCGAGGTGGCCGTGAAGTACGCCGCAGTGGTCGCCACCGGCCGAAGCGACTTCCCCAACCAGATCAACAACGTCCTGGCGTTCCCGGGCATCTTCCGCGGCGCCCTTGATGCAGGGGCCCGGCGCATCACGCCGGCCATGAAGCTGGCAGCGGCGCGGGCCATCGCCGAACTCGCGGCAGAGGACCTGTCCGCCGACTACATCGTGCCGAGCCCGCTGGATCCGCGGGTGGCCCCGGCGGTCACCGCCGCGGTCGCCGCAGCGGTAGAGGCCGAGTAGGGACTCTTTCCCCCGGAGGCTATGACCTTCGGAAACCGCGACGGCGGTGCCTCCTTGCGCTCAAGGAGGCACCGCCGTCGGGCGTTAAGCACGGGCCCCTAGACTGGGATCCATGAGCTCGGAGACCGTGGTGACCATCCTGTGCGGCCTGGCGATCCTGGTGGGGGTGGCGGGCACCATCATCCCTGTGCTGCCCGGCAGTGTCCTGATCGGCGTCAGTTTGTTGGCGTGGGCCATCTGGGGCGGAGCCGGGACCGCGGGGTGGGTTGTCTTTGCGGTGGCCATGGTTTTTGTCGCCGCGGGGATGGCTGCCGGTGCGGTCCTTACCGGCCGGAAACTCAAGCAACATGCCATTCCCAGCCGCAGTATCGTGGTGGCGCTCATCGCGGGCGTGGCGGGCATGTTCATCATCCCGGTCGTGGGCCTCCTCGTCGGCTTCGCCGCCGGCCTGCTGGCCAGCGAGTTCCTCCGGACACGGAACCTCTCAACCGCTGCCAGGTCCAGCTGGGCCGCCCTGAAGGCTACGGGCCTGGGAATGCTTGCCGAATTCGGGCTCGCCTGCCTGGCCGCCAGCACCTGGGTCATCGGGGTGTGGATAGCTGCCGCGAACGGCTGAACCCGTTGCGCCAGCGCGTTCCTGCGGATACAACCGGGGTATGACCCAGCCAGCTTCAAACCAGGACCCCGCTCCGGCAAAGGACCTCGTCCACGCCTGGATGGAAAGATACCAGGCCGCCTGGACCACCAACAGCGCAGAGGACATCAGGGCCCTGTTCACCCCCGACGCCCTGTACGAGACGCGCCCCCGCGATCCTGACCCGTGGAGGGGCCAAGACAGGATCGTGGCAGGGTGGCTCGCGGCCCGCGACGAGCCGGCCGACTGGTCGTTCAGCTGGACACTGCTCGGCTGCGACGGCGGCACCGCCTTTGTCCAGGGCGTCACCGCCTACTCGGGCGGCCGGCCCACGTACGACAATCTTTGGGTCATTACCTTTGACGGGTCCGGCCGCGCCAGCTCCTTCACCGAATGGTTCATGGCCACGCGCTGACTGACCGCCGTCCGGGTCCTCCTGGGTCCGGTTCCTAGAGGCCGAGTCCGCCCAGCTTGTCGCCCAGGCCGCCGGGCAGTTTGTCCCCGAGTCCACCAGGAAGCCGGGACAGCAGTTCGGCCGGGTTGATGCCGAGTCTGGACAGCATGCCGGCATGCTGCTCGGTGTCCACCTGGTCCGGTAGTTCCGAGTCCGCCTGTGAGGCCTTTTCATGGTCTCCCTGGGATCGGAGGAGTTCAAGGATCTGGTTCTTGTCGATCTGCATGGCGTTCTCCTTGCCGGGATTTATTTACTAAGGATGCTTACTACCTTTCCTGAAAATGATGTTCGGGACAAGGCCTTCGGCATGGCCCTGCCCAGTAATGCAGCGCAGCGAGCAGGTAGCAGCCGCCGGTTAGCATTTAAGGATGAGCGCCGGGGAGACTGCACCGATTTACTGGGACAGCCGCGACCTCACTCCTTTCGGGCAGGCCCAGCTGCGCACTCCTGTCCATGATCTTGCCGGGGGAGTGGGTGGCCTGCTGACAGGCGTCCTGGGCGGCCGCAACCCCGCACTGCTGTCCGTCGAAGGCGAAGTGCCCCGGCTCAAGCGGCTGCCTTCCAAGCCCGCCAGGGCCGTCCACGAAGCCGTCTTCACCAGCCGGGAGCCGGAACGCCTGATCACCCTGGCCCGCGCCTACCCCGGATGGGCTGGCCTCTGCTACCTGATGGCCGGGCTGCTGGCGTACAAGCACGGCGGCTATCTGCGTGCTTCCGAGCTCCTCCAGCGGGGGCTCACCACCAGGAACGACGATGAAGCCAACCGCTACTCATCCACGTATCTCACCAGGATCGTCACCCGGATCGAGCTGGCCGAGCGGGTGGAAATCCCCGTGCTGTTCAGCGAGGAATCGGTGTTCCTTGCCCTGGCCCATTCGCTGCGCGAGACCGGCCGCACGGAAGCGGCGCTCGATGCGCTGACGGGGCTGCCGCCGTCGCTCCCCATGGCCCTGGCACGTTGCTCCCTGGCCCTCAGCCTGGGCCGAAGCCGCACGGTCATCGACTGGACGGATGGACTGCTGAACGCGGACGACCTCTCCGCTGCCCTGCTGCTGGTCCGTGCCCGCGCGCTGCGCAGGGAAGGCCGGCTGGACGCGGCGCACCAGGCGATCGCCGAGGTCCTGCGCCGCCGCAAGACGCACCTTGCGCTGCGCAATGACGCGTTGACGGACCGGGCGCTGCTGGTCCTGGAATCGAGCCGCCGCTCACTGAATCCGCGGGACTGGGGACGCCGGCGCGGGGACCCGGAACCCCAGCGGGAACTGGAGGCTCCGGCGCCCATCCGTAAGGACGAGGAAATGCGCCGGATTTGGGAGCAGGACTGGAAGGAACTCAGCGGGGATTAGGACCCTGTTTGCCTACGAGTGGCCGGCCAGGAAGGGCAGCAGTTGCTCGCCGAGCAGCACAGTCCCGAGCGCGACCATGATGATGCCGCTGGCCAGGGTTACCGCCCGTGCTGCGCCGGGCCTGCTCTGCAGCAGCGTGCGCGACAGCAGGGCCACTACCGTATAGACCATGCCCGCCAGCGCCACGAACGTCATCCCCAGGAGGCCCGACTGCAGCGGTACGGGCAGGGACGCATCGGCGCTGACGAACTGCGGAATGAGGGCCACGTAGAAGAGCAGGCCCTTGGGGTTGATGCCGCTGGTGCCCATGCCCTGCAGGAAGGTGCGCAACTGCGTTCCGGGACCGACGGCGGCATCCGCGCTGAAACTCGCGCCCCGCCAGGACCGAAGGGTTCCCACCCCGAGCCACAGGAGGTAGCCGGCCCCGGCCAGGGTGATCCAGCCCAGGACCCCGGGCATTCCGGCCAGCACCGCAGCCAGGCCTGCGACCAGCAGGGCCGTGTGGAGGACGTAGCCGCCGCAGAGCCCTGCGACCGCGGGGACAAAACTGCGCTGCCGGAGACCGGCCGCGATGGTGTAGGCCCAGTCAACTCCCGGCGTGCAGGCCAGGGCGGCGGCCACCACCAAAAAGGCCAGGAACAGCTGCGGATTCATCGGTTTCTCCTGTCGAACGGCTTTCAAGAGCAACCATAGGGAGAATCACACCAAAAGTGCTGTCTTGTTTTCGCCCGCCCCGCGGCAACGGCAGTATATTTATTGCGTGCTGGATCGAATCGACAGAAATATTTTGCGCCACCTTCAGGAGGATGGCCGGATGACTGCCACCGCCCTCGCCGCGAAGGTAGGCCTCACGGTGGCCCCGTGCCACCGGCGGCTCCGTGACCTGGAGCAGTCCGGAGTCATCCGCGGGTATAAGGCGGACGTCGACCCGGCTGCCGTGGGACTGGGATTCGAGGCGATCGTGTTTGTCACGCTCCGCCAGGTGGACCGGCCCACCATGGAGATCTTTGAGAACCGGGTGGCGGAGAATCCCAACATCATCGAGGCGCAGCGGCTGTTTGGGTCACCGGACTACCTGCTGAAGATCATTGCGGCAGACCTGCCGGCCTACCAGCGCTTCTACGACACCGAGCTCACATCCCTGCCCGGTGTGGAGCGGCTGACCTCAACGCTGGTCATGAAGAACCTGAAGTCCAACGCCGGGCCGCCAGTGTAGAAAAAGTTGGACCTTCCTACGTCAGCGGGTGGACGTGGACGATGATGACCTGGACGTCCTTCGAGCCGTCATAACGGAGGTCGTAGTTCACTTCCAGCCCGGTGCTGGTGCCGGACGTGATGGAGAAATCGCTCTTGCTGCCGGGATTGCCCTCTACGCTGCTGATCCAGCGCTCGGCGGACGCTGAATCCACCCCATACTTCTCCACGCCGTCCCGGATCAGTCCGATATATTCGCCCAGCGACGTGGCGGTGAGGAAGTAAGTGACCTCCCGGAAGTCCGGCCGCGACTGGGTGGTGTTGAAGCGGATGCGGTCCGTTTCACCTTGGATGTCTCCGGAGGGGCCGGCGATGGTCAGGGATATCTTCCCGGTGTCCCGCGTGTTGATCTCCGGGCCGAAGCTGTCCTCGGTCAGCCGCACTGATGCTTTTTGCAGCGTTCCGGACCGCATGTCCAGCCGCGCGGTCCTTCTTTCCCGGATGGCGTCCACGCCGGCGGCGTCGAGGGTGGAGAATTCGTAGGTTTTCACGGTGCTCCCTGCGGAAGGTTGAAGGGCGGACGTTGGGCTGGCCGGTGTGGGGGCGGCAGGCGCGCAGCCGGCCAGGGCAAGGCCTGCGAGAAGGGCAAGGCCCGCACCATGGGCAATGGCGACGGCGGGACGCTGCCTGCGTGTCCGGGCGGGGACAGGACGGGGCGCCGTCACTGGTGGACCTCGGCGTCGAATCCGTCAAGGAACCGGTCCATGATGTGGGGGATGTTGTTGGTGGGCCGGTACTGGTCCACCCTGCCGTCAAAGTCCGAGCCGATGATCTGCGCGGCCCGGGCCGGATCGGAAGCCAGCAGCTGTTGGTAGGCCGGGAGCGTGTCCTGCCGGATAAGTTCCCACCGCTGGTCTGCGTTGGCGATGTTCCCGTCGGGGAACCCGGTGGTGAAGTCGGTGCGGAACTGCGCGGGGTTGTCCCATGAGGTGAAGGGAATGTTCTCCGGGCCGGGGCTTTCGACGCTGAAGCTGTATGGGAACACCTCGGGGTAGCTCCTCGCGCCGGGGATGGAGGGTTCGCCCGCGAGCGTCACCATGTACGTGACCGCTTCGCCGCCGGGGTGGGCGCGCATGTTGTCGTAGTCGTCCGCGATGATGTCGTTCTGCTCCCGGTACAGCAATGCGGTGTTGCCCTCCTGCACGCGGCCAGGGTCCCCGGAGTCGATGTCGGCCCAGGCCCGTGCGGTATCCGGATCAATGGCACCGGAGTCGCGCAGCCGGTTGATCTGGTCGATGCCGCCAGTGAGGTAGGCCTGGTGCTGGCGGGCCTGGTCAAGGAATATCTCCTTGTTCATGTCCAGCATGCTGGTTTCGTAGAAGCGGATTTCCTGGTCGGACATGCCGGCAAGCTGTTCCAGCTGGTCCAGGACGGGCAGGGGGACATCTGCGGCGGGGTTGTTGGTGATTTGTTGCGCAAGGTCCCGCAGCATGGCCATGTCGCGGAAGCCGCCGGCGAAGGACGGGCCGATCATGTTGGCCATTCCCGCCCACTGCAGGTCCGGGTTGGCGAGGTAGGCCTGGCCATAGAAGTCATAGACGCTGCGGATGGTGTCCCAGTTGTATTCCGTGCCCTTGGCCGTGTCCCAGTCCGAGGGGTCAATGCCCAGCTGCTGCATGGCCTGGTTGTTCCAGTAGGAACTGAGGAAATCGGCGTATTCCGGGGATTTCTTATCGATCAGCCCCGAGTCGGCGGCAGCATCCATGGCCGCCTTGGCTGCAGCCGGGTTCTGGAGTGCCCATTGTCTGAATGCGTCGCTCTGCAGATATTGGCGCCGCTCCGCGGGTGTCATGGAGGTGAGCAGGTCTGTCAGGTACTGGGACGTCCCTCCACCGGAGCCGGCTGTTCCCGCACCACCGGAGCCGCCAGCGCCGCCGGATCCGCCGCTGCTGGCCCTTTCCTGTTCATCGGCATTGGCCAGCAGGGCCTTCGCCGCCGATTCGAGCCCTGCAGTCGCCGACTTCAGCAGCTTCGCATGCGAGGAGGTCCACTCATTGCGGAACCTGTCGCCGTCCCGCCCCTTCCAGAGCCCGGAACCAATGCTGCTGCCGAGCTGCTGGCCCAAGGCGTTGAGCCTGTTGGCGCCGGCGCCAAGGTCTTTGGCGAGCTGCCGGAGCTGCGCTACATCGCCGCCGTAAAAGTTCCCCGCCATATTTCCCCCCGTTAGGATCTCCTGGGCCAGCCTAGCCCGCCTTCCACGGAGGGGCGATGGGGAGAGCTATCCCTCAAGCAAGCCGGTGGTGCGGTACGGGATGACCTCGCGCAGGAACATGCTGGTGGACGTCCGGACAATGCCGGGGCAGAGCCGTATTTCCTCGGAGACGCGGTAGAGGTCGTCGGGGCTTTTAGCCACCACGCGGATGAGGAGGTCGGTATCACCGGCCGGCGCGTGGCACTCCAGGACTTCGGGGATCTTGCGCAGCGCTGCGATGGCCTCGTTGAGGTGGCTCTGGTCCAGTTCCGCGCTGACGGCGGCCGCCACGCCTCGGCCGAGGGCCGCCGGGAGTACCCTGCTGCTGTTGGGCCGGAGGGCCCCGGACGCCGTCATTCGCTCCAGCCGCGACTGTACGGTGCCGCGCGCCAGGCTGAGCTTCTGTGCCAGCACCATGATCGGGACGCGCGGGTCTTCGTCCAAAGCGTTCAGGATGCGCTTGTCCGTGGCGTCCAGTTCCTGCAATCTGATCACTCCCTGCCTGCTTCATCGTCAGAATTTGATCAGAATGACTAATCCAAGTCCTGCTTGTTGTTCCAACTGTATGAGGTCTGCTCAAATAGTGGCAACAAGGGAAAAGCTACCGCTGCAACCCCCAGGCTTACAGGTTTCCCGGCACACCACCCGGCGCCCTGGACACCGCTTCCCGCAAGGAGGCCGCCGCTGAATGAGGCTTGTTCACACCATGCTCACTCTGCAAACACGGCAAGAGCCCCTGAGCTACCGACGTCGGATTTCCGCAGTCATCGGTAGCTGAGGGGCTCTTGTGTTGTTCGGTCTAGGGTTGCTTTATGACCTCCGCCGGCCGCTTTGCCCCCAGCCCCTCCGGTGAACTGCATGTGGGAAACCTGCGGACGGCCATCCTCGCCTGGCTCTTCGCCCGCTCCACCGGACGCCGTTTCCTGCTGCGGGTGGAGGACCTGGACCGCGCCCGCGCCGGCGCGGAGGCGGTGCAGCTGCGTGACCTCGCGGCCGTGGGTGTCACCTGGGACGGCGAGGTGGTGCGGCAGACGGAGCGCGGGCCTGTCTACGCCGGGGCGCTCAGCCGGCTTGAGGAGGCGGGCCTCACGTATGAATGCTTCTGTACCCGCCGGGAAATCCAGGAGGCGCCATCCGCCCCGCACGCTCCACTGGGGGCCTACCCTGGCACCTGCCGCAACTTGGACCGGGCGGAACTCGACTACAAACGGTCCACCCGGCCTGCCGCCATCCGGCTCCGTGCGGACGTTCATGAATACACCGTGGAGGACGTCCTTCACGGGACGTTCACCGGCGTCGTGGACGATTTCGTGCTGCGCAGGAATGACGGAGTAACCGCCTACAACCTGGCCGTTGTGGTCGATGATGCCGCACAGGGCATTGACCAGGTGGTCCGCGGCGACGACCTGCTCCCGTCCACTCCCCGGCAGGCCTACCTGGCCTCCCTCCTGAACATTCCCACACCGGAATACGTTCATGTTCCCTTGGTGGTGAACCGCGACGGCGTGAGGCTGGCAAAGCGTGACGGAGCGATCACACTGGCGGACCTCGCCCAAGCCGGCGTAACGGGCCAGGAGGTGCGGAATCGGCTGCTGGCGTCCCTGGGATTGCCCGCCGGAACGCTGGACCAGGCCATGCACGCCCTCGCCCCGGCACAGTTGCCACGCGAACCCTGGGTGTGGCCGGGGATGGAGCGTCCGCCCGCTGGGTAAGCTGGGTAGATGTCAGACGAGCAGGTTCCCGCCCAGGGCGGGACGCCAACATTCACGGTGGAGACCGCCAAAGTCCTCGCCGAGGTGGCCCACAACCGGCAAAAGGACAAGCTGAAGCGGCCCTACCGGGACCATGTCCTGGCCGTCGGAGATGCCCTGGCGGACTTCGACGACGAGATCCGGATCGCGGGCTACCTCCACGACATCGCCGAGGACACACCGATGACACGGCAGGCCCTGCTGGAGATGGGTGTTCCTGAGCGCTCCGTGGACATCATCGAGCGTGTCACCAACCGGCTGCACAGCAACCCCGACGATTACCAGTCCGGCATCCGTGAGATCGCCGAGGACCATGACGCCGCCTTGGTCAAGATCGCCGACAACGCGCATAACTCGCTGCCGGAGCGTGTCGAGGCGCTGGCGGCCAAGTGGCCGGAGAAGCCTCCGGTGACCAAGTACCGGGATGCCCGGCCCGTGCTCTATGCCGCCGTGGAGGTGGACGAGGTCCGCAAGATCCTGGCGCGGGTCAATCCCTGGCTGCTGGAGGAATTCGACGCGCAGCTGGACGAGGCGGACGACACTGACTACGAGAACCTCCGCTACGACACCGGACCCGGATTCCGCTCCACGTAGACCAGGAACTCCTCGGCGAACCGCCGGACGCCGTCCCATTCCGTATAGATGTAGTCGCGGCCGGTGTCGGTGTCCTGGCTGCCGTGGCCGCTGACGATCTTCTTCATCATCGTTCGCTTCAGGAACCCGTACTAGGTGTACAGGAGGGCGCCGCCGAACATTGCCACCTTGTCCGGCCGCCATCCGGTGCTGTCCTCGAATTCCGCGACGTATTTTTCCGCGTCCCCGGGGTCGCCGTGGGCTGCGAGGCTGACCGAGAACAGGGCTGCCGGCAGGTTGTGCAGGGCGGGCAGGTTCCTGCGGACAAAATCGGCCACGTATCCTTCGTGTTTTCCGGCATGGACGGAGGCGCCCACAATGACGGCGGCGTAGCCGTCCGGAAGGTCGTGGTCTGCGTGCTTGAGGTCCAGGGTGTCGGCCTGGTGGCCGTGGGCCTGCAGCACGTCGGAGATGTAATCGGCGATTCGGGCCGTCTGGCCCTCCGAGGTTCCGTACGGGATCAGGATCTTTGCCATGGCCCCACTTTGGCGTGGCCCAGGAGCCGGGCAAAGAGGCAAAGGTCCCGCCATGCCCCGGGCGGAAAGCCGGCTGGCTACACCCGCCCGAGGGCCTCGATGTCCTCCAGGAAGTCGGCCTGCACCTCGGGGCTTACGGTGGTCCGGGTCTCCCCGATGGCGTCGAGGTAGTCCTGGGTGGAAGGCCCCTTCCTGACCGCCTCACGGACCGAGACCTGGCCCCCTGACGCCAGCCCGCCGTCGTCGTACACTGCTTTCTCCAGCGCCCGCTGCGAGGCGCTGCGGGCCGCGTACTCGATGTCCGCGGGCGAAAACCCTTCGGTGCGCTCCACGAGGAGTTCCACGTCCACGCCGTCCACCACGGCCGCCGGGATGAAGCGCTGCCACATGGCCTCGCGGGCCTGCCGGTCAGGCAAGCCGATGGGGATGACGTAGTCGAACCGGCCGTGGCGCAGGAAGGCCGAGTCCAGGGCCCGGATGAAGTTCGTGGCACATACCAGGAGCCGGCCGGGCTGCTCGCGGAACGCCGGGATGATCTTCAGCAGTTCGTTGGTGACGCCCTGCAGGGGCGACGGCGGGTCCCCGGCGCGCTGCGAAGCGATCTCCTCCACCTCGTCAATGAACACCACGGCGTGTTCCAGTTCCGAGATCTCCAGGAAGGTTTCCCGCAGTGCGCCGGCCAGGCCCTTCGGATCCCCGGCGAGCCGGGATGGGAACACCTCCACGAACGGCCATTCGAGCCGGGAGGCGATGGCCTTGGCGAAGGTGGTCTTGCCGGTGCCGGGAGGGCCAAAGAGGACGACGGCGCGCGGCGGCACCACCCCGAACTCATCGGCCAGGTCGGCCTCGGCCAGCGGCAGCACCAGGCGGCGTTCGAGCAGTTCCTTTTCCTTGCGCATGCCCGCCACGTTCTCCCACAGGTCGCGGGCCAGCACGCGGCCGCCCAGTTGCCCCAGGGCGCCCAGTTCCTGGCGCTGCACGGGGATGGTGCGTTCGAAGTAGCGGAGGTTCTTCTTCAGTGCGAAGCCCCGGCCCAGGAACGCTTCGACCCGGGTTTCCGATTCGGGCATCAGGGCGGAAAGCTTGTTCAGGCCATGCGGGGCCATGCGGTTTTCGACGGCGGCCAGCAGCGAGGTGCCGATGCCCCTGCCGCGGTACTCGGGAAGGGTGGCCAGGAACACGATCCAGCCCTGGTCATGGGCGGCACGCCCGACGGCGGCACCCACCACCTGCTCGCCCAGCACCGCCACCACGGCGTGGTCCTTCTCGCACGAGGCAAGCACCTCGGACAGGGCGTAAACCGGCTCCACGTTGTTCGCCTTCAGGGTTTCCCACAAATGCAGGATCCCGTCCAGGTCCGCCGAATGGAAATCCCTGATCCGCCAAGTGGTCATAAGTTGCTCCTGTTGGTTCCGCATTGAGCCAGCGTGGATGTCTCAGGTGAGCATATGTGAACCAGGTGCCGGAGAGGGTTGCAGCGGCGTTGCATGACGCTGGCTCAAACCCCTAGCTTTGCCATGGTGGTCCGCAGGGTCTCCGCCGAATGCTGCAAAGCTGCCAGCTCGCCGTCGTCCATGGGCGTTTCCAGGACCCGGTGCACCCCGCCTTTACCCACCACGCTGGGCAGGGAGAGGGCCACCCCGGAAATCCCGTAAAGCCCCGACAGGACGGTGGATACGGGAAGGACGGCGTTGTCGTCGCGGAGCAGCGCCTCGACAATGCGCGCGCCTGACAGGCCAATGGCATAGTTTGTGGCGCCCTTGCCGGCGATCACCTTGTAGGCGGCCTGGACCACCTCCCGGGCGGTCTCATCCAGGTATTCGGATGTGAAGATTCGTTTCCCGCCGGCCGTCCAGTCCCGGATGGGGACGGGGCCGATCGTTGCGCCGGACCACAGGGGGAATTCCGTGTCCCCGTGCTCGCCCACCATGCTGGCGTGGACGCTGGTGACGGAAACGCCCGCCCGCCGGGCCAGCAGCCAGCGCAGCCGGGAGGTGTCCAGCACTGTCCCCGAAGCGAAGATGCGTTCCGGCGGCAGCCCCGAAATGCGCTGGGCAGCGACCGTCAGGACGTCACAGGGGTTGGTCACCAGCACATAGACGGCGTCAGGCGCCCGTTCAAGCAGCGGCGGCATCAGCTGTTCCAGGATGCGCACGTTGGTGCCGGCAAGGTCCAGGCGGCTTTGGCCCGGGTTCTGCTTGGCCCCCGCCGTGACAACCACGACGTCGGCGCCTTCAGTTACCGCGATATCCCCGCCTCCCGTGACGGTGGCCGAGGCCGCGGCGAACTGGCTGCCATGGGCCAGGTCCAGGGCTTCGGCCTCCGCTTTGGGGGTGTTGACGTCATACAGCGCGATGCTGCTGGCTGAGCCGCGGATCAGCGCGGCGTAGGCCAGCGACGTCCCGACACTGCCGGCGCCCACTACTGCGAGCTTGGATCCTGCCATGGTGCACTCTCCCTTACCGGAGCCGTTGAGTGTGTCCTACCCGAAGAGTAGCGTGGCCCACATCACTCAAACCCCCACTTAGGAGCCACCATGCCACACCTTGGACGCCGGCTCGCAGCTGTTACCGCAGCGCTGGCCATGAGCGTAACCACCGGGGCGCTTAGCCCCGCTTTTGCCGATCCCCGGCAAACCGACAAGAACCCCACCGCCACCGGCTACGGCGGGGCGGTCAGCACCGTGGATCCGGAAGCATCAGCGGCGGCCATCGACGTCCTCCGTCACGGTGGAAACGCCGTGGATGCCGCCGTCGCCGCGGCAGCCACCCTCGGCGTCACCGAACCGTACAGCGCCGGAATCGGCGGCGGCGGCTATTTCGTGTACTACGACGCGAAGTCCGGAAAGGTCCGCACCATCGACGGCCGCGAAACCGCACCGGCGGGGATCACGCATGATGCCTTCATTGATCCGGCCAGTCCCAAAGACAACCCAAAGCCGTACAACTTCACCCCCGAACTGGTCACCAGCGGCGTCTCGGTGGGCGTTCCCGGAACACCCGCAACCTGGGAACGGGCGCTCGAGCGCTGGGGAACCCTGAGCCTCGGGGATGCGCTGAAGCCGGCCATCAAGGTGGCCGACCGCGGCTTCGTGGTGGATGACACGTTCCGCCAGCAGACGGCGGACAACCAGAAGCGCTTCGAAGCCTTCACCTCAACCAAGGACCTGTACCTGCAGGACGGCAAGCTGCCGGAAGTGGGATCGGTCTTCAGGAACCACGACCTCGCCGACACCTACCGGCTGCTTGCCCGGGAGGGCATGGACGCGTTCTACAACGGACCGCTGGCCAAGGAAATCGCCAAGACCGTGCAGAACCCGCCCAAGTCCAAGGACACCACCCTGCCGGTCCCCGTCGGTTCCATGACCGAGGAGGACCTGGAGCACTACAAGGCCGTCGACCAGGATCCCACCCACGTGAACTACCGCGGCTATGACGTCTATGGCATGGCACCCTCCAGCAGCGGCGGCACCACGGTAGGTGAGTCGCTGAACATCCTGGACGTGTTTGACCTGCCCGCGCTAAAGAAGGACCAGCCGGCCGTGCTGCACCACTACCTCGAGGCCAGCGCGCTGGCGTTCGCGGACCGTGCGAAGTACGTAGGCGACCCCGCCTTCGTCGACGTGCCCACCAAGGCACTCACCGATCCCATCTTCGGGAAGGAACGTGCCTGCGAGCTTGATCCCGCCCACGCGGCAACCAAGCCGGTGCAGCCCGGGAACGTGGCGTCCTACGACGGCACATGCCCGGTGGCGCCTGCAGCGCTCGCCGATGAGAAGGACACGGAGAACATTTCCACCACCAACATGACGGTCTCCGACAAGTGGGGCAACGTGGTGGAATACACGCTCACCATTGAGCAGACCGGCGGTTCCGGCATGGTTGTTCCCGGCCGCGGCTTCCTGCTCAACAACGAGTTGACGGACTTCTCCACGGTCTACAGCGCCACCGACCCCAACCGGATTGAACCGGGCAAGCGGCCGCGTTCCTCTATGTCACCCACCATCCTGCTGGAGGACGGCAAGCCGTTCCTGGCGCTGGGCTCACCGGGCGGCTCCACCATCATCACCACCGTCCTGCAGACCCTGGTCAACCGCATCGACCTGGGCATGAGCATCCCGGACGCCATTGCGGCTCCCCGCGCGTCGCAGCGGAACACCGCCAGCGTCACTGCTGAACCGGCGTTCATTGACAAGTACGGGGCTGCCTTGACGTCGCGCTTCGGCCACACCCTGACGCCCTCCGGCGACTCGTTCACGTCCGCTTCGGAGATCGGTGCGGCCACCGCCATCGAGTTCCTGAAGGACGGGAGGACCCTGGCCGCCGCCGAGCCGGTGAGGCGGGGCGGCGGATCCGCCATGGTGGTCAAGCCGTCAAGTTAGGACAAACCGAGCATAAAATGCCCGACGGCGGCACCTTGGTTCCCTAAGCAGGGCACCAAGGTGCCGCCGTCGTTGGCCGGTCCGGGCTAGGGTGCAAGGGCGGTCAAAGGCCGTGCAGCAGGGACAATGTTCTGGTTGATGTGGAACAGATTGTCCGGATCGTATTTGGCTTTGACTTCAGCCAGCCTGGCGTAATTACCGGCATAATTCTCCGCGACGTGGGGTTGGTCGTCCGCATCCAGGAAGTTGACATACGCGCCGCCGACTCCATGCGGGTGCAGGGCAGCCGCATAGTCCTTGACCCATGCCGTGTTCGCCTGGTTATCAACGGGGTTGGGCCACATACCGGCAATGGCAACTGCGAAATCAACGTCCCGGTAGGGGAAGGCCGTCTCGTCCTGGCGCACGCGCTGGACTGCGCCGTTGATGGGGTAGAAGTGGTTGGCGGTTTGCACGCTGGGGATGTCCGCCGCGAACCTCCGGGCCACGGCAATGGCATCGTCGGTCAGCTGGGGCAGGAACTCGGCTTTCCAGTACGCTTGGAGGCCCTTTGGGAGCAGGGGATCGAACAGGGTGTTCAGGACCGTATACGGCAATGGCCCCACGAATGAACCTGCAACCGGAGCCACGTCCAGGAACTGCTGCCACTGCCGTTTTCCTTCGTCCTGCGGCCCGGTCCAACCGCCCACCAGCACAGCTACGGGCTTCCCGTGGAATTGGGCAGGGAGGAACGGGACAGGCGGGCCCTGATGGAAGCCCAGGAACATGCCCATGTCCTCAGGGGCCGTGAGGATGTAGTCCCGGTAGAGCTGGGCCACCGCCTCAGCATGTTCCAGCAGGTAGATCACCACGCCTCCATACACCGTGTCTACGGGGTGCAAATCGAATTCCAGCGACGTGACTACGCCAAAATTTCCGGTCCCTCCACGGAGTGCCCAGAAGAGATCCGGATTCTCCTCGGCGCTTGCAGTGCAGAATCTTCCGTCAGCGGTGACAACGTCGGCAGAGCGCAGGTTGTCGCAGGACAAGCCGTATTTCCGTGCGAGATAGCCAATTCCTCCACCCAGTGTCAGCCCTGTGACCCCCGTGGACCCGATAATCCCCCCGGTTGTCGCTAGTCCGAACCCGTGGGTGGCGTGGTTGAAGTCCGCCCACGTGGTACCGGCCTCGGCTCTGGCTGTCGCCGTGAGCGGGTCCACCCGCACTCCAGTCCTGCTGGCAAAATCGAGGACCAGCCCACCGTCGCAGGTCCCGAACCCCGGTGCGCTGTGACCGCCGCCCCGCAGTGCGAGGTCCAGTTTGGCGTCGCGTGCGAAGTTGACCGCGGCGATGACATCTGCGACCTGCGACACCCGGAGGACGGCGGCGGGATGTTTGTCGACCATGCCGTTGTAGACGGATCTGGCCACGTCGTATCCGGCGTCATCGCTGGTGGTGACCTGGCCCCGCACCTGGTCCTGCAAAGCCTGGAATGAGTTGTTGTCCATGATTGCTCCGTTGTCTGCTGCGCATCAGCATGCGCATGGACAGGCACAGACTTTTGCCCAGGCCGCGCCTGTGGATAAGGTGGCGGCCGTCCCTGGCTTCCTCGGGAAGGCGGCGGCCGAAACCGGATGCACCGCCATGATGATCAGCACCGCCGCGGCGTGGTTGAAAAGGGTCACGGTCCCGCTCTGGAGGCCTGGCTATCCGCCAAAATACGCCGGGTGAATGCTGCGGTCAAGGACAAATTAAACGCCCGACGGCGGCACTTGGGTTCCGGAATTTCAGAACCCAAGTGCCGCCGTCGGACGGTTTGTGCGGGTTACTTCTTGAAGGTGTCAGCCGGCGCGTTGGCAACTACCGGGGACATCCCGGTGTAGCCGTCGCGGGTTTCGGCGATTTGGCGGATGCGGGTGCGGCAGGCGTACCAGCCGGCGACCATGAGGATGCAGGCGATGGCGGTGACGAGCATGGTCAGGGGTGAGTCGATGAAGACCATGATGAGGACCCCTACCAGGAAGAGGAGGGAGAGGTAGCCGGTGTAGGGGGCGCCGAACATGCGGAAGGAGGGGCGTTG
>Ga0308170_10000261_pt1 | contig 80420 bp, 59 predicted proteins | sample PhyBR2_2_FD_202136 | JGI IMG/M metagenome (GOLD analysis project Ga0308170, IMG submission 202136) | Phyllosphere microbial communities from UC Gill Tract Community Farm, Albany, California, United States - DLSLSB.R2 | ecosystem: Host-associated > Plants > Phyllosphere > Unclassified | place... | reverse complement strand
AAGCCCCAATGGATTGATGAAAAACGGCCATTTACTTTTACCGCTTTAGCAGATAAACCCTATCTTGAATTTACCATAAAATCCTATACCGACCATGATGGGGTTACCAATCAAATCGGGCAGTTAAAAGTGGGCGATCAATTGGTGATTTCTGATTCGTGGGGAGCTATTGAGTATAAGGGAGTGGGCTGTTTTATTGCTGGGGGTGCAGGTATTACACCTTTTATAGCCATCCTCAGACAATTACATCAGCAAGGGAAGGCTAAAGGTAACAAGTTATTTTTTTCCAATAAAACGGAGGCCGATATCATTTACAAAGAAGAGTTAGCAGAAATTCTTGGCGAAGGTGCTGTTTTTTTAGTCAGTAGCGAGACCTCCTCGCAATATCAAAATGCGCGCATTAACGAAGCCTTTATCAATAAAAATATCAAAGATTTTAACCAACCATTTTATATCTGTGGTCCGGATTTGATGATTGAAGAGATTTCAACCATTTTAGTAAATAAAGGTGCAAACCCCGAAATGGTGGTGTTCGAAAAGTAAGTTAGGATTTTAATTGAGGTGGCTCGAGATTTATGCTTTGGGTTAATCCGTTTCCTTTTCAGAAAGTGCATTTCTATAAGCCGTGCCCCATTTCGCAATTTCATCTATAATGGGTTTTAGTGTGCTGCCGTATTGCGTAACCTCATATTCTACGGTAATGGGTTTGGTATCCAAAACAGTACGGCTAACCAGTCGGTTCAGCTCCATATCCTGTAATTCTTTTGAGAGCATTTTTGGAGCTATACCATCTACTTCGCGCAGCAAATCCATAAAACGCATTTTAGCACCCTCTAGCAAAGTGCCCAGGATGTGAAATTTCCATTTGCCCGACAAAATCTCCATGGTATCTTTAATGGCTGTTATCCGTACTTTACAAACACGGGTGTTATTCACGGTCTGGTTTTTCTTCATTTTTTTTTCCTCATTCAATTGTGCCATAAAACTAGCGAAACTCCAGGTGGTTTCCAATGGGTAAGTAGTTTCCAATAGGTAACTGATAACGTTTGTAAACTAACTCTGTTTTAATTTTGTATTAAGAAAACAGATAAAAGATGTCAAACCCTATCACCAAAACCAACCCACTGTTGTGCAATCCTGAAACAGGACTTTGCGAAATGCCGGGCTCAGGCAATGAAAAATTAGCTTCGATTGAAGTTCAGCCAAATACAAAACCGGTTAAGGTAATTTATTTTACCGACCCGATTTGCTCTACCTGCTGGGGAATTGAACCTCAATTGAGAAAATTAAAATTAGAGTATGGCGATAGCATTGAAATTGAATACCGCATGGGCGGATTATTGCCCGATTGGAGTTACAATAGCGGGGGAATCAGCAAACCATCTGATGTGGCTCACCATTGGGATGAGGTGAGTGCTTATTATGATATGCCAATTGATGGAGATGTTTGGTTGGAAGACCCATTGGATTCATCTTATCCGCCATCAATTGCTTTTAAAGCGGCGCAATTACAGGACCACGAAAAATCTATCTTGTTTTTAAGGGCAATCAGGGAAATGGTTTTCATGGAGAAAAAGAATATCACAAAATGGGAGCATCTGGAACTGGCCGCTAAAAATGTCGGACTGGATGTAGCAAAGCTGAAATCGGATTTTGATGGACAGGCAAAGGCAGATTTCGAAGCAGATTTGAAAGTAGCCCGTGGTTATGGTGTAAGAGGGTTTCCTTCTTTGTTTTTTGAAGCCGCTAGTGGCGCAAAAGAATTTGTATATGGAGCCAAGCCCTATGCCTATTATGAAATGGCTGTTTTAAAGTTATTCCCAAATGCAGAAAAAATTGTGTACAGCAAAAGCTGGGAATCACTTTTCAATACTTATAATTCATTTACCGCTAAAGAATTTACCGAATTGGCTGGCATATCACGCAACCAAAGCGAGCAGTTGCTAAAAAGACTGGTATTAAAACGGAGTTTAGAAAAATTAACAACTAAAAATGGGAGTATCTGGAGACGAAAACATTAATTATACTTTTGGGCATTTTTAGGCGGGTGTGCTGTTCGCACGCTAAATGTTGTGAGCAATAGGAAAGAATAATGGTTAATACCATTTTTGACAATAAAATATTGGCCGCGGTCAAAAAACAATCTGGTAATCAAGTGATCGCCATTGATTTCAACAAAAAAACTTTCAGTTAGCTAAGTAATGTTTTTGGTTGGTTTTGTAACGTTTAATGGATAGACAAACCATTTGCAAAGCAGTAATTGTCAATATTCAAGCGATCAACGAAGGTCAGTGCACGGAGTAATGGATCAGCTTTATTTTATTGGTTTTGATAGAGATTTTTGTTAAAAAATGTTAAAATATTTTGAAAAAAACGTTGGCTTTTTTTGTTTTGAATTCTAATCAGATAACTAATCAGAAAACATTTTTTAGAGCAATTATTAAAAATTTTGGTTTAGATCATGTCAAAGAAAAAATTACCCAGAACACAGTTCAAAAACTTATTTAGTATGTTTTTATTTGCAGTCTTTTTACTAACTGCAGCAACTGCCAATGCCCGGCAACAAAAGCCTCCCAAAGGGATTTCGGAACTAAGCGCAAAACTGGTCAACATTGAATCGGCTACGAATGAGCCTTTTCGGTTTTCACTAACCCTGCGTAACGGCGCATCTTCCCGGCAACTTTATGAATTTAAGGCTGACCTTCCTGCCGGTTGGCAAATGACCTCTCGTGTAGACGGAAGCCCCGTTACCTCTTTAAGCGTTGAGGCGGAACAAAGTAGAGAAATTTCTTTAGAATTCACTGCTCCAGGTAATGCTACAGTTAGGAAATACATCATTCCTTTTAAGGCCGTATCAACTGCCCAAACCCTTTCAGTTGAGCTTGAAGCAGTGGTTAAGGGAAGTTATGCTGCAGTACTGGGTACTCCTAGTGGAAGACTTAGCGAGGAGTTAACCTCAGGAAGCCATAAAGATATCGAGCTTGAGGTGCGAAATACAGGGACACTACCAGTGAAAGATCTGGAAATAACATCGCAATTGCCCAGCGGCTGGGAGGCAAGTTTTGAGCCAACTAAGGTCGAAAAGCTTGAGGGGGGAAAAACCGCACGTGTAAAAGTCCTGCTTAAAGTACCTGATAAGACTATTGCCGGGGACTATGCCGCAACCTTTAATCTTTCTGGTGGCAATGTCAGTAGCCAGGCAGCATTTCGTATTTTTGTCAAAACCTCTTTGCTTTCAGGTTGGATCGGGATTTTGGTAATTCTGATTGCTGTTGGATGTGTTTATGCACTCATCCGTAAATATGGCAGGCGATAAATTCATCTTTTATTAGACTTAATTTTATTTAAAAGATGGAACCGATAATAAAGTTGCGGGACCTGAGTAAAAACTATGGATCCCACAAGGCAGTTGACAGACTTAGCCTTGATGTCAATCGTGGCGAAATATTTGGTTTGCTTGGTCCAAACGGTGCTGGTAAAACTACAAGTATTTTGATGATGCTTGGGCTTACTGAACCCGATAACGGTACCGCAACTGTTTGCGGATATGATGCAACACGTAATCCGATATCTGTAAAGAGAAAGGTGGGGTATATGCCAGATCATTTAGGCTTTTATCCCCATATGACCGGCCTGGAAAATTTGCGCTATATCGCAAGGCTTAATGGCCTCGATGAGACGAATATAGCTGAACGGACAAAAAGGGTTTTAGAACTTGTAGGGCTAAAGGCTGCCGCGGATAAACGAACTTCGACTTATTCGCGCGGAATGAAACAGCGACTAGGCCTCGCAGATGTGTTGATTAAGGAGCCTGAAGTGATCATTCTTGATGAACCAACGCTTGGTATCGATCCCTCGGGCGTTAAGGAATTTCTGGATTTGATTAAACGCCTGAGTGGCGAACAAGGGCTTACTGTTTTACTTTCTTCACATCATTTGCATCATGTTCAGCAGGTGTGTGACCGGGTTGGGATATTCGTAGATGGCCAACTTTTGGCTCAGGGAAACCTCACTGACCTCTCCCGCGAACTTTTTGGTAACACGGGGATAGAAACGGTTGTTCAGCTTGCCCGCGCTCCTAAAGATGTCGATCGCTTAAAGACAGTGTTTACCAAATGGATAACAGTCAATGAGCTGACTGTGGGTGGAGAGTTTTTAACTTTCAATACCGCTGAAGATATCACGCCTCAACTCATACGCTCGATTATTGAGTCGGGAGAAGATATCCTTGGTGTAACTAAAAAAGAGTATGGTCTGGACGAGATTTATCAGAAATATTTCGAAAACAGCTCTTGGAGATCATCCGCAAGTGAAGTAAATAGTTCAAATAACTTATTCAGCCATGATAAACGCAAATAACATCATATTACAGACACAAAAAAGTCCTTTCAGGATTATGGTAGGAAAGGAAATCACAGACCTGGTGCGAAGCTGGCGTTTTATTTTACTACTTGCGTTGGTTTTACTCACATTTGCAGCATCGATGTATATATCTGTAGCGAATATCAGAAGTGCTTTTAATAATACCCAGGATCCCGATCATGCATTTCTATACCTCAAGCTTTTGACTAATACTGATGGATCAATGCCTCCTTTTCATATATTGCTTAGTTTTTTAGCTCCCCTGCTTGGCATTAGCATGGGCTTTGATGCGATAAATACTGAACTGAATGCAGGCACATTAACCAGGCTTGTCGCGCAGCCAATTTACAGGGATAATATTCTTTTAGCGAAAATTTATAGTCCTATGGTTATCATTACCACACTATTTTTTTCTTTAAGCTTATTAATGATTGGCAGCGGATTGCTTATTACAGGAGTTAGGATAGAACCGCAGGAGTTGATGCGTATTATTGGATTTATGCTAGCGACAATCATTTACATTGCCTTTTATCTGAGCCTTTCTATACTGTTTTCTATTATTTTTCGCCAGGCCGCTACCTCGGCATTGAGCGTTTTGGGGATCTGGCTTTTCTTTACCGTGTTCTACCCCATGCTGGTGAATTTAGCAGTTAGAGCGTTAATGCCAGATCCTGCTTATCTCTCTCAGTCTGAAATAATGGGTTATAATGAATTAATCTTAAATATATTGAGAGTAGCCCCGAATCAGCTCTATAGTGATGCTGCTACTACATTGCTTATGCCTTCTGTAAGAAGTTTGGGGCCGATGAATATGGAGCAGCTTTCTGGCGCAATTCCTGCACCGCTTCCTTTGAAAGAAAGCATCATGATCGTGTGGCCACAAATCAGCGGAATGGTCGCTTGCAGTGTGAGCTGTTTCGCTCTTGCTTACTATCTGTTTATGCGACGGGAAATTAGAAATTAGTGGGTAAAATGAGGTTTTTGATGCCCATACACCAAAATGTTATCCCGATTGCTGCAATAGCATTGTATCAATCTGCGTTTGGGTTAATCAGACCTTTACTTGTTTGATTATATTAGATGGTCAGAAATAAAGAAAGCGGCGTGAGCCGCTTTCTTTAATGTTAAATCTTTGGGTACTTATTTTGCTAAAGCTGCAGTTTGTAAAGCAACTTCTGGTGTGTTCATTTCTGTTTTTGCGGCTGCAAAACGATCTAAGTTTAATATAGGTGTGCTTCCCATTACCAGGCTGTGGTTTTCGGTTGTTCCACTTAATTTTAAATCTGCACGATCTGAAATTACAGTGTAAAGGCTTTCAGTTTTCGAATTGATTTTAGCTGCTGCATTTCCGCTTAAGAATACCTGAAGGTTAGTTACATTTAGTTTGCCTTCTGTTTTTACTACTGCATCATCAGAAGCCATTACGCGGTAAATGCTTTTTACATAAACAGTAACTTTTGCTACCTGGTTATCTGCCGAAGTAATTTTTAAAGCTGTTCCATCCTGAATCACTTTTACTTTTCCTGTATTGTCATCAGTATAGCTAATACCTTCTTTACCATTCTGGATCAGGGTAACTTCTACATTTCCGCTTACCACCAGTTTATCGAAGTTTTTTGGAGCAGAGATTTTAACAGGTTGTTTTTCGGTAGCCATTACAGTTGTACTGAAGATTGAGGTGCTTAAAACAACAGCTGCTATTAATGATTTTGCTAGGGTTGAGAATGAAGTTTTCATAATATTTTCGTTTTATAGTTTTATATAATAATTTGTGATTGTTTTAATAATAAGACGGCAAGAGACGGGAAACGTTTCAGCGGTTCCAGACGTATTATACCAACGGCTGTAACTTCTCGACGAACGCCGTTTTAAATGGGGCGAAAAATGACTTGTCTTTTTAGAAAATATCCTTATTTCGATAAAACTGAATGCAGAATGATTACTTCTATTTAAGATTGTAACTTAAATCCTTTGCTTTTTCAGCTGTGGAAGGGTAGTGGAGATTAGAAGAGTAAATCCAGGCACATCAGGAAGGTCAATGCTAACTGATATGCCTGTGCGGGATTTTATTTTTTTAGCGGACCGACGTGTTTATAGGTATTAATGAGTAGACTCGTAGGGGTAGCTTTCGAATCGATAATATAGCTTTATTAGCTGGTTAAAATGGATTCTAGTAGCATAGGCGAGCCAAGTAGATTTTTACGCTCGGTTTTTATAACAATCTTGAATTCTCTTGAAGAGAAAATGATTATTTGTTTAGTAAAATCAATAAATGGCTTTGGTTTTTTGGTAAAATGAATATTGTGTTGGTAAAAGAGATTAATATTTAAGTGCTTTTAGTAAAACAGATATTATTTGAATAATTAAGAAGACTTAAAGAGAATCAAATTTTAGGCAATAAACTGGGGGGCGGCAATAGTGATTCTTCCCCACTTTTATTGAAATATGCAGGTTACTTTAATTTAAAAATACTTCATCTATAAATACCCATCCTTTATCGCCTTTGCCTCGATGCCAGGCGGGCAGGCTTCCAAGCGGTTTTACAATCAATTTGATTAATGTAACTTTTTTCGGCTGAAAGCTGCAACTGTAGTTTTCGATATATGGCATGCTTTCTTTTGTCGGTTGCACTGGTTTAAGCTTTTTTAACAAACTAAGGGAGCCGGTATTGCTACCTCCCCAAACCTCAATTTCGGAAGGTGGCATGATAAAAGACCCAATATCAATTAACGACCTAAATGCTACTGAACCTACCGTTACTGGTTGCTTAAAAAACAGTAAGGCCTCCAGCGGGGTTTCCCTATAAGCTGTCCAACTAGTGCCGGCCGAAAAGCTAAGGGAGCCTAACTCTCCATCAAAAAGTGCATTGTTAGTTTTTATAGCAAACTTTTTATCCGGTAAGGTAACCAGTTTTACGCTATCCGGACTAAGGTTGCTCCTATAAAAATTTTCTTGTGTGGTATTGCTGCTTATCCAGCCTTTGAGATAAGATTTTGCTTTAAGAACCGTAGATTTCTCTATAGTAAAAGGGGCTTTGTAAACAGATGAAGTAGTGCTATCCGGCTCGCTGCCATCCAGTGTGTAACGGATAAGGGCACTTCTAATCGAGCTTTTAATTTTTACTGAAAGTGTGGCTTTAAAAGTTTTCTTTCCTGCATCGATCACTGGCGCATTCAATTTTGCCTTAACGGTATCGCCATTAAACCCTATATCGAACTTTATACCTGGGAAATCTTTCTTAAGCGAAGCCATTTCCTTTTCATTAACTGGTGTATTCCATAGCTGAACAGTTTTTAGTTTTTTCAACTTTTTTAACGGATCGAGCATACCCGCATTTACCCCTGTTCCGGAAAGAGAAAGCTCGTTTAAATTGTTCAGGTTGTTTAAGTATTTGAGCCCGCTTCCTTTAACATTGGTAAAAGCTAGATTCAAACGCTTCAGATTAACGAAATTTCCAACTACCTTAAGCTCCTCATCGCTAACTGGCATTTTGCTCAGCTGTAGCGACACAATGTTATTTTTGATGGCATCTAATTCAGCCAGTTGCTTCTTGTTGAACTGTGCAGCACCATAGAAACTAACGGCCACGGCATTCGAACCTATATCAACGGGCATTACCGAACGGTAATCTGTATTTAATTTTTCTGCTTTGCTTTTATCTAGAGCAGGAAGATTTTGCGCTTCATTGTTATCGTTACCAAAAAAAGCTGCTGCAATTGTTCGTAACGAATCGTTCGGTGATAGTGCTGTTACTTTTTTCGTAAAGCTTGCCCCTCCCTTTATCCACAGGTAAAGCACCTTTACTTCCTGGTCTGTTAACTGCAACTTACCTTTCGGCGGCATATGGTCTTTATGTTCTTCCGGCAGGTGTATACGTTGCATCATTCGTCCGAAATCAGCTTCACCAACTTCCCATAATTTGCCATTTTTACCACCCTTTAATAAGGATTGTTCATTTTCCATAATCAATCCGCCTTTGGCCTTACTGCTATTATGGCAACTGATACATTTCTGCTGGAGAATAGGCTTAACCATGTGCTGGTACACTACAGCATCGGCCAACGAAATTTGCACAGTGGCTTCATGTGCTTTCATGGGCAGTAGCAGGAAATCGTTACCATGGGTAATGTTTGCCCCATAATGCCCGGCGGCTAGTAAGAAAAGACTTGTGCAAATGCCTGCCATAGTTATGGTAAGTTTGCTTTTGCGTATAGCGTTTCTGGCTGCATACCATAAAAAACTCAATAACGCACAAATTAGCCCCAACCATTTGTGTATAGCCACTTGATTGCCATCATAACCACTTTCCTTTGATAAAAAGAGCCCCATTAATGCTGTCATTACCGTGGTGAAACAGGCAACAAGCAATACCCAGTTAGCCACATCTTTTAGCAATACATGTTTTGGTGAAATAGCCATTATTTCAAAAACGAAGGCCAGCAGCAAAAGTACAATCGGAAAGTGGAGTATAAGCGGATGCGCCCTGCCGAGCACCTGTAAAAAAACAGGAACTTTAAATTGGTCGCCAAAGAACAATAAAAAAAACAGCAGACAATTGAGCATAATGCATAAATTGAAAACTAGTCTCTGCCACTTCAAATATTTTGTCATTTAATATAATTTAACTTCATCTATAAACATCCATGCTAATTTGCCCGCTCCCTGATGCCAAGCTGGTAATTTTGTGTTGAACAATACCAGTTTAAGTTTGTCAGTTTTACAATCATTAAGCTCCACTATAATTGCGTTGCATTGTACCTTTTCATTTTTTTCTAAAGGTGTAGTTACTGTGCCTAAAACCCGCGAAAAACTATTGTTTTCTTTGTTATGTGCATAAACTACCGCCTTGGAAGGTAGAAAAATCCAGGCCTCCTGATTTTGAAGTACATTAAAAAGCACACTATGCAAGTTTTGAACCTTGTTGGTTTCGATAATAAGGCTTACTGAATCTTTGTCATAGCCTAACCAGGTAGGACTATTGTAATTGGTTATACCTCCCTGATTATCAGAAAGCATATTGGATTTGTTGCTTTTGTAACGTCCGCTGGCCTGGGGGAAATGGACTGCCGTGGGAATTCCGTTTTTAATAAAGGTAGCCTCAACGATTTCGGAAGATGTAAAATCTTTAGAATTTGCGCTTGCCTTAACCGTTGTTAATTCTTTGTTGATCAGAATAGGTTTATTATATTTTTTGGCTTTGCTTGTTTCTCCATCAATAGTGTAGGTAATGTAAGCGCCAGGTTGTTCGAAAACAATGGGAACCTTTAACCTGTCATCAAAAAAAATAGAGGTATACTTAATCAAGGGCGGTGCCAGTTGAAATTTTTTTTGAGCACTTGCGTTACAGTACAAAAAAAGCAAAGCAAACAGGTATTTATATTTCATAAACGGGATACAATTTAGGCTATTGGCTCTAGCTTGTAGGGATAAACCTTTCCAGAATTCCATTGGGCCACATAAAGATTTTCTTCATCATCAATGCAAACATCATGGGGATAATCAAACGCTTTAATGGTTTGATACATTTCCTGTAGCTGCCCATCTTTATATTCGGGCGTGCTACCAGCCAGATTAGATATCACTTTATTGTGCTGATCGAGTATAGTTACAAAACCAGATTTTTGAGATTGCCTGCTATTGCTCTGCAATACAGCTGCATACAAATATTGGCCATGTATAGCCGGGCGACATACCCAGGCACCTGGCAGTTCTACAGTACTGAGGTAAGTTCCATCCATCGCATATCTTTTAAATGCATTCTGTTGGCGTGAGGTTACCATGAGTACTGGTTCGCCATTCCGATTGTCGATACAGATGCCATGGGCATTAAGCAAGTGTTTGTTTTGATCACCCCTTCCTCCAAAATGACGGATATAATTGCCTTTATAATCGTACTGTATAACAAAATCTTTCCCATAACCATCTGCTACAAAAATATCGCCGTTGGGTGCAATTGCTGTTTCAGTAGGCACATACTCATCTGCTTTCATATATTGGCCCGTTTCTTTTGGGTAGCTAAGCTCCATAAGTACCCGGCCGTCAATTGTTGTTTTTATAACCTGATGTCTGTTGTTATCGCATATAAAGAGTACATCTGTTCCATTTTCGTTAAATAAGGTTAGACCGTGCGCGCCAGGGTAGGTTGTACCCCAGGATTGAAGAAAATTACCGTTCTTGTCGTAGATTATTACGTTGTTCCTGGTTTCGTTGGTGAGCAACAAAATGCGGCCTTTACTATCCTGAACCATTTCGTGGCAATCGTTAACGGGATTTTTGGCTACATCAGCCTGGCTCCACTTCGTATTTATCCTGTAACGCTTTTTGCCATGCCCAAGTACCACCTCATTGTGGGTCAGCCATTCCGGAATATATCTTGTTCCGATAGCACTCAAAGCTATATTCCTTACAAACTCTTTTCTGTTCATTTGCACCTTGTTGAAATTTTTTAAAAAATACCAGTCATACAGCTCTGTTTTGCATTTTAAGCAATCAGGTCTTTCACCACTTTGCCTGCTACATCGGTAAGGCGGTAGCGTCGGCCCAAATGTTTATACACTAAACGTTCATGGTCAAGTCCCATCAGGTTTAATGCGGTGGCATGAAAGTCGTGAACATGCACAGGATTTGATACGATGTTATAGCCAAACTCATCTGTTTCACCATAAACACCGGGTTTTACACCACCTCCTGCCATCCACATGGTAAAGCAGCGGGGATGATGGTCCCGTCCATAGTTATCTTTAGAAAGTTTCCCCTGGCAATAATTAGTTCGGCCAAACTCGCCACCCCATATTACCAACGTTTCATCGAGCATTCCTCTTTGCTTAAGGTCAGTAATCAGTGCGGCAGAGGCCTGATCGGTATCTAAACACTGTCCGGCAAGGTCTTTTGGCAAATTGCCATGAGAATCCCAGCCCTGGTGATAAAGCTGAACAAAGCGCACACCACTTTCAGAAAGTTTCCTTGCCAATAGGCAGTTGGCTGCATAGGTGCCGGGCACCAAACAGTCGCCGCCGTAAAGTTTGATAATCGATTCAGGTTCCTTGCTTAAGTCGGTTACTTCAGGAACTGCCGTCTGCATTCTGTACGCCATTTCGTACTGCTGTACCTTTGCTTTTATTTCGGGGTCACCAACCTGATCATAAGCTTCGTTATTTAAAGCTGACAAATGATCCAGCATTTTTCTTCTTTCGGTTTTATCCATTCCATCAGGGTCGTTAAGGTATAGTACGGGGTCTTCGCCACTACTAAACTGCACGCCCTGATGAATTGAATCTAAGAAACCATTGGTCCATAGTTTCGAATAAACACCCTGCCCGTTGCCTTTGCCTTTTGAGAGCAGTACACAAAAGGCGGGTAAATTCTTGTTTTCACTGCCTAAACCATAACTCAGCCAGGCGCCCATGCTGGGACGGTTTCCGACTTGCGCACCCGTTTGAAAAAAAGTTAAAGCAGGATCGTGGTTAATGGCTTCTGTGTAAAGACTTTTTACGATACATAAATCATCTGCAATGCGCGCGGTATAAGGCAAAAGCTCACTCATCCATGCCCTATGTTCACCATATTGGTTAAAATTGAAAACTGTGCCTGCAAGCGGGAATTTAGACTGTCCAGAGGTCATGCCTGTAAGCCGTTGCCCTTTTCTTACTGATTCGGGTAAATCCAGCCCATGCATTTGTTGTAGTTTGGGTTTATAATCAAACAAGTCTAGTTGTGAAGGGGCACCATTTTGAAAAAGATAAATGATGCGTTTGGCTTTTGGCGCAAAATGCGGTAAGCCTGCAACAATTGCATCTTCAACAGATTGAGGATTGAGCAAATCAGGGACCAGCAAACTACCTAAAGCAGCTCCGCCGATACCCATTCCCAGACCAGTTAAAAACCGGCGGCGGTTCATATTAAGGCCATGTTCCAATATTTCTTTTTCCATTTTTATTTGGTTATCTAAAAGAATCAAACTGGGTTTAACCCTTCACAATTGCTTCTTCCATGTTATAGATTATGCTGATTGCCCTCATTAAGGCCGCCATTTCTGTTATGCTTACCGTATTTTTACGATGTGGGTATTCGCCAATATTCAATGTTTTTTCGGCTATGCTCTTTTTTTTGCTGAACAGGGCCAGTTGATCTTTATAATAAGTATTAAGCACCCCCATTTCTTTTTCCAATGGCTTACGGCAAATGATGCTTTCAAATGCTGTGCGAATGGCCAGCTCAGGGTTTTCTTTCCCGGCCAGCAAGGTCTCGGCAAGTACTCTCGAGGCTTCCAGTGCAGTTGGGTCGTTCATCATAACCAATGCTTGTAAGGGGGTGTTGGTTTTTAACCGGTTTACCTGGCATTGGTCTCTGTTACTTGCATCAAAAATCATCATTGATGGGGGAGGAACAGTTAACTTAATAAAGGTATATAAGCCCCTCCTATAGATATCGTTACCCTTATCCTGCCTGTACACAGCCAGCTGTCCTCTGCCTGAAGTGGCCATTTCCCAAAGCCCCTTGGGCTGATAAGGTTTTACACTTGGACCTCCAATTTCCTTGTTTAATAATCCACTGCTGCTTAACAGCATGTCTCTGATAGACTCAGCGGGCAGGCGCATGCGTGAAGCTCTTGCATAATAAAGGTTTTCCGGATCTTTCTCTAGCAGCTCTTTGGTTATTTTTGAGGATTGGCGATAAGTAGCTGACATCACGATCTTTTTAACCAAAAGCTTGATATCCCATCTATGTTCCATAAAATCGGCGGCCAACCAGTCAAGCAATTCAGGATGGCTTGGTAAGTTGCCCTGCATGCCAAAATCGCCTACAGATTTTACAATTCCCTTTCCGAAAATCTGCTCCCATAACTGGTTTACAAATACACGGGCAGTTAAAGGGTTTTGCGTACTAACCGTCCACTGGGCAAGGCCTAATCTGTTTTTTGGGAAGGTTTTGTTGTCAAAATTCATCACTGCAGGCAATGCTGATGCCGTTACCGTTTCGCCATATTGGTCGTAAACCCCGCGTTTAAGTAAATAGGTAGTTCTTGGCGTATCAGACTCACCCATAACGGAAACTTTTACACTACCGGTATCTTTTTTGTTTACAAACCTGAGGATTTTTTTAACATCATTGTCGCTTAAAGCCAGTATGGGCGTTTTGGCCGGTCCCGACCCAACAAGTCCTTCCAGACCTTTTTCCTTGCTTGTATTAAAAAAAGCGAACAACTGATAATAATCCTTTTGTGCAATGGGGTCGTACTTATGATCGTGACATTGCGCACATTCTACTGTTAGAGCCAGTAAGCCACGGGTATAGGTTTTTACTTTGTCAATGCCGTACTCTACACGGTATTCTTCGGGTATTACACCTCCTTCTTCGGTTATTTTATGGTTCCTTAAAAATGCAGTAGCCAGTAATTGCTCCTTGCCCGCATTTGGCAAAAGATCACCAGCCAGCTGCCAGGTAATAAAACGATCATACGGGATATTTGAATTAAAAGCATGGATCACCCAATCGCGATAAGGCCATTGTGATCTGTAATCATCGTCCTGATAGCCGTAACTATCGGCATAGCGAGATACATCAAGCCAGTGGAGTGCCATTTTTTCTCCAAATTGTGGCATTGCCAGCAATTGGTCTACTACCTTTTCATATGCTTGCCCGCTATTATCAGCACTAAACGCTTTTTGGAGCGCTAAGCTTGGTGGAAGCCCCGTTAAGTCTAAAGATAAACGCTTTAGCAACTGCTCTTTGCTGGCCTCTTCACTGGCTTTGAGCTGGTGCTGTTTTAATTTTTTCGCTATGAAATAGTCTATTTCATTTTTTGCCCAACCTTCCTTTATTTCTGGTAATGCAGCTTTTTTAGGGGTTACAAAGGCCCAATGTTTCTCATATTTTGCCCCCTGTTTAACCCAATTGGTTAAAATTTCTATTTCATCTTTGTTTAAAACACCCAGATGTGATGCGGGGGTTGGCATTTGATAAGAAGGATCGGTAGAGGTGATCCTTTTAATCATTTCAGATTTTTCCGGCTTACCCGCAACAATGGCATAGGCACCTTTTGTTTCTCTTAAAAGTGCTTTGGCATTAGTTTCTATATCCAGTCGCAGTCCGGCTTCCTGCTTGTTTTTATCGGGGCCGTGACAAGCAAAACATTTATCAGACAGGATAGGCCGAACGTCGTAATTGTAGCTTATTTCATTACCCTTAGCAGCTGAAAGTTGGTTTGTTCCCGCTAGCCAGGCTATAACTATAGCAATGCCTATTACAACACATGCAATAATCTTTAATTTCATGAACTGGGTTTATAAATGGTTATCAGAAACCTTAATTCAATGTTTAATCGAAGGGTTTAAGACATTTGCCTTAACGCTCTACAACTTATGCTTTGGATTGGTTTCGTAGCAAAAAAATCAAAAAAAATAGCGTTTTAAACAGGGTTTTTATTTATTTGGAAAAAACAGAAAGCATTGATCTAATCTCGCGAAAAAAAATAAATAATCGGTAACTATTTAGTTTAAAGTTAATTCCGTGGCAGGTTAAATCGGCAGAATCCTGGTCAATCAAATTGGTTTATACACTCTGGACAGCTTCTAATCCAACCTAAAATCTTTACTTAAATTGTTTTTCTTCTGTTTATCAAATTAACAACCACAATAAAAGTAGAGGAGAAGCATGCGAAAAACTACCTGAATATTGACTATTTTCAATGCAATCTTTGCTTAGTCAATTTTAGCATCAAATAAGAAACGGGTTGTAAAAAAACTAGATTGGGAATGAAAAGTTAAGGGAAAATAGAAATGGAGGATTTGAAGCAGATCTTTTCAAATGAATTTCTATAGCCACCGTTCTAGAAAATGAAAAGTTTATAGATCTGATATCAAAAAAAGGCCATCCCAAAATACATCTGGGATGGCCTTTATAATAATCTAATAATTGATTTGTGTACTTATTTTGCTAAAGCTGCAGTTCTTACAGCAACTTCTGGTGTGTTCATTTCTGTTTTTGCCGCTGCAAAGCGATCTAAGTTTAATTTTGGTGTGCTTCCCATTACCAGGCTGTGGTTTTCAGTTGTACCGCTTAATTTTAAATCTGAATGGTCGGAAATAACAGTGTAAAGGCTTTCGGTTTTCGAGTCGATTTTAGCTGTTGCATTGCCGCTTAAGAATACCTGAAGGTTAGTTACATTTAGTTTACCATCTGTTTTTACTACTGCATCATCAGATGCCATTACGCGGTAAATGCTTTTTACATAAACGGTAACTTTTGCTACCTGGTTATCTGCCGAAGTAATTTTTAAAGCTGTTCCATCCTGAATCACTTTTACCTTTCCGGTGTTATCGTCAGCGTAGCTAACACCTTCTTTACCGTTCTGGATCAGGGTTACTTCTACATTTCCGCTTACCACTACTTTATCGAAGTTTTTTGGAGCAGAGATTTTAACAGGTTGTTTTTCGGTGGCCATTACAGTTGTACTGAAGATTGAAGTGCTTAAAACAACAGCTGCCATTAATGATTTTGCTAGGGTTGAGATTGAAGTTTTCATAATATTTTCGTTTTATAGTTTTATATAATAATTTGTGAATGTTTTAATAATAAGACGGCAAGAGATGGGAAACGTTTCAGCGGTTCCAGACGTATTATACCAACGGCTGTAACTTCTCGACGAACGCCGTTTTAAATCGGGCGAAAAATGACTGGTCTTTTTATAAAATATCCTTATTTCGATAAAACTGCCTGCAAAATGATTACAGCTCTTAAAACTGTGGCTGAAATCATTCGATTTTCCAAAGGGTGGAAAGGTTATGGGGATGAGAGCGTAAATCCGGGCATATCAGTAAGCTCGGTACTAACTGATATGCCTATACAGGATTTTATTTTTTGAGCGGGCCAATATGTTTATAGGTATTGATCAGCAAACCGGTGGGGGTAGCTTTCGAATCAACAAAAATGAGTTCTCGGGCATCAATTGTATCTGCCAGTAAGCGTTTACCTCGGCCAAGCAAAACCGGGTAGGTAATCAGTATTACCTCATCAACTAATCCCTCATCAAGGATTAATGAAGTTAGCGAAGAGCTGCCTACGACAATTAGGTCTGGTCCTTCGGTTGATTTGAGTTTACGAATAGCCTCCACAACGTCATCACTAAGGCCTTCAACCGGTCCCCACTCCAGGCTATCTGGCCGGTGGGTTACAATAAATTTGGTTGCAGCGTTTATTGCATTTGCCATTGGAGAATCTCCGGCATTTGGCCAAAAACTACTAAATATATCATAAGTATGGCGTGCAAGTAGTAAATCGAAGTTTGCGCCATAGGTTTCTAAAAGCATTGCTGCTCCTGCAGGGCTGCGGTATGGGGTAGTCCATGCGCCATAAGTATAGTCGCCATCGTGTTCTATTACTCCATCAAGTGAAATATGTTCGAAAATCCTGATCTTTCTCATGTTGTTTAAATTAGGTTAAATCATGATTCAAATTTAACGAGGATTAAAGAACACCCGTGAGGTGGGATTGCGACAATATAGCGGTGCTTTAAGTATCGAAGCTCCGTCATATTGGCACGCGTTCTGCAATTTTCGATAAATAAATGAATAAGTTGCCCAAACGGACAGATCTAATTCTTCTTAAAAATAGGTTTTATTTGGCCAAAATCATTGTATGGTTCAATTCCCATGATCGTTTGGAAAGAAAAGAACTCCAATTAAAGTTATTAAGCCATACTACTTAACCTTAACAAAACCAGTTGATCAAAACAGCTAATGATCATCTGTTTTTTAAACACTTCTTTCCCCTGAAAAATATGTAGAATGTAAGTTCCATTAGAATGTCACCAGTTGCAATTGAAATATCTTCCCCTTCCTTTGACTGACCAGCTCTAAGTACCCTGGGGCATATGGAAATAGTAGATGTTCGAAATCCGAAGGTTAGAGAGAAGTATATATGTTTAAGGAAGGTATAAATGTTCCTATAGATCTCTTGGGTTATTGGCATATTTAAACGTTGGCCAAGAACCAGTTTTAGTGAAATACGAAACAAGAACGAGCTGTGTAACTCACAGGATCTGTTTATCGAGAAATATGCGGACCACCGCAAGGAGTTAGTAAATATAGACGTTGAAACGGGGATGATTACTCTAATTAAAAAGCTAGCCTAATAACTTTGCTCGACATTGGCTTATATCTTCTTACAGAAAAAATAGAATGTAACTGATTAAATCTAGGCAAAAGCTAAGGACGGTTGTACCCTCATAGAATTAGCTAATACCTTAAATCTCTAATTATCGCGACAAAAAAAATGTCGCAATACTAAAGTATCGCGACAAAAAATGCTTAAAATGTCGCGATACTTTAGTATTGCGACAAAAAATAAGTTATATTTGTCGCAATACAAGTTAAATGTCGCGATATGAACAAAAGAGAACGTGATTTGCGGCTATTAGATCTAATAGCAAATTTCCCTGATGGAGCAGGAGTAGATGAAGTCTACAATGCCTTTAATGGTGGTATTACTAAAAGGACACTACAGCGCTGGTTGCAGGAATTAGTCGAGAACAATTTAGTTGAAATTATTGGTGCCGCTAGGGCCACGAAATATCATTTAATTAAAGGAAACGGTAGATATGGGAGCGAAGGAGAGATAGTCGAACAGAAAACCTTAATCCCTTTGTCAGAAAAAGGGCAAAAGGCCTTGGCTTTAGTAACTGCTCCGATTCAGCAAAAAAAACCCGTGGGCTATCAGCAGGATTTTCTAAAATCTTATAGGCCAAATATTGATAGTTATCTTTCTATAGCTGAAAAAAAACACCTAGCAGAGATAGGCAATAGCAAGCTAGAACAGGCACCTGGGACGTATGCACAGCAAATTTTTAATCGTTTATTAATAGACTTGTCATGGAATTCGAGCCGGCTGGAAGGAAATACTTATAGTTTACTCGATACTCAACGATTAATTGAATTTGGCGAAGTAGACAACGAGAAATCAGCAAAAGAATCTCAAATGATTTTAAATCATAAGGATGCAATAGAGTTCATCGTTCAGACCGCGGATGAAATAGGTTACAATAGATATACCCTGCTCAATTTGCATGCAATGTTAGCCAATAATTTACTGCCTGATCCAGAGGCACCAGGCAGACTGAGGTCAATGGCAGTAGGGATTACCGGCTCATCATTTACACCATTGGCAATTCCACAAAGTATAGCAGAATACTTTGATCTCATTTTGGAAAAGGTAAGCCAAATAAGGGATCCCTTTGAGCAATCTTTCTTCATGATGGTTCATTTACCTTATTTACAGCCCTTCGATGATGTTAATAAGCGTGTTTCTAGATTAGCTGCGAACATTCCCTTGATTAAAAGAAACCTTTCCCCCTTGTCCTTCGTTGATGTACCAGAGGATTTATATTTTCAGGGCACAATAGCTATTTACGAACAAAATGATATCAGTCTCCTAAGAGATGTATTCATCTGGTCCTACGAGCGTTCTGCTGCTAAATATAAGGTGATTAGACAATCTTTAGGCGAGCCTGATGTCTTTAAACTCAAGTATCGTATAGCCATTAGGGCGCTCATTACTGCTATCATATTGAAAGCAGATACCAATAAGAATATGTTGGAGTACATTAGAATCAGTGCAGAGGATGTTCCAGCCGAGGACAGAAAAGAATTTATCGAAGCTGTAGAGGGTGAGATTTTATCCCTACATGAGGGGAATTTTGCGAGATATAGGGTGAGCCCATCTGAGTTCAATAGGTGGCAAAATATGAGGAAGCAATGAAAATCCTTAATTACCCATAATCGGAAACTAATTCTTTTAGTTCCAGCTCAAAGCGATGTTTCATTGTCGCAATATAAAGTTAAAAGGCCTATGAAAATTGCATTGCAATGCACTATGGCCCCGATCATATAAAAATCAATTTCGTGCGCTTTAAATGTTTCCTCCAAGACGTCGAAAACCTCTTTTAACTCGCCAACTTTAATATTCTATCAGTTTTTGATCAGGCTATCTAAACTAACTTTTTACAATACCTATTTTAGAAAATACCACAAAAAGCAAGATCATGATGATTAGTAAAAGGGCATTAATCCAGTGACGGTTTTTCCATGGTTTTAAATCCACAACCCCTTTGTCTTGTGGCAGGTAAGCAGTTTGCATAGGGTAGAGTCTTCCAATTAGGAGCATAATTACAGTTGTCGATACAAAAAGTATAGCCAGGATATGCAGGAAATGAATACCGGTATCAAAAAATATTTGGGTAAAGATGTATCCACAGAGGCAAAATACGAGCCCTATTTTAGCGGCAATGGGAGGTACTTTTTTGGTTACAAAACCAACAAACATTATGGTAAAAATGGGAATGCTAAAAGCGGCATTCATCTTTTGCATAAAGGTGTAAAAATTATCATTGGAGAAAATAATCAGTGGCGCGATAAACATGGCCAGTAGCGAGGCGAACATCTCAAATCTTTTTGAGTTTCTGAGCAGGCTTTTTTCGGTAACCACTATACCTTTTTTTTCTTTAAAGGGCTTATAAAGGTTTAGGGTAAACAGTGTACTGGCACTATTAAGACCAGGAGAAAAAGAGGTAATAGCAGCTCCGAAAATAACTGCGGCAATAAAACCGCTAAGTACGGGAGGAGATACATCACTTACTACCATTGAAAATACTTCGGTGGTATTTTGTACTTTGCTGTATAAATGAACAGCAATAATTCCGGGTAATATAAAAAGGAGTGGGCCGAGGAGTTTTCCGGCGCAGGCCAGTGCAATTCCTTTCTGACTGGTTTTCAAATCAGACGAGGCAAGGGCTTGTTGAACAATAACCTGTTCGGTACCCCAGTAAAAAAGATTCATTAAAATCATTCCCGTAAAAATTGTTGAAAAGGGAATGGCATCAGCAGCTGTTCCTATCGAATTAAGATGTTCCGTTTTTGAATTAAGGATAGTGTGTAGCCCCAGCTGAAGATCGCCATTACCAACACGGCTTAACCCAAAGTAAGCCAATAACAATGCGCCGGTAAACATGCATATCCCTAAAACCAGATCGGAGATTACAATAGCCTTTAAGCCACCTAAAATAGAATACAAACTGCCAACCAAACCAATACACCAAACCAGTATCCAGATACTACTGGCATAACTGATATTCCATATTTCTGAAAAGTGAAATAAGCCATTTAATGCAACAGCACCACTATACAGCACAATGGGTAACAGGTTAACCATATAGCTGATCAGGAACAGCATGGAAACTAATTTCTTTGTTGATGGATCATACCTGTTTTCCAAAAAATCGGGCGTGGTTGACATGGCTCCTTTGAGGTAAACCGGAATTACGAATTCAGACACCACCAGCATGGCAAACACAGAGCTTACTCCCCAGGCCATCACTGTCATGTTGTTTCGGTAAACCGATTCGCTACTACCTACAAACTCGGCGGCGCTGATATTGGTGAAAAAAAGTGAACTACCAACTGCGGTAAAACTCAATGTACGGTTAGCCAGAAAAAGCCCCGCTGAGGTTGTTATCTTATGGCGTCTGGTTTTAAACCAGGAAATTAATCCTACCAGAAACGTTACTGCAATAAAAGTAATGAAGGCAATGGAGTTCATTTGAGGGGATTATAAAGATTTTCTTCTGATGAGTACGGTAGGGATAATTTCCTGTACTTTCTCTTTTTTCAATACTGCCTGAGCTACCTTTTTACCCATTAATGAGAAATCTGCTGAGTAAGTAGTGAGGCCACCACCAACAATCTCTTTAACAATTTCATCGTTATGGGATAGGATGCCAATGTCCTGGCCAAGTGTTAAGTGCTTAATTTCACAGTCTTTCATGATTTTCCATATCTCTGAATTGTCTAGTGTGAAATAAACTTTGCCTTTTTCAACACTGCCGGGTTTATATTCGTTTAATATGCTGGTATTTACTTTAAAATCTTTGGCAAACTTTTTAAAGGATTTAATAATTTCAATAGGATCCAGCGAACCTGGCGTATGAAAAAGAATCATTTCATCAAATTTCTTTATGGTCTGCGCAAGTTCAGCAAGTACTTTATAGGTAGACTGCTCAAATTCCTGAGTAATGTAGTTAAACTCACCTGCCAGGGGTTCGTAACGATCAAACATAATGAGTTTGTTGGCAGGCAGGCTTTCGAGCAGAGGCTTTGTTTTGGGATGGGGGATTGGTGAAATGACATACACACCGTACTTCCCTTTAATCATATCAAGCATCGTTTCGAAAACTGTGATATTACCATGGTGAAAAAATACATCAATATGCACGTTCGGCCCAAGTTCATTTCTGAAATTTCTATAGAATTGCTCCTGGAAGGAGTCGATAAGGTACATCAGTAGGGCTACTTTAAGCGTTTGTTCGGTGTCGTCGTTTGCAACGAAATACCCAAGTCTGCTTTTAGATTCGACTATTCCCCGGCTAATAAGTTCCCTGTAACCTTTCATAATTGTTTCCCTTGCAAAGCCCAGCTTTTTGATCAGCACATTTATCGAAGGGAGTGGGGCACCTTTTGAGATGATTTTTTCATCAATTGCATTGATGATGCCCTGAACAAATTGTTCATGTTTAGAGTAAGAGGGTATTTCTTCGAGTTCTTGAATCTTTTCAAAAATAGTGAGCATATCGGAACGGTTAGTCGGGATTAATTTATTTACAGATAAAACTTGTTTCAGGTTATTTACAGTTATAAGTTTTATCTAAATCCTTAACAGGTAATGAAAATCATTAAAACTAAGGTATTTTTTATTAATGTCGGGTGTTTTTGCCCGTTTATTTATGGGGTAAGCAAAAATTACTGAAGCTAAAATAAGCAAAGGAATGATCTGCAAAGCAAATCATTCCTGCCATTTAATTAATAACCTGGATTCTGATTTAACTTTGTCCGGTTAATTTCACTTTTAGGGATAGGCAATAAATAGTGTTGAGGTTTAAATACCCTGGTTTGTACCTGGGTATAATTGTAATTTTTGCCGGTATTACCATCATTGGTAATGATCACCCCCATTAACGGTTTATTTTCGGTGATACTGGCAATTTTCCATCGGCGGACATCATAATAGCGGTGTCCTTCCAGACACAGTTCAATCTGTCGCTCATTTCTGATTTTATTTTCGAGGTTTGTGCCTGATAAGCCGGCCGGAAGCTTAGTTTTTATACCCGCTCTGTCCCTGATCAAATCTAAATATTGAATCGCAGCTGCATTATTGCCAAGGTAAAACTGGGCTTCGGCATAATTCAGGTAAATTTCGCTTAATCTGCTGATTACCCAGAATTTATTAGTCTGGGTTTCGTTGTTAAAGTTAAAGGTGGTATCGCAGTATTTCCTGAAGGTATAGCGGGTTACACTATTGTTCCATTTATCCCAGCCTTGTGGCGAATCTAATCCCCCCTCATAAAATTCTGCGGCATTGGTGCTTCCTACATTGTACCGGTCTTTAAAGAACTCGGGCTTGCCATAAGGTCTTCCATCATAAACAATGTCCTGATAAAAACGGGGATCGCGGTTTTGGTAAGGTTGCTGCGGATTGTAGCCTGAGGTGGGATCGCTGATGTCTTTACCATCCTGGGTTCCAAATGCATCAACCAGGTTTTGGCTTGGCGCAAACGAAGCCCAGCCATGGTAGCCACTGGCGGATAAAAACATTTCTACACCCTGGAAAGCACTCCACATATACTGTTTATTGGTTAAGCGCACCATAATCAATTCTGAATTTTTAGTGGTAAAAATATCAGCATAATTACCCTTGAATAGTTGAAATGGTAAATCGATTACGGCTTTGGCAGCATCTGACGCTCTTTTCCATTTTGCCTGATCGTTACTTGCATTCCACTGTGGACTGGCGGCATATAAAAGAACGGTAGATTTTAGCGCAAGAGCGGCAGCAGTGGTAACTCTTCCATAAGTAGCTGAACTTTGTTTTTTTAGCAGTTCAGAAGCTTTATCCAGTTCATCAGAAATGAAATTTGAGCATTCATCATAGCTACTGCGGCTCATTTCAAAGTTGCTGTTTAAATCAAAGGGTTGTTTAATCAAGGGAACGCCGCCATAATCTCTGATTAACTTAAAGTAGGCATAAGCCCTTAAATAAGTCACCTCACCTTTTAACCTGTCGCGGCGCGCTGCATCACCCGGAACGTTATCAATCTTCGATAAAAAGATATTGCAGTTCTGAATAATACCATAGGTTGAAGCCCAGATATCAAAATTTCCCAGATTGTCTGGCGTCAGCGTACCCGAATTCATTACCGATGCATTATAATCGTCAAACTTGTTGTAGGCTTCATCGCAAGCTGAAGATAAAGCCCATGTTCTGTTGGTGGTATTATCCCAGTTGTGCTCAGCGTTGGGCAGGATATTATAGAGATTATTGGTGAAAGCCTCTGCAAGACTTAAATCGTTCCATACAGATTGATCGGTATAAGAATCAAGCGGTGTTTTATCCAGGACGTCCTTTTTGCAGGAAGTCATTATAACACATAGGATATAACAACAGATGAGTATTTTATTTTTCATGTTTGTCGTTTTATAAATTAACATTTAAACCAAATCTAAAAATGCGGGTCTGCGGGTAGTTGATACCTGTGATATTGTTGGTTTCAGGGTCAACACCATATTTCTTCATGCTGTCAAATGAGAACAGATTGTTGGCCCCGGCGAATACTTTTACTGCACCAATACCATATTTTTCGAAGGTGCTGGTTGGCAAGGCATACGAAAGCTCGATGGTTTTCAGACGTAAAAATGCAGCATTTCGTAACCAGAAATCAGCCGATACCGAGTTTCGGGAATCATTGGAATTAAAAGCCTTTGGATATTCTGCGTTAGGATTAGCAGGAGTCCAGCGCCCATCGTACAGGTAAGATGGTGGCGCTACCAATGAGCCCTGTGATTGTGGCAATATCATTTGTTTGGCCATAGCCTGGCCTGACCAAACCAAATTAAGGGCAATACCTTTGTATTCAGCTCCCATCAATATTCCATACATGATTTTTGGCGTAGCCGACTGAGGAATTCTAACTCTGTCATCGCTTGTAATGTTTCCATCTCCACTTTTGTCTATTAACCAAAGATCACCTGGTTTTACGCCCGGCATGTGAGGCGAACTGTCTACTTCGGCCTGGGTATGGTAGATGCCATTGGTTTGGTATACTAACCAGGAGTCGATGGCATAACCTGTAGATTTCTGCCACTCAGGAATGTTAGGAGATTCATCACGGAAAATGATTTTACTCTTAGCATAGGTGAAATTGGCTCCAATATTATACTTGAAAGCATTTCTATTTTCATTGTAATTGATCGAAAAATCAATACCCTGGTTAAGCGATTTCCCAATATTTTCTGGCGGAAGTGATAAACCTGTATACTGTGGTACTGAAGCATTGCGCTGTGCCAAAATATCTTTTCTCAAAAACCGGAAAGCATCAAAGGTAATGTTCAGCCTGTTAGATAAAAATGCAGCATCAAACCCGATGTTTCTGGTGTCCTGTTTTTCCCATGTAATATTGGGATTGGGTGTTGCAGAAAGGTAAAGGTTTTTTACTTCCGTATAATCATCACCAAAATAAGTGTAATAAACAGGATTGCTTACCAACTGGTACCGGGTTACGTATAGATACTGGGCTACTGCATCGCTACCCATTAAGCCCCACGAAGCACGTAGTTTTAGCTGGTCTATGCCTTTAATATTGTCTTTGAAGAATGCTTCTTCCGAAATTTTCCAGCCTAAAGATATTGCCGGGAATAATCCCCACCTTTTGTCGGTTGGAAAATTAAAAGAGCCGTTGTAACGGAATGAGGCCTCAGCCAGATATTTATTCTTATAGGCATAAGCTAGCCTGCCTAAATAGCTTTCGCGTCCATCTTGAGAAGCCGAACCTGTTGCATTCTGATCAACAGCACTTCCGGTGAAAAGCTGGTCGAGCTGGTTACTCAATAAATCTCTCCGGTAAGCATATGTTCTGTTCCATTTGCTTACTGTTTGCTCAAATCCGGCAAATGCATTGATGTTATGGTTGCCGAATTGACGATCATAAGCCATTTTGATGAAATAGGTATTCTGATTGGTTAACTGAGCGTCCTGTGCCAGGCTCAGGATACTTGTGCTGGCTCTTTGGTTGCTATAGGTTTTGCTCGCCGCATCGTAGGTATAGGCATCCCAAGGCTGTCGGAATGTTTTTTGTTCAACATATTTATAGTCAAATGCAGCATAACCGTTTAACGATAAACCTTTAGTGATGTAGGGTAGTTTTAGGTCAAATCCAAGGGTAGGGTTTACCGTGTAATAGTTGGTGTGGTCATAACCGGGTAGGGAAGAGGTCATTATTGCCGGATTTCTACCATTTGAGATACCCGCATTGATATACCCATTGGGCCAATATACCGGTAGGAAGGGGTACATGCTTACCGCCTCATGTAAAGTTTGACTCAAGGAAACCACCGGATTGTTCTTATCTTCCTTTCGGGCAGCGATGTCCAGGTTAACTTTCAGGTTTGGCGAAATGGTGGCATCAATGTTCGAGCGGATATTGTACTGCTTAAAGCGTTGTTCACTATTGCGCAAGTTACTCTGTTGATCGAGCGTCTGTCCGGAAAAAAAGTATTTAACTTGTTCCCCTCCACCTTGCACAGAAATAGAATGATTGTTCTGTGGTGCATTTTTTCTGAATACTGCATCCATCCAATCTGTGCTGGTGTAGTTTGGATCGTTACCTGCTTTATATTTATCGATTTCACTTTGTGCATAAGGTGCGGTATTGCCCTGGTTCAGGTTTAGCTCATTAAAGTAGGTCATATATTCCCAGGCATTTACACGGTGGGTAAACCGGGTTAATTGCTGGATGCTGTATGAACCATTGTAGTGGATAGCAGCCTTACCTATTTTACCTCTTTTAGTAGTGATTAAGATAACACCATTGGCCGACCTTACTCCATAAATAGCAGCAGAAGCATCTTTTAAAACGGTAATATTCTCAATATCATCCGGATTAATGCGGTTCAAATCCCTGTCGGGGATTCCATCAACCACAATTAGCGGGCTGGTACCCCCGCCAAAAGAATTTAGTCCCCTGATTAGTAAACTTGCCCCGTCGGCACCAGGCTCACCCGAGCGGTTATTGGTAATTAATCCCGGTACCCGCCCCGCTAAGGAATTAGAAACCGAAGGCGATGCATTTTGAAGCACCTGTTCTCCTTTTACGGTACTAACAGCACCCACAACATCTGCTTTTTTACGTGTACCGTAGCCCACCACCACTACTTCATTTAAATCAGCGTCTTTACTCTTCAGTACGATATCAAGGGTAGTAGAATTCGATATTTTATGTTCCTGGGGAATGAAACCAACGTAGCTAAATATTAATATAGCCTGCTCATTGGGCGAGATAATGCTGTAATTACCATCATTATCAGTTGTTGTACCAATGCTTGCACCTTTTATTTTTACACTCACGCCCGGCAATGGAAGGCCTTTTTCGTCGGTAACCCTGCCTTTAATTTTAAGGCTGTTGATAGTGAGGTTTAGACCTGTTTTTTGTGCCGTTGGAAAATGACCAGGAAGGCCACTCTTAGCGTTCGCCTGGCTAAAAGCAACTATTGCAATTAGTGCTGTTAAGGGCAAGGAAGGTGAGATTTTGGGAAAGCGAAGCCATAGCAAAAGCCTGGCTTTTGAATTTAAATTCATATTTTTGAAAACTTAGGGTTAAAAAATTATGTCGATTACTCAATTGGACTAATGGTAAACTTTAAGTCTGCCGGATGGTGCTACGAACACTTTCCGGCTTTTTACTAAATTTACCCGACTGTTTTTTTTATACTTGTATCTTTCTTTTCATTTTTTTTAGTTTGTAAGGTTTATAATTTGGTTATTTAATTGATCTATCTATTTTCCTGGCCGCTATCTTCTCCTTATAATTTTATTTGAACACTATTGCCTTCGGAAACGGAATAGGAACTGTGGTTACCATTTGTTTTGGTTATTGTTATCTTGATTTTCTTGCTGGCTAACCGTTCAACCTTCAAATCGAAAACGGTATTGAATGCATTGATACTGCGTAGTGTCATCTGTATCCAGTTTTCTGGCAGCCTTGGTGAGCAGCTAAAACTGTTGAACCCTGTTGGGCGCATACCGAATAATCCTTCTGTGAATATTCTGCAGTATAAGCCGCTTTCTGCCGAGAGGTGCCTTTGATTGCCTTCGGGATAAGCTTCTACAGGATAAGGAACATGTTCTCCTAAAAGCCTTCGGCGTGAGTAGTATTGAAGAAATTTCATTGCCTGTTCAGTTGCACCTGCCTGCAATACACCCCGAAGGCCATATAAAGTAGAGCGGTCCCAAAATGTTTCCTTTCCGGCCTCCGTTGCCAAACCATCAACGGTCCATAGTTGTGGCGAAAACAATGCGGCAATAGTCCCCTTACTGCGTTCGTAAATTCCCATAGCAAGGGGCATACTGATCCAGGCGCGCAGGGTATTGTTGGTTTCATAGTATTTGTAGGTGTCAAAACCCGCTAGCTTGGCTCCAAAATAATGCTCAATATTAACCTTAAGGTCATTTGCACGTTTCAGGTATTCGTTAATCTGCTTTTGGGGTAATTGCAATTGTTTGGCTAGCATCCCGGCCGATACCAGGGCATCGTAATACAAACAGTTGGTAGAAAGGTTGGCTTTACCTGAGGGGAACCTGCCTTCTAATTCATCACTTTGCGATTCGATTACACCCTGCGCATTGATATGTCTTTTACTGTACTCCAAACACCAGCTAATCAGCGGCCATAACACTTTAGCTGAGTCGGCTTTGCCATAAGCGAGTGCAAATCTTGATGCGCCATAAGCAATCATAGCCTGGTCGCCCCGATCTCCGGCCCCATTCCATACCGCATCTCCTTCGGCTACAATAGAGCTAGGTATGGGACGATATTCCGGGTTCATATATGAGGCGAACATCCGGTAGCAGTTCATTGCAGAAAGAACGCCAATGCTATCGCCCGAAAAAGCAAAATAAGGACTGATGTATTCTGCCTGATCGTTTGCCCATATTGCAGCATAGTATTCAAGTCCGCCTGGGCCATGAAGATACCCACGCCTGGTCTTGAAAATACTTTCTGTAGCCCTGATTTTTGCAAAAGCAAAAGCCGTATTTAAAATCGTATCTGGGGTTTCAAGCTGTAAGGGCTTAAGGATTTTGTTAATGCGGTTAATCCGCTGGCTTTCTTCCAGTACCGGATCTATAATAAAGGGCTGCTCGGGCTGATCGGTTGCATAATAGCAAACAGCAAAAACTGTAGACTGGCCAGGTTGGAGGGTACGGCGGCCCTGGTTGACTGTTTTCATTACCACCGTATGCGGCGACGATTTGCTTTGTAAGGTATCGGTGGTAACGCTGCGGGTTAACTTTTCCATAGCTACAGTTACCGGTTTATCGCTGGTATTGCGGAAAACAAATTTTTCGACAGCCATGGGTTTTTCTACAGATGGAAACAAGCTGCGTTCAATTTCTACCTCGCTGGTTGTACCCGCATTTGCTGTGATCCGCATCAAGCCATGGTGGTTAATTTTTTTGGAAACAAATGCAAAATTACCCCGCTGTTCACGTTTAGAAATATCCATTTTCAGCAGCCTGTTGTTGATATAAATCTGAGGCAGCTCATTATCCTGAAAGGTATAGGTGATATGGCTCCTGGTTTCATCTGGCAACATCCTGAATGTGGGGAAAACTACTTTACGTATTATTCTCATCACTCCGGCAGTATCTAAACGGTAATCTATCCATAGCGAAACCTTTTCTCCCGACATTTCGATGTGATCTGCATGTGGCAGGCCTTGGTTTGTTTGCCAGCTTATACTCCCATTGGGCTGTATAGTCCACCTGTTTTTCTGCTCAGGAAGGGAGAGCTGCTGACTATAGAGATTGAAACTGGCAACCAGGAACAGTGAGCTTAGGAAGGCTTTCTTTTTTAGGGTTTTCATTCGGATCTTATCGTTTTAAAATGGGATTTACGTTAACTTTTACCTGCATTCCAGGCTTCACCTCTACCTCAACCCAGCTCATCATTTTTCCCTGCAAGGTTGTTTCTTTTTTGGTAAGCATTGGAATGCCATCAATGGTAGCTCTGGAATAATTTCCGGAGAAAATGGCTTTCCATTTAAAAGACCTCTTTCCTGAATTAAAGATTGTAGATTGATAAGGACTGCTATGGCTAAGTTTGATTCTGGTTTGCAATACAGGTAAATTATTGATGGTAGCTGAGTCCTTGCCAGAAGGCCTGAACAAGGTGCTGATTGTTGTGGTTTGAGCATTGGCAGTAATCCCCATTAAACCCTGAACAATGCCATCAATCACGCCAAAAGAAACCTCTGGATATTCTCTTCTTGGGGTTTCGGGGTTTGAAAGATAAAGAATATATCGCCTGGCCTGATCCCATTCACCATTTTTGTAGAAAAGGTAGGGGAAATAAGATGTGGTTTCTACATTGCTTTTTGTTGCAGCAATCTGTGCTAAATGAAGTTTGACTCTGGTCGTATCTTTCAGGGCATCGAACCAAAGCAAATAAGGAATAGGCTCATCTTTTACAAACTCATCATTGCTACTGTAATAGAGATAATAATGCTGCTGATTGGCATTCCACCAGTCAGCTTCCAGTCGCTTGCGGTAACGCTCAGCTTTTTGGGCATATAATTTTGCTTCCTTTTGCTGCCCTTTTACCGAGAGTATATCTGCATAGGTTAACAGGCCGCGGTAGATGGCCGCAACCAAATCAACACCGGTTCTCATGCTAGGTATCCCTTCAGAGTAGGAGGGCAGCCCACGGCAACTGTGAAAATAATCCTTTTCATTGTAAGGGTTAGGCGTGTGGAGATGGGCTGGCCTTTTTAACAAAGAATCGGCAGAGAGCACCCAGGTATCAATATATTCTTTTACTGTTTTTTGCTGGAAGTGTACAAATGATGGATTATTGATATATTCCTTATTACCCGTCCAGTTGTACAGGCGCCAGGTTGCATAAAGCACGTCGAAATTGGCGGGTAAATTGTACCAGAATTCCTGGTCATTTCTGTAGTCCTCTGGGGCAGGTTTTCCAAGTTTATTGATTTCCCAGTAAGAACACCAGTTTTTACTGGCCGAAATATTTTTGGCAAACAAGCTAAACATGTTCAGATTTTCCCTGCTTAGGCCTAATATTTCAGCGCCAATGCTTTGGTGTGCTGCATCGCGCATGCAAAATGCATTTCGGGAGGGGAGAGCGGCTTCATACCATGGCCCCACAGGGTCGGTATCGGCTCCCTTGTAATGCAGTGCCATTTTTTTTGCCCAGTCAAACGCCTGCACTAAACCTTTATCAGAGGAAGTAAAACCAACCTGGGTAATTTGGGCTGAGGCGAATGAAAATCCACAAAATAAAACTATAAGAAGGGTCAGGTTACATCGATAAGAAATCATGGTGTAATTAGTGTATATCATTTGTATTTGGTTAAACTCTCTTTTTATTAAAGTTCAGGAAAAGGCCTCATACTTGACGATAATGCTTCTACATCCTTTGTGGATGAAATCAGCAATAAATATTTGATCTGGTCTAATCTAGTCTATAGCAATGTTAGAGAATTATTTTTGTATTTGCAAATTTTATTTTAGTGAGAATAATTTCGCATCTGGACTTTGTACCCTGTTATTAAAATTTACTCATTTGGTTTGAGCAGAAATACGCGTTATTAAATGCAGAATAACATCCAAATAATTTGGATAATGGTGAGTCGGCTGATACAAGGGCTCTCCAATTTTTTTTGCTGGTTCTCGCCGGCCGGAGCACAACGAGTAGATTTCGGGTAGTGGATAGGTCTGGATATAACGAATGCAACAATTGATGCCTTGTCCGTGTTGCTTAAAGGTTATGGAACAAAAAACAAAAAATTACTATTCAGGAACAAGCGGGCTGATATTACCTGTACCCAATAAATTGCATTATCCCGAGCAGTTCAAAAACAGGTCCAGGCTTTGTTATTATAGCTCGCTGATGAATACGATTGAAATCAACAGTTCATTCTATAAAATTCCGATGTTCCGCACAGTCGAAAAATGGGCTTGTGAGGTGGGCAACGACTTTCGTTTTAGCTTTAAGCTTTTTAAAAAAATTACCCATGGACCCCAGCTTGGCTTTGATGCCAATGAGCTGAGCAGGTTTATGCATGCGATCTCGGCTGTAGGTGAAAAAAGCGGCTGTCTGCTCGTCCAGTTCCCACCTAGTATTAGAATAGGCAACGTGCCCCAACTGACTCGCCTTATAAGCAGCCTATTGAAAAACGATGCTAGGGGCGAATGGAAGATCGCACTGGAGTTTCGCCATCCGTCTTTATATGTGGAAGAGGTAATGGAAATTTTGGAAAAGTATGGGTTGGGTATGGTTATTCACGATAAGACAATGGGAGCAGGACCTCTGCGCGGACCCGAGAACAATTTTCGTTATCTTCGGTTTCATGGGCCTGGGGGAGATTATAGGGGAAGTTACACTGAATATTTTTTATCCGAATATGCAGATTATATTGCCGAATGGTTAACCGAGGGAAAAGAGGTTTTCGTCTATTTTAACAATACCATGGGAGACGCTTCTGGAAATTTAAAAATGTTATGTGGTTTAGTTGCTGATAGGGTATAATTGAAGCTGCTGTTTCTCGCTGGGCTTATAATTTGTGTAATGCTGGAGGCAATTTATTGCTCTTTTTTATTTTAGCTGGTTTTCGATTTCGCCTGCAATCTGGTTGATCTCTATTGCTCCCAGCTCAACACACTCTAGCTCATCGTCGGGGTTGTTTTCGTGGTCGGTTAGGTACCACTCTTCAATTTCATCCCGCTGCATCAAAATCCAGTCTGAACCTTCTTTCCTGGTGGCTCCGAGTATATGCTGTTGCTGCGCAATGATGAAATAATCATCCTTCGGGATGATGGTTAAGCCAATCACCCCCTCTCCATGGGGAATTCCAATTTTAAATGCTCTCATGTTACTGGAACCCTAAAACATGTGTTTTTGTTTTGCCCCCGGATGCCCGTAACTTTCAGGATTCAAACCAGGGAACAGCGATTTTTTTTGGATCAAATTTTTTCCTGCACCCAGGCTTAACTCAACCCTCCAAATTAACCCGCTTGAACAGCTCTTTGGTTATCTGCTTAACGTTTTCGCCAAGTTGATCCAGTGTACAATGCTTTAATGCCAAGGGAAATGGAATCCCCTTTTCCCTTTTAACTAAATCCACAGTCATCACCGAATCGGGAGATACCTGAGGATCTCCATGTAGTGTGTTGAAAAGCTCTAAAGCAAATTTTACATCTGTTCCGATGGAAAAGCAGCCATAGCTTTCGATAACTTTGCAGGTTTTCATATTTAAAGAGATTTCAAAAAATGTTTCCATATTCTTCTAAACATAGAAAAAGGGCCACAAAATTTGCGGCCCTATTAATTAATGGTTAAAATTATTGAATTTCAATTTGACGGGCAACCAATTTAGCCTCTTCACGTTTTGGAATGTCAATGCACAATATGCCATCATTGTATTTAGCCTGGATACTCTCGGTATTTGCGCTCTCAGGCAAGGTAAAAGCCCGCACGAAAGAGCTATAACTAAACTCGCGTTTTGCATAACTGCGTTCTTGCTGATCGTTTTGATTGAGCTGCTCAACTGAAACAGTCAGCACATCTTTTTCCAGCTTCAATTTGAAATCTTCTTTTTTTAGCCCCGGAGCGGCAAGCTCCACATGAAAGTGATCTGCAGTTTCACTGATGTTGGCCGCAGGTACGCGGGTCATCATGCGATCTGAGAAAAAGGTGTCATTGAAAATGGAATCAAAAACATTGTTAAAGCCTGGCACAGCGCCATTTTTCTTGTTCTCGGAATTAAATTTAACCAGTGTCATAGGTCTTTCCTCCTTAAAATAAATTAGTGATTAAAACTTATAATTAATTAAACTCTTGAACTTTGCGTTCAGTTAAGGTATTTCAAGAAAAATGCCAATGGAGATATAGTCTGAAATCACTGAAAAAAAATCAGGAAAAATGAAAAAATTTCAGTTGTAAAGTGTCAAAAATTCACCTTTGGTTTCCGTAGGTTGATGATACTTGCAAGATTAATGCTGTTCTGGTGCGCGCTTTATTCCTTGAAGGACCGTCAGTAGTTTTACGGTTCATTAGCTTAGTTTTGTGCATTGCAATTTGCGATTTTTTGGATTTTATTGCGAAGAACTTTCGCATGTTTTTTAATGGGCCCGGTAGGATAAGTTTGATTAGGTAATTTGTGCTTTTAAGTGGGAGATGGTAGACGTATGGTTGTGTTTTTTGCTTTGACCAGGCCTATAGTGAAATATATGGCATCTCCAGGTGATAGAGGCTAGAAGTTTGAAGCCTAGCCGATTTATCTCCCCATTTATCCCAAATTGGTAACAGAAAGTTCTTGTAATTATTGTACCTGGATTTATCACCTGTGCCCAGAATTTTCGCTTGCTGTGATAGACGATCTTATCTCCAAGGCCATTGCGCTTTATTGTCTCAAAATCGACATATATATCAGTATAAACTATCGCCAGCTTTGTAACTGGGCCGGTTCAGAATAAGTTATGGTTGATCGCCCAGTACGGTTTAACATGAGATACAAGTAAAGTATCTCATGTTACGAAATTACCTAAAATCAATTTGCTTTAGGTTCAATAACGGCTACATAACCTCCATCTTTTACCATTTTAATATCGATTGTTTCTCCCGCCCGTATCGGCTTTACGATTCTTTTGTAATCCATTGCCTGAAAATCGGCATTGATACCGTCCCGGATCAAAGTAATCTGGTAATTTACACCGGCTTTTAAAAAGGATGTTTCAAGCTTAAGGTCATGCGTTTGACTATTGCCCATGGCTCCAATAAACCATTTTTCACCTTTTCGCCTGGCCTTAACGATATACTCGCCCACGCGTCCGTCTATGACTTTAGTTTCGTCCCATGTAACCGGAACACTGGTTATAAAAGATGTGGTTTCAGTTTCTTTGAGATAATTATATGGATTATCAGCTAACATCTGAAATCCACTTTCAAAAACGATATACATTGCCAACTGGTGTGCCCTTGTACCAATGCTCATGGTATTGACCCAGCTGGGTTTATAATCTTCTTTATGGGCAGACCGCATAGCACCAGGCGTATAGTCCATTGGGCCAATTGCATTACGTAAGAATGGCAGAAAAAGATTGTTATTTGGGGTTGCAAGCCCGCCTCCTATATTTTGTTCCATGCCGATTACCCCCTCGTAAGAAAGCACATTAGGATAGGCAACTTCAAGTCCGGCAGGTTTAAACGCACCGTGAAAATCGACCAGAATATGATGCTTTGCCGCCTCTTTGGCTACTCGCGTGTAGTAATTTACCATCCACTGGTCACTCCTATCCATAAAATCTATTTTTACCCCCGCAATACCCCACTTTTCCAAAGTTTCAAAAATATTGAAGTTATTCTCTACTGCCAGCCAGGTAAACCAAAGCACGATTTTTACATTTTTGGTTTTGCCATAGGCAATAAGTTTCTGAAGATCAATGGTCGGATTCGGTTCGAAAGGATTGAGCGTCGTTTTGGCCCAACCTTCATCCATGATAATGTAGGGAATTTTGAATTTGGAAGCAAAATCAATATAATATTTGTAAGTGTCCTGGTTGTAGCCCGACTTAAAATCTACGCCGTACACATAAGCATTGTGCCACCATTCCCAGGTAACCTGGCCAGGGTTAATCCATGTGGTGTTTTTTAACTGATTCGGTGTACTTAGTTTATAGACCATTTCATTAGCTGCAAGTTGTTCGTCGCGATCGGTAATGACCAAAAACCTCCATGGAAAGCTTCTTTTTCCGGCTGTTTTTGCAATGTAATCTGCCTGTTTGATAATCTTTTTGCTTCTGTCTCCATCTTCTCCATAAACCAAAGGAACTTTTGGAAAAGTAGCTTCGATTGTTTGATCATCTATGGCTTTAACAAACAGGCAGGGATAATCGTACAGGTCGGCTTCAGAAAACAGCGCCTTAAATTTTCCGTTATCAAAAAGAATGGGCAACACGCTCATCTTGCTTTTATCTACTTTACCCAGTTCGTTTTGTCGGTAAAGGATTTCATAAGAAGTTTTAAAACTACCCGTCTCTAGGTAGGCTGCCCTCACATGACTGCTGAAAGTAAGATGCGCATCTTCATCTGTAACGATAATTGAATCTTTTTTGTTGGTAATGAAGCGGTAGGCAATACCATCATTATATGCTCTAAACTCAACACTAAAATCGCCCTTAAAATCTAGCCTAAGAAGATTGTATTGATTTATCACCGTACTATTCTTTAGCGGAACAACCGGGTTTGAAGTGGTATTCACCATCGAAAGTGTTTTTTTTAAAAGCTTAGGGTTTGTCCCAAGTTTTAGCAGATCCAAATTAAGCTGCAAGTAGCAATCAGCCAAAAAAGGGGCATCATTAAAGCTTACCGAATAACTTATTTTTTCTTTAAGGTCTACAGAGACCTTGATGCGTTTATCAGGAGAGGAAAGGTTTATTGGGGCACTGAAAATTTTGAGTGTCACCAGAAGTAACGCAAAGGTAATTAATAATTGTTTTTTCATATCTATTTGGTTTCTGAAGTTTTTTTAGAAAAGCTAATATAATCATTAAATAAATCGTTTTAGTATTAAAAATAAGCTTTGCTTCTTTCTCGCGATGTGGCAAAAACAGAAACAGACCAGAAAATCAAATTACCTCCAACTTGGCCTTTTCTCCAACTGAGTATTTATGAAAACTATATCTTTATTGAATGGCGGACAAATAAAATTGTAACGTTGTTGAGCATGAAAGATTTAAATAGGAGAATAATGACTGTTCTTTGTTCATTTTCACCGTACACTTAGTAATAGACAATCATTAACTAATCGGCCTCGTTCGTTGTAAACGGATTTTTCAAAATTAAAGAAAGCCATCTTGGCTTTTATTGAGGTGAACTTATGCAGGTGTATTGCGGTCAGATACGAGAAATATGCACAGGCTTTGATCGCAATTCGCCACTAAAGCAAGTATCTGCAGACATATTTTCAGGTTTGGGATTGCATTTTTTGCAATTGCAATGCTTTATAGCGTCTTGAGGGGATTTTATTTGTTACTTTTTTTCGAAAAAAAGTAACATGCCCAATGCACATTTGGATATAGCAAAGCAAGTTAAGCGAAAGAAGCTGAGTACGATGTTTTTCCTACAGACTTTAGGGGAGTAGGAAGCGAAGGAGCTATTAAAATGGCTCTAGGTAGACTGACTAGTGATGGTCAGATCTTAAGGGGCGGCCATGGCATATATCTTATTCCTAAAAAGGATCCAATTTTTGGTCTGCTCAAGCCTGCTCCGGAAAAGGTCGCCCAGGCAATTGCCAAAAAGGACAAAGTAAAAATCAAACCGGCTGGGGCATATGCACTTCACAGGCTGGGGCTGATAACACAGGTGCCTATAAAACTAGTTTATCTCACTGATGGTCCATCGGGGCAGATCAAAGTAGGGAAATCGGTGATTAAATTTAAAACAACTACTCCTAAAAAACTTTCAATGAAAGGAGAATATAGCAGCCTGATTATCCAGGCCCTGGAAGAGCTTGGAGTAGAAAATATTGATCCGATTACCCAACAGAAGATTAAAGAGCTGCTGGCCAGGGAAAATACAAAAGACTTGATGGAGGATCTTACACTTTCTCCAGCTAAAATAAATGATTACCTACCAAACTTATCGGATCATGACAGGCTGGTTAAAACTGACAGATGAACAAAGAAAAACAAGTGTCGACCAGGCGGTTTTCAAAAGCGGTATAAATACCAAATCGATTGAAAAAGACTGGTGGATAACCCTAACCTTAAAAGCTTTATTTGAAGCAGATTTCAGAGATTATTCGGTATTTAAGGGTGGTACATCGCTTAGTAAATGCTGGAAATTGATTCAAAGATTTTCTGAAGATGTTGACATCGTTCTGGATCCAGCGTTGTTCGAGCTACCTACAATGAAAATCCTACCTAGAGTAAATAACTAATTATAGATTTTCTTGATAAAATCGTTAATTTGAGAGTGGATTGGGTATTCAAAATACCAGGAATATCACGATCACCTTTTTACTAACGAGAGAACTCATGCTGTTTTTTCTGAATATCAGAAATACATTCACGGCCTCCCGATATTTAATTCACTATTTGGCAACAATAACTTGTTATTATTGTTGTTAGAAAATAAATATGAGCAAAGTATTTACGATAACAGAAGGTTTAGAGAATTTAGGAGCACTGCGAACGGGCGGACAAGGCTCTGTTTATAAGGGAAAGCGTATGGGTGCGATTTACTCTGCAGTAAAATTGATTCCTACGCCAATCTCCGCTGAAGATCCTAACGATAAAAATTACCGCAATTTTGAAAACGAAGTTTCAAAACTGTTGAAGGTAAATGAAAACCCCAGTCCGAATGTGGTTAAAATGTTGAGCTTCGGCATCACCGAGAGTGGATCTTTCCCCTTTATTGAAATGGAATACATTGAAGGGCCTGACCTCTGCGAACTGCTTCAGCCACCTCACGAAAAAATATTTAAACTTCAGGAACTGCTGAAAGTTGCAAATCACCTTTCAGCAGCACTCAAACATTGTCATAGCTTGGGCGTGAAACACGGCGATGTTAAAAGCAACAATGTAAAATACAACCTTCACACCGGTAATTATGTGCTGCTTGATTTTGGATTGGCCATTATGAGTGAAGAGCAACGACGAAGCAGCATCAGGCACGCTGGTGCAGTCGAATTTATGGCGCCCGAGCAAAATGAAGGTAAATTGCTGTTGCAAAGCGATGTTTATAGCTACGGAATTATTCTATATGAACTACTAGGTGGTCAGGTTCCGTTTCCGCTGCCTGGAAATAGTGACACCGCGCGGAATTCGGTGATGATCGGCCACATGGAGGGCGAAGTGCCAGATCTGATGGAGCTGCGCAGAAATAACCTTCCAGCAAGCTGGACAGCCGAACAAAAAAACAGTGAAATGCAGGTTCCAGGCTGGCTTTTGGATCTCATCGGTAAATGCCTGCAGAAAAACCCTGCGCTGAGGTATCAAGATGGTGAGGCTTTGCATGAAGCAGTGATGAAAGCAGGCCTGTCTTCAGGCCCAATACCCGTCGACACCGCTCAAATAGATCTGATGAGGGCAGAAAATGAATCACTTCGCCAACAGTTATCAACATTTGAAAACACGCTTCCAAAGACGGAAAGCAAGGGAATCGCATTGTCTTATTTTACATTTACCTGCTTGATTTTGGTTATAATTGGACTAGTGGCATATGTAGGGTACAGGCAACTTGGACAAACTCCGGGGACGCTTAGTGAGGTAAACCCTATCGACTCATTAGCACCTGCTACCAATGATACGACAGAAATGGCGCACAAGCGACTAGCAAATGAGCGCAGGGCGGCGGAAGCGGCAGCGGCTAAGCGTGTAGTGGATAGCACGATCAGAGCGAAAATTAAAGAAGAGAAAGAGAAAGCCGAAGACTCCATAGAAGATCTTACACCTGATACTTCAGTCAAACCGGTAGAATTTTAGGAATAATAATTAGTATTTACGCATCAACGTTAATGGACACAAAATTAAATTTTTGGCAGCGTATTGGGATTCAAGATTGGTTTCTGACTGATGAAAACAAGGCGGATAACATGAAGGCAATACAGCTGACCCCTGAAACAATATACAGCTTCATAGTTGACAAGTTTAAGGAATCTATCAAGGAATTATCCTTCGCAGATCGCGTGGTTTTTTATCATGAATTCATCATCACTTTCAATGCTGAAGATTACAGGGCATTTATTGACAACAAGCAGGGAATCTTTGGCCTAATCGTTCAGGAAAGCGTTAAGAAATTCTACCAGATTCTCAAAGAATACCGGCAGGCAGGCAAAACTGTGGAACCCTCGGGATCAAAATGGGTTTTTCGCCTGGTTTCCCACCCCGACTATTCAAGGGGTGATAAGGGATTTATTGGAAAACTTTTACCCGATAATAATCAAAAATCAGAAAATCTCCGGGTCACTTTCATTCCTCGTCAAACTGGCATTGCGCAAACATTTGATGTTAACAACGATATTCTGAAAGGCTTCACTTATTACAGTGACGGCTATATGGAAATCCCCTACGAAGCGCAGCTGGAATATACTGATGGCGATGCCAAGCCTAAATCGCAGCAAGCTACACTAGCCCGTTTGGAGACGATCATACCCGATAAGCAATTTTCGGGAAAGAAAATCGAGTTTTTGATCAGAAGTGAGGATACTATAGTTTCTGGAAATGAGGAACAGCGAGAAGATTCCAATATTTTCAAGATTGCGACCGAATGGGCGAATTCGCCACATTTGCATATCCGATACAACAAATCTGACGGTAATTTTTACCTGGCATCGTTTGGTGAACTTACTACTTTAAATGAGGTTTTGGTACAGCGGAGCGAGATCAATTCTCCCAATTGGGTGCTCTTGCCGCTCAATTCGCGCATGCTGCTAAATGGAATAATCGGGCTTAACCTGTTTAAATCTTAGAACATGCACCAAATCCTTTCACTTTTATTACTAACAGTAGTCGTGGCAATGCTGATTGTCCATTTCAAAGACATTAAAAATTCCCGGAACAAAAATGGATAAACACTTTTTCGGCCTTACCGACCCAGGCAAATCGAGAGAAAATAATGAAGATACCTTCATCGTAAAGTCCCTTGACAACGATCAGTTGATTCTTGGGGCAGTAATCGATGGTGTCGGCGGTTACAGCGGTGGTGAAGTTGCCGCTGCGATCGCTAGCGAGGCAATCTCGAATCACTTCACTTCCCGTCCTGCCGATCCCATCGCGCAAATGATCCTTGCTTTCAGAGATACCAACAAAGCGATCGTTAGAAGAAAGCAAGGGGAAAATCAATTGGCCGAAATGGCCTGCGTGGCTACGGTAGTGTTGGCAGACATTGAAAATAACCAGTTTTATTATGCCCATGTTGGCGATACCAGATTATACTTGCTCCGTGATGGGTCTTTGGTGAAAATCTCCAATGACCATTCATTCGTCGGTTTTCTAGAAGATTCGGGAAGATTGGACGAGGCTTCGGCTATGCAGCATCCCAAACGCAATGAAATCAACAAGGCCATCGGTTTCAGCGAACAAATTGAAACCGATGAGAGTTACATCGAAACCGGTCAATCGCCATTCCTCCCTGGGGATGTGTTGTTGATCTGTAGTGACGGGTTAACCGATATGGTCAACAAACAAGACATGGTCACTTTGCTTGCTCAGGGAGATACACTTTCGAAAAAGGCGGGTAACCTTATTGCACTTGCTAACGAAAATGGCGGCCGTGACAATATTACGGTAGTTCTTTTGCAAAACAATAAAACAACGCGGCAGCCAGAAACTGTCCAGACTAACCTTCCCTTGAGTGCTACAGAGCCTATAAAGATCAGAAAAGAGCAATCTCATGAGCACACTTTTGATGAACCTTCAGTAGTCAGCCCACCTCCAAAAAAAAAATACTGGATCATTGCATTGGTACTATTGTGCCTTATTTTGTTGGTTATGAACGTATTGCTATACCTGCAAACCAAACATAACCCCAGCCATAGCCCAGCACCAATCCCATTTAAAAAAAAGGAAGTCAGAAATGCTCAGGAGCGGTTATTGCAGGATGCATTTGACAATGCTGTAGGAGACACGATAATCCTTTCCGACTCCATCTTCAAAAGTCCGGTTATCGTTAGCGGCAGCTTACAATTGCGCAGAGATACACTGTACGTTTTTGGACGGGGCATCGTGCTGCAGGCCGACACCGGATATAAAGGAGTAGCCATGACGATGCTCCCGCAATCGAAGATTTTGATGTTAGACAGTTTGCATTTTAAGGGATTTGATAACGCCATTGCTATATCAAATCAATCCTTACTGCTCAAAAATGTAATATTCACCAATTGCAAGCTACCTGTAAAAAACAGCTTCAACTTTCCCGATCAGCAGCCCATCAGCGCGAGCTTCCCGCAACTAAGTCCTTTAAAAAGTGTCAACCTAAAAGCCAAAGATCCCAGAGATGGAGCAAAGTAATGCAGTTATAAAAGTAAGCCGTGGCCGTGAGCGAATCTTTATATTCAGTATTGGAATCATTCTCGCCTTGTTCTTTTACCAATTATATAAAACTATCCAACCCAGATTTGCCGAAGTCGAACCACGCTTAAAGGCAGGTACGATGGTGAATTTAAATGCCGGAAAACCTGCAGAGAAAATTCGAAATCTACTTATTAAGGGTTACTACTTTGAAGATCAGCGGGATATTGATCTCATTGAAAAGACTGTAGAGGGGGCAACACAAAACTCTCAACAACTTGATAACATCGGTGAGATAAACAAACGCAGGTACTTTATTCTTGCTGATGAAGCCTTTGCAAAAGGCGGCAAATCATTTAAATCCAGGGTAATTGCTTCCAGGGCACTTCTGGGTTACACCGGTGAAGACTCAGCCAGGGTTAACCAGGAACAAAGAAGTCCAGCCCCATTTGCTTCAAAAGCTGATATAGGCTTGGGTAAGTACAGCATCAGCGGTAAGATTGCAGAAAATAACAATCCGATTGAAGGTGTTTTGATCCGTCTGGAAATGATCTTGCCGCAAGACAGCCTTTTCACCGATGAGCTAACTGCTAGCCTTAAACAGATCAGCGAAAAAAAAGAAGGGATCACCAAGGTATTTATCCTGGATAGAACCGGTAAAAGTAAACTGCAGCAGTTGACCGCGTATTTGAGGACGGATGCTACAGGTGCATTCAGTTTTGCCCAATTGCCAGACCATACAGCATTTAAAATATTACCATTAAAACCGGGTTTTCAGTTCGGCGCCTCTAAAGGGGTACAAAGCCTTGAGGACGACGTTGTTTTCAACTTCGAGCAACGCCCACATACTATAAAGCTGTTCTCGACCAGGGACTTCAATATCCTTAAGAAGGAAAAATCCCTGATCATCAGAACCCCGCAGGAGTTCAACCAATGGTATTTCATCATATGCGCAAGCTTAATCGGTGGATTTGTTCTTGTACACCTGATCCTATCGTGGAAATTCAGCACCGCAGATCAAATCATACTCCCCATAGTGATGTTGCTTACCGGGATATCATTCCTTACCCTGCTAAGTTTGCAGGATCCATTACGCGACCGGTTCCTGGCAAAGGATTCACTGGTATATTTACTTATGGGGCTGGGCGGGATGCTAGTCCTGCTGTGCATCAAGTTGCGCCGTTTTAATACCGATACCTGGGTTTACAGGCTGCTTTTGTTCAAAAACGTTCCATCTGCAGCGAACGGATGGCCGTGGGCTGTATTGGCAACAGGTCTATTGGCCCTGACTATTTTATTTGGAACCGGTCCCGAGGGAAGCGGAGTAAAGGTAAATCTATTTGGTTTTCAGCCAAGCGAAGTGGTCAAGTACCTGATTATTTTCTTCCTGGCCGGATTTTTTGCCATAAATGAAAAGCTGATCAGCGAATATACCAGCTGGAGGAAGAGGTGGTCATTTTTCTCATTTGCGCTATTGGCGATCCTGCTTGCGCTAATGCTTTTTCTCATACTGGGAGACCTTGGTCCGGCGATGGTTGTCTGCTTTACCTTTATCATTTTATTTTCGTTCTCCCGGGGCGATTTTATATTCATGGCAGGCGCAGTAATTTTGTATGTGCTGGCTGCATGGATTTTTGATAACATTTGGATATCTACAGCAATAACCTTGCTGCTGGCTGGTTTAGTGATGTTTTTTCAGCGCAGGCAAATTAGTGAATCAGCTATAATGGTTTTAATCATCATGTCCGCCTTCTTAACAATCGACCAGATTCCAGCTTTAGAGCATGTTTTTCCAGGTCCGGTGCAGCGCCTGGGCGACCGCAAAGCCATTTGGCAAAATGCCTGGAATAACGAAGTTTATGGTGGTGACCAGGTGGCTAATGGGTTATGGGCCATGTCCTCAGGCGGGCTAACCGGCCAGGGTGTTGGAGAGGGTTTTGCAAAGACCATCCCTGAAGCACATACCGACATGATTTTACCCTCACTAGGGGAAGAATATGGATTGAGTGGAATGATATGTGTCTTTCTTCTGTTCCTGCTGTACCTGCACAGGTCGGTGGTTATCGGCAGGCGGACCGGCTCTGCCTTATTGTTTTATTTGAGCGCAGGTATTGGTATATCCACATTTGTCCAGTTTCTGCTTATTGCAGGCGGCTCGACTGGCGCCTTCCCTTTATCGGGTGTATCGCTTCCTTTTCAAAGCTACGGTGGATCTTCACTGGTGCTCAATTTTTTGGCTGCCGGTTTTCTAATGTCCGCATCCACAGTCAGGGGTACACAAGTACAAATGGAATATATCTCCAGGCAGCAGGATAAAAATCTCGTCCCGGCGTTGATTGCTGCATGCCTTGGCATCATACTCCTGGGTACCAATCTGGCAGGGTATGTCCTAAATAATCATAAATGGGTGGTAGAGCCGGCCTTGGTTGCAGATCGAAGTGGCGCAAGGATGTTCAGTTACAATCCGCGGATTGCGATTTTGATGAACAGGTTGAAGGCAGGCACGATACACGATCGAAAAGGAATTTTAATGGCGACGAGTAACCCTGATAGTGTAAAGGCACAACACTTTAAGTTAATCGGCGCCGGTATTAGTCACTACAATCTGGATTCCGCTGTACATCAGCGTTTAGAGCGGTATTACCCTTTCGAAGAGCAGCTGTTTTTTTGGACGGGCGACGCGAACTCAGGGGTTTTCAATGGTAGTGTAAATGGTTATTTTGCTGACTATGAGCATGCAGCGGAGCTTCGTGGATTCCGGCTCCCTGCAAAAAGCTTTCAGGTAATCGCAAGCAGATACAGCGAAAACCGTTTCCTTGCAAGAGGAATTAAAGAAATGACTGTTATTAAGAAAGATTACGCGGCACTATCTCCCTTATTGCTTGCTGGTATTGGTAGCAAAGCAGTGGAAGCTTTTAAAACTAAGAACCGGGATATTACCCTCACGGTAGATGCAGGCCTTCAGACGAAAATACAAAAATCTATTTCTGGGGACACCTCACTGATGGATAACCGTGTATCGGTAGTGGTGATGGAAGCAAGCACCGGAGATGTGCTCACCTCAGCAGTATACCCCTTGCCACCGGTCCACAACTGGGAGCAGCTGACCATGACCAGCACCGAACAAAACCAGCTTCCCGGGTGGCTGACAACAGCCGACCTTGGGTTTACCAATTTTACCCAGCCGGGCTCAACAGCTAAATTAATTACTGCGATGGCTTCCTTCAATAAGCTGGGGATGGCAGCTAAAGATAAAAAATACCAGGTCGAGTCACGCGAGCGTATCCGCACCAAAGGCATAGAACCCGACGAGACTGGCTGGATCAGCCTGGAACGTGCCGTTGTCAAATCAAACAATGTTTATTTTATCAAACTGGCAAACCAGGAACACCTGGAAGAAAACATGGGAGACCTTTACTTAAAAACAGGAATGTTTTTGCATGGCCTTGGTGGATATTACTACAATAAACCCCAAAATAACCAAATTCAGGAAGAAAAATGGAAGAAGGTCTGGCGAGAGACCGAATTTAACACAAAACCCAAATATGACCCTGCCAATATCAGAAGGACCAGGGCAAAAGGAATTTCGGGCATGTCATGGGGCCAGGGGGCACTCATTGCGACTCCTGCTGCGGTAGCGAGACTGGCAGCTGGGATTGCCAACGACGGAAATATGATTGCAAACAGATTTTTACTCCAGGTCAGCGGCCAATCACAACCTTTAAAATCTGGTACGAAATTGGTTAATGATCCAAGATATGCACAACTGATGAAAGATTACATGATTAAGCAGAGCGCACTTAAATCCGGCATACTCGGGGTGAGCGTTGCGGGTAAAACAGGAACACCCGAGCGGATCTGGAAGAAAGAGCAGATTAATGATGGCTGGTATGTATTTTTCGCGCCGACAGCTTCTGGAAAGGGGAATATTGTGGTATGTGTACGCATTGAGGCAACGAAAGGTTCTTCTGATGCAGTCAGGTTAGCCGGTAAACATGTAGTCCCCTTTTTACAACAGGGCGGATACATCAAAAGCATTGTTCCATCCACCCAGACCGAAAGTTTAACTGAAATAGCCAATTAATACCAAGACAATGATATTCGACCTGTTCAAAAGCAAAGCCAATGAGCATCCAGATGATGTGAAAGGAATCAGACATGCGTTACTTCAATTTATAAAACAAGTGCTGCAAAAGGCAGAGGGCGGTGAAGGGGCGAACATTAAAGGCCTAGATATCTACGTTAACTGCAAATCAGCAGAAAGACAGGTCTATGAAGCGGCAGTTTATAGTGATACTCCTGATCAGTTGAAAAATGAAATACAACGGATCAGCGATGATTATGCGCTCGATCTGCCCGCAGGTTGGGTGCTCAGTGTTTCCTTCGACGAGGAATTCCCAGAAGATGCGCTTAAAATGGATAATTTACCCGTTGCAGTATTTGTAAAAACCAAGACCCATTTAGTCAAACAGCAGGTAACCATCCACATCAAAGCCCTAAGCGGGAAAACCGCTCTGCCAGAATATACGATCAGTACCGAGAGTGCTAAATTTAATATTGGTAGAGATGAAAAGGCACAATCTGATGAGGGGTATTTTCGCACAAACCACATCGCATTTCCATCAGAAAGTGAAGATGAACGCAATAAATATATTAGCAGGCTGCATGCCCATATTGAATGGGACAAAAACCTGGGCAAATTCTTGATCTTTGCAGATGAGGGGGGAATACCCCCACGCAATAAGGTAAAGCATCGATCGGCCCGCACCGAAAAGGTTGTGAAACTCATAGCTACGCAAATTGGGCAGGAATTAGAAGATGGCGATCAAATCATTTTGGGAGAATCGGTTGTTCTAGAGGTAAGTTTTCAGCACTAAAGAATGAGCAAGATTTTCACCATCAGCGAAGGACTGCAGAACCTGGGGGCAATTAGGACCGGTGGGCAGGGCTCTGTGTACAAAGGAAAGCGTATGGCACCGGTTTATTCAGCCGTTAAGCTCATTCCAACGCCAATCTGTAATGAAGATGAGAGCGATAAGAACTACCGGAATTTCCTAAACGAGGTGACCAAACTGCAGCAGGTAAATCTGCGCCCAAGCCCCAACGTAGTGAAAATACTGAGCTGGGGAATTACCGAGAGCGGTTCATTTCCGTATATCGAAATGGAATACATCGATGGCCCGGAGTTGAACGAACTTTTACTGCCTCCAAACCAGAAAGTATTTACCGTTAAAGAACTGCTGAAGGTTGCAGAACAACTGGCCTCGGCACTTGCACACTGCCATCATGTGGGGGTAAAACACGGCGATGTGAAAAGCAATAATGTTAAGTACAATATCCAAACGGCCAATTATGTGTTGCTAGACTTTGGCCTTGCCATCATGAGTGAGGAGCAGCGCAGGACCAGCATCCGCCACGCGGGAGCAGTGGAATTTATGGCGCCGGAACAGCAGGAAGGGAAGATGCTCTTCCAAACCGATATCTACAGCTATGGAATCATCCTGTTTGAATTACTGGCTGGGCAGGTTCCTTTCCCCTTGCAGGGTAATGGTGATACCGGCCGGCATGCGGTCATGATCGAGCATCTGGAGAAAGAAATACCCAACCCGCTGGCACTTCGTAAAGCCAATCTTGAAAATGGAGTTTCAAGCGATGTACTGCTTCAAGAAATGCAGGTCCCGTTCTGGTTATTAAAGCTTATTGAGCGCTGTTTACTGAAAAATCCAGACGAACGGTATGCCAATGGCATGGAATTGTACAGGGCCGTTACAAATGGATTATTATCAGTCTCTGCCGATCTGAATAGCCCACAGAACCAATTGCCGCACGAATCCCTTAATAACGGTGTGCTTAATGAAGAGGAAAGAAAGACAAATCAAAAGCTGGAAAAGGAACTAGCGGCTTTAAGGCCATTGGCTGCAAAAGCGGGGATAAGATACAACGAATCAACAGGTGATTATCAACCAGGAGATTACACCTACCTGCCCAAAAAAGCTTTCTTTGGTTTAGTTGCCGCATGCGCTTTACTCGTCGCTTTTTTGAGTTACAGCTTAGTAGCCACTAAAGACCCTGTTGCTGGGGCCACTCCAGTTAGCACCTATGAATCGCCATTCGAAATCGCCAACAAACAATACAGGCAACGACTTGCCAAGGCAAGGGAAGACAGTATCAGCGGGGCAAAATTTCGGTCATCCATTCAGGCAAAAGCTGCTGAAAAATCAGCGAAACAAAAGGCTAAACAGAAAAAAAGAAAGAAGTTTCTAGGAATATTTTAATACAATGTGTCGGAACGGAAGAATGAAGTAATCCTGAAATGAAGCAAAAGTGGTGCACTTTGCCTTGGAATATTTAATTTACCTCAAACCAAGATTGGTGTACTATGCTTAGAATTCTTTTTAGTGGAGACAATTATAAAATAATCCTGTAAGTAAGGGAGCAAATATGTCTCGTCGTGCTATAGTTTATCATTAAAAATAAAAAAGTGGCAACAAAAATCATCGAAATACAATCAACACATGATATTATGAAAATCAATTATGATTTTTCGTAAGCATTTAAGTAACGACAATACATACATTCACCCTAATTCTATTACAATTATTGATTGTATTTGCCCTAATTTTGTGGACAGAATAGTATTTAATTAACCCTAATTTTGTAACGACAAGTAGTTTGGAAATTCCCTTAGCTGAGCGCTAACAGTTTCCCAACGCAGCATCCTTACTGATGAATTTTACTTTAAATCAAAACTGGCAAACTATTGCCCGAAACACTATCGCTTCCTGTAACCTCTTTAATCTTATCTTTACCATAGAAATCCAGCATAAGCTGCTTTTCTTGATCACTTCCACGTTCAAAAACCCGCTTGATAATCGAATAATACTGGCTACGCCAATTCAGCTTCTCCATATCCGTATCCCAAAAAAGACTTTTACGCAAAAGACTTAAATCAGGCCTGTCCAAACTCGCTTCTTTTCTCAGCTCCTGAAAAATGTTATAATGTGCTTGCAATAAATACATAGTCCCAGCTTCAAAGCCCAATGCCTTATCTATCTTCAGTGAGATTTCAGTAGTCAACGCCCGTTTACCTTTGGTAATCGCCGTAATCGTCTGCGGATATTCAGGTAACGCAAGCGCAAAAGGCCCCTTTTTAAGTTTCCTTTTCTTCAGTTCCCGGTCTAATATCAAACCAGGATGAATACCTTTATATTTTTCTAATGCAGCTTCCATAGGCAAATACACTTAAAAGTAAACAAAATTGTTTATTTATTTATGTTTATATATTCTTATAAATTGCTATATGTCATTTCCCCTAGCCTCTTAAATTGAAAGCTAATTTGCCGGATACACTAAGCAAATGGAAAAAAGAGAAGTATGTCGGAGCCTATTGCATACCGGATATCATCGGCGGTAACTTTGGGACTTAATGGAATGGTAAACTTATGAAAGGCAGTTGCGGTTTTTTCTGTCTCCGGAAATGATCCAGAAGCAAGTTACCCAGCTTAGAAAAGCTGTTGAAATTCCCAATTCCGGGTCGGCCAGAGTGAAGGAGGATAAAATGGCTACTGCTGAAACGCCAGATGCAAACAAATAGGGAAGATACTTTTTCATATGGGGAACAATTCAAAAATCAATCCAACTCAGCAAGGGGGTGATAAAAGTCAATCAATATTTCATTGTCCTGACATTTCTACCAAAAAAGTCAGTTTTGTATTTTTTCTATCAGGTATTATTTCATGTCATATCTTAATCCCGGCTGATTGGCAGTATTCTGACAGTGAAAATTCGCGATTGATATCTGTTTTGTCATTTAGTCTAGTAACATGTTTTATTTCCTCCCAAACTGTCCCTGCAGTTCGCTGATCCTGGCGAGTCTAATTGATTGGATAAGGAGTTAAATCCTTCATTTCAATGCAATTTTAGTTTATCCGAAATAGCCTATTGCTCGCTAAGATTGTGTCTTCTTATTTTAGTATTATGATTCAAAAAAACTTATTCCAGTATTACCAGCTAGAAAAAAATAAAATCTGGACGACAAGCGTATTTGGTTTTAGTGTAAACTAGTAAGCAAATTCCAATCTGTTTTTTACATGTTTACTCTCTTGTTGTCTTAACTGTTGATTGGTGATTATATCATGCTCTTTGTCTTTTTGTAAAACTTTGAACCAGCTGATTGCTGGAATCATCCCCCCAGAATGTAATTCAAGTCTAATCACAAATTCATCTTTTGGCTTTCGGTGATTATTGATGTATTGGCTGAGTACAGCAGGGGTAACATCAACCTCATTAGCAAACTGTTTGTCCTTTTTATCTTGTCTATTGACGTATTCATTAAGGAAATATCCGAAGTTAAAAGCTTTTTGATACTGGTTGCTAATAACATAATCTTCAAGCTGAAATTTAAGCTGCAGCAATTTGGCGTACATTTCTTCTTTTTCACTTCTGTTTTCGAATTGTTTTCTTCTGTTTGCCCAAAAATCATCTTCTGCATTTTTATCCTGAGCAATAAGTATCTCATCTGAGGGGAACACGTAGGCGTCTGCAAGTTCCTGACCGGTAAATTTTGAAAACTCTACCTCCTGGATTTCTTTTCTATTCTTGTTAGTTTTCATAATATTCCTTTATCAATTTTAATGAATTTTTTCCTTCTGTTACCAGAAATAACTTTGTAGACTGCAATCCATACTTTTTGATATAATGGGCTTCTAGCTTGGTTTTCGGCTTAAGACAAACAAAACCCCATGCGAGTAAAGTTATAAAGGTTTCCAAAAAATGATGTTTGTGAAATCAACTCCTTCAATTCAAAAGCAATACAGCGCTGTTCTTATTAGGTGTATTTCAAATAATCTGTTCTCTACTTTTTGTATTGGTCAATATTTATTTTTCCGAAATTCTGAGTTTAAGTCGCTAAAGATTACTATTCGCGGTTTACTAAAGAACATGCTCCGATAAAAATAAGTGCTGTGACCCTCATTATTAGAGCTGAAAATAATTCTTGTCCCACTAAAACCATGTTCAAGTTTCCAAGTTCCTTTACCCCAAGCACCGCCCTTAAAAGTACCGTTACTATAAATTAGCAAATTTTCATTGTCTTTTATTCCATCTGTTCCGAATGAGTCATCTACCCAACTCGTATATGAGCCTGTTATTAGCCAGGAAGGAAAGTAGGTATTATAAATGAACAAAGCTCCAAATATCAATAATGCAATATATCTTTTTTGTAGTTTCAACTGTTTCGAGATTAATTTAAAATTAACTAAAAAAGCTAAGGATATGCTAGCATGAGGTTAGGGTCATTTATTTTTTTCAAAAAAAATAATTTATCCGCAGCCAAAATAGTGGGTTTTTCGTGTGTTTTGGCTGCGGATATTTTTTTATCTGCAGCCAAAATCATATATTTGAAGTGGGTTTTGGCTGCGGATAAATTGGTTTTGTCGCTAACCGTTATAAAGGAGGAAAAATGGAATTGCTTATTGGAAGAATAGCTGAGAAAAAAATACTATCAGAGGCACTTACTTCGCCTTCATCAGAACTCTTAGCGGTTTTTGGCAGGCGAAGGGTCGGAAAAACTTTCCTGATTCGCTCAGTCTTTAAGAAACAGCTTATTTTTGAACTTTCGGGAGTTCACGATGCGAATGCTACTGATCAACTGCTCAATTTCAGTCAGGCCATTGCAGATGCATTAGGTTCAGGGTTAACTCCTGCAGTTCCTAGAAACTGGACAGAAGCCTTCTGGCAACTCAGAGAATTTGCGACCCCCATAATTAAAAAAAGAAAAGCTGTAATTTTCTTTGATGAGTTCCCTTGGCTAAGTTCGCATAAATCAGGCTTTCTTTCCGCATTTGAATATTTTTGGAACCAGTGGGCCTCACAAAAGCCAAACCTGATTGTGGCTATCTGCGGATCTGCTGCCACTTGGATGATCAAAAAAGTTGTCAATAGCAAAGGAGGCCTGCACAACCGCTTAACGCGTAAAATCCGCTTGTTACCTTTTACATTGCATGAGACAGAACAGTATCTAAAAAGCAATAATATCCTTATTGACCGCTACCAGATGCTAACTATTTTTATGGCAATGGGCGGTGTACCACATTATCTGAAAGAGCTCAAAAAAGGGGAAAGTGCAACCCAGGCCATTGACAGGCTTTGCTTCACCAAGGATGGCCTGCTTTCAACAGAATTCGCAAACCTATACCGCTCTCTGTTCGAAAATGCAGACAGGCACATTTCCGTAGTGAGAGCGCTTGCGGATAAACCGTCGGGTTTGACAAGAAACGAAATCATAGCGGCATGTAACCTACAAAGTGGAGGGACCACCAGTCTTTTACTTGAGGAGCTTGTAGAGTCTGGCTTCATTACTCCACACCTGCCTTTCCAGAAGAACGCCAATCAGAGCATTTACAAACTCAGCGACGAATATAGCCTTTTCTATCTTAAATTTATCGAACATTCCCGCGCCACCGGTGCAGGCACATGGCTAAAAAAATCATCAAGCTCTTCCTGGAGGAGCTGGAGTGGTTATGCCTTTGAAGGGATCTGCATGAAGCATACCGATAATATTAAACAAGCACTTGGTATTTCTGGAGTGTTCACTGAAACATCAGCTTGGCGGCATACTCCAAAAGATGGAAACGGTGCCCAAGTTGATCTGTTGCTAGACAGAGGGGATAATGTGATAAGCATCTGTGAAATGAAGTTTTCAAACACTGAGTTCGCAATAGATAAAACCTATGCTGCCGAGTTACAGTACAAACTTGATACATTCCGTTGGGCGAGCAAAACTAAAAAAGCACTGTTCCTAGCAATGGTTACAACCTATGGCACTAGAAACAACATGTATTCTATTGGCTTGGTACAGAACGAAGTTACCATGGATGATTTGTTTTTACCTTAGCCGAATATATCTAACGCAAGTCACTGAGCCACGCATTTCGCTGCATAGCGGGCCACTCATTTCATTCGTCACTGGGCCAAAAAAAGGCTTTATTTCGCTGGTCATTAGGCCAGCCCTCAGTTATTAGCTTTATATAAAATGGATGTAATTGGGCCAGAATTATTTACTCTGGGCATCTAAAAACGGAGTACAGATCAAAAATAGTTTATGCTTTAGCTAAGTATTAGTTTTTTCCAACGCGCCTAATGCGACAGCTATTTTTACCAGAAAGTATTCCTTGTCGCTATTATAGAAAAAAGTGAAATTCCTGCCGTAAGCATTCTCAAGACGCTGGTTCAGATTATTCAGTCCTAAATTTACTCCGGAACTATTTATTTTAGTATTGATTTGGTTCATTGTTTCGATTATGAGATGATCGGCATTTATTGATATGTTAACAATTCCTGGCGCTGATGGATTGCTTAGGTTTCCATGTTTGAAAACATTCTCTAATAAGGTGAGAAGAACAAGAGGGATGAATCTATAGTCTAAAGCCTTGTTATCTACATTAAAATTTAAATATGTCGTTTCTGATTTTGGTACTAGCCAGAGATCGATAAGGTTTCTTGAATGCGTTATTTCAACTGATAGAGGCGGGTTGGATTCTGCATGCTCTGCATCGAGCGCAAATCGCATCATATTGGATAGTTTTATTACCGCTTTAGCTGCATCGGGCTCACTTTTCTGAACAAGGCTAAAAATATAATTGAGTGTATTAAAGAGAAAATGAGGATTGATCTGTGCTTTAAGGTAAGCTTGTCTCGCTTGAGTCAATTCAAGTTGCAGTTCCTGTTCTTTTATCCGGTTTTCTAAATTTTGGCGTTCAAGGGTTTCTCTAGTATCCCTTTCCTGGACATAAGTTCTAAAATAATAGAAAAAAAAGGCTAAAGCAAGGAAGTATAACCCTCTCCAGGCAGCTCCTCCAATGTACTTCGCATCGAAACGTAGTGGCCTTCCCAAGTCTTTATCCAAAAGCTTAAAGGAGAAATCCAGTAAAGCTTTGCTTAGGATTAGCAGTGCAAATGCAGCCGTCAAAAAAATAGGGAGTCTCCAGAGCCATTGGTTACCATATCGCAGGCCAAAAGGGATTGCGTATAGAGAGGTGAAGTAAAAAAAGAGAATGTTAATTATATAGTGCGTGATAATTCGATCTAGCGGAGCTACTATTCCGATCGCAAATGAAATTGTATAGAGTTCATAGGCAATCAAAACTCCCCAGATTAACATATGCCAGTAATAGGTTTTTCTTAGGTTTTCAAGACCGGTTTTTGTGCTAAAAGGGGCTTTTGTATAAGTCAACATAGCTTTTGAATAAGTTAATAATTATTGAATTTTTGATGGGCTAGTTTGAGGTTATGAAAAAACAAATCGCGCCCAAACTGACCAAGAAAACGGTCTTTTTTTTTCGATCTCGTGATTCGAAAACAAAAACAAGTACTGATCCTACAGAGGTAACAATGACTATTGTTACTACAACACTGACTGATGTTGCCCCTAATTTTAGGCAATAAAAAGTCTATTTTCTAAAAAGCAGTGTATTGTCTTCCAGGTACCGGACAAATTCAGCTTTAAAAGGAGCAGTCATGAGTACATCATACTTCTGCAGGTGTATGGTGTTTCCTTGAATTGAGTGTACAAAATTGGTATTAATGATATAGGATTTGTGTACCCTGAAAAAATTAGTGTTTGTAATCAACTTCTGAGCCATTTCACCTAACGAATAGTAAATGGTATAATGTGTCTCTGCTGTAAAAATATGGAGGTAGTTTCCAGCCGCCTGTATATAAATAATATCTCTTTTTAAAACTTTCACTCTGAAACCTCGTTCCTCTACCCTGAGGTAAAACGCATCATTATCTTCATCAAAAGGATTGTCAAAACATTCAAATAGGACGATGTATACTTTTTGACAAAAAGTCTCGAGGTCAATTGGTTTTAATAAGTAATGTTTAATCCTTAACTCAAAGGCCTTTATCGCATATTCAGAAAAGGAAGTAGAAAAGATAATATTTGGAAAAGAATGCCTTACAGATTCCGCAAAACTGATTCCTGATAGCCCAGGCATGTCGATGTCAAGAAAAATAAGGTCAGGCTTATTTTTAAGGGTGTTTATTTCTGATAGTGCTTGTATGGGATTAGTATAGGTTTGTAAAACCCTTAGCCTTGGTATTTCCCCAATGTGATTGGTAATCACTTTGATTGCAAAAGGATCATCGTCAATAATAACGCAGTTGATAATGTTTTTCATATTTGACTTTTAGATTTAGCAAATTAAATATTCCTAATTTGTTTAAGTCAGGCTAAAAGTACTATCTGTAACGAAAAATAGACTGTTCGTGTAATTGAAATAAAAATCGACTCGTATTTTTAGCGTTGTTGTTTCAATAATGCCAAGCAAACAGAATAATATAATGTTAAGCTTGCATATATATATGTTAGAAATTTTGCTGTTAAAATGTTGCTTATGGGAATATTTTCCGTTTAACTAAATTTATTTTCTCATTGGGATAATAATTAAGGAAATAATTCCGTTATTAGTAACGAGAGCGTTAATTTAGATGACGGGGATAGAACTTAGTTTTATCCCCGTTTCTTTTTTTAGTCACTATCCTCGATATTTCTGGCATTTCTCTGAAAGTAAATTAGTGCAGCAAGATTTATGACGGTTAATAAAAGTTAGCTAAGAAATAAAATTAGTAAGGGGGGAAAAAGTCTCATTTTGCCCACTCGTTAGTTCGCGAATCATCTATATCTGCTTAGCAGATTTAAAACTATTTTCTAAATTTCTGCCTTCCTGCAGATTTAAAATTTTAAAACTTTACTTGGGAACAATCAATTACCGTAATTAAGCTGACGGATAAAAATGATCCTGTTTGTTTTAGACAGCTTTGCGCAGCCCTTACTACCAACGAGATATATGGGATAAAAATACCCAGGACATTAAATATGAATGCCTGGGTATTTTCGGTTGTTAATATATATTATTTGATTCTGGTAGGTGGAATAGTGTCTCTGCTTAATTCTTCACCGGCAGTACCATAATTGATCACAATATTATCATCTTCTATGGTAGCCATCGTAGCGACCGGAGCGACTTTCGATAAAATAATATATTTCATGCTTCTGGCTTTAACCCATTTACCCAATGTTACGCTATAAAACCCGCCAGCTTTATAGTACCAGCCCAAATCTGCTACGCTATTATTATGATAATTAAACTTGAGTGTATTGGTTCCTTGCAAGTAATAGGGTTGATATCCTTTGGTTGAATCAGAAATGTCAACCTCCAAAGGGTCATAAACATCATAAAAATCGGTATTGGCAATTAAATAACCCTGGGCAGGTGGACCTGGTGTAAATAAACTTCCTCCGTTGTGTACAAATACAACATCCATTGGTCTAGTGGTTGCTGTAACAGTTGTGCCTTTAAATGCGGCAATACCGTAGGCATTACCACTATTGGCTAGTAATGTACTGGTAATCGACCCGAAGCCATCACCTGCAGTTGTAGAATAGTTAATTGCCCTGATATATTGCGCAGCAGGGATTGGGGTTGAGCTCGAACTGTTAATCATTTTGCCTGTTCCACCCACGTAAAAATAACCTCCTTTTTTCACTGATCCGCTGGTTAAATTAAATTTATAGGTGCGTAGTCCACCAGTAGCCCAACCATTTGCAGGAAAACCAGTGGGTGTTGAGGCACCGGCATTATTTGTGGTCACTACTGAAAATGGCGTAGCTGCAAAATCGATATCTCTAGTTGCGATAAACTGAATGTAATTATTGTTTGCATTAGTTCCTTTGGGATCAGGAATCCATCCTGAGATAATGAAGTCAGGGATTTCTGGCGTTGAACTTAAGGTGATTACATCTTTTATTGTTCTCATGTGGTGCTCTGGAACCAGACCTCCTGTGCTGAAAGAAACATTGTAGGCCTAGGAAGAAGTCTGCCATCGCAAACTGTTTTAAAAAATATACACATGGGATAATTTTTATACCATAGAATAATTCACCAGGTTTGTATATCCTTGCCTTTCTTGGTAATTCAGCTAATTATGAAATTTAATGGATATCATTATGCCCATGAGCATACCATGGCAAATATGGTCGCTTTTCGTTGATTTTGTCGAACGTATCCGTCCCATTAAGGAGTGCTGAAGTGATATCCCTCTTTTTAAGTAAAACTTGGCCCATCTGGAGATGGGTATAGTTGATTCCAGTTTTACCGAGGATTTTTTTTTAGTCTTAGAAATCCGCAGTAACGGTTTTCTAATTTGATCCTTAATAACTATTTAGAGAAGTAAGTATAAAAGAGCCCTAGGCTACTGCCAAAAGACAACAGCAAAAATGGACAAACGTTTGCGCATTTCATTATCATAGCAATATGCTAATTTGGTTGCTGTTTTACCAGCCGTCACGATAATATGGAATATAACTTTTTATTATTTTCTGAGACAATGAGCCAGATCCTAAACCGGTAAACCCCACATTAGTTACTCGATAAAAAAATGGAAAAAATCAATGCCCTGAAAGCCGGATCTAACGCAGCTTTCAAAGCCGTATTTGAAAGTTCATGGGAAAAGGTCTACCGTTATTTATCTAACAAAACCGGAGATGCTGACCAAGCAAAAGATTTAACACAACTGGTTTTTATCAAGCTATGGACCTATAGGCTCAGTTTGTCTGATGAAATTCCCTTGGACACACAGATATTCCGCAAAACAAAACAGGTTCTCATCGATTGGTTGCGAGGTGAAATGCGAAAGCGGGAACTTACTTCCTTAAAATCCTTGGAGACTGTGGATAGCGGTTGGGATCAGATCAGTCATCAGACCGATATCACAAACCATCTCTATTGGGCAATAGAGAAACTACCGCCAAAAAGAAAAGAAATATTTGAGTTAAGGCATATACAAGGTTATTCATATAAAGAAATAGCTGAGAGGCTCGGTATTTCGACAAAGACAATAGACAGCCAGCTGGTTAAGGCCAATATCCAGCTGCGGAAGATTCTACAGCTTTCTATCTGGATGGCTATAACAGGTTCTGGATTTTTAAATTAATTTTTTTAAGGTCGATAGGGAGATTGTAGAAGTCCAGCGTACATGTATCTAAAAAGCTGACCATGGACAAAATAGAGCTGATCAAAAAATTCTTAAGAAATGAATGCAGCAGAGAAGAACAGATTCTTGTCGATCGCATCCTGATAGAAAACCCCGATTTAGTAGATGAGCAGTTAAGTGCCAAGGAATGGGACAAAGCCGAAACACTTTCCCTTAAATCCGTTCAGCTGAAAGATGAAATATGGGCTGGCGTTTACGCAGCTACCCGTCCAAGAAAGAAAATACTGCAGCTATGGAAACCGCTAAGCATTGCAGCAAGCCTCGTACTGGTTTTTGGCTTAATTTATTTTTACCTGCCCTCTGCCGATAGAAGCCGTGAGCATATTACCAGTAGCCAGTCAGAGTTAAAGACAGCGAGCAATAAAACAACCGGATACCTGAAATTAAGCATGCCTGATGGCAGCATAATCACCTTATCCCCGGGAGCGGTCATTTCATATCCAGATAACTTTAGCAGCAATAGAAAAATATTTTTAAAAACAGGGAAAGCCGCCTTTGAGGTGGCAAAAGATAAGGCGCATCCATTTACTGTATGGGCAAAAAATATTGCCACTACAGCCCTGGGTACCAAATTTACAGTTGCCGAGTTAAAAAGCGGCGTTGATGTTAAACTGTATGAGGGAAAAGTGGTCGTTGATGCCTTTGATCAAAAGAGTAGGAAGCGCTCAGACTTTTTAAAGCCTGGCGAGCGCTACACCGCTAGTTTGGATAAGAAAACCCAGAGGCTATCAACCTTTAGCGAAGACTTCAATGGTGCTATAGACAAGCGTCTGGGGATAATCAGTAATCTTGTTCCGGGAGCTATGGCTAAGGGCATGAGCATCGTAAATACCCCGCTAAGCGAGGTGTTTAAACAAATGGAGCTTGCCTATCAAATTAAAATAAGCTATAACCAGTCCGAGGTTGAGAATAAATACTTCACAGGGAGTTTCAGTGGTAGGGAAACCCCTCTTGAAATCTTAAATGTCATTGCCTCCATAAACGAAATCACTGTGCATAAGCAGGGGCAAGAATACCGGATCCAGGCCCAAAAGGAAAAGGGGCGGTAAACCAGAGTCAGCACGCTAACAGCCCGGAATCGCCAGCCCCAACAGCAGCCAAACCAGAAACCAAAAAACTATAAATAAGACTAATGAAAGCCGCAAGAAAAACGAGGTGGAAGCAGATCAGTTGTCTGCTATTGCTCATGCTATGCCATCTTTGCCTATACGCACAGAAAAATCCAAAAATTACAGGTAAGGTACTTGATGATAAATCGCTTCCTATACCTTTTGTTACAGTTAAAATTGTTAGTGACAGCGATACCAGCCAGCAGAAGAGGGTATTAACGGACTCCCTCGGGGTCTTTTCATTTCCCAACTTGCAACCCAATGCCAGTTATTCTTTAACTTTTTCCAGCATTGGATTTGAAAACCAGCAGCTCAAAAACCTGAAAGTATCAGAGCAGGGAAACAGTTCAATAGTTATACGGATGGAGACAGCGGAATCCACCAAGCTCAGCGAGATAGTAGTGGTCGGCTATGGGACACAGAAAAAAGTAAACCTGACGGGCGCAGTAAGCGTGGTCGATGGAAAGGCGCTACAAAATAGGCCTGTAAACAATGTCAGTCAGGCACTTTACGGCAATACACCTGGGCTTACCATAGGCTATGGCAACAACGGATTTGAACCTGGCGCCGCACCATCGGTTCAGATCCGTGGGCAGGGCTCCCCTTATGTGCTCATTGATGGCACTGTTGGAGATATCAATACCTTGGACCCAAATACAGTAGAGAGTATCTCGGTATTAAAAGATGCAGCTGCATCCGCCATATACGGGGCCCGTGCGCCATATGGCGTCCTACTGATTACCACAAAATCAGGAAAAGCCAACCAGGTCCCGCAGATTGATTTCTCCATCAATGGCGGACCAACTACCATCATCAATAAACCCCGTATGGTTGACTCCTATACCTTTGCCAGGGCTATTAATGAAATGCATGACAACCAAGGCGTCGCAAGGCTATTCACAGAATCCACAATAGATAGGATTATCGCCTATATCAATGATCCTACACTTCCCGAGACAGTTCCCGATGCCTCAAACCCGACCAAGTGGTCAACTTATCAGCTATCAAATGGCAATAACGACTGGATAGATATTCATTTTGGCTCAGGCTATAGGACACAGGAAAACCTTTCAGTTAGGGGCGGCTCAAAAGCCATGGCCTATTATTTGTCTGCAGGGCACGCTAGCGAAAAGGGCCCGTTAAAAATGGTCGATGATAAATATGGCCGTTATAACCTTACAGCAAAACTTGACGCCGATATCACCCCATGGTGGAAAATCAGCTCCAATACCCGCCTGACAAACGAAAACCGAGAAAGGCCTATTTACAATGGCGAGGGGGGGTATGGCATGATCATCCACCAGATATTCCGCACACATCCCGAGGTTTTTCTCAAATCACCAAACGGATATTATTCACAGCTCTCCCGCGTACCGCAGATGCAGGCCGGATACGAACGCTTTACAGACAATGAGCTCATGCAGCGCCTGGCAAGTGAGATCCGGCCTGCTAAAAATTGGTCCATAAACGCAGATTATTCTATCAACTATAGCGTTAATAACTTCGAGGGCGCAAATCTGGTTGCTTATGAAGATCAGGTAGACGGTAGCTTACTACCCATATCGCTTACTGTGCCATCCTCTATCTCAAAAGATAAAGCTAATACCACATATAAAGCCCTAAACATCTTCTCGTCCTATAAATTTAATATTGGCCCAAAGAACCGCTTTGAGCTAATGGGAGGATATCAACAGGAATCTAATAAATATGATTACCTGAGTGGATTAAAAAGGGAGCTAATAACAAAAGAGGTTATCTCTATCACTACTGCCACTGGTGAGATGCAGGTGACGGACGCCATATCACATTGGGCAACCCAGGGATTTTTTGGTCGGCTAAACTATAACTTTAACGATAAATACCTGCTTGAATCAAACCTTAGGTATGATGGAACCTCAAGGTTTGCCGATGGCAAAAGATGGGGCTTTTTCCCTTCGCTCTCAGCAGGATGGGTAGTTTCCAATGAAAAGTTCTGGTCAGCCCTCAGCGGTAAAATCCAATATCTTAAATTGCGTGGATCGTGGGGAATGCTCGGCAACCAAAATGTAGCCTCATACCAAGATCTTGCCTTAATAGGTGTTAAGACAAATCTCGACTGGATTCTCAATGGCAAAAGATCCGCCTACACGTTAGCGCCAAACCTCATCAATCCATACCTCACCTGGGAATCATCGAGAACTACCGATCTGGGAATTGAATTCTCGGTCCTTAATAACAGGCTAAAAGTTGAGTTTGATTACTATCGCCGTTTAACACTGGATCGCCTGGGGCCCGCTCAGGCACTGCCCGCAGTGCTTGGTGCAGCTGTCCCACGCGAAAATAACTCAGAGCTGGAAACAAAAGGCTGGGACTTGAGTATTACCTGGAAAGGTAAAGCCGGTAACGACTTGAATTACGCTGTCACAGCAAATGTATTCGATAACATCAATACGGTGAGCAAATACCCAAATCCTACAGGGATTTTAACCACCGATTATACTGGAAAAAAAGTAGGGGAGATCTGGGGGTACCAGACTGTAGGCTTAATCCAGAGCCAGGCACAGGCCGATAGGATAAACAGCAGCAAATCGCAAAACTTTATTAACGGCCAGCTATGGAGAACAGGCGATGTCGAATACCAGGATTTAAATGGCGACGGTATCGTCAATAACGGAAAGAACACGACCGGTGATCACGGAGATCTCTCCGTTATCGGCAATAATACCGCCCGATACCAGTTTGGATTAAACCTCTCAGCAAGTTATAAAAACTTCGACCTGGGAGTTTTCTTCCAGGGCGTAGCTAAAAGAGACCTATGGTTAGCCGGCAATATCTTTTGGGGATTCAACCAGTGGAATCAATCCTCGCTCTTCCCGCACCATTTAGACTATTACCGCGATAGCGATGGGGGCAAATACTCAGGACTTGGTGTAAATACAGACGCCTATTTTCCACGCCCTTACAGCAATGCTGCCCAATACGCCAAAAACCAGCAGATCCAAAGTCGCTATCTCCAAAATGGCGCATACATACGCTTAAAAAACGTGCAACTTGGTTATACCATGCCTCAGACCCTGATGCGCTGGGCAAAGCTAAAAAGGGCCCGGATATACTTCTCGGGAGAAAATATTTACACCATTTCAAAGCTGCCCATAGGTTTTGATCCAGAAACGGCGGCCCTGGGCGAGCTTGGCAATGGAAAGAGCATGTTTTCCCAGGCAATCTGGGCTTTCGGACTGAATGTTTCATTTTAAGAACCAACCAAAACAAACAATAAAAAACAAGCGACCAAACGAATCAACCAAGATGAATATTCATTAGGCGATGAAAAATAAAAAAGTTAAAAGATGAAAAATAAAATTCTAATTATATTCAATGTAGCGATGCTGCTGTTAGCTGCATCCTGCAGTAAAGACTATTTAGACAGGCCACCGCTTACCCAGATCGAAAACCAGGCATATTGGAAGACAGCCAGTGACCTGGAGAAATATACGCTACAATTCTATAATACCTTTCCAGGCTATGGAACTGTAGGGAGTTATATGGGCTATATCGGCTGGGACGGGACAAGAGGGTCTGATACCCAGATTTCGGCATCACCGAGTACGCTCTGGAATGGAACGAACCAACCGGTGACTGCTACTGGAAATTGGAACTGGGAGAATATTAGAAGCGTAAACATATTTTTTAAAAACTACCGCCGCTCTCAGGAACCATTCGATAAAATCAAACACTTTGTAGGTGAGGCACATTTTTTTAAAGCTTGGTTTTATTTTGAAAAAGTCCGCCAGTATGGGGATGTACCCTGGTTTACCCAGGCACTGGATATGGAGTCCGAGGATTTGTATAAAGCAAGAGACCCAAGAACATTAGTAGTTGATTCAATTTTAGCTAATCTGGATAAAGCAATTGAATACCTTAAGCCCCTCTCACAGACAGATGGTGGTAATAACAGACTTTCAAAAGAAGCCGCTTTACTTTTCAAATCCAGGGTAGGACTATATGAGGGGACTTGGCAAAAATACCATAAAGGCGATGTCTTTGGAACACCAAATGCGGACCCAAATAAGTACTTAAGGGCTGCGGTAAATGCCTCAGAAGAATTAATGGTTGCCAAATACGGCAGAGCGCTTTATTCCAATAATGATCCAGACAACGACTATTGTAAACTGTTCTCATTAATCAACCAGTCAAACAACAAGGAAGTCATTCTATGGAAAGCCTATTCAGCGAACCTCCAGTCATCGCATTCCTTTCAGATCTACGTATCTGACCGTACCGCAGGAATTAGCCTCACATTACAGCAGGTTTACAACTACCTGGGCAAAGATGGAAATGCTTATGATTATTTCACAATTGGAAAAACCATCAAGGGAAGCAGCTTTTTATCCAGGATAGCAAGCGAATGCGACCCTCGCTTGAAACAGACCATCTGGACTCCAGGAGAGACAATGTGGGACAATAGCTTCGGAAAAGGTATTTTTAGTAAACCCTTTTTAGACAAATCAGGCGAAACGCTAAACAACACCGGTTTCCAGATCCGAAAAGGAAATGACCCCAAAGACCCACAGGCTGGCAGCGGTGTTTCCTGGAACACCAGTTGCGAGACAGGGGCAATTCTTTTCCGTTATGCTGAGGCTCTGCTGAATTACGCTGAAGCCAAAGCCGAACTGGCAGAAGCCGTAGATTATTCAAAATCCATCAACCTGCTAAGATCCAGGGCAGGCATGCCCAATTTCAAGGTACAGGCCGACCCCAATAGATCCCGCTATGCCGATTATGGATATACCATAACAGACGAACTGCAGGAAATACGCCGAGAACGCACTGTAGAGTTATGTGCCGAGGGTTTCCGATTTGACGATATCAGGCGATGGGCTGCCCATGCCTTGCTAAAAGGCAAACGCCCCAGAGGTTACCCTTATCAGCCCAGTGAGTGGACGGGAAAAAACATCAGCTATAAAGCAGACGCGGATGGATTTCTGGATCCTTTCGTTTCACAAATGGCCAGTGGTTATGGCTTTAATCCATTAAGAGATTATCTGGAATGCATTCCGCTAAACGAGATTACCCTGAATCCGAACCTTAAACAAAATCCTGGATGGTAAGCGCTATGAAAAGAAAAGAAACAATCAACAAGCAAACTCGGCAAGCAGGCCAGGTTAAGCACAGCGGCAAAACCAAACAAGTAAATGAAACGCCAGTGAAACAGAATCGCTTAAAAGCCTTACTACTGATGCTCTTTTGCATCAGTGCGCTCATTCCAGGTGCTAATGCCCAGGACGAAAAGCCAGACTTAAGCTTTGGACTCATCGCCGATATTCAGTATGCCCAGGCAGCTAGCCGCGGAACAAGATTTTACAAAAATTCGCTGCCAAAACTCTCCACTGCGATAGCAGAACTCAATAAAGGGAAGCTAGCTTTTCTCATTAATTTGGGGGATGTCACAGATAGAAATCCTGAAGACCTTAAGCCGGTATTAAACGAGCTGGATAAATTCAATAGCAAAGTTTATAATCTGGCTGGAAACCACGATTACGCTGGGGTAGAGGACAACCAGAATCTTTACAGGGCATTAGGAATGCCTGGGGAATATTATGCGATAAGAAAAGCGGGATGGCGGCTGCTGATGTTAAACACCAACGAGCTCTCTGCTTACGCCAATATCAAGGGCACATGGAAAGAAGCTGAATTCGATTCAGTGGTTACAAGTGCCAGAAAAGTAAGTAGTAAAAATATAGAGCCTTACAATGGTGCATTAAGCAGCAGACAAATGGCCTGGCTGGAAAACAATCTGCAACAAGCGGCATCAAAAAACGAAAAAGTGATCATTTTTTCGCACCATCCGTTCAGCTGTGCCAACGGGTTGGAGGCGCTTAATGGCAAAGAGCTTCTCGCAATGATTTCCAGATACCCATGCGTAAAAGCACTCATTGCTGGCCATCACCATACTGGCGGATACTGCGAGGAATCCGGCATTCCTTCGGTCATCATCGAAGGGATGGTAGAAACAGAGCATGAGAATGCATGGGGAATAGTAGAATTATATCAGGATAGAATACTCATAAACGGAAAGGGCAGGGTTAGCTCGAGGACCATCAAATTCAAATCTTAAACAATAACCATAATCAAAAACAAGAGCAAAAAACGAAAAACAATGTCAAACAAAAACCTATCTAAAATCTACAGTGCAGTTTTTGCACTAACACTCTTTTTTACAGCTTGTAAAAAGAATGTATCCGAAAGTCAAGACGAGCTATCAGGGCCAGGAAAACTGTTAGCCAAGCAAGGTGTGCAAACGCTGAGCGCAGGCCCGGCAATAGTAAGTGCCCACCGCGTAAACGACTTAATCAAGGTTGATGAGGTTAAAAACGCCGGAATTAACAGTCTGGAAGTCGATATTTTTGTAGGCAATAAAAATGGTCAGCCCACCTGTTTAATCGGCCATGAGGCAGCAACGGCTACAGGCCAAACTTTGCTGGAGTACTTTGCTAATCTAAATCAAAAGATGAGCGGTTTTGAATTCGTCTGGTTAGATTGTAAAGACCTTAATAGTACAGCCAATGAGCAACTTTTTAAAACTACCTTAGAGCAATTGGATAACCTTTACGGAATCAAAAATAGAGTCTTGGTTGAAAGCCGTTATATCTCTTATCTGGTTAATCTAAAACAGGATGGCTGGAAGGTAAGCTATTATTGCAACTGGGAAGATGTATATGGAAAACCTGCCGCACAGCAGCAAACCGCGATGGCGGCAATGTACAGCCAGCTCACTACTTATGGTATAGATGGTATAAGCTACGATGCAGCAGCTGACGATCCGATGAAGAACTATTTCTCATCTAAAACCGTAGGCGGCGATGCTGTTAAAATGTACGCATGGGCGCTCTCAAGATATTATGGTGAGACTGATCTTACAACCAAATTGGCTGGCTATAGCCATTTGAGCGTATTGTTGATTGCATTTTACCCTCAGCAGATCACATTGGTTAATGGCGCCAATTATAAGCTGGTATCTGCTTTGACTAATGAGCCGAGTAAAGTGGCCGATGTGAATGACACTCCACCTGTAAATGGATCCGATGTATCACTTTGGACAAATAACTATCCGACATCAAACAATCAGGTATTTAAGCTGAGATCATTAGGCGGAGGATATTACGCCCTGAAAAGCCTTGCGGATACCACAAAAGCACTCAATGTACTTGGCGGAGGATCTGCCAATAGTACAGCGGTACAGGTTTATAATTTTACCAATACCACAGCCCAGCGGTGGCAGATCAATTACGCAGGCAGCGGATATTATAATCTAACCCCGGCCTGTGCTCCAGGGAAAAACCTAGATGTCAACGGAGGAAGTACAGCCAATGATACCCCTATCCAGATTTACAGTGCACACACTTACAATTCGCAAAAATTCAGATTGGTAAGGCAATAATTTGTAGTTAAGATCTAAAAGACCTCTCCAATAAGCATTCTTTATTGGGCTAGTTAAGCCCGGTAGAGAATGCTTATGAAAATTAATAGAAAATACAATCAACTGCGTAGCTCTGATCTCAAGGATAGAATATTTAGATATTTATCAATCCGCCTTTTATTTTGTTGCTGCAAAAGAACTGGATAGATATTCATCAAAAGGTTGATCAAGGTCATAATCAGTGCAAAAAGGTACAGCCCCTGGAAGATTTTAATGAATATGAAAACGTTCATAAATCCAAATGCCAGCAGATGGTTAAGCTCTGCTTTGGTCATTTCTTGTCGATATTCAGTGAGTTCACTTGCCATGATTTTTTTCTTCATAGAAAGCTTTGGATTGAAAAATTTAAAGAAAGAATGCAAGAGGACATATTTAAATAAACCCAGGCCAAGTAAACTATTGACCTGTTCATTTTTAATGAAATTAAGCTTTGTTAAACGTGGCTGGTAAAATGCCGTTTTTGCTAGTAAAGCATTCAGTATAATACCTACGGTCCAGGAAATGAAAGCAATCGAGAAGCTAAAAGTTATTTGTTTGATGAGCATAATTGACGGTTTGTTATCTTTTGTCTTGGAGTGGGGACATCAGAAAAGCTAAAATAAAATCTTTATGCCGGAAATTAGCAGCCGTGGCTGAGATTTTATTTTCTAATCCCTAGAAGGTTTGCCTAGTAGTGTGGCAATCTGTGGTTATTAAAGATTAATCTATAGTTCAAGGAAATACTTTCGAAAGAAGTCATAACTACAGCGCTATTAGGATATACATGTTTATCATATGTGACCAACTTGCGAATTATTGCAGCATGTTATTTAATGCTTTTGTGTATAGGTCAAGATCTCCCTGGTTCATTACTTCGAGCATATCTGCCTTTTCTTTAAGGTATATATTCGCGAATGAAGGGTCATATTTAATTATGGATTTTGTGTTATCAATAAGATCACAATATTTGATGGATTGGCTATTGGGACTAATCGTGGCTAACCGGTCAGCCTCCATGGATTTTCTACGTTTTCTGCTGAATTCAGGATAATCGGCTAGAACAAACCTGTCCGTTAGTTCCCAAATCCCATTCACGATGAAATCAATTTCTTTATTATTGTATCGATATTCTAGTAAGGCCATTCTCAACAGTTCTTCAGTGCATTCAGTATCCTCGAAAAGATCATGGCATAATCCAATTTCGTACCCCAACTCTAATTCGCTTTTTTCGGCACATTCGGCTACAGCAACCAAGTGAACGGGATACGGTTCCCCGGTATATTTTCGTTTCTGTTTTCCGTGCTGTTTGGCAACAAAAATTAAAAGATTTATTTGATGTTCAGACCTCATATTGGCAATATAACCAAATCGTTGTGATTTCCGGCATCTTCCGTTTTTCAGGCTGTCTTATTGATAAATTTTTTCATCGTAACTAATTCTACAAATGTATTAGCATATGGGGTAACAACTTGTTATCTTTATAATTCACTTTAAAGTTTTAGTTATGGAACTAAAAAAGTTATTGGTGGAGTTTAGAGAAGATTCCCTAAAACACGCAGTTGAAAAACTTGATTTGATCAAGCTAAAAAACGACGAAGTAAAATATGATGGCTCATATATGAACGATGTTGATCAACTGCAGCTGGTTTTGAACTACTGTCAGAAATTAATAGACAATGAAAGAAATACCAATGAATTGATTGTTCGAATGGAAGAAGGTCGAAATGCGATAGTGGACCTATTTAAAGTTATAGCCCTACCTCCCAACATGAGGGTCAAAGTTCACTTGCATGGTGATTCATATGCAGATTTTTGGTATGTTCAAAAGGGGCAGTTGCTGTTTGGTGATTCGTATTCAATATAAAAAGAAAGATCCGGTACATAAATGGCTGTTCACCAATAGTTTTACTAATTTAGCAGGTAATGCTGTAGCCGACATTGCAAAGATTTACCCTAATTCTGTGACAATGTGCGGGAGATTAAATTTATTCACATCAAACTCAATATTCTCTAGTTCCCCACTTGGCTGCTGCCTGGATAGCGCAACTCGATTTGCTCCTCCAAAAGGTGCAAAATCTCCAGGTCTATGTCTCCGGGATTCTGTACACATGCGAAAAGTACTGACCGTTAGGTTCTAGTCTGGCTACAAATGCCTCCCTTTGATAGATTTTGTACTTGCAGCCTCCTTAAGGATAGAGCGGATATTGTCCGACCTGGAAATGGTACTGAATTTCAAGACTGATAATTACGGCATATTTTTCCATATGGCTTACCCGTTTAAAATACAATAATGATCCTTAAGCCAAGGTTTTGCTGTAGAGAAATAATTAGCGAACAACTTCGTCTTTTTCCGTTCGGATCTATGGTGGCGTATTTCTTTGGTTAAATTTTAGCCATATTCAATTTAGCTAATCCACCGTTTGCAGTATTGTCGATTATTTGGCAAACAATCGCTCATGTTGTTGGTTTGAGTATTAATTAGCCTTTTGCCGATAAGTAAGGGAAGAGAATTATTTGCTATCAGATGAAAAAAACTACAATAAATAAGATAGGTTTTACCCTTGGACTCTTCGCAATATCGATTTTGTGGAATGCCTGCAGAGTAAGCATCCCAAAAGGCGCAAAAGCGGTTAGTCCCTTCGATACCGAAAAATATCTGGGAAAGTGGTATGAGATCGCACGTATGGATTTTAAGTTTGAAAAAAATCTTAACAATGTCACTGCCAGCTATTCAATGGAAGATGGAGATCAGATAAGGGTTAACAACCGCGGGTATGATACAGTTAAGAAAGCCTGGAAGCAGAGTATTGGCAAGGCAAAACTGTTAAATCAGAAGGAAGCCCGGTTAAAGGTATCTTTTTTTGGACCATTTTATGCTGGTTATAATGTGATCGCTATTGATCCTGAATATCGATACGCCCTTGTTGCTGGAAATAGTCTGAACTATCTGTGGATACTTTCAAGATCGCCTATACTGCCGGAACAGGTTAAACGCAATTATCTAAATAAGGCTAAAGAGCTTGGATACCGTACCGAAGATCTGGTGTGGACCGTTCATAATAATCAGCGTTAAGGTTTACAGGTATTTATCTTTTATCACCCCCGAGCGCGTTGGGTGTCTGATGGACCATAATTTACATATCTCTTTTTTGGAGGGGCTTGGATGGATAGATTAGATATGTTCAGCAAAGTCAATATAGATACTATATGTTCTGAATAATTCTTATATACTGATATTAAACCCATCAATATTTACGTATAATAATTTACCGCCTAAGTTATGATCGGATGCCTACAGCTTTGGGGATTGTCCTATATGAATGACCACTACCAGTCCAAAAAATTAAGCAGATTTATCTGGCCGATGACTTTCTACCCACATATTTCACGAATAAATTGGCCCACCTCCCATAAACCTTTTCTCTGTCCTTTACTATAAGCATTAGATTTTCCACCCCATATTTCAAAGCTGCTATTTGATATATCCTTTCTAATATCTCTTCAAGCTTAGCAGGATTATCGATGTTCAGCCTGTTATCACGGTCACTATCAATTTTGGTAATAAGCTTTTTCATAAATGCTTCTGACGAATATAGGATTAACTGCTTTGTGTAAAGTGCAATACTATCATAATCTGCATTTTCATCCAGATATGCTAACAGGCCTTTAAAATCTCCTTCAGAATTTCGTAACGCTAGGGAAAAGTCTGCAGCATTTTTATGAAAACCTGCGAGCTGTCTTGCATTTGCCAGAACCTGGTTTCTCCATTTTTTAAATTGGGCATCAGGTTCAATATTAGAAAGAACAAGGATATAATTGTCAAAGTTAGGCTCGTACAGTAGTTCCCTTGAAAGAACTCCAACAAGTTTCTTGTCATCTTTTGTTTGGGTATAAATCTGTTTCAATCTTGCAATATAATCCATATCGTAACTGGAATCGGTATTTTGATTGATTTGCTGAATACAGTAAGTTTCTGCAGTATTCAACTCTCCAAGCTCGATTAGAGCATCTATCAATCTAATGTTATACACAATAGCATGCCTGATCGGCCGGAACATATCCTTGTATTCAGGAAAGTTTTTATTGATTACAACCATGTGCAGTAACAGCTGCAATAATTCTTTTGAATCCTCGACTCTTTCATCTTTCCTTGCCTGATAAATTTCCCCTATAATCCCTACTATCTTAGAGCGCATTTGGGCTGAGCTTGAATTAAATATATTCACGAATATATTTGTGTATTCCCGGCGAACCCCTCCATGACCATCAAGAAAAAATTCTTTCGAAAAATAGGATAGGCACTTAGTGGAGGTCTCATTATCGCGAATATTTAATATAACCTCTTCGATTTGAGTTAAAACTTGTTTGAAATAGGTCTCAAACCTTTTACTACTGGTTAGTATTCGATATTTGTATTCAATCACAGTGTCGATTAAGGCATGAACCTGCTTAAAATAAGCTTCATTGGCTGGCTCAGCAAAATATTGATCCAAAATTGGCTTATGAAGCTCCATCCACAGATCTATTATCTTTTTCACTTCAAAAACTTCGGCTTTTCGTCTTTTACTAATCACGGCCTTTACCGCATCATGGGTTAGCGCAATGATTTCCTCTGGTGTATAATTCTCGGATTTATCAGAGAATTCATTCATGAAAGCAATACTCAGATCTTTATTTTTCTTTAAGGTCTTTAAAATCCAGTCTCTAATTTTCTCGGGATCAGCTTGCTCTAAAGCCAGTTTTACAGGATCGATCTTTTTGGTGGCAGCAACCTTGTTGGCTGGTTTTGTACCTTTGGCAATAAAAGCTAAAAGTGCAATCTTATGCTGGCAGAATGAGAGATTACTTTTGCATTCACAAGTTGCATTGATTACGGCACCTTTTTCTAACTGTAACCTCACATCATAACTTTTATCAAGTTCATCAACATAGGATTCGAAATCGCTAGCGTTAACCTCATCACACTCTCTGACAGTGCAGCGCTGTGATTTTTTGATCAGCTCACTATCCAATTTGGTTTTAAAATTCTTGCTAGTAATTTCCTCTTTCATTGTTCAAGTACAGATGTACTCAAAAATAGGTTTTTCAATGATATTTCATAAAAGCAAATCTCGAAATATCCACCAGGCGAAACCTTATGGTAAAAACGTCAGTTCTCCTCATAAGTCAGCACCTCCATTTTTTGAAACGCCCGATCTGCTCGCAAACTCCTCTTGAGTAAGCCCAGCGCGTTTACGCTTATCCTTAACAACTTCACGTATATTTTGTAGACTTAAGGATAATTATATTTAGTTACACGTAATATTATGCGTTCTGGTGTACACAGTGGAGATTTCACTGAAATTGACTACGCAGTTCATTTGTATTTCTGGATTGTATGTTTTTCAAGGTAAGGATGAATGGTGCTGTTGAAACCCGTGCGATCTATAATATCCTCGGGGTTGATATCGAAGGAAAAAAGGGTGTACTTGGGCTTTATAGTTCAGAAAATGAATGGGCCAAATTCTGGCTTGGAGTTCTCACTGATCTGAAGAAACGCGGTGTGGAAGATATTATGATTGCCTGCATAGACGGCCTGAAAGGTTTCCCCGAAGCGGTTGAGGCTGTATTTCCTAAAACCAGAGTACAGCTTTGCGTGGTTCATCAAATCCGTTCCTCGATGCGCTATGTTCCTGACAGGGATAAAAAAGCGGTTATGGAGGATATGAAGCCAATCTACAAGGCTAACAACGAAGAGCAGGGATATGAAAGGCTGCTTGCCTTTGAAGAGAAGTGGGCGAAAAAATATCCACTGACCTGCAAATCCTGGCTGGACAATTGGTTAAATCTCTCAGCATTCTTCGAGTACGATGAGGTAGTTCGAAAAATCATATATACCACCAATCCAATTGAAGGGGTGCATCGCCAGATACGCAAAATCACTAAAACTAAAGGTGCTTTTCCTTCAGAACAGGCACTGATGAAGCTAATGTATCTGGTAATACAAAATATCAGTAAAAAATGGACAATGCCAATCCATAACTGGGGTATGGCATTATCACAACTTTATGTTAAATTTGGAGATAGAATTCTCCAGGAAAAAAATAGCTTTTGAGGAGCATTAATTTAGAATCTGACACAGTTCAGGTGACACTCCCGACTTTGAAAGTAATTTGCCAGACAAACCCCATTTTATAATGAGCAAACAAAAATATAGTTAATCAAATATATCCAAAACACTTTCCCCTTTTCTAGCCCTGTTAAACAAAAAAACAGCAGCTAGACGTAACTACTGGCAAAGGGGGTGGTCCCGACGAGAATCGAACTCATATCTAAAGTTATAGGTAGTTTCTATTCTATCCGTGTCTCAGGGCACTTTTTTAGCTGCTCTATCTTTACTCTAAAAGCTTGGTTGTCGGTTTCGTTGTCTTTCAACAGCCTACGAGTTATATAATGTGTAACCTATTAAAAAATCGGTTAATTGTTACTAAGTTAAAATTTTCTAAGCTACATCATACCATCGTCAGCAAAACTATAGTAGCTGCTTTCACTTATAATGACATGATCCCATACTATGATATCCAACAGCTTTCCGCATTCTGCTAGTCTCTTGGTTAATTTAATGTCTGCATCACTCGGTTTAAGATCTTGACTTGGATGGTTATGCACCAATATAATTGATGAACAGTTAGCTTTTAATGCAGTAGCAAACACTACCTTAGGATCAACATAAGTACCACTAACACCACCCATTGAAATATCAACAATACCAAGCACTCGGTTACTTCTGTTTAGAAGCAAAACCTTAAATTCTTCAAGGAAGGCGATCTTGCCCATATCCCATTGACTCTTTAAAAGCTGAAACGTTTGGTTTGATGAGGTAATCTTAGGTCGCTCATTAATGTTGTAATCAGGCTTGTAGCTTACCTGAACTTCAGCTACTTTAAATTGTTCTTGTACCATAGTTGTATCTATTTAAATATGGCACATGTACCAAGCTTTCAACTCAACTAAATCAAGAAGCAACGGAATAAATAGCCCATGTGATGGCTACGTGAGCGTTTATGCGGGAATTTCTTGGAATGTGTTGAGGGGACAAGCTTAAATTGGTGCTATGATTATATAGATACTATATATCAGTATTTCTCAATATACATCTTTCATTCCATTTCTTTCTTTTATTGAATATAAGTTAGAGATTCATTGGTAATGACAGCTTAAATCTCATGCATTTATAAGGTATATGTACATTTTTTATCTTTTGAGATTCTCACAGAGTCCATATAAATAGCCATTTGAAGCATTATTAATTAGGTAATCAATAAATGAACGATATAAAATGGCTCCAGGTCTTCCTTTTGTTGGGAATGATGCTTTCCAAATCCTAAAATTGTTCCTTAGCTCATCAATTGTCTGAGCATGTCCTATCTCATGGTCGTCTTCTATGAATCTTTTATAATCTGCTTCCCATAAAGGAAAGATATTTTTTCTATGATAATCTAAGTATCTAGTAGGGATATTTAAAGTCGAACACCAACTATCAAATATATCCTGTTCTGCCATGTTCCTTGGCTCAATCGTATAATTCCAATCCGCATCCGAAATCCCATGAATTGTTGGTTCATTTACAAAACCAAATGATGAAGTAATTCCGCCGTGAGCTAAATAAGGATAATAAGCCTTAACTCGTATTTTAGTTGCAGCACCATCAATTAAAATATTTTTTGAGCCCTTAGTAGCTCTTCCGTTGCAATCGTGTCCAATAGGGAATAAATTGTCAAAATTTACCGCTGACATAGGAAACAAATCTTTACATAGCCAATGGTCGAGAGCAATTCTTGATTGTCCCTCAATATTTAAAAAGCCTTCTAATCCACAAAAAGGACATACCTCAAGTCCATTTTCTCTAATAAATCGGTCAATGGAATCTTTTAAGGTGTCAGTAACATGAGTTTGAAATAGATGATAGTTTAGCGCATTATTATATAGGTATAGAAAAAGAGCGTCAAGTTCTTTGTGGATAACTTTTGGCAAGTCGTTTAATTCAATTACTAACGCCCCTGTCTGATTGCTACAAAGGTCTTCAATTCGATTATTGTGGGTAAAGGCATTCACTATTTTGTCTCTATTTGCCTTTGTTTTAATAGCCTTATATTTAATATAAACTGCTTCAAATTTATTCACCAAAGAAGTCGCACTGAAAACACCGTCAGCCCATGCTGGAAAAAGGTGGTTTCCAAAAGCAACGGAATTTTCAACCGCCATGAAAAATGCTGAAGGAATTTCTTGAAGAATACTTAATCCTGTATTTAATCTTTGAAGCCTAGTTATCATCTTTCTTTTCCTTTTCCATTTTTTCGTAAATCCTTCTAAAAAGAAATTGCTTCTCGCTTGATTCACCAAAATCCTCTACGGCTTTTCTTAATTCATCTATTGTTCCATGATCTATAATGTCTTTTAAATCCTTAAATGACTTATTTGAAATCAAGTTTGTTTTGAAAAAGTTTTTGAGAATGTAATCAACACTACTTCCATACGTTTTTATGCCCAACTCGGATGCTTTTTTTACTTCAAGTAATTTAGTTTCCTCATCTCTTTTAAAGAACAAAACATTATCAGGCATACAGTCGGAAATAATAAAGGGTGAATGAGATGTCAAAAGAATATCCTTTAGTAAATGAACATTGAATCTACCATTTACATAATCTTTATTGTTGCCAGCTTTAATACTGTCATCCAAAATTTTAATGAATTTGGCTCTCCAACTCGGGTTAAAGTGTGTCTCTGGTTCATCAAAGAGGAGAATACTCCTTCTTTCTTTAAGCATAAGACAAATCCCCATGGTGTGCAGAAATTGATGCTCCCCATCAGAAAACTCTCTTAATAATAAAGGCTTCGGATCTTCTTCTCCTTCAATTTTCTTAAGAATTAGATAATCGAGAAAATAAAATACATTTTCGTCTGGACTTCCTTCGGGGAGTTTTCCATCAGTATAAAAACCTTTTGATTTATAAACTTCTTCTTTTATTGATTCAGAAATCACATTCGAGTTTAATTCATATAAAACCTGAAAGAATCGAAACAATTCAAAAGATGTGGAGAAATACTCTCTAAAAACGGTTTTTGTCTGTTCATCAACAAAAAAATCAAAGGTTAAGACAGAGGTTTGGAGATCTTCAAAATGTTCACTTTCATGCTTGAATTCCTGCCAACTTGAAGCACATTTTTTCAAGTCTTCAATTATTTCAGGAATGTGCTGAAGTATTGGAACTCTTGTCTTACTTTCTACATTGTAGTCAATAACTAAACTTTGGACATTTAAGTTCATTCTGAAACTCCTTAACCCAACAATACCAAGTTCTTCTTTTAATGGTTTAAGGGTTTCTGTATCTTCATACAAAAGACAAGCTAAAAGAACCGCTTGACTCATTTCGCTATCAATATAAATTAAGCTATTTTCAGGTTCTTCAAAACGATAGCCTTTGATATAATCCTCCCTATATTTATCAAAGTTGATTAAACGACTTTTTCGGAAAGGAAGACTTAAAATTTCATTTTCTCCAGATGAGTACCCAACCACAATATCTGGTAAAAAATCTTTGCCTTCTGCTGGTTTAGGTTCTCTTAAATCTGTTCGGGGAACTAATGACACTTCAATCTGTTTTTCCTTTTTTGAGAAGGGGTAAGATTGTTTGAACATTTTTGGAGCCTTACCCTCTTCTTTCCTTATGCTAATTTTGTCAAAATAAGCTAGTGAATAAGGTTTATTGTTGTGTTGACCAATAAGGTATTCAAGAGTAAAAGCATCCGGATTACATTCATTTGGTCTAAAGTACTTTTCAAAAGTTTTTGGTTTGAATTTTGAGACGCAGCATTCCAAATGATAAAAAATAGCTGCTATAGCTTCTAACACATTAGACTTCCCACTTCCATTTAACCCTGCAAAACAGTAAGGACTAAAAACCTCCATTGCTTTAATGCCTTTTTCATCAAAGGTGTTTAATTTTTCGTCTGTGTAAAGCTTATGAAATTCTACTTTAAAACCCGGATGTAGGCTTCTGAATTGCTTTTCCTTTGGCAAACTACCAATTTCTAATTTCAGTAGTTTCATATTAATGCGAGTTTTATTTTTTTGTTTTTATCATCAAATTCTTGAGTAACCTTTCTATTCTCTTCTTTTGCTGACATCAATTGAAATAAACCGTGTTTAGCCTTGTCGTACAAATCTTTTTCAATGAACTCCTGATCGTTTAATTTGTCAACTAACCTTTGTAAATAGGCTATATCACCTGAAATTTTTGTAAGGTCATTTTCCTTTTTCTGAAGATCAATTTCTTTAATGAGTGCATCTAACTCAAAATCTACGTTGAAATTTAATTGTCCATTGAAAACTTTTTGAAGAATAGAACTTAATAGATTATTTAGTTCTAGTTTACTTGCTACTAATTTCTGGACTGATTCTTTATTTTTTAAGTAGCGCTTCTCAAATGCATTTTGCAATTCTATTGGAGGGTAGAAAATTCTTAATTCCTTAATTGCAGTTTTAGTTATCGATTTGGTTGCTGCTCCTCTTACTTTACTCTTAATTAAAAGTCTTCCATAATTTGTAGATAGATAATAGTATAAGAATATTAGATTTAAATTTTTAGTTCTAATAACTAATTGGTTTAGCCCAAGAGATACAGGTCTCTTCAAATCAGGCATTATCCAAAAATCACCGGCATTGCTACCAATTTTATTCATTATAATTTCACCGCCATAAATCTTTGATTTTTTAAAGAAATCATACGTTTCTTTAGATACAAATTTTAAATTATTCGAGAAGTCATTATTGCTAAGATTGAGGGTTCTTACCATTAGAGCATAATCTTCTTCATCAACCATCTTTAAATTTTTCGAGATAACAGCATTACTTCCATTTGAACCAATATCTCCTATATAATTGATGTAACCTTCTAGTTTATCCGTTTTCCAATTTTTAGGATTAGTATATGGATCACCAAACATCTCCAAGAATACAGTAATCTGTAATTCATTTAATAATTGAATTGTTTCTTCTCTTTTACTCACAAGTATAGTGGCTCTGTCAAGAACCGAAACAATTTTGTTCTGCGTCTCAATAGGTAAGATTGGGATATCTAAATTTTCTATATACTTTTTGGAAATGTGTTTTAACCCTGCTCCCTTAAACCCTTTCTCCAAAACATGAATATTCCCAAGTAAATAATAAAAAGCATACTTAGTATTCAGAATTCCATCTTTGCCTATTGCGACTATACAATCAGTTGACGTTGCAAAGGGTTCATTTGAAAAGTGGATACTTGCACTACCTCCGGTTCCGAATATTAGTGCCTCATCAAAGTATTGAGCTTTATCAATTCGCTTTTTTAAAATGAAACTCGAAGTATAGAAAGGAAAGCTCCCTTCATCTAAACCGTCTCCAGCTTTAATCTTTGATTTCGGAGCAAACTTAAATAGTGATATGAATTTTTCAGTTCTCATCCAATCAGACTATTTAGTTCTTCCATTTCCTTTAAAATCTCTTTTTCAAGCATTATTAACTTTGAAAGAATTTCTTTGGGTGGTTCATAAGTTTGTTCCTCATATACATATTCTTTATACCTATTGAAACTTAGGTCTAAATCATTTTCCTGTATTTCTTCAAATGGAACAAAAAAATGTGATTTACGATCTTTGATTTTAGCACTTTCCCGTTTGTCAAAAGCTAATTTTGTTTCCGGTAATGGGAAGTCTTTTAATCTTCTTCTATTATCATCTAAAGAATATCCATCACTTTTCAGTTCATAAAACCAAACTTTTTTGGTATTCCATACTTCACTTTTTTCTTCTACTTTGGTAAAAACTAAAATAGATGTTTTTACAGCTGTGTATGGCTTAAATGCTCCTTCAGGAAGTGAAATAATAGCTTCAAGTCTGTTATCCTTAAGAATAATCTCCCTCGTTTGCTTTTGGGCATTAGAACTTCCAAACAATACACCTTCTGGGATAATTACTGCCGCCCTGCCATCTTTACAAAGCATAGAAGAAATTCTATCCAAGAATAAAAGCTCGCTAGCTGGACTATTAATTCTCAAATTCTTATTTATATCTCCCCTATCAATCTTACCTGTGAACGGCGGATTGGCAAGAATAACGTTGTATTTTCCTGTTTCATTATATGATTTACTCAAGGAGTCTTTATAATCAATTTTTGGACTGTCAATTCCGTGCATGACTAAGTTCATTAACCCCAAGCGAACCATTGTAATATCAACATCAAAACCATAAAAACTTTCGTCTAGAATTGCTTTTTTCTTATTATCTAATATGGTTGAGTTCGCTCCTCTTTCAAATCCATCTTCGTCATGCTCTAATTTTTCCTTACTTTGTTTTCGAGCTAAGTCAGTAAGAATATATTGATAAGCTCCTAATAAAAAACCTGCTGTCCCACATGCAGGATCCGCTATTTTATCTCCCAGTTGTGGTTTAACCAATTCAGCCATCAATTTGATAATGTGTCTTGGAGTTCTGAATTGGCCATTTTTCCCTGCCTGAGCAATTTCACTCAATAACATTTCGTAAACATCACCTTGAATGTCTTGAAAAGCATGCCCACCTTCAGTGGCATCCTTTTCAATCTCGACAAATAGTTCGTCAATTTTGTTTATAGCTTCAGCTAATAAGTTTGGTTTTTCAATTATGAACACAGCATTGGCCATATGCTTTGTAAATGGAGAAGAATCACCATTAAGTGTTTGTATAAAAGGAAAGACGTTATAACGAACATGCTCCAACATTCTCTCATTTGGAGTGATGTCTTTAAAATGACTCCAACGAAGTTCACTTTTTGGCCTTGGCTTTTTTAACTCTTCAATTTTCTTTTTAGCTCCGTCAAGATCCTTAACATATTTTGGATAATCATCTTTATCTTTAAAGAGGTAAAGAGCTTCATCTACATAAGGTTGATAATTTCCATTAAATCGCGAATTTGATTTTTTTGTTCTTTTGTTCTTTAATTCCATTTCATCCAATCGCTTCATAAAAAGCAAGTAGGTAATTTGTTCTATAGCTGTAATAGGATTAGAAATACCACCACTCCAAAAGGTATTCCACAAGCTATTTATCAGTGATTTTAGTACAGGATTGTTTTGTAGCATAATCTTGAGTTCCTAGTTTTCCAATTTTAAATTACTAAACACTTCTTTAAACATTTCTCCTGGATCAATGTCAATAGCTAGGGCAATTAAATACAATTCATCTGCACGTAGTTTCGTCGATTCATTTGAAGTTAGTTGAGATAATCGAGCTTGACTTATTCCAGTTCGTCTGGAAACCATTGCTCTATTCACAGATTTTTTCGTGAGATACAGTCCTAAAGAAGTCATAATAATATCGAAAATATATCCGTAAATATAGTCTTATTAAAGAAAAATATAGAATATCTAAAGTTTTATCTTTGTTTAGATAGGTTTTCATTAGATTTGTTTAGAAAGTCTAAAGAATAATTTAATAAGATATTATGAGCATAAGGTATACTAACCTTTAATATTAAAAAAATGTCTAATACAAAGTTTTTTGCGAACCTCCTGCGAACAGAAGGAGTGTCAAAGCAAAAGAGCTTTGCAAAAGCGTGCTTTGTTATGTTTTCTTCTTCAAGAAAACACAAGCGTTGGCGGAATTGTTGGTCTGTAACTCATGCTGGTAAAACGCTTCAACAATTGTGACAGAAGCGTAGCACGACTGATTATGCAGGTGAGCTGAAAAGTGGAGCCTGACTAGCTTTATCCTGGGTGAAGCGAAGCAAATCCTAGATGAAGATAGAGGGAAGGCTCATGAAGCCATCCGCTTTGCCAAAATTAAAACCATGACAGCGCGCAGCAACGGCGTGTGTTTTAAGTGGCATTAGACATGGCGGAATTCCTATCTTCCTACCTTAAAGCACTGTCTATTGCTAAGAATTACTGTCATAAAAGTTAACGCAGTACACTTATAAAAAAGCAGAAAAGAACCACTACCCACCACTTTAAAGACTAATCCATTCCTTTCTCCGCGTATGCCACTATTTGGAGAGAGGGATGGATTTAGGATGCTATGACTTGAAAAGATAATTAGATAAGAACGGTGTTAATTCTCCACAAGCATTAATGACTTTTAAAGTGTATTTACTAGTATTAACCTTATTTGTGTATTTCAATGAAACTGGTTCTTCCCCAATTTTGGTGGTCAATCCGGTGCTAATACCAGTCTTTTCCTGAGTAAATCGAAGCTTGCCCTTCCATACATTTGACGTTTAATAGTTTTCAGTTTGTTAACATTGCCTTCGACTGGACCATTGCTCCAATGTAGATTGATAGCAT